>Ga0070714_100000092_pt1 | contig 76129 bp, 64 predicted proteins | sample LARL83metaG_FD_65450 | JGI IMG/M metagenome (GOLD analysis project Ga0070714, IMG submission 65450) | Corn, switchgrass and miscanthus rhizosphere microbial communities from Kellogg Biological Station, Michigan, USA - LAR L8-3 metaG | ecosystem: Host-associated > Plants > Roots > Rhizosphere ... | reverse complement strand
TCCCCTTCGTGTAATTGGATTTAATCGATCCTTTGGTTGCTGTTCTGAGAGCACGAATCCTGCCAAGGACACCTCGAGAGCGGCCCGCGAAATCTAATATCTTTATCTTATTTAATTTCAATAATATACACTCAATAAACACTGCAAGTTCTTCCGGTTATTCAGATCTGGAACTAATGAGTAGTACAGGAGATATGGGAAAAGTTTTTCTCATTTAACCTCTGCTTGGAGGTTTCTTGGATGCAGCCCGCTTTAGGCCCACCTTGCCCAAAATGCGAATCGACAACATTAACTTTTGGGTTCGGACTCACGATTGCCACTCGGAGAGTCACCGATGCGGCACTGCGGCAAAGGCGGTTTGCATTGCACAACCACGTTAATTTCGCTTATTCTCGAACTTCTGCCGACCGGCGTAGAGCTTAGTGAGCCAACTTGTGCAACCCGAGTCCTCAACTGCTCGCGAGTGGTCAGCTTTCACGGCAGCGTTCCCGCTCTGGAAGATTGGGATCCTGGCAGTTCTTTCTCTCTGGCTTTACTGGTCCACCCTGGTGCACCTGGTGGGTCAATGGTGGAGCGATCCCAATTTTTCTCACGGCTTTTTTGTACCTCTCTTTTCTGGATTCGTGCTCTGGCAGGAGCGAGACCACCTCGCCCGTTTGATTCCTCGTCCGTCCTGGACCGGATTGGCGGTGCTGGCATTGGCTCTAGGCCTTCTGATTCTGGGACAAATGGGCGCTGAGCTGTTTCTGGCGCGCTTTTCACTCCTTTTGCTCATAGCCGGAATTGTGATCCTATTTCTGGGATGGAATTTCTTCCGGTCCGTACTTTTCCCCTGGGCTTTCCTGCTCCTCATGATTCCGATCCCGGTCATCGTCTTTAACAAGATCACATTCCCGCTGCAACTGTTGGCATCTCAGGTCGCGGCCGCGATTCTTCCTTTGCTCGGAGTTCCCATCTTGCGGGAGGGGAACGTGATCAACCTGCCCGCCATGGCCCTTGAAGTGGCTGAGGCGTGCAGCGGCATTCGTTCGCTCATGTCTCTGGTGACGCTCGCCATCATCTACAGCTATCTGATGGAAAAACGGCTTTGGGTGCGATGGGTGCTCGCGCTGGCATCGGTGCCGATCGCTGTCGCCGCCAACAGCGTCCGCATTATCGGAACCGGGTTGCTGGTCCAGTACTGGGACGCCGACAAGGCGGAAGGTTACTTCCACGCGTCCTGGGGATGGATTATCTTCGTCGTATCGCTCATCTTGCTCTACGCCCTGCACGCACTAATTGGATTAATATGGCCTGAGAAGGAGGATGCCCCGTGAAGGGTTCCACGCCGCGTTTCATCCTGGCGGTAATTCTGATTGCGTCCGCAGCAATCCTCCTGCAGGCGCGCTCGCGTAGGGAGGTCTTTCCTCCTCGGCTTCCCCTGAAATCGTTTCCGCCAGAACTGGGAGTTTGGACGAGCACCGACATTCCTCTCGAGAAAGAGGTTCTCGATATCCTCGGGCCCGGCGATTTTCTTCTGCGCGTTTATCAGAACCAGGAAAAGCCTCAGCCCAACATCGGACTCTTCATCGCCTACTTCCGCAGCCAGCGCGCCGGCGATACAATCCACTCGCCCCAACACTGTCTCCCCGGAGCAGGCTGGACGCCGATTGAAAACACCCGCGTTCTTCTGAACATGCCGCTCCACGAACCATTTCCCGCCAACCGTTACGTGATCGCCAAAGGAGATTCCCGCCAAGTCGTCCTTTATTGGTACTGGGCGCACGATCGCGGAGTGGCCAGCGAATATTGGGCAAAGTACTATTTGGTCGCCGACTCCATCAAAATGAACCGCAGTGATGGCGCGTTGGTTCGCCTTACCACCGTAATGCAACCAGGGGAGACGCCAGACTCCGCGCAGCAGCGCATTCTTCCCTTCTCCGATTCCGTCTTGCCGCTACTCGATAGCTACATTCCGCGCTGAAATCGCCACAGATCGCCAATAGGAACCAGATTCTACGGGGCTATAATGGCCGCACCCATGACCCTGACCTCTGGGACAAAACTGAGTCAGTATGAGATTCTTGCGCCCATCGGCGCCGGCAGCATGGGCGAGGTCTATCGCGCGCGCGATTCGCGCCTGGACCGCGATGTCGCCATCAAGATTCTGCCTCAGTTGGTCTCTTCGGACCCCGAACGCTTGCTCCGCTTCGAAACGGAAGCGAAAGCTGCAGCTGCTTTGAATCATCCGAATATTCTTGCGGTGTATCAGATGGGCACCTACGCGGGCGTGCCTTATCTCGTATCGGAACTGCTCGATGGCATGACGCTGACCGAAACCATCCGCCGAGCGCCTCTGCCGCTACGAAAAGCAATCGACTACGGAGTCCAGATCGCACATGGCCTGGCCGCGGCGCACGAGAAAGGAATTGTCCACCGCGATCTCAAGCCAGACAACTTGTTCGTCACGAAAGAGGGACGAGTAAAGATTCTCGACTTTGGCTTGGCCAAGTTGCTTCAACCAAAAGAGCCTTTAGCTAACGCGTCGCCCACACTCACGCTGCCCGGCGTGGCCATGGGAACCGTGGGCTACATGGCCCCAGAGCAAGTGCGGGGTTTGGCTACCGATCACCGCGCCGACATCTTCGCCTTTGGCGCAATTCTCTACGAAATGGTGATGGGAAAGCGCACGTTCGAAAGGCCAACGTCTGCTGACACGATGAGTGCGATTCTGAATGAAGAGCCGCCACCCATTTCGCAGCTTTCGCCGGACACTCCCGCGACGCTCGAAAGAGCGGTGCGTCGCTGTTTGGAGAAAAATCCCGAGCAACGTTTTCAGTCCGCCTCCGACCTGGCATTCGCACTGCAGGCGCTGTCCGATCCAGGAATGTCGTCGCAAACCGCTGCGCATCCGATTCGAAGAGATGCACCCACGAGTCCCCGGCTAGCGTTAGCGGCAGCGGCGCTTGTGATTGTGCTCGGGGCTGCGGTGCTGGCTTATTTCTGGATGCAGCCGCCGCGCCCTCCCACGGTCGCAAATTATGTTCAGCTCACGCATGACGGCCAACAAAAATCGTTGATCGGGACGGACGGCTCACGGCTCTACCTCGCCCTTGGCGAAGTAAGGGCAGGCAGCTTCGCATCCCATGGCGTCGAAGCAATGTCGGTCTCGGGCGGCGATCCGAAAAAAATCTCGATTCTTCCCTCTGTCAACATGGTCCCGGTTGATCTTTCTCCGGATGGGTCGGAACTTCTTGTGGTGGACGGTCAGGGCGCTCCTCCCAAAGGCCCGCTGTGGACTGTTCCGATCCTGGGAGGTTCTCCGCGCAAACTGGCGGATCTCGTGGCGGAAACCGCGGCTTGGTCTCCAGACGGAAAGATGATCGCTTACACAAACCTCACCGATTTGTTCGTCGCAAAGGCCGACGGTACAGAGTCGCGGAAGGTCGTAAGTGTGAGAGGCGACATCCTCAATCTCACTTGGTCGCCCGACGGCGGCCAACTGCGATTTGATTCCACCGAGACTGCGGGAACCGTCGGTCAACGCTTAGCCTGGGAAGTATCGGTAAACGGGAGCGGCTTGCATCGCATTCTTCCGGGCTGGCACGATCCGCCCGACGAGTGTTGCGGCAAATGGACGCCTGGCGGCAAATATTTCGTCTTTCAATCCGGCGGCCAGATTTGGGCTCTCCCGAAATCTGGCGGATTCCTACGCTCCGAACCGAAGCCCATCCAATTAACCTTCAGCCCGCTGTTCTTGTCGTCGCCACTCCCAAGCGAGGATGGCAAGAAAATCTTCATGATCGGTCAGGCATACCGCGGCGAACTGATGCGGTACGACGCAAAGTCCAGCCAGTTCGCGCCATTTCTCGGCGGAATCTCCGCCGAATACGTTGCCTTCTCGAAAGACGGCCAGTGGGTGACCTACGTTTCTTACCGGCAAGGCACCTTGTGGCGAAGCAAACTGGATGGCAGCGAACGCCTGCAGTTAACCTATCCGCCGATGTATCCGGTTCTGCCGCGCTGGTCGCCCGACGGCAAGAAAATCATCTTCTTTGAGTTTGCGCTGAGTGCCGACAAGCCCGCCAGGATCTATGAGGTTTCCCCGGATGGAGGAAGTCCGCGCCCACTGCTTCCGAACGACAGCCAGCAACAACTGGACCCGAACTGGTCGCCGGATGGCAGCAAGATCATTTTCGCGGGCGAGTCCAACGATGCATCCTCAGCGGTCCGCATTCTCGACGTCGCGAGCGGCCAAACTTCTAACCTGCCCGATTCGCAGGGCCTCTACTCACCCCGCTGGTCTCCAGACGGTCGTTACGTCTCTGCATTCTCAGCGGACTCGAAGAACCTGTTGCTGTTTGATTTCCAAACAGGTAAATGGACCCGCTTGGCCAATGGCTCGCTGAGTTGGCTTAACTGGTCGCATGATGGCAAGTACGTCTACGTTCTCGATTTCAGCGGAAGGGATGCGATTGTCCGAATTAGAATCAGCGACCACAAAACAGAAACGGTAGTCGACTTGAAAAACTTTGTGACCGCCGGACGATACGGCGGAGCCCTGGCGCTCATGCCCGACGATTCGCCTCTGCTGCTCCGCGATACTGGAACGCAAGACGTCTACACCGTGGATTGGGAAGCTCCGTAACCGATCCTGTCGCTATCCGTTATTCCTGTAGCTGCCACTCGCCTATCGACGAACCACTCGCACTACGGGGATTTCCCTATTGACAAACGGTCCAGTCGCCAGCAGTATTCATGCGTTTCATTAAAACCGTTCACTGACGGAGGCCCCCGATGGCGCTTCAGATCAGGAAGTCCCCTTCCCGCGCTCTCTCCCACACTTTCCTCACCGCTCTGACTGTCTTTGCGGTCGCTGGTGTGTCGAACGCCGCCAGCGCCTTCATTCGAGTCAATCAAGTCGGTTACGCCAGCAGCACCACAAAGCGCGCGTATCTGATGTCGAGCGCAGCCGAGTCCGGCGCAACATTTGCAGTCAAGAACTCCGGTGGCACTACCGTCTATTCCGCGTCGGTTGGAACAAGTTTGGGAGCTTGGGGAACCTTCGGCACCGTTTACGCACTCGACTTCGATTCCGTGTCCACAGCCGGTACATATACGATTTCTGTGGCATCGCCCATCGCCGCAACTTCTCCCGCGTTCAAAATCGACATGGCAGCGAACCTTTACGCGACGCCGCTTGCGAATTCTCTCTTCTACTACGAAACATCACGGGATGGTCCGAACTACATTCCGAACTCTCTGCGCACCGCGCCGGGCCACTTGAACGACGAGACCGCAAAAGCATATTTCAATCCGACATTTAATCGAAAAGATAATGCCGGCCCTTTGACTCCGACCGGAGTCGTGCTCGACGCTTCAGGCGGTTGGTGGGACGCCGGCGATTATATGAAGTTTGTAGAGACGCACAGCTACACCGTCGCGATGATGCTGGTGGGAGTGCGCGATTTTCCGGGACAGATGGGCTCTGGATCGAGTGGCTCAAACTTCACGGCGGAGGCCAAGTTTGGCCTCGACTGGCTGCAGAAGATGTGGGTCGACAGCACGCAGACGCTGTACTACCAGGTCGCTGTAGCGTCGGGAGGAAACAAGTACGCTGGGGATCACGACATTTGGCGCCTGCCCCAGGCTGACGACAACTATCAGAGTTGCGCCCCTCTCTACGAGTTCATTTGCCACCGGCCCGTCTTTCTAAATGCAGCGGGCGGCTCGGGAGCCTCGATCAGTCCCAATCTCGCCGGGCGTCTCGCGGCGGACTTTGCCCTCTGCTACAAAGTGTTCGCGGCAAGTAATGCGGCTTACGCGAATCAATGCCTGCTCTCGGCGGAACACATCCTCGATCTCGCAAATACAGCGCCGACAGGAAATCTCCTGACGGCTGGCCCGTTTGATTTTTATCCTGAAACCGAGTGGCGCGATGATCTCGAACTCGGGGCGACCGAGTTGTACTTCGCGCTCCAGGGGGCGACCAGCCTGCCTCCGGGTTTGCCTCACACCGATCCTATGTATTACCTGCCGAAAGCAGCGACGTGGGCCAATGCATACATCACCGGCCCGAATGACGCTGCCGACACGCTGAATCTCTACGACGTAAGCGGCCTCGCGCACTTCGAGCTGTACCGCGCCTTTGTGCTCGCCGGAAACCCCACAGGACTCGCCACCACCGAAGCGGCATTGCTCGCCGACTTGAAAAAGCAACTGGACAAGGCCGTGACGCAAGCAGGCAAAGATCCCTTCGGATTCGGGTTCCCCTGGAACACCTACGACACGACGTCGCACGGCGGCGGGCTCGTCGTCATGGCCAATGAATACGACTACCTGACCAGTTCGACGGCGTATGCCGCGTTCGGCAATCGCTGGCAAGCCAACGTGCTGGGCGCAAACGCCTGGGGCACTTCGCTGATTGTCGGTGACGGCGGAACGTTCCCGCTCTGCATGCAGCACCAGGTCACGAATCTGGTTCCGGTCCCGCCGAACGGGCCACCGTTCCTACTCGGCGCAGCGGTAGAAGGACCGAATTCCGCAGCTGCCAAAGGTGCTCTCACTGGGATGGTGGCGTGCCCTCCCAATGGTGTAGACACATTCGCGACATTCAATGGCAACGGCGCAGTCTACAAGGACAACGTGCAGTCCTATTCGACGGTGGAACCTGCCATCGATCTAACAGCATCTTCGTTCCTCGGCTTCTCGTGGGAGATCGCCGGATCGCCGTCAGGCACACCGTAACTCTTCATCGAAGGAGTGCACACTCAAGCGAGACACGCTCCTTCGTGTTGCTTAAATCCCGAGTGATAGCGTTAGTTATCGGCGTGGTGACGGTGGCCGGACTGGTCTTCAGCCCTTTCTCCTGGCTCCTTGAGCCACTCTTTGATGGCACGGTCGCCGATCTTCAGTTCCACGACCGTAGCTTCGGAAGACTCCACGTTGACGATCATCATGCGCATCTTGTCAGCCGAAGGATTGGCATAGATCAGAGTCGTCTCGCTGTCATTCTTCGATCGCACGCGCACAAACGGATACCACTCCGGACCAAGAGACTTCTCAACAATGCGTTGCACGTCGGCGGCTGGTGGCGCCTGAAAGCCTTCGAACACAGCCAACCTCAAGCCGCTGACACCCTTAGGTTTGGCCAGAAAGAGAGCGAACCCCAGCAGTGGAATGCGCATGTGGTGGACGCCGCAGTTGTGCTCGATGGCATTCACGACTCCGCGAAACTCATTATCTCCGCCGAACGCCAGGCTTGAAGCACATAGCACGAGAACCAGAACTCGAATCGATTTCATCGGTGCTCTCCCTTCTGCGCCTTCGCCAGGCTTTTCGCGCTCAACCGCGGGATGCCGAACTCGCCACCCAGGTCCGCAAGTTGGTCCACATCAATTGGGCCCACGATGTTCACGAACGTGAGTTCGCGGGGCTCGGCGTCAATGATGACGATGCCGGCCATCCTGTCATCCTCCAGTTTGAAGAAGACGTCGACATTGTCTCCGTCGCGCTCGCTGCGGACGCCCACCACCCTGCTCCACCCGGGCACGTGCATTTGAGAACGCAGGGCTTCGACTTCCGCGGAGGTGTAGCTGCCCTCCTTATCGAATTCGAAGCTGCGGACGTAGATCGCCTTTAGATTGGCGACGAGTTTGGCGGCTTTGGCCTCTTCTGGATCGTCTGCCGACAGAAATTTGCTGGCCCAGCGCAGCATGGGACCGTCCATGGTGACCTCGACAGTCTCCCTGGCCTTAGCCGAAAGCTTTTCGACGTCAGGAGGAATCTTGAACTCCTGCGCCCGCAAGAAGGCGGGCGACAGAAACAGCGCCAACAGCAGCAACGTCTTTCTCATGGACTTACTCCTTTTCCTCTTGTGACTGGTCCCCGTGAGTCTGATTCGCATTGATCTCGTTGACCTTCGATTTTGCCAGTTGCAGCTTGCTGCCGGCGATGCGCAGTGCCAGGATCAGGCGCTCCTTTGCAGCCTCGCCTTCGGCCCGCTGACGTCGGACATTGTGTACGTGAACCCCGAAGATCGTGCCGGCCGAAATCGCCGCCAGCGCCGCCCAGCGGACGAGCGGTCGCGCAAAAAAGTCCAGCCAGGAGTTGCGCGGGACGGCTTTCGGACTCGAGCCCCGGTTTGCCGCCCGAGCCAGCACCCGATCGGCAAAGCCTTCGGGCGCATTCTCCCGGCGAAGCGCATTCTTGAGATCGTTTTCTACATCTACGTGGTTCATATCGTTACTTCTCCGATAGCGCGTGTCACTTTCTCGCGCAACATCGCCAGCGAGCGCTGCAGATGGCTCTTCACCGTCGCCAGCGGCATGTCGAGTGCGCTGGCGATATCTTCTGCGCCCATCTCTTCCTGATAGCGCAGAATGACAACCATCCGGGGCGTTTCCGGCAGCGAAGCCACGAACTGACGCATCCTGCGCGCCAGAAACGGGTCACCAGACCGCGCAGGAGCGGCGGGTTCGGGCGCATCTTCCAGGCTCACTTGCGGAAGCTTCCGGCGGCGTTTGTAGTCAATGCAGCGATGCGCCGTGACTTTGCGCAGCCAGAACGTCACGTGCTCCGCCGACTTCAAAGTGGCGAGGCTGGAATGGAGTTGCAAGAAAACATCCTGCGCCAATTCCTCCGCAGCCGGGCGATCCGCCAGAAAATGCTGCGCAATACTGAAAACCATGGACTGGTGCCGCCGCACCATCTCGGCGAAGTCGGATTCGGCGATCTCCCCAGATTGCTCCGGGGTGGTGCGCTCTGCCATAGCCAAGGTTCTCTGCCCGCCTCACTTACCTATACGTAAGAGAGACGGCTATAGGACGCAAAAGTTTTGAAGTGTCTCCTCGCGCGGCGTCGGATATTTTTTCAGCATCAACAGCGAAAGTGGGGATGCCTTCGAAAAAGTGGGCAAAGCTGTCCGGGCTTACATTACGCACCGCCTGCAGAAACCGGTGGTGCCGCCAGTCGCCCAGTTACCCGTTAATGCAGCAGACTACGCTGGATGGTATGAGCCCGATTCCCCTCGCACTGAACTCACACATTCTATTGGACGCCTCCTGCGTCTGAGCCGGGTTCGGTTCGAAGACGGCAAGATGATCTCCTCCGCACTAGGAAGTTGGCACCAGGTCCACCTACCGGTCGAAGGGGCACAGTTTCGTTTCGAGGACAAGGAAGCCCCGCCCGACCCGGTCGCAACTCTTGAGTTGCTGACCCCCAACACAGAGGGTCGATTCATTCAAAGCGATTCGCAAACTACGATGAGGAGGATTTCGGGGTGGTTCGCGATCGGAGAAATTCTTGTCGCTGGGTTCGTGGTGCTCTCAATCTTCTCGATCGTTCTCTACGCGCCGTTCTGGATGATTGGCGGCCTGATGCGTAGGCGCCGCCGTCCCGCCGAGCGCGCCATGCGCTGGTGGCCACTAATTGCGGTTTTCAGTCTGGTTGCCTTCGTTGTGATCTTTATCCTGTGCGGCGAAGACCTGATTGAACGGCTGGGAAATTTTACCGTTTGGTCGGCTGCGTTGTGGGTGGTGTCTCTTCTGTTCGGATTGGCTTCGGTCGTGAGTTTTCTGGTTGCTCTACGAGGTTCGAGCGAGGGAGTCCGTCCAGGCGTCCGCAGGTTCTCGTGGATCGTTTCAACGGCACTTTTGATTGCCGCTGCTTACTTGACCTACTGGGGCATTATCGGAATACGAACCTGGGCTTAGGTCGGGGACAAGCGCGCGAGAACTCGCGGAGGCTCGAGTCGGCGCACGCCAACCCCTGCGCGCGTAAACTCTCCGTCCAGGCGCCACGTGCGTGACGGGCAAGCTGGCCGCCCAAATAGCCAAGCTTCTCGGTGCGGGTCGCGGTGTTGTTGCAGGACGCAACCAAGAGGCCCTGAGCACACTCCGCAAAACATGGCGCAGACACAACTATTCGCCTTGACATGCTTGCGCAGGAGCTCACGGATGCATTTGTGGATCGGTGAATCCGGGTTCCAGGTCGTGATCGATTACATGTGGGGCGGGTGCCGTAGAAGCTTTTCTCGCTGCACTCACGGAAAGAGTTTGCGGTTATCTGTTCGGAGACTCGATTTGTTCAGGCCGGGGAAAGTGCCGGGGCGACGATCTCACTTCCGGCAGCCGTGCTTTGTAGCACTGCGCTGACCATCCTCGGTACAGCGGGTGTTCCACCCCGGAACATTCTGGGGGATGCATTACAGAAGGTTATGGCGCACGCTGCCAGCCTAGAGCCTCAAACAGACACCGAACGTATTCCGCTTGCTGATATTGAAAATGTCTCGACACGCGATCAAGGCCGCTCCCGTTTGGGCAATCATTCCATAGCTGCGGACTGTCCAGTCGCCAAGTGCCTGTTGGTAGCTACATGAAGCGATTAGTCAGTGACGATAAATCCCATTTACACTCCTCGTTCGAATTAGCCCCGTGCGTCTTTCTCTTCCCCTACTCCATTCAGACGATTTCCTCCCCCTCACGCCCAGTAAGTCCGATCCAATGACCGGTACTGAATAGCCTCAGCAATGTGCTTTGGCTCCAGATTCGCAGCATCTTCCAGATCAGCAATCGTACGGGCGACCTTCAGTATTCGGTCGTGCGCCCGGGCACTCAGCCCTTGCTGCGTCATGGCCCGTTCGAGTAGCCGCTCGCAATCGGCCGATAGTTCGCAGAACACGCGAATATGCCGGGACGACATCTGGGCATTGCAGTAGAGCTTCTCGCGCGACGTGGCGAAGCGCTCCTGCTGCTTATGGCGACTGCGAATGACGCGCTCGCGAATCTTCGCCGAATTCTCCGGTTCGTTGGTCGATCGCATTTCTTTGTAGTTCACCGCCGGGACGTCAATGTGGATGTCGATGCGGTCCATGAGCGGTCCTGAAATCTTCGAGATATAGCGCTGGATCATCGGCGGAGTGCACTGGCAGTCGCGCGTCCGGTCATTGTGAAAGCCGCAGGGACACGGGTTCATCGCAGCGGCGAGCATAAACCGCGCCGGGAAGGTCAGCGACATCGAAGCCCGCGCAATGCTGACGGTGCCATCCTCGAGCGGTTGGCGCAAAACCTCAAGCACGTTGCGGGGAAACTCAGGCAGTTCGTCGAGAAAGAGCAGCCCGTTGTGCGCGAGCGAGACTTCTCCCGGCCGGGGGATCACTCCTCCACCAATCAGCCCGGCATCCGAGATCGTGTGGTGCGGCGAGCGATAGGGCCTCGTTCCCACCAGTCCTGTCTTCTGGTCAAGCACCCCGGCAACGCTGTGAATCTTGGTGGTCTCGAGCGCCTCTTCAAAGGTGAACGGCGGCAAGATTGTCGGCATGCGCTTCGCCAGCATCGTCTTGCCGGAACCAGGCGGCCCAATCATTAAAATGTTATGCCCGCCTGCACACGCAATCTCGATTGCCCGCTTGGCCGTCTGCTGTCCGCGAACGTCTTTAAAATCCACATAAAACTGTTGTGATTCCCGCAGCAGCGAGTCACTGTCAGCTTTGATCGGCAGGATGCCATTGCCCGAGTTCACGAAGTGAATCACATCGAGCAGCGACCGTACCGGATAAACCTCCACGCCCCCCACCATCGCCGCCTCTTTGGCATTGGCCTCCGGCACAACCATCCGGGTAATCTTTCGCCCGCGGGCCTCAAGCGCAATCGGAAGCGCACCCCGAACTCCTCGCACACCCCCATCCAGCGAAAGCTCTCCTACAAAAAGGCAGTCCGAGATCTCCTTCCTGGTCAGCCCGCCGTACGCTCCGACAATGCCGAGCGCCATAGGCAGATCGAATCCCGAGCCTTCCTTCTTGATATCCGCAGGGGCCAGATTAATCGTGATCTGGGTTGGAGGGATGTCGTATCCGCAGTTTTTCAGCGCGGCCCGGACCCGGTCGCGGCTCTCTCGAACGGCCGCGTCGGGCAGTCCAACGGTGTGGAAGTGGTCCTGATCGCATTTGATTCCGGAACAGTCGACCTCCACCTGAATGATGTTGGCGTCGATCCCGTAAACCGCGGCACTGAGGGTTTTGTAGAGCATGTCCAGTTATGTCCCGGCCCCGACCTGCGGGCACACGAAGGCCCGAGTTCCTGATCGTCCAGGTATCCACCTTATAGAATCGGTACAAGCACTGGCTGTGACGGATGTCACCAAGGGCTGTGCAAAAGTGGCGTCAACCCGCTGCCGCCGCGCAGTCGAATTAAACCAAACCAGTAGTTCCTCGCGTACCAAGATGTCCAACAACGCCGCTGTTCGTCTAACCCATATAGAATTAGGATGAGTTTCAGTTCGTATCAGCCAGTTCTCGAATGACGACAGACCCTCTTAACACCCCGCGTTCTCCTCGCCCTCCCGACAATTTTGACCGCGAGGAGTCGCAACTATGGCGCTGGGCCCTGTTGTTTATGGTCTTCCTGGCCGTCGCCCTGACAGCTCTGTTGTGGGAACGACTGGAGAACATTCCCTTCAGCCTCCGTGCAATTCCCGTTGGAGTGCTGGTCCTCATCGTGTTGTTCGCCGTCTACGCCTACGGGCGCCGCCGTGAGGTCACCGAGCTAAAAGGATTGCTCCGGGGCCTGCAGGAGCACGTCGGCGCGGCGCCTTCTGAGGAGCAACTCGACCAGCTCAGCCAGGTGATTCTGCGGTCGCAACGCAACTTCAAGGAACTCATCGACTCCTTTGACGACCCGGCTTGCGCCGTCTCGCTCGACGGCACCCTGCGGACGGTGAACAAGCGCGTCGCAGAGCTGACTGGCCTGACTTATTCCGAACTGGTCGGCCGCAAGATTTACGACCTGGTCGAGGAACCGACTCGCGAGGACGTGGAAGCCACTATCGGGCGCTTTCTAGACAAGAAACGATGGGCAGGAACGATACGAGTCCGGCTGAAAAACAATTCCCGGCCGCTCTATTTTGATTGTGTAGTCAACGGCATCGTCAAGGGCGACGAGGTCGTCGGCGCAAGCATGTTGGGCCGCGACGTCACCGAGCAGCGCGAAAAGGAACTCCGCTTCACCGAACTGTTCGAGACCCTGCAGGAGGGCGTCTACTTCAGCACGCCCGATGGCCAGTTGCTCGACGCCAATCCTGCTCTCGTCAACATGTTGGGATACGTCGAGAAGAACGATCTCTTGTCACTCGAACCCGCGGCCCTGAATTTCGATCCGGGCCAGCCGGTCCTTGGACGAGCCGTCGACGATCGTGGCGGCGTACGCACCCGCGAGATTAAACTGCGCCGCAAAGACGGCACCGCCGCAGTCTTCCTCGATTCCTCGCGCGCCGTCTGGGACACGTCCGGCAACATCATTCGCTACCAGGGCACGCTCGTCGACATCACCGACCGGCGGAAGATGGAGCGGCAACTCGCCCAGCAGGAAGAATTTCGCGGACGCCTGCTCGACAGCTTCCCTGACCTGATCCTTGTGGTTGACCTCGAAGAAAAATACACATTCGTGAGTTCGCGGGCTCACGACCTTCTCGGCTACGAGCCGCGAGACATGACGGGAAAGAAAATCTCGGAAGTACAGGATCATTCCCCGGAACTGGTAGCGTTGTACCAGTCGGTCGTCTCCGGCCAACAGGCCTTCGGCGCGGCCGAGTACGGGGTGCGCCATCGGGACGGGAACTGGCGCACCATGCGCGCCTCGGGCAGCCCGCTGGTCGATGCAGAGGGGAAAATCAGCGGTGTCATTGTCTCCGTCCGCGATATCACCATCGAACGGAAGCTCGAACAGCAGGTCGTGCAGAGCGAGCGCCTGGCGGCGATGGGCGCGATGATTGGCGGCGTCGCCCACGAACTGAACAATCCGTTGACCAGCATCCTGGGCGTCAGCGAACTACTGCAGGACACTGAGACCAACGAAACGACGCGCAAGCAGCTCGCGATGTTGCAGCAGCAGGCACGGCGCGCAGCAGAAATCGTTCAGAACCTGACCTACTTTTCGCGCCCCCCTGCGCCGGGCAAGAGCAAGATCAACCTGGTAGAGGTTGTCGAGCGCACGCTGAACCTGCACGCTTATTCGTTGCGCAAGAACAACATTACCGTGGACTTCCTGAAAGAAGCCGGGGTTCCCTACGCGCTGGGCGATCCGCACCAACTGATGCAGGTCTTCCTGAACCTGATTCTGAACGCCGAACACGCCATCCGCGACGCGCGCGACAAAGGCACGTTACGAATTCGCCTAGGCAAGGCAGACAATACAGTGTGGGTGAGCTTTCACGACGACGGTCCCGGCATCGCGAAGGAAAACATGTCCAGCATCTTCGACCCCTTCTACACGACGAAGCGTCCGGGACGCGGAACAGGTTTGGGCCTGAGCATCTGCAAGTCTGTCATGAAGGAACACAATGGCAGCATCGAAGCGGCGAACTCTCCCGAGGGTGGAGCGGTGTTTACAGTGACGCTGCCCGTAGGTGGACCAAGCTAAGGGCGCTTGACCGCAGTGTACGTCATCATCCCGCCGCGTTGTTTGTCCGAAGATTCAACTGTCATCGACTTGCCGTCCATCGAAACTGTCATTCTAGCGACGGTCGCCACTTTTCCGTCCAGTTTGTCGGTCTCCTCCATCGTGGAGTCATTGATCAGTCTCAGCGAAACGGTGGCGTGGGCCGCTCCACTCACGGGATAGTCTTTACCGTCGAACTTCGCTTCGTAGCTCTGGCTGCCGTCTGAGATTTTCAGCCCTCCGGCCGTGCTCTGATAAGTGGTCAAAGTTCCGGCGGCTGTGGCATTGTTGACCGTCTGCATGCTCCACTTTCCCGAGAGGGCGTGCGCTCCAGTCGGACCGGCACCGACTCTTTTGAACCCCGCTTTCCCTGTAACCGTCTCCGCTTCGGACGTGTTTGTGAACTCCTCGATCATCGTCTTTCTGTCGGACGACACCGTTTCGGTGCACTCGAACGTAGTCTTACCGCCCTTCTTCATGGTGAATCGCACCGAACTGCCATCCAAAATTCGCACCGCAATAGAGTCGAAGTATGGATGTCCGGTCACTTTTTGATCGGTGCCGTCAGTTTTCACGTCGACCGCGGGGACGCAGGTTGTGCAGTGGTACATGCCTTTGTCGAGCACGTATTCCTCTGGCGCGCCGGAGAACCGGAGCGTGTCCGTCTTCATTTCCCAGGTGCCATCGAAGCGGCTTTGGGCAGACACGAACGAGGTCAGGAACAAAACCAGAGGCAAGAACTTCCGCATGGAGGTCCTCATGCGCGAACAGGATTCGTATCAAGAATAAATTGGATGCACTGAATCGGCTTCGCTGCTGCCTGGACAAGCGCGATGACTATTCGAGAGTCATTTCTAGCGTTCCACCGCCATCGCCACCGCGTTCCCACCACCCAGGCACAGCGCCGCAATCCCTCGCTTCACATCGCGCCGGATCATTTCATAAATCAACGTCACCAGCACTCGCGCCCCGCTCGCGCCGATGGGGTGGCCGATCGCCACCGCACCGCCGTTCACGTTCACTTTATCTGGGTTCAGTCCGAGTTCCCGCATCACGCCCAACGCCTGCACTGAGAAGGCCTCGTTGAGTTCATAGAGGTCAACATCTTCGTTCTTCCAGCCAGTCTTCTCCCAAATCTGCCTAACAGCACCCACGGGAGCCATCATCACCCACTTTGGTTCGACGCCGCTGGTTGCCTGCGCCACGATCCGCACCATGGGCTTCGCGCCCAACTCTTTGGCTTTCGTCGCGCTGGTAACGACCAACGCCGCGGCGCCGTCGTTCACGCCGGGTGCATTGCCGGCCGTGACCGTTCCATCTTTTTTGAAAGCCGGCTTGAGTGACCGAAGCACTTCAATGGTCGTGTCTTCCCGCGGGCCCTCATCTTTTTCAAAGAGTGTGGGCGGATCACTCTTCTTCTTTCCCGGAATCTCAACGGGAACAACCTGCGCCTTGAAGCGGCACTCCTTGATCGCCGACAGCGCCTTGCGGTGAGAGTTGAGAGCAAACTGATCCTGCTCCTCGCGCGTGATCCCGTATTTCTCCGCAACGTTCTCGCCGGTGATGCCCATGTGATAGTTGTTGTAAATATCCCAGAGCCCGTCGTTGACCATCGAGTCAACAATCTGCGCATTGCCGAGGCGATATCCCTTGCGCGCTTGTGGCAGCAGGTACGGAGCGTTCGTCATCGATTCCATCCCGCCCGCAACGACGATGGAACTGTTTCCGGTCTGCACTGCTTGCGCCGCGAGCGCGACAGATTTCAATCCTGAGCCGCAGACTTTGTTTATTGTCATGGCACCTGTCGAAGGAGCGAGTCCACCGAAGATCGCGGCCTGTCGCGCGGGATTCTGACCGAGTCCGGCGGAGACGACGTTACCCATGATGCACTCGTCCACTTGCGTAGGATCAACGCCGGCGCGCTTGACCGCCTCACGCACTACGATGGCGCCCAGTTGCGGCGCGGTAAAGTCCGAGAGACTTCCCTGAAATTTTCCCACGGGCGTTCGACAACCGGAGATGATGACAACATCGTCAAAAGAGGCCATGAATCAAGCTCCCGCGATGATTTCGCGCTTCTTATTATAGATGGATGAGCGAGAGAGTGCTTGACGGCAACCGTCAGCGCAAGCTGATCTGGCATGAGTGCCGAGAGATTTCAGAGTTGTCGGAACTTCGTTCGCGCTGAGTTCTCTTCATCGGTCTGTGACTCGAAATTTTGCTCTGCTCGATGTCGTGCGAAAAAATTTAGTTGACTTTTGCTCCGAAAGTTCTATCGCCGTGACTTTGGTATCACGACCATGCAGCATCCGATCATCATTTTTTTCTTGACTTCATTTTTCAATAACTCTATACATCAACTAGTTGCAGTAAAAGACCACTGCACATTTTCCATGAACAATGGAAGGGAGAATAGAACAAATGGCAACCAAGAAAAAGGCAAAGAAGAAAAAGAAGCACTAAGCAAGTTCAGTACGAAGTCAAAAGGGGACGCGAATAGCGTCCCCTAAGTTTTTGCTTCAAAGAATTCTTCCCGCTCAATTCGGCTTCCCTGCGGCCCCCTTCACTGGATGCGGAATGCGCTTCTCCTTCTCAGGGCACAGAGTACGGTACGCGCAGAAGTTGCAGTGGATCCCCATCTTCGCCGTGAAAATTCCATCGGCAACTCCCTGCGCCGCCGCTTCCACCCGTTGCCGAGCCCCGAGCAGATCCGCCTCAGATCGCATCGTGCTGACCGGAACATTTTCTTCGAGGTTGTGAAAGATCAGCGCGCCGACGTCGTACCCCCACTTTTCCTTGGCCGCGATCGCGTACAACGACAATTGCAGGCTCTCGTCGGCATCCTCCTGATCGCGCGCCTTTCCCGTCTTATAATCAACGATGGCGACGCTCCCATCAGGTCGCCGGTCAATGCGATCGATGCGCCCCACCACCGTCGTCTCGCCGATTCGGATATCAAAGGACTGTTCGGTATGCAGAACTTCGGCGGGGGGGAGCGCACGCACGGCCTTTAAGAAGTCCTTCAACTGCGAGATCCCCTGCTCCTCGTAAAGTTCGTGCTGGTACTTTTCCTGAATGCCCGCGGCGGCCAGATCATCCCGGAATTGCGCAATGAGTTCCTCGTCAGACTTGGGACGCCCAAGATTGACGGAATCGTAGTAAGTCTTCAGAACGCGGTGAATCGTAGCACCATACTGCATGGCCGCAGCGGGGTTGGCGGCAATCCTCCAATCGCGTTCCAACTTGAACCGCAATCCGCAGCGCTCATAGGTATCCACTGCCGACGCGCTTAGCCGGGTATGCAAACCCTCGAGCACGGGCAACTCGAACCATACGTTGGTTTGCGACTCGGCGGGATACGCGAGAGTCGCCGCCGCCGCGATATCGAAACTCGCCTGCGCACCTCGTGCCGGCATCGCGCGCAAATAGGGAGCCAGACTACGGTTGCCGATCAACTCGCGCATGTATCCGGCCGGGGTCTTGTCGATTTTGCCAGTGCCCTCGCGCGCGTAAATATGCAGCGAATCGCGGGCGCGGGTCATGGCAACGTAGAACAGACGCCGCTCTTCCTCGCCGTGAAGCGTCTTGTCATCCGCCTCGGTCACGGAATCGGCGTCGCGAAGCTCTTTGGGAAAGGCGACCAACGTCTCCTTAAACGAAGCGGGAAACGAGTTGGAATTCGCCCGCAGAATAAAGACGTGCGGAAATTCCAGCCCCTTGGCCCCATGCACCGTCATCAGGCGAACGGCGTTCTCGCTTTCATTCGCTAGCAGCGGAATCACGCCACCAGCCTCGCGGAAGTATCCGAGATAGTCCACCAGTTCCACCAATTCGGTCGTCTTGTTGACCTTCTTCGTCTCCCATCCACTCACGAATGCCAGAGCCGCCTGAAGAATGGGCGAAGTGGCATCCAGCGCAAACTGCTTGACGACGATGTCGAGGGCGGCACGCCCCTTCACCTCTCTGCGGCGAATCTCTTCCCGTGAACGCAGCACGGCTGCCACAACATCGGCGCCTCCTGCCACCCGATCCAGAGCAGAGGACAGCGGAACCACCTGGCTCTCCCGGTTATCCCGCGCGATGGCCCGCATCTCCTGGCGAAGTTGCTTCGGATCCACGTGAAAGCACGGCAATGCCGCCACGCGAAACCAGCTGACGTCATCTCCCCCGGAAACCACCGCATTCAGACACGCGAACAAGTCGCGGACCTCGGGAGTGTCCGAGACATCCATGCTCTCGATGACGAATGGGATGTCAGCCTCTGCCAACTCCTGCACCACCTCGTCGCGCTGGTAGTGAGAGCGGTAGAGAATCCCGAAGTCCGACCACTTGCACTTCGACTTCTTTTGCGCATCGCGAATAAAGCCAACAATGTCCGGTCCTTCCGCGTTTTTGCTGGCCACCGCGACGACCGATACGGGAACGCTTGCAAGCGGTGTGCCCGCTTTCACTGCTTCCTCTTCGCGGGCTGACACCAGCGGCGTCCGACGACTCGCAACTCCGCCATCGAGGCTTCCTGCAAATACGGACGGATTCTTATCAATCAATGCAAAGGCGCTACGCAGAATCGGCGTCGTCGAGCGGCGATTCTTCTCGAGCACGACTCGCTTGGCGCTGGGGAAATAGCGCCGGAACAACTCAAACGCCGCACTCGACGCCCCGCGAAACCGGTAGATGCCCTGGTCGGGATCGCCCACGGCAAAGATGTTGCCCTCCTCACCGGCGAGTCGAGCCAGAATTTTGATCTGTGCAAAATTGGCATCCTGAAATTCGTCTGCCAGAATAAAACGCGCCCGCGACCGAGCCTGCGCCAAAACATCCTCATCGCTGTACAGCAAGGCGTGCGCTCGCGTGATCATGTGGCTGAACGTTCCGAGATTCTCCTCCCGCAGCCATCGCTCCATCGTGGTGAACACTCGGGCAATCTCCCGGCAGCGGCCGAGAACCTCCGCGTCGTCGATGACATTTTTTGACTTCGCCACGCGCGGGATCGGGACTTCCTTACGCTCCAGGTGTTCCACGTACGCCGCGTATTTCTCCGGTGTAACCAACTCGTCATGGCAGCGGCTTACAAATTCCAGCAGATCGTTCAGGAACTGCCCGATGTTGGCGGCGCGGATGTAGTGCTCGAGATGCAGGTCGCGCATGCGCCGCCGCAAATAGATCCACAGATCTTTCTCGTCGAGCACGCCGAAATCCTTGTGCACGCGCTTCAGCAGATCAAGGCAGTAGTCATGGAAGGTGACTGCTTGAACTTCTTTCCCCCCGAGCAACCTGCGTACTCGCTCCCGCATTTCCGTGGCGGCGTTGAGAGTGTAGGTAAGGGCGACAATCTCGCCGGGTTGCGCGTGGCCTTCGCCCACGAGCCGCGCGATGCGATTCACCAGGACGGATGTCTTCCCTGTCCCCGCGCCGGCCACCACGAGCATGGGCCCATGCACATGTTCGATGGCCTCGCGCTGGCGATCATCGGGAATAAACGGCGCAGGGCGCGAAGTGGACTTCAAAACCGGCATTGGCGTCAGAATACCACCTGTAAGGATGAGGAAAAGGACGACTAACTGAGTTCCGAGATCACGATCGCCGTCGCAGCGATGGCAGCGGTTTCGGCACGCAAGATTGTGGAGCCCAGGGAAGCAGAAATCCAGCCCGCATTCTTGAAGAGTTGCACGTCGTCGTCAGCCCATCCGCCCTCAGGACCGATTGCGAGCAGAATTTCCCCTTGATCCGGATGCGAATCCAGAACGTCGCGCAGCAAGACCTGCTGCTCTGCCTCAGCCAGCAGGATCCGCGCAGCGCCGGGGAGATCTACCGCGTCCTTCAATTTAAGAGGCACGGCAACCTCGGGAGGAGTCGTGCGCCGCGATTGCTCCGCCGCCTGCAACGCTAAACGCCGCCAACGCTCAACGCGCTTCGCCGAAGCGGCCGCCAGGTGAGCATCCGTTCGGCGCGCGATTACGGGCACGATTCGCGTCACGCCAAGTTCGGTACATTTCTCAATCGCCCACTCCATGCGGTCGAACTTGAATACGGAGAGCAGCAGCGTAACGTTTGCAACCGAAACCGCCGATACTTCTTCGCCCAGTTCGAACTCAACCCGACCGGCGGCAACGGATACGATGCGCCCCCGCCGCAAGGTCGATCCTGCCGCGATATCGAATTCCTGACCAACACGCGCCCGCAGCACTCGAACCAGATGATCTGCGTGATCGCCCGTAAGCGCGGCGCGGTTGCCCGAGACTTCGTCGGCGATCCATCGGCGTCGGGTCATTTTTCACGAGGGAACGGCACGCGAGACTTTGCCTAAGATGCATCTCGGCTTGAGCAGCCGGGTAGTGCTACCCGAACATGTCCTTCACTTTGCCCAGCAGCGAGCGCAGCAACGGCTGGTTATCCACTTTGGAGAGCGCGTCGAGCTCCTGCAACAATTCCTTCTGCCGCTTGTTCAGCTTCGTAGGCACCTGCACGAGAACCTCGACGTACAAATCACCTTTGCCGTGACCGTTCAACACCGGCACGCCCTTGCCGCGAACTCGAAACGTGGTGCCCGGCTGTGTTCCATCCGGAATCTTCAGAGTATGCTCGCCTTCCATGGTTGGCACGCGGATCTCCGCTCCCATCGCCGCCTGCGCAACGGAAAGCGGAACCACACAGTGCAGGTCATTCCCTTCCCGGGCGAAGAACGGATGCTCCTTGACGTGTAGCACAACGTATAAATCTCCAGCGGGCCCGCCAAACTGCCCAACCTCGCCCGCGCCGGTAAAGCGAATTCGCGTGCCGTCTTCTACGCCTGCGGGAACCTTCGCATCCACAGTCCGCTGGCGCAGAATGCGGCCTTCCCCTTTGCACTTTGGGCACGGATCCGTGATCACACTTCCCGTACCCTGGCACGCGGGACAAGTACGCGCGATGCTGAAAAATCCCTGCTGGTAGCGCACTTGTCCTCGCCCCGCGCAGGAGCGGCAAGTCGTCGGACCTTTTCCCGGAGCAGAGCCCGATCCGCGGCAATCCTCGCAGGCCTCATGACGCCGCACGGTCACGCGAGTTTCCTTGCCAAAGAACGCTTCTTCAAACTCGAGCGTCAAATCCTCCCGCAGATCGGCGCCGCGCTGCACCCGGCTGCGACGGCGACCGCCCCCACCACCGCCGAACATATCGCCAAAGCCGAAGAACTCTCCGAAGATGTCGCTGAAATCCTGGAAGACAGTCGGGTCGAAACCTGCACCCTGTCCAGAACCGCCACCCAACCCAGCGTGTCCGAAGCGGTCGTATGCCGCGCGCTTGTCCTGATCAGCGAGTACGGCATAGGCCTCGCTCACTTCTTTAAACTTTTCTTCCGCGTCCGGGTTATTCGGATTGCGGTCCGGATGAAACTGCAGCGCCAACTTTCGGTAAGCGCTCTTGAGTTCCACCTCAGTCACGGTGCGGCTGACGCCCAGTACCTCGTAGTAATCGCGTTTTGCGTTCGTGGTCAAAGAAACCTTTCGTCAAGAACAAAATGGGGCAAGCTGGGGCAGGAGGCCTGGATGCGTGTGCCGTTTAGTCATCAGGGATTCTTTGCAACCTTTACCATCGCAGGGCGAAGCAGGCGGTCCTTAAGCTTGTAGCCGCGCTGCAATTCTTCGAGCACCTCGTGGTCGGCCGCGTCGCGAGTTTCCACCATTTCGATCGCCTCATGCACATGCGGATCGAAGGGCTCCCCTTTGGAAGGAATCGCGCGCACCCCCAGCTTCGCCAGGGCATCCAGCAACTGCTTGTAGATGAGTTCCACGCCGTTCCGGAAATCGCCCGAATCCGATTTCGTCTGCAGCGCACGCTCAAAGCTGTCAAGGACCGGCAGCAGCGGCCGGATCGCGTCCGCGGCGGCATAGTCGCGAAAGTCCTGCTGTTCTTTGCTGGCGCGGCGGCGCGCATTCTCAAACTCAGCCTGCGCACGGGCCAACCGGTCGAGCAGCGAATCGCGCTCGGCTTTCAGCTTCTGCAGTTCTGATTCGCTCGCACTTGCGGCCGCGGATCCCTCGGCGGTTGATGCCGAAGAGCCTTCGTTGTCATCTCCGGCAGGAAGTTCGTGCTCGAGATCGAGTCCCGCCCTCTCCGCTTCTGATTTTCCGTTTGATTTCCCCATACCTGCGTATCACCTACTCTGATTCATTCAAGATCTTGTCAAATAGTCGCGCGATGTATGACACCGCCGTGATCGTATGTTGATAATCCATGCGCGTCGGCCCGATGACTGCTAGCGATCCCATCACCTCGTTGCCCGCATGCGCCGGAGCCCCAATCAGCACAAAGTTCTGCATTGAAGGCAGCGCCTGGTCCAGTCCAATGACTACGCGAACCGCTTCCTGCTTCACGTCGAGATAGGCGCCGAGGAGCTGCACGACTTTCTCTTTCTCCTCGAGCGTTTTCAGCATCTCCTGCAGCCGTTGGCGATCCTGCTCGCCGGTAACCAGGTTCGCTGCGCCTTCCACGAATACCACTTGCGACCCTTGCTCAGCCGTGAGCGCGCCCTGTTTGTAGAGCTGCTCAATCGAATTCATCAGGCGATCGTACTCGCTGCGATCTTGCTCCAGCCGCCGCCCCAGCTCCGAGCGCATCGACTCCATGGTCCAGCCGCGAAAGTTCTCGTTGATGTAGCGCCCCGCCAGATCGAGATCGTTCTGTGACAAATCGAGCCGCAGTACGCGGTCGCGGACCAGGCCTGACCGCGTGACGAGCACCGCCAAAACTTTCTGTTCGCCGAGTCGCGAAAAATAAACATGCTCCAGCGCATTCTTCGGACCGCTTGTCGCCACCGTCACGCCCACGTTCCGCGAGATCAGCGACAGCACGTGCGACGTCCGCTCCATGAACTCCTGCACGTCGGTGATGCCAGCCAGAGAGTCCGAGATCATCGTCTCTTCCTGCGGCGCCAACCGCGCGCTCCCTGAAATCTGCTCGACGTAGTAGCGATATGCTTCGGTCGTAGGCACGCGTCCCGCAGAAGCATGCGGCTGCTCCAGAAATCCTGCGTCCGACAAATCTGCCATCACATTGCGGATCGACGCCGGACTCAATCCCTCGCGGTTTGAGCGCGCCAGCGTGCGCGAACCGACCGGCTCTCCCGTGGAGATAAACGTCTCCACGAGCGCGGTCAGGATTTCGCGCTCGCGATTCCCGATATTAGGGTCAGCAGGCATGTCCAGTTTTGTTCAGTTGTCTCAATCCGAGCGGCGCCGTCCGGGGGTAGAAACTGCTTCCCATCTATTTTACCTAACTATCTTAGATGCAGAAGCTTAGCTTTTGGACCCAAATGCGATCCCGTCTGGATTCTAGGAATGGTGTGCGGAGGTGTCAAGGAGCAGGTTTCAAGGTTTCAAGGTTTCAACGTAAAGCGACTCGGAGCAGCCCAAGCATCTGGGTTGTCACCAACCCTCCATAAGTTTTGCCTTCCCTGCTATTCTCTTCCGGCCCAATCTTTGAAACCTTGAAACTCTGAAACTTTGAAACCGTGAAAAGCAAACCTCACATTGCCGTGATCGGTGCCGGAGCCTTCGGCGGATGGACCGCGCTTCACCTTCTCGAGCGCGGCGCACGCGTCACGCTGATTGACGCCTGGGGACCCGGGAATTCGCGCGCCTCCTCCGGCGGTGAGACCCGCGTCATGCGCGGCACCTACGGGCCCGATCAGCCGTATACCGAAATGGCGGCCCGCGCCCTCAAACTTTGGGGAAAATACGAACGCCGCTGGAAGCGCCAGTTCCTTCACCGCACAGGCGTGCTCTGGATGGCTAGCGGACGCGACGACACATTCGAGAGCGGCTCCGTGAAAATGCTGCGGGCGGCGAAGATCAAGTTCGAGGAACTCTCCGCCTCGCAGTTGAAGAAACGCTGGACGCAAATCAACTTCGAAGGCATCCAATGGGGGATCTTCGAACCCGAGTGCGGCTACCTCGATGCTCGCGCGAACTGCGCGGCGGTTGTCGATGCGTTCATCACAGCCGGAGGCAACTACCGCCAGATCGCAGTGCCAGCCCACAACTTGGAGGACAGTCCGATCCGCAGTCTCGCGCTTTCCGACGGATCAAAGATCAAAGCTCACAGCTACGTCTTCGCCTGCGGACCGTGGCTCGGCAAATTGTTCCCTGAGACGGTCGGTGATTTGGTCAGCCCCACGAAGCAAGATGTCTTCTTCTTCGGCGCACCCGCGGGCGACGATCGTTTCAGCGAAAAGCACTTGCCCGTGTGGGCCGACCATCGCGGACGCTTCCGCTACGGCATCCCGGGCAGCGGCCGCCGCGGATTCAAAATCGCCGACGATACGCGCGGCCCACAGTTCGATCCAACCAGCGGTGAGCGCGTCGTCAGCCCCGACACGCTAAAAGACATTCGCGAATATATCGCCTTCCGCTTCCCTGCCCTGAAAGATGCGCCGCTCGTCGAGACCCGCGTCTGCCAGTACGAGCAAACTCCCGACAGTCATTTCATCATCGACCGCCATCCTGCAAACGAGAATGTATGGCTCGTGGGCGGTGGCTCCGGTCACGGTTTCAAACACGGCCCCGCGCTCGGAGAGATGATGGCAGAATTGATTCTGAAAGACCGCGAGCCGGAAGCGATCTGGCGCCTGGCAAGGTTTGGAAGGAAATAGGTTTCAACGTTTCAGGGTTTCAATGTTCGTCCCGAAATTGTCGGAATCTTGAAACTAGACCTTTCGCAGTGAAGGTTTGATCCTTGAAACTTTGAAACTTTGCTTTTTACTGAATCTGAATCACGCTGCCGGTCGCGTTAGCCTTGAGTTCCCCGGTCCGCTCCACCACCTTCCGCGCGAACTCGTAAATCGACTTGGCATGCGGCGAATTCTCGCCCTCAAGCACTACAGGCGTCCCGCCGTCGCCAGACTTGCGCACCTCGGGATCGAGTTGGATGTTGCCCAGGAACGACACACCGAATCTCTCGGCCATCTTCTCCGCTCCGCCACGCGAGAAAATGTCCACTTCGTGCTGGCAGTGCGGGCACACAAAATAACTCATGTTCTCGACGACGCCCACGATATCCACCTTCATCTGACGGAACATTTCGACCGCCTTGCGCGCATCCTGCAGCGAAACGTCCGATGGAGTCGAGACCACCACCGCGCCCGTCAGCGGCACAGTCTGCACCAGCGACAACGCGATATCGCCCGTGCCCGGCGGCAAATCAACGATCAGATAATCGAGTTGTCCCCACTCCACCAGGCCCAGGAACTGCCGCACGATCTGATGGAGCATGGGTCCGCGCCAGATGATCGGCTTGTCGCCCGGATTGAGGAATCCCACCGAGATCACCTTCAGCCCAAACGCCTGAATCGGCTCGATGCGGTTCTCGCCAACCATCCGCGGCTGATCACTCACGCCCAGCATCAACGGAACGTTAGGCCCGTACACGTCGGCATCAAGCAGCCCAACCTTGTAGCCCATCTTCACCAAAGACACGGCCAGATTGACTGACAGCGTGGTTTTGCCCACGCCGCCCTTTCCCGAGCCCACGGCGATGATGGCGTCCACTCCCGGCAGCGGTTGCGGCCCCTGCTGCGCCGGTCCTTGTCCGTGCTGATGCGGCATATGTGCGTTCAAAAGATCACACTCCAGATAGGAATTGCGAAGATAACGATGAGGCAGAACCCCAAAGTCTGATTATACAGGCGAAGGCGGGGCGGTCATCGGGTCCACTGCGCGCTTAGAACGCTAGGAACCGTTCACCGAAAGCCGCGCTAGTGGTACACTCCCCCGCACAAGCTTGCGCTACGGAATTCGTGATCCCGCAAGCCCTGCATGGAGGCGCGACCAATGTTGAAGTCTATTGGGGTTGTGATAGGCAGCTATGTGCTTTCGGTCGTTCTTGTACTGGCAACAGATCCCTTGCTCTCCCAGTTGTTCCCCGGTGATTTCGTGAAGGGCCGTGTCCCCTCCAACGCTGCTCTGATTGCGAGTACCGGCTTCTTTGTCGCTATCTCTGTTCTGTGCGCCTGGTTTTGCGCCCGCTTCGCCCCAACCCGCGCTAGCCGTCATGTGCTCTGGTTCTTTATTCTCGGTGAAGTGATGGGCATCGCCGCCATCATTCCCAACTGGAGCAAAGGATGGCCGCACTGGTACTGGTTGTCCTGGCTGCTCACGTGGCCAGTAAGCTGTTGTATAGGTCTGCTCCTTAGCAGGCGCCGCACTGATTCGACGGTCACGGCAACGGTGTCGCAATAGTCAGTAACGCGGCGCCTCACCAAATCCTCACCCGCTCCCCCGGCGCCAGATACAACTTATCGCCCGCCTGCACATCGAACGCCCCATACCACGCGTCGATGTTCCGCACCGTCAGTGCCCGGTACGGCCCCGGAGAGTGCGTGTCAGTCATCACCTGCTGGCGGAGCGCCGCATCACGATCCTTCTCTGCCCAAGCCTGAGCGAACGCAATGAAGAATTGCTGATCTCCCGACAGTCCGTCTTTCACGGGCGCAGGTTGGCCGCCCAGAGACGCCTTATACCCGTCGTAAGCAGCGGCGAGTCCGGCGACGTCGGCAATATTTTCGCTCAGCGTCTGCTTGCCGTTCAGAGCGAGATCGGGAAATGGCTTGTAGCTGTCGTATTGCACGGCCAACTTTGCAATGGCCGATTGAAAGTGTGCGAGGTCCTCCGGTGTCCACCAGTTCCGTACACGGCCCTTGGAGTCAAACGCGGCGCCTTCGCTGTCAAAGGTGTGGCTGATCTCGTGCCCAATAACCGAGCCTATGGATCCGTAATTCGCCGCGGCCGGAGCCTGCGGATCGAAATACGGTGGCTGCAGAATCGCTGCTGGAAAGTTCAACGCGTTTTGCAGCGGCAGGTTCACCGCGTTCACGGTCTGCGGCGTCATCGACCACTCTTTGCGATCGATCGGCGCACCTAACCGCGCGACTTGCCGTTGGTAGTCAGAGAGACTGCCGCGCCACAGGTTGCCGAAGAGATCGTCCGCTTTCACCTCGTAGCTCGAGTAATCGTGCCAGCTCTCTCCATAGCCGACGCCGACATAGAGCGTGTTGAGCTTGGCTTGCGCTTCAGCCTTGGTCGCGGCGCTCATCCACGTCAGCGCGTCAATCCTCTTCCGGAAGGCCGCCACGATATTCGCAACCATCGCCGCCGCCTGCGCCTTCGCCTTTGGCGGGAAGTAACGCTGGGCGTAGAGTTGCCCCACATCATCGCCCAGATAAATATTCACTAGACTGACGCCGCGCTTCCAGCGCACGCGCTGCTGGGGAGTACCCGACAGAATTTTCCCAAAGAACGCAAATCCTTCGTCGTCAAACGCTTTAGGCAATCCTGGCCGATAGGCTTCTATCAGATGGAGCGCCAGCCAGTCCTTCCAAGTCTCCAGCGACGTTGACGCCACCAGAGCGGATTCTGCGGCGAACGCCGAGGGCTGCCATACGATGAAACTCTCCTGCTGGCTGAGTCCCGCTCCACGAAAATACTCGGTCCAGTCGAGCCCTGGCGCTTTGACCGCAAAGTCCGCCATCTTCCAGGGATTGTTCGCCAGGCTGATGTCGTTGTTCTCCGCCAGCGTGCGATGCTTTTCCGCGATCGCGTGCTCCAGTTCGATGATGCGTGTCGCACGCGCGTCGACGTCACTGAATCCCGCAAGGCGCAGCATCGTGGCAACATGCGCCTGATACTTGCTGCGAATATCGCGCATCTCCGGACTGTCAGAAAGATAGTACTCACGATCCGGGAGTTGCAGTCCGCCTTGCATTAGATACGCGGTGTAGTGCTCCGAATCATTGAAGCTGGGCGCAACCCAAAGTCCAAAAAGATTTTCCGTATGAAAGTTCGTGTTGTTCAGCGCATCCACATCGGCCCGCAAGGTCTGTCCAAGGGCCTGCGCGAGTTCTGCTTTATTGTGGATCGCGGCAATCGCATCCAAGTGTGGGCGCAGCGGGCTGAGACCCTTGGCCTCAATGCCCGCCTCATCCATGAACGAATTGAAAAGATCGGCGATCTTACGTGACTTGTCTCCGGCGGCGCCCCCACTTTTGGCGACTTCGGAAATCAAGTCTGCGAGGCGCTTTTCGGTTTGCTGTACCATCGCGAGGTCCAACGCCACCGAGTTACGGTCGGCGGGAATCTCGACGTGCTTCAGCCATTCCCCGTTGGCGTACTGGAAAAAATCGTCGCCCGGCCGCACCTTGCGGTCCATGTAGTTCGGATTAACGCCATGCACCTGCGACTCAGGAACGTCTCGACCCCGCGACTCCTCAGCGCCAGCCGCGAACAACGGGACTGCGATCACTAGACAAATCAAGACATGCGCCAGCAGACGAGTACGGTGTTTGGTTTTCATGAAGAATGCTCCAGAAAGATAACCACAAAGCAGCCTAGGTTAGACACGATTAGGTCAGACACGATTAGATTAGACGCGATCCTGAAGCGAAGGATAGCAGGGCCCGTTCGGTTGGTTTCAGTATCCTTCTCCCTCCAACCGCACCTTCCCTTTAAACATGCGAAATAGCAGAGTGAAGTAGCAAAGTGCCAGAATCATCCCGAGAATCCACCACGTGAAACCCACGACAAGACCGTGATGTCCAGCAGCCGTGTTATAGATTGTCAGGTTCAAAGCCGGATCGGTGCTCGACGGCAGCACCACCGGATAGAGCGCGAAGGCCGCGCCCACCAGCATTCCCACGATGTAGAGCGCCGATGCAACGAAGGCAAGCTTTTCCGCTGCAACGTCCTGCCCCTTTCGCATCGCATAGATCATTACACCCAGGCTTCCATACACAACTCCTGGAATCAGAAATCCAACAATGTGCACGCGGTAGTTATCGAGCACCGTAGGGCGAATGTAGATCGTCGCCACGAGTCCGACGATCGTCAGCAAAACCTGCACCGGCCACACCGCGAGTGCCACCGCACGCGCGCGCCGGTTAAGCTCGCCTTCCGTTTTGATCGCCACATAGAGCGAGCCGTGTGTGGTCAGCGTGACCAGCGCGATCACACCAGTAAGCACGGTGTACCAATCCAGGATGCCGGGATTCGCGCCGACTCTGAAGTTCGTCCACAACGCTTCGAAGAAGTAATGATCCTGTCCCAGAGGAACGCCGCGCACTACATTACCTAACGCCGCGCCGAAGAAGATGCAGAGCAACACGCTCGACACGCAGAAGATGACATCGAAAAATCCAATCCACACCGGATTCGCCATGTGCGCCCGCAGTTCAATGCCAATACCGCGCAGCATGAGTAGCCACAGCACCATCATCAGCGGCAAGTAGAATCCGCTGAAGCTCGACGCATACAGCTGAGGGAAAGCAAAATACAGTGTGCCCCCGGAGGCCAGCAGCCACACTTCGTTTCCATCCCACACGGGACCGATGGCGCGCATGATGCGCCGCCGCTCATCGGACGTGCGGGCCGCGCCCAAATAGATCACACCCGCGCCCAGATCGAATCCATCCAGCACCACATAAGCCGCCACCATCACTGCAACGATCATGAACCAGAGCGTTTCCATCTTCACTCCTCAGTTGGTCAATCGCTTCACTGCGTTGTCATCCTGAGCGGCGCTCTTCGCCGCGAAGGACCTGTGCAACTGGCTAGGAGTACATAGGTCCTTCACTACGTTCAGGATGACAAGGCGTTGAAGGCAATCCTAATGCGCCGCCACTTCCCCGTCCGGCCCGTGCTCAATCTCCCGCCTCACCAGAAACAGAAACAAAATGCCCAGCACCGTGTACATTCCCATGAAGCCCAGCAGCGTAAACATGCCATTCCCCGCCGAGACCATCTTCGAATAGCCATCCATCGTGCGCATCAGCGAATACACCAGCCACGGCTGCCGCCCAATCTCGGCCGTAATCCATCCCGCCGTATTTGCGATGTAGGGGAACGGTAGCGCCAGCAGCAGGATCCACAACAGCCACCGGCTCTCAAACAACTTGCCGCGCCAAAGGAGAAGCGCTGCGATCACCATGATGGCGATGAACAGCGTCCCCAGCCCCACCATGATGTGGTAGCTGTAGTAGAGCAGTGCGATGTTATCCGGCCAATCGTTCTGGGGAAAGGCGTCGAGCCCTTTCACTTCCGCCTCCCACGCGCGGTAAGTCAAAAAACTTAATGCGTTTGGAACCACGAGTGGATTATCAATCTTCTTCTCATCCACGTTGGGCTGGCCGACCAGCACCAACGGCGCTCCCGGCTGCGTGTCAAACAACGCCTCCATCGCAGCCAGAGTCACAGGCTGGTTCTCGGCGATCAGGCGCCCCTGACCATCACCCGTCGGAAACAGTTGCAGCACGCTGAAGATCAGCCCGGCCACCACTCCCACGCGCACGAAGATGCGCCCGTGCTCCACGAACTTGCCCCACAGCAAATAAAACGCGCCGACCGAGGCCATCACAAACGCTCCGGTGATGACCGCCCCGCTCATGTTGTGGGCGTATTGCCACCATGCCCACGGATTCAGCACGAGCGCCCAGAAGCTCGCGAGCTGCACCGATCCATCCGCAGCCTTGAAGTACCCCACGGGATGCTGCATCCATGCGTCGGTCGCCACAATAAAGAAACCCGAAAGCCACGACCCGAGAAATACCGCTACCGCCGACCACCAATGTGCACGCGGGCTGAGCCGTTTCTCGCCGTACAAGAACAGGCCCAGGAACGCCGACTCGAGGAAGAAGGCGAACATGCCCTCCATGCCCAGCGTCTGGCCAATCACGCCTCCGGCAAAACGCGAGAAATGCGACCAGTTCGTGCCGAACTGAAATTCCATCGGAATCCCGGTCACCACGCCCATCACAAAGTTGATGCCAAAAATCCGCGCCCAGAAGCGCGCGGCCTGATGGTAGGTCTCATCATTGCGGCGAAGGCCGAGAGTCTTGAGCACCACAATCAGAGGTGCCAGACCCATGGTCAGTTGGGGGAAAAGATAATGAAAGGTGATCGTAAATGCGAAATGAAGCCGGTGCACCAGGAGCGCACTATCCATAAAGAGGTCCCTCGGAGCAGGAATAGGCTAAATGTTCTTCCGAAAGTCTTTATGTGACGCGGATCACAGATTGCTCTGAATTTACCGTGCCTTCCGGCGTCGTTCCATTTCGGAACGCCGTATCTCTCGGCGTCTTCCGGCGTCATCGTAGCGTCGCCGTTGGTCGTCGGTCTCAGGAATCACCGGAGCAACCTTCAGATGCTTGCCCGAGGCGTCAACGGCCACAAACGTCAGATACGCCGAACCCACGTGCTGCGCCGTGTCGGCGATGTAGTTCTCGACAAACACCTTCACGCCGACTTCCATCGAAGTATTGAAAACCCGGTTCACCGACGAACGCAGGATCACCAGATCGCCCATGCGTACCGGAACCAGGAAGTCAATGTGATCCACCGAGGCGGTGACAACATAATTGCGCGAGTGGCGGTGCGCGGCCATGGCCCCCGCCAAGTCGATCCAGTGCATAATACGTCCGCCCAGCAGCGCTCCCAGCGGATTCGTGTCGTTGGGCAACACGATCTCGGCCATCTCCGATTGCGAATCCCGCACCGGCCGGGGCATCAGCGCTTCCTCTGTCATCGTTCTTACCTCGTCTTCCGTGCCGCTCAAGCTTTCTTTTTCAGGTACGACTCCAGAAAACATTCCGCCATCTTTTGCACTCGCAGATCGTTGTGCCGCTGCAGCCACGTGGCGCGCGCCAAGTCGAATTCCAGATCACCGCTTTCCACCGGCCGGTGATCGCGTTCGCATACGTAACGCAAGCGAAGCACCTGTGCAGCAACCTTGCTGACCGCACCGGCTCGAGGCTTTCCTCCCTCGGGCGGAGCCGACACCGCAAACCGCACCGCATCCCAGGAACGCTCTCGCGGGGCCCACGCGCAGCAATCCGCATAACCCAGATTGCAGAATGCCTCCAAAATATCCTGTTGCGGCAGTTCGCCTTCATGTCCGGGAGAAGTGCAGTGCCCCCGCCATCCCGCACCCAAAGGCAGCCGCGCCGGATGCGGCCACGAGCCATTCTCCAGTTTCTCCACCGGCATGAAGTAAGGACAGGCCAAGTTGGCTCTCTTCTCGAAACTCAGAATTTATCGGAACTCGCCATTGTAACCACTCCCAGACGGGCTGGCGAGTGGTCATTCATGCGCTGAATCAATCGCGCCAGCACGGCCACCCAGTCTGACTTTCGCCCAAAGCCCGCGCCGATTTTCTTCGCGTCCTTAGCGGCCTTTCTTAGCGACCTTTGCGGTTCAGAGCTTTGCCAGGCGCCGACATGCTGAACCGGTCGTTCGGTGGACGTTTGTAGTAATCTCGTTTCCAGGGGCATGCTCGAATCCTGCCCCACTGACCCCATGGACCGCATCGCCGCACTGAACGAAATCCTGACTGAAAATCCGAAAGACGCTTTTGCGCGCTACGGTCTCGCCATGGAGTACTCCAAGCAAGGTGACTTCGATCGCGCCCTGGCGGAGTTTGCCATTCTTCTCGAAAACCATCCCGAATACACGGCCGGATATTTCATGGCCGCGCAAACGCTGGTGAAAGCTGAGCGCGTCGAAGACGCAAAGAAGATGCTGAATAACGGCATCTCCTCGGCCCGACGCACCGGAAACCTGCACGCGCAATCGGAAATGGAAGCCCTGCTCGCGGAGTTAAGTGCATAGCCTCGCTTCCGCTTAGGGCGTTACTTTGCCATCCTTCCCATCCCCCACTCCACCATAGATGGGAACAGCTGGTAGAGCTTCACGGGCACGTGCATCGTCCACGGCACAATCACTTCCCGCTTCTGCTTCATGTATCCACGCAAAGTGGCGCGAGCCACTCGTTCCGCCGTAATCCCGCGGACCGATCCCGGACGCACTTTCTTCAGCTCACTTCCTCGCACTGCGTTCTCACCGAACGCGGTTTGCACGTAGCCCGGACAAACAGTGAGCACATGAATGTTGTCCTTCTTCAGTTCGACGCCTGCGGCTTTACCGACGGCATTGAGTGCAAACTTGGTCGCGCTGTAGGTGCCATGAAAGGGCAACGGAATGTGTCCGGCGACGCTTGAAATGTTGATGATCGTCCCGCCGCCCTGCTGGCGCATAACTGGAATCACCGCCTGCATCGCCGACAGCGCTCCGAAAAAGTTGGTTTCGAACATGTCGTGGCAGGCAGACATATCCACCTGTGCAATCGAGTCGAGCAATCCGTGCCCGGCGTTATTGACCCACACATCCACCCGCTTGAAATGATGCAGCGTCAACGCGAGCACGCGGTCGATTTCCTCCGAGTTGCGAACGTCACAAGAAAGCGCGACCGTGCGCTCGGGACATCCCACGCGTGTTCGGGCGGCCTCGGCCCTTCCTGCATCGCGCGAGAGGAGCACGACGCTCGCACCTTCGTCCGCGAAGACTTTTGTAATCGCCTCGCCAATGCCCATCGAAGCGCCCGTGACCACCACGACTTTCCCGGCAAGTTCCATGCTCGCGTTGTATGCTCCGCATCGCGTCAAGTCAAGACGCGCTACGAGTTTTAGCGATTTATTGGCTTGTCATTCCGCAGCGCGGCTTCATCGCGCGAGGAACCTGCTTTCCTCGCTCACGGACCACTGTGTCGTACAATCGGGACTTCGTATTTAGTGGAGACCTCTTGCCTCTGCTTCCCCTGTTCCCGCTGGAAGTCGTATTGCTTCCCGGCGCTCCTCTGCCGCTGCACATCTTCGAACCGCGGTACAAGGAAATGATCGGGGAATGCCGCGCCAACAATGCTCCCTTCGGAGTGATCCGCGCCCTCGACGAAGGCATCGCCGAAGTCGGATGCACCGCCGAGATCGTCAGCGTCACCAAGGAATATCCTGACGGGCGCCTCGATCTGGTTGCCGAAGGCCGCAGCCGCTTCGAAGTTCTGGAACTCAACCAGGACCGTTCGTTCTTGCGCGCCGAGGTGCTGCTGGTTCCCGATGAGCCCGGGACTCCTGCGCCGGAGGACAAAGCCAGGGCGATCCAAGTCCATCTCGAAATCCTGTCGCTCGCTGGCGCAGTGCAAGACCTCTCGGCAGCCGATCAATCCGTACTTTCGTTCCACCTCGCGGGCTCACTCCCGCTCGATCTCGATTTCAAGCAGAAGCTGCTCGCCATGCGGTCAGAGAGCGAGCGCATTCAGACGGTCGCCTCGTACCTGGAGAGCATCCTGCCCAATCTCCGCCGCGCCGCCCGCGCGCGCCAAAAAGCTGGGGGCAACGGCCACGCCCACTGAGACAGTTCTCGACTGTCGCCGCGTCAGGTCAAGGTGTAGGTAATTACGATTTGCATCTCCGCGTCGACTGAGACGCCTGAATGGTCCATATGAAAGACCAGATAGTCTCCGGCGCTGAGATTGAGCGACGGTTGCACAAGCACGTGGCGCGCAGTGGCGCTGCCGGCACCGTCCGCCGGAACCCACGTTTTGAGAATGACCGCGAGAAATTGATCCTGCACCATTCCGCTCATTACCAAAGAAAGCTTGTGGGCATTCTGCGCGGTGACCGATCCAAAATGCGGGCTGGCAGGCTGATTCACATAGGACTGAGAATGGGGATTGAAACTGGGAACCGTCTGGCGAGAGACTCCGCCCGTACAAAGGACTTCGGCAAATCCCGAGCCCTTGGCCTTAATCATTGCGGCCGAAATGTCGGCGTTGACCGTCTGCAAGACCATGTTGCTGAGAATCTTAACCTGAGTATTCGCGCCGTTTTCATGCAAGTCGATGGCCTCCCACCCAAACGATGCAACCTGCGTGCCCGTTGCGGATGCAGCCGCTCCCAAAGAGAGTGCTCCATACATCTCACCGCTTTGAGTGGTTAGCGCGCCTACTGCGAGACCGCCTTTAAGAAACTCTCTTCTCCCCGGAAGCGTCATCTTCGTTCTCCCTATTTGAGTTGGCTTGAATGTGTCCCTCTTGGTTGCCCGTAAGAGACAGCTTCGTTGTATACGACTCGACACATTAGAGCGCAGCCGCTCTGCCATCGACCGCAAATGACCGATCAGCCAAGCGATTCGGAGAGCGGCGTATAATCGTGGAAAGTTGTCTGACTGGGGGTTCCGTTCATGAGTCTTCCTCGCACACTGGGTGATCTGCGCCGCAGTGCCTTCTCCGAAGAGCGTTTGCGCACACGGCGGGTCAAGGACGAACTGCGCGAGAACCTCACCACCCGACTGCGCAAGAATGGCGACGCCCAGGTGTTCGAAGGCATCGTCGGCTATGACGACACGGTCGTGCCGCAGATCGTCAACGCGATTCTTTCTCGCCACAATTTCATCCTGCTCGGGCTGCGCGGTCAGGCCAAAAGCCGTATCCTGCGCGCCCTGACGACGCTGCTCGATCCGCACATGCCGTATCTGGCCGGATGCGAAGTGCACGACAACCCGTACACTCCAATATGCCGCCGTTGCCGCGAAGAAGTCGCACGCCTCGGCGACGATTCTCCGATCGCCTATCTCTCGCCCGACGACCGTTACGTCGAAAAGCTCGCTACGCCCGACGTGACCATCGCCGACCTGATCGGCGACATCGATCCCATCAAGGCGGCTCGTGGCGGACACGAACTGTCGAGTGAGATGACAGTTCACTATGGCTTGCTGCCCCGCGCCAATCGCGGCATCTTCGCCATCAACGAACTGCCCGACCTTGCGGGAAAAATTCAAGTCGGATTGTTCAACATCATGCAGGAAGGCGACGTGCAGATTAAGGGATATCCCATCCGCCTGCCGCTCGACCTCGCCATCGTGTTTAGCGCGAATCCGGAAGACTACACGGCGCGCGGCAAAATCATCACGCCGTTGAAAGACCGCATCGGATCAGAGATTCGCACACATTATCCGGCAACAGTTGAGGAAGGCATCGCGATCACCGCGCAGGAAGCCTGGACGAAGCGTAATGGGCATCCACTGCACCTGCCGAACTACGTTCAAGAAGTCATTGAGCGCGTGGCCTTCGCGGCCCGCGAAGACAAGAAGATCGACAAACGCTCCGGTGTGAGCCAGCGACTTCCGATCAGTGCGATGGAGAACGTAGTCTCGAACGCCGAGCGGCGCGCCATCCGCAACGACGAGAAGGTTGTCGTGCCGCGCATCAGCGACGTCTACGCTGCGCTAACCGCGATCACCGGCAAACTCGAACTCGAGTATGAAGGCGAGATGAAGGGCGCCGACCACGTGGGCCGCGAGTTGATCCGCGCCGCAATCGCCAAGACGTACGACGAATATTACACCGGAGCGAATGTGCAGCAGATCGTGCAGTGGTTCGATCTGGGCGGCGAGATTCAGTTGTCGGACTCAGTGCCCGCCGTTGAGGCGCTGGAGAATCTGAAAGGGATCCAGGGTCTCGTCGACAAGCTCGGACCGCTCGGCGTCTCGCAGAAAGAAAGCCCCGAGCAACAAGTGTCGGCGGCAGAGTTCATCCTCGAAGGCCTGCACGCGCACAAACGCATCGGCCGCAGCGAGGAGCGCGTATTCAAAGCAGGAGAAAAGAAGCCGGAGCCGGTGCGGGAGAAGTCGATCGATCCGGATGAGAGGCCGTACCGGCAGAGACGGCAGTTTAATTAGGGGCTTCCGGCTTCCGCAATCCGGCGTCCGGTTTGCGTATAGGCCACCATCCCCGTATTCGAAGACCATTGTCGCAATCGGAAGCCGAGCGCCGGAAGCTGGAAGCCGTTTTATGAAACGCATTCGCTACTCCAAATACGTGCCCGATCCTGCGGGCGAGATGAGCATGGAAGACCTGCTCGGCGCGCTGTCGGACTACCTGCTGCAGAGCGGGTTTCAGGATTCCATGTGGTACGAGATGCCGGAGGGCGAGCAAACCCTCGACGAACTGAAGCGCGCCATCGAGCAGGCGCTGATGAACGGCGAGATGTTCGACGAGAACCTGCGCGAGCAGATCGAGCAGATGCAGGCCGACGGGCAGCTCGACGAGCTGATCGAAAAGCTCATCGAGCGCATGCAGCAGGAAGATTATATTTCGATCGATGAGCCGCACGATCCGGCGCGGCAATCAAGCGTCGGCGGGCAGACCGGCGAGGCGCAGCAAGCGCGCTTCGAAGTCACCGACAAGAGCCTCGACTTTCTCGGCTTCAAGTCGCTGCGCAACCTGCTCGGGTCGCTCGGAAAATCGAGCTTTGGACGCCACGACACGCGCGACCTCGCGACCGGCATCGAGACCAGCGGGTCGGCGAAGACCTACGAGTTCGGCGACACGCTCAACCTCGACATCACCGCGACGCTCTCAAGCGCGATTCAACGCGAAGGGCTGACGCTGCCGCTCAACATCGAATACTCCGACCTGCAGGTGCATCAGTGCGAATATCAGTCGTCGTGCGCGACGGTGCTGATGCTCGACTGTTCACACTCGATGATTCTCTACGGCGAAGACCGCTTCACGCCGGCCAAAAAAGTGGCGATGGCGCTGTCGCATCTCATTCGCACGCAGTATCCCGGCGACTCGCTGTCGCTAGTGCTCTTCCACGATTCAGCGGAAGAGATTCCTCTTTCGCAACTCGCACGCGTGAAGGTCGGGCCTTACTACACCAACACACGGGAAGGTCTGCGGCTCGCACAGAGAATCTTGCAGCGGCAGCGCAAAGACATGAAGCAGATCGTGATGATCACCGATGGCAAGCCCTCGGCGCTCACGCTCGAAGACGGACGCATCTACAAGAACGCCTTTGGCCTCGACCCGCTGGTCGTCAGCCAGACGCTCGAAGAAGTTTCGAAGTGCAAGCGCGCCGGAGTGCTGATCAATACTTTTATGCTCGCGTCCGATTACGGCCTGGTACAGTTCGTGCAGAAGGTCACCGAAATGTGCCGGGGCAAAGCCTACTTCACCACTCCCTACACGCTGGGCCAGTACCTTCTCATGGATTACATGTCACGCAAGACCAAGACGATTCACTGAGCGCGTCTGATCCTCCTTAATACTGAGTCAAGACTGAGTCCCCTCCTGTTATCTGTCCGTTCCCGGTGGTGGATATCTCAGTGAAAGATTTTTCAGATCTGTCTCGGTAAAATCTTGATTCTATTTAAGTTAGCGCTCGTCGATATCCCTTTGCGCCCGCAAAATCTTGATTCGCAAGAACTTACACGCAAAATATTCCGGAATAAGGAGTTAGCGTCACGAACCGTTACGTCGATGCTCGATGCTGTTCCGCTCCATGATTCCTTCTGGAAGATTTCGCGCATGATCTAAGTCTGCGCTTTTCGTATCCTGAGTCAAGGTTGGATGTCACAAGAATTGCATTTATTTCGGGTGAGAGCTGTGGAAAAGCCGACAGGCGAAGCAAATCGCGCATAGCAACTAGCGTTCAGGTACCAAGTTGGTGCTCATCGTACAAGCCGCGCCAGCATTTCCTGTTCGAAATCGCCGTCGCTTGCGCCACCGTAACCAATCTGCTTCCACCGCCAAACTCCCTCTGGATCGATAAGCCAGTTTTGCGGAATGGCGAATCCGTCCAACAGGGTGACGACTGTTGACACCGCGGGCAGGACGGGGAACGTATAACCCTTTTCCTTCATGTACGGAGCAACCAGGCCAAGATCGTCGTCAAGATTGAAGGTCAGCACTTGAATATCGGAGCGATCCTTTACTTTTTCGTAGAACTTTTGCAAATGCGGCAGTTCCCCTTGGCAGGGGCCGCACCAGGTCGCCCAAACGTTGATGAATACCTTCTTGCCTGCGAGGTCTTTGAGTCGCCAAGTCTTTCCTGACAAATCGGAAAGTTCGAACGAGGGAGCTTGAGTTTCGTTTCGGCTTTAGGTCGTCACCGTCCTAAGTTCTGCCTCACACTGGGAAGTAATTGTAGTTCAACCGCAGGCGCCACAAAGTCCGTCGCCAGTAATCCGACATGGTTGATAACTCTGGGAGCGTTAGGACTAATGGCGGCGAGTTCATGCCCAGAGCCGAGTGTCTTGACGTAGACGTGCGATGTCTTTGGTGGGGGCGTTGCCGAAGAAGCGACTGTATTCGCGGCTGAATTGCGAGGCGCTGAGGTAGCCGACTCGTTGGCTCGCTGCGCTCGCGTCCATCATGGCGGACAACATGAGACGCCTCGCTTCTTGCAGCCGCAGAACTTTCTGGTAGTGGAGCGGGCTCATCGAAGTGACGGACTTGAAGTGTTCGTGGAAAGAGGAAACACTCATGTGCACCAACTCGGCGAGATCTTCGACCCTCATCGGTTGAGAGAAGTTGGTGCGGAGCCAGGAAATCGCCTTGGCCACTCGTTCCACACTCGACTCTGCAAAGCCCATCTGAGCAACGCGCACACCGATGGGGCTACGAAGCAGCCGGATCAAAATCTCGTCAACGATGAGCGGGGCGAGGAGTTCGGCGTCCCCGGGCTGGCCCAGGCATTCCATTAATCTGGTCGCGGCGCTGACAACTCCGACCTCGGCGGGAGTTACATAGACGGCGCTTCTCTCTTGCAACGGAGGCAGGCCGTGCGGGTACACCTTCAGGACGAGGTCGGCAATCTTTTGCGGTTCCAGGTCGAGCCTGAGAGCCAAGTAAGGTTCGGAGCGGGTGGCTTGCGTGATCTGCGAAGCAATTGGCAGGGCCACGGAGAAGACGATCATGCGCGACGCGTCGTATTCGTAGACATCTTGTCCGACGATGACGGACTTCGCTCCCTGCGCGGCGATGCACAGCGAGGGCAAGCGCAGAGTATGAAAGCATTCTGAATTGACGCGCGCCATGCGACTGGCGTGCAAGCCGGGGACGCGCAGTTCGAAACTGCCGTCGTGCGGGGCGTAGGCGGCGATCAAGCGCGCCAAATTAGCCGTATCTGGTTCGCTGGTGGCTTGCTCGTGCGTTGCTTGCGGAGAGCTCGAGTTCCCACCCTTCAAAAACCGCGAAGGGTGGGGCGGCCTGACGACTTTGCCGTTGGTCTTCATCTCTTTAACCCTTCATATCTTCGCGGATACCTTGCTGCTGCCACGATCAGACCGATGGCACTGGCCTCTCGGACTTCTTATCCATCCAGACTCTCCACGTGACTGGCCCGATTTCCTGATTGCTGACTGGGTGGCCTGCCAATTTGAGGGCGAGCTTGATTTGGCCGTGATGGTAGCCCTCATGCCAGATCATGTGCTGCAAAAACAGGATCGGGTGGTCGTAGTGAATGTCCATTTCGCGACCAGTTTCTAGCTTGTTTTTTGCTGCGTCCCGCACGATCTTGGCGCTCTGGTTCAACATCTGAGCGATGCGAGCCGGATCGCGCTCGGCCACCCACTCTTCTTTTGGCATATCGGTGGCGAACTCGGGTGCGTCCTCGGAGACAAAGACGAGGCGCACATAGTGGATGTGGGTGAACATCTCCGCGACCGAAGGGCTGCCCGGCATTGCCCTGGTCTCCAGAACGTCCTTCGGCACAACGCGGAGCAAGTTGACGAGGATGGTGTTATTCCGATCCCAAGAGTCCAGAAGTGCGTTGAGCAAGGTTTGATCTGAAGGCATTCTTCTACTGAGCTCCGTTCGTTTACGTTTTGAGAATTGCCTGCACGTAAGCGGGCTTCAGCGGAAGGCGCCGAAGGACCTTTCCAGTTGCGTCGTGAAGCGCCGCCGCGATGGCCGGTGCGGCGAGCGCATTCGCGGCTTCGGAACCTCCGCCGTACGCGCCGACTTTCGGATTGTTGAGCAACACGACCTTGACCTCTGGAATGTCGGCCATGGTCGGGATGGGATAGGAATTCCAGTCGTCGGTGGTGATTCCACTTTCGTCAAAGGTGACCTCTTCGAATAGCGCGTGGCTGATGCCCATGACCGCGCCGCCTTCGACGTTGCGCTTCAATTGCATCGGGTTCACGACGATGCCGGGATCGACCGCAATCGTGTACTTCTCAACCGCGATCTTGCCAGTGCTTGGAGTGACGGCGATCTGGCAAACGCAGGCCCAGTAGGTTCCGCTGCGGAGCATGAGAGAAACTCCGCGACCACGCACGGGCGTCGTTCCGGTGGATGCCGCATCAGGACGCGGCGAGGAGCGAGTGTCCCAACCGGAAGCATCGCGTACCGCTTTCAGCACACCGGCTACACGCTCTTCGGTTGCGTGGTCGATGCGGAACTGGATGGCGTCGGAGCCTGCGAGTGCTGCTGCTTCGTTGATTGCCAGCTCGCGCGGATAGTTTTGCTGGAATTGCCCCGGGGTTCGCATGCTATGGTCGCGAAGGCCGACGGCGATGGGTGAGGCTTTCTGCCCGACCTGGAATGTGCCGTGGCCACGCTCTGTCACGTTGGGGACCGAGGCGTAGATCCAATTATCCTCGATGCCGTTGGCCGTGGAAGTTACTTCTCCGGAATGAACGTCGGGCGCCGACATGGTCGGCAGGCCGGCGAGGATCGCGCCGATCGGGCGGTCGTCTTGCATGGCGGGCATGTAGTGGTCGATTTGAAAGGCGGAGATTTTGCCTTTTTCATCGACAGCCAGCTGGACGTCGGAGAAGGCCACTGACGATTGCGTGGACCATTGCATATCGTCGGCCCGCATCCACTGCACGCGGACGGGCTTGCCGACGGCTTGTGACAAAAGCACCGCCTCGTCTTCCGCGCCGGCGTTGCCCCCGTTGGACCGGCCGTAGTGGCCGGGGCCGGGATACGAGTGCACGATTACATGATCGGGAGTGGTGCGGAGCATCATCGCAATTTCGCCGCGAAGTGCCTGCGGATTCTGGTTATGCGTGTGGATGTGCACCGTGCCGTCGGCTTTGACGTCGGCAACCGCCATGGTTGGGCCGATCGGGGCGTGCTTCATGTAAGACAACTGATAGGTGGCGGAATGTTTTTTGTGAGCGGCGGCGAGCACGGGAGCAGCATCCCCTTTGTTGGCCTCGCCCTTGGAGACGGCAGCGGAGGTCCAATCGGCCTCGTCGCGGAGGTGCTGGTAGATTTTCGTGTTGCCGGGAAGACCCTTCCAGTCGGTCCACTTCGTAGCGCTCGCAACTTGCTCGGCGGCCTGGATCGCCTCCCACTCGGTGGGAGCGACGACTCCAACAAGATTCCCTTTCACGACCACTTGCGAATTCGGAAACTGCTTCTTGTCCACTTGACCGGCAGACACGAGCGTCGAGCCGAGCGTCTTCGGATGCACCACGCGCGCGTGCAGCATGCCCGGGAGGCGTACATCGGTTGCCCAGGTTTCTTTCGCCTGCACTTTCGAATTGATGATGGAATTCTTGAAGGACTTGCCGATGACCGTGTATTCGCTCACGGGCTTCATCGGCGGATTGCCTTCGATGGTCAGACCGAAGATGCTGGTGAGGTCTCCCTTCACGGGAATCGTGAGCTTCAACTGTTGATTCTTGATCAAGTCGCCGTAGGAAATGCTCTTGCCGCCTCCGGAGACGATGCCGTCTTTGACGGAGAGCTTGTCTTTCGGCACACCAAGTTTTTCTGAGGCGAGGTCGAGCAGCGCCTGGTATGTGTACGCAGCGGCCTTGCGGATGTTCGGCGTTCCGTGGCCGAGGAAATCGAAGGCGCCGCTGCCATCGGGCGTTTGATCGGTGTGTCCTGACACGACCGTGGTGATCGCGTCGAAGGCTACGCTCAACTCCTCGGCAACAATTTGCCGGTAGGCGGTGAAAGTTGATCCCTGGCCGAAGTCGCTCTTGCCGGTGCGAATCAGAACCGTATTGTCGGGGTGAATCTCGATCCAGGAACTCGGTAGCGTGGGATCGAGTGAGTTCTTGAACGGGGCGGCCTTGCCCGTGTCGGCTTTCAGAAGCTCCGACCCGGCGAAGCTGAATCCTACGACGAGAATGCCGCCCGCCTTTATGAATTGACGGCGAGAGAGAGTGGGTCCGACAGCGCTGTTCGGATTTTCGGGGGTGATTTTCTGATCCATGGTTGCCATCGCTTATCTCCCTTTCGCCATGATCGTGGCGGCATGTTGAACCGCTTCCATGATGGCGACGTAGGTTCCACAGCGGCAGAGATTGGGTGACACGCCGGAGGTGGTGAAGGCCTCTTTGATTTGCGTCAGGGTCGGATGCGGATTGCTTTCGAGCAGTTCCGTTGCCTTGATGATCATGCCGTTCTGGCAAAATCCACACTGCGGGGTCTGCTCTTCGATCCAGGCTTGCTGCACGGGGTGAAGCGTCGTCTTCGCTTCTTCCGCCGAGAGGCCCTTTTGCTTGGCCCACCGCGCGGGCAAACCTTCGAGCGTGGTGATTTCCTGTTTGGCAACGCTTGCGACTGGCGTGATGCAGGAACGAGTTTCCTTGCCGTCCACCAGAACGGAACAGGCTCCGCACTGCGCGAGTCCGCATCCGAATTGCGGGCCGATCAGTTGGAGATCGTTGCGCAACACATAGAGCAGCGGTGTGTCGTCCGGCGCCAGGACCTCGCGATGGGCTCCATTCACATTCAAAGTGACCATAAGGAACTCCCTTCCACCGACTATGGGATTCAGATGACTCTAGCGCGTCTGAGCCAAAACGGCGACATCGAATTTCGAATAGTACTTCTTCACATCGCCGGCGTACTTGGCGCGGAATTTCTCGATCACCGATGATACCTGTTTGGGTTCGGTGACAGCAGCGACTTTGAGGTCAGCCTCTGCGCCGCCTGCTTCGATGCGCATTGTCGAGTTCTTCAAGATGTTTTTGTACCATTGCGTATCCGATCCCTTCACGGGCAAGAGGTACAGCGTGCCGTCCTCCCACACAAACCAGATGGGCAGAGAGATGGTGCGGCCTGACTTTCTGCCGGTCACGGTGATGTTAAGTTCGCTCGATTTCGCAAGCTGCTTTTCCAGAGAATCGTTCTGCGTTGTCATAGGCTCTCCTGCTCCTCACTGGCAGGCTGAAACACCTTGGCTTTCACGCTTTAGAAAACAGTTCCTTTGCGATCAGGATCGCGGTCATGGCGCTTGGCCAGCCTGCGTAGAACGCGAGATGCGTGATCGCCTCGATCAGTTCCTGCTCCTTGACTCCATTTTCCACCGCTCTGCCAAGATGAAATCGCAACTGCTCCGGACGATTCAGCGCGATCAGCGCCGCCACCGTGATGAGGCTGCGATCGCGCTTGGACAAATCCGCACGTTCCCAGACGTCGTCGAAAAGAACGCGGTCGGTCAGTTCCGCCAACCTGGGAGCGAACTCACCGATCATCTTCTGCGCGGCTGTCGGTTCTTTACTCATCGCGATTCCTCCTTCACTCAGCGGCCCACTAATTTCTGCAACTCTTCGGGGTAGCGGGCACCTTGCACCGTGATCTTTGCTGCTGCGTTCTCGATTTGGTGGAGATCATCGGGGGTAAGTTCGAGCGCAGCGGCACCGACGTTTTCTTCCAGGCGATGCAGCTTGGTTGTGCCGGGGATCGGAACGATCCAGGGTTTCTGCGCGAGCAGCCAGGCCAACGCGATCTGTGCCGGTGTCGCTTTCTTCCGCTGGGCCATGGTGCCGAGCAGATTGACGACGGATTGATTCGCTTTCCGGTTCTCCGGCGAGAAGCGGGGGACGATGTTGCGGAAGTCACTCTTGTCGAACTTCGTATCTTCGCTGATCTTGCCGGTGAGGAAGCCTTTGCCGAGAGGGCTGAACGGAACGAATCCGATGCCGAGCTCCTCAAGAGTGGGGATCACCTCCGCTTCCGGCTCTCTCCACCAAAGCGAATATTCGCTCTGCAGCGCGGTGACGGGCTGAACGGCGTGGGCGCGACGGATCGTCTTTATGCCGGCTTCGGAGAGTCCGAAATATTTGACCTTGCCTTGCTGGATGAGGTCTTTCACGGCGCCGGCCGTTTCTTCGATCGGAACACTTGGATCGACGCGGTGCTGATAGAGCAGGTCGATGACGTCGGTCTTGAGGCGCTTGAGCGAGGCCTCGGCGACTTCCTTAATGTGTTCTGGACGGCTGTCGAGTCCCGCTTGCTTGCCGGTGTTCGGATCGATTTTGAACCCGAACTTGGTGGCGATTACCACCTTCTCGCGGAATGGCGCGAGGGCTTCACCCACGAGTTCTTCGTTGGTGTATGGGCCGTAGATCTCCGCGGTGTCGAAGAATGTGACGCCGCGTTCGACGGCCGCGCGGATGAGCGCGATTCCCTGCTGCTTGTCTACGGCCGGGCCGAGGCCAAAGCTCAGGCCCATGCAGCCGAGTCCGATCTCCGAAACTTCCAGATTGCTGTTTCCAAGTTTGCGTTTGTCCATTGTTTCTCCTTCGAATTCCGTTTAATAAACAGCCCTTTTCGGATCAGTTAGTAATGCTCCCAAGTGACCGACCAGTGTTCGTCTGAGCGAGACGGTTTGATGATCAGGTGCCCGTCATCGGTAAACTGATACACGCGCGGTAGATCCTTTCCGACGAGACCGTGAGTAATCGAGCCCTGCACGTGATGCGTGACGGTATGCTTCGCTTCATCGACGTCGAAAGTGCCGAATGAAGCCTCGTACCCGTTCAGGACGTAGTCATTGGTAAGGGTGGCCCTTGACTCGGGGTAGGTAAGCTGAACCGACATGTGTCCATCGCGGGTGTAGAGAAGCATCCCCTTCAAGCCGGGAAGATTGTTCACACTGCCATCCGTCCCTGGCTGTCCCATCGAGGCCAAATGCCATGCACCGATGAACCGTTCCCTGTCAGACCCGGATGTGGGAACTTTCTTGGACGAGGACTTCGTCTGCGAAACGCCACTAAGAACCGTAACTGCAGCGAACGTCAAAAACAGAAGTGGTTTCATTTTCGATTTTCTCCACGCTTGAACCCCGCAGTTGAGGCAGTTTTGCTTGGGCGCCGACGGCCGCTCACCGACTCCGTTGACCGTTCGCGGCATCATCGAAGTCTTAGCATAGCTTCCCGTGTCCCGTGCCTCTTGCCTAATTCGATGAAGTTCTTGCCAAATTCTCCGAACACGACGCCGTATGGGATTTCCGCGTGTTAGATGCTGCGCGGTGCTGAAACGCTTTAGGAGAAGTACGTCACCTGCATGTCGCGGTACCGCGTCCCAGCAAAATCTGCGGGAGTGCTGATACTCTTTAATTGAACCCATGGCGAACTGTATTCGGTGTGGCCGGCAGATGCCTGGCCTGATGTTTGGCAAGAAGATATGCCAGTGGTGTGTGCAGCATGAGGCGGCGCAGCGCGGCGAAGTAGATGACCATGCGAAGCAGCCGGTGATGGCGGCGCCGTGGGTCAAGCGCGAGGCTGGAGTCTCTCTCACGCAAGTGATCCTTGGTGCCAACGTGATGGTCTTTATTGCGATGGTGGCTGCGAGCGGCCCTTCCATGGATTTCTCGGGACAAGTGATGGTGCACTTCGGCGCCAACTTCGGTCCCTTCACCTTGTCTGGCCAATGGTGGCGGCTGCTGACCTACATGTTCCTGCATGGCGGCCTATTCCATATCGCGACAAACATGTGGTGCCTCTGGACCATCGGAACACTTTGCGAATCGCTCTACGGACGATTCACCTATGCTGCCATCTACCTCATCACTGGAATTGCCGGGGGGCTGGCAAGCGTGGGGTGGAACCCTAATGTGCTGAGTGTTGGAGCCTCGGGCGCGTTGTTTGGGCTGACGGGAGCGCTGATCGCTTCGTTCTATCTGGGATCGTTCTCCCTGTCGGGCATCAACATCAAGAGCACTCTGAGCAGTCTTCTGTTTTTTGCGGCCTTCAGTCTCCTTCTTGGGATTGGGAATGTTATCCCGGGCATCGACAATGCTTGCCACGTCGGCGGCCTAGTTAGCGGGTTGATACTCGGCGGGCTTATTGCCCTGGCTGCGCCGGAGCACGACAAACCTGTGCAGCGCGCCGGCATTCTCCTCTTTGTAGTCGTCTTGTTGGCCGGGAGTGCCGTAGGCGTGTATCGCTGGCGTGGAGATGGGATGCGATTCGAGCGTTCGATTCGCGCGCAGCGGAACCTTGACGAAATGATCGCGGCGCTCCAGAAGAAGATTCAGAAGAATCCGCAGGATGCGGCGGCACACTACGCGCTGGCGCATGAGTACATCGTCAAGGGACAGACTTCCGACGCAGAAGCGGAGTTAAAGCGTGTTTTGGAGCTGCAACCTCAGAACGCGGATGCTCGCATGGACCTGGGGGCGTCCTATTTGATTCAGGATCGGATCAAAGAGGCGAAAGAAGAATTCGCGAAAATTCTGGCACAAGACGCAAACAATGCCGATGCGCATGTCGGCATGGGAATGGCATTGGCAAACGAAAAGAACCATGCGGCGGCGGTCAACGAGTACAAAGCAGCGTTGCAGATCGAGCCGAAGCTCAGGGGCGTCAACTACAGGCTGGGGATTTCTCAGGCCGAGTTGAAGCAGTACGACGACGCCATCGCGTCATTCTTGAAGGAACGGGACGCAAGTGGGGATGGTCCGCAGTTGGAAAGTGCCTTGGCGGACGCGTACCAGGCCAAAGGGATGACGCAGCAGGCGGAAGAGGCTCGCAACAAGGCCGCGCAGTTGGGGGGACAAACCGACTAGCTTGCTTCAGCGCGCTCGAACTCTTAACCCTTCGTAATTTCTCCCACCGCGCGGTACGCCTGATTGATGGCTTCGTCCGTGTAGGCATAAGCGCCAGCGTCCGAATTGGCAATAGCAATGCGACCATGCGGCTTGCGTGCGACCTCGCAGGGAGTCTCGCCACCTTCCAGCCAAAATGAATCGAAGAGCGAGTTGTATTCGTAGGCGTAGCCGTGGGGCCAGCGATTCACCGTGATGGCGGCGATGTCGCGGGCGGGATCGAAGCCGCCGGGCCCGAGCGTGCGCGCCAACTGCTCGCGGATCTTGCGCTCCATGGTTTCGAATGTGGTGCTGAAGAGTTCGATGCGGCCCAGGCGATGTTGTTCGCGGGCGGGACGTCCCGGGCGGCATGCGGCCTTCATCATGTGGATGACGATCGGCTCTTCGGGCTTGCGGGCGCACTCGTATCCGCCAATGCTCACGGGCAAGTCGAGGTTCACGCCGGTGTGGTACATGCCGGGAGCGTAGACCGAACTGACACCCAGTTTCTGGAATGACGTCCAGTTGCGGAGGGCGACGTTGGTGTAGAGCAGCGGGACTTTTTGCGCTGAGGCCAACGCATCCTTTTGCTTGTCGGGAAGTTCTTCGCAGATGTACGGAATCACAACGTGCCAACAGGCGAGAATCGTGTTCCTGGCCTTTGCGGTATAGGCCTTGCCGCCGCGAGCGTAGGTGACTTCCACTTCTTTGGCGCTGGCAGCGTCGCCGAGGTGCTTCACGCGCACAGCCGTGCTATTCAGGCGGATACGCACGGAAGATGCAGACTCATCGAGCTTCGCGTAATTCGCCCTGGCAAGGAAGACATCTGACATGGCGGTGCCGGGAATGGCATCCGGAATCAGTTTGCGAACCAGCAGGCGGGCGATGCTCGCGTTGCCGTCGGGAAAGTGGAAGAAATATTTCTCCGCTTCTTCGTTGGGAATAGCGTCGCGATTCATTCCCTTGCCAGGGGCAGGATCGAGTTTCAAGCCAGCAAAACCGGGCAGATCGAATCCCCACGCATCTTGGGCGGCAACCGCGTCGATGCCCACGCCAAACAGTCCGTGGACAACGGCCTGATACATCTTGACGATGTCTTCGTGAACACTCGCGACTTCTTTCAAATAGTTGGCGTAGCTGATGCGTGCGAGCTTGGCTTTTTTCTGATCGGAAGTCAGGCCGGGGTAGTAATCTTTCGGCTCCTGATGCAGGCGTTGCAAGTCCTGCTTGGCCTGATCGGCAATAGGAGCATCAGCGAGGAACTTCTTCAACAACTCGTCCGATGCATGAGCGGATTCGCCACTCTCGTTCCCGCTGCGTGAGGAGATGTTGGTCACGAGTTTATCGGTGCCGAAGGTTTCTTTATCGAAGAAAATCTTGGGCCGCAGGCCGAGCGAAGGATAGAGCTTCTTGTCGACATACTTGGAATAGGACGGCACGTCGATGCCGAGTTCTTCGATCAGGCCTTTGGCAACGGCGCTGTAGGGAGCGGGGCTTTCGATCGAGTAGGTGCCGCCAAAGCCGAGGCGGAACTGGTCGTTGACACGAAATTCGTTGCGCTTGGCGTGTCCGCCGAAGTCGTCGTGGTTGTCGAGAATGAGAATGCGAGCTTTTCCGCCACTCGCCTTGCGATAGAAGTGGGCAGCGGAGAGGCCGCTGATGCCGCCTCCGACGACGATGAGATCGTAGTTTTCGCCGGTGTCTTCGGGCTTGCCGACGGTGTCCCAGAAAGTGCCGTCGCGTAGGGCGTGGGCAGCGTCGAACGAACCGGGATGGCTGCCGCGCATGCCGGTGAGAGCGGGAGGATAGTAGGTGGGAGACTTCTCCGGGCTGGAATCATCGGCGGCGAGAAGATGCCACGGCATCATGGCTGCGCCCGCGGTCACTGCAACGCCGTTGATGAAATCGCGGCGCGTGATTCTGCGATGCATTCCCAGTTCCCGGTCTTTCGAATCGTGCACAGTCTCCTCCGCGACATCCCTCAGGACTAATCTGTACGACCCGCTCTACGGCCCTGAAGGCCGCCCCACATGGTTCACTGTGTTACGTGCCGACGAATTCGCTTATTAGCCGCCAGCCTTTTTGACGGCCAGTTCTGCGGCTTGGAATCCGAGCTTGCTGTGGGTGCCGTCGCAGAAAGGCTTGTTGACGGAGCCGCCGCAGCGGCAAAGGGAGAAGGCGGGCTTGCCGGTGAGGTCATACGGGGTGCCGTTGACGTCGACTAATTCGATTGAGCCTTCGGGAGCCTCTACCCGATAGGGGCCGTTGGGCCTGACGGTGATTTTTACTTGAGCCATGGGGATTCCTCCAACCTTACGAGTTTCTAGTAAGCCTTAGAAAGATACCACGGCGGCGGGGGCATCTGCAGCAGGCGGGGACAGCAGGTTCCTCCTTGCCGTCGCGTCGCCTCGCTTCGCTCGGCTCTGGCGGCGTCGGAATGACAAGGTTAATTTGAAATCACGCGGCGGCGGAACTGACTGAAACCAGGCTGCGGTACAGACTTAGGCAGTCGTCGATCATGCGCTTGGTGGTGAAGCGTTCGCGAGCGCGGGTGTAGGCGAGTTCGGCGTACGCGCGGCGCATGGGGCGATCGTCGTTCAACATGCGAATGCTTTCGGCGAGGCTGGCTGCGTCGTTGGTGCGGAAGTAGAGAGCAGCGTCGCCCCAGACTTCACGAAAGCTGGGAATGTCATTGGCGACGATGGCGCAGCGAGAAAATGCGGCTTCGAGAGCGGGCATACCCAGCGGTTCGTAGCGCGCCGTCGCGGCGTAGATGGACGCGCGGCTGTAGAGGGCGCGGAGTTGCGCTTCGGTTTGTGGGCCGCGAATCGCGACGGAGGTTTGATCGATGGCAACCTTCACATCGGCACGGATCGGAAGTCGCAGCGTGGGCACAGTGTGCTCGGCACCGACGATGCACACAGGCATGGGATGCGCATGCTGCGTGAGCAGGAATACCTGCTTGCTGGCGTCGACCATGCGTCCGACGGCGAGCACGCAATCGTCTTTGCTGACGTAGGGATTGAAGAAGATCGGGTTGCGGCCGGGATAGATGACTTCCCCGCGCTGGGGATAACCGTAGCAGGCGCTGATGCGGTCGAGCATCCACGCGGATGGAGCGAGCAGTGCATCGGCGCCCTCAATGCCCCGAACGATCGTGTCGCGATACCACTTCATAGGACGGTTCGCTCGAGGCGCTCCGACGGCCTGTGTCCAAGTAAGCAAGTCGCCGTGAGCCATCACGACGCGAGGCACATCCACTTGCAAGTCGCCATAGCAAAACTGATTGAGGTGAAGCACGTCAGGGCGGAGTTCGCGGACAAGCGCGGCCAGGAATGCGGACGACTCGGGCAGATCATCTTCGGCTTCCTGCATCCACTCCAGTCGGAAAGCGGTGGGACGGTAGTCGAGGCCGTGCAGGTGGTCCATCCAAGTCGTCTGCTCGGGGAGCGGGATCTCACCGAAGCTGACGAGCGTGACGCGCACGCCGCGTGTGACCAGGCCAGTGACGAGTTCGCGGGTATAGGTCCAAGCGCCCGACAGCGTGTCGGCGGTGACGAGGACGTGCACAGAACCTCCGGGGGAATCGCCGGAATGCCACGGTGGACGGGGCATCCCGCGAATGCAGGACTATTCTAGTGCGAATCGCCGGCAGGATTGAGAAGAATTTTAAGTAAAATACGTGCAAGATCTTGCACGGGCGGGGAAGACTCAGAAAGCGACCGGTCGTGGAGAAACATTGTTCACGGCTGAACAAAGCTGTAATCGACCTGCTCCACGGTTTCGCGCGCGGCCGGATCGTATTTCCAGCTCATCACGGCGTGCGAAAGCGCCTCCGCGAGCAGCGGATTCCCGCCCAACACCTTCACATCGATTACCGTGCCGTCCCGGCGCACGACGGCTTGCAAATGTACCATTCCGCTAATCCTTAGACGGCGCGCCAGTTCCGGGTAGGACGGTGGGGGGCTGACCCGGAGTTGCCGTTTTCCACTCGCCGCGGTTCTCGGTGAACTGTCGTCGGCTTTGGCGAGCTCAAGAAGAGCCGAGCTGAGACGGATTCCAGCACGATCCAATGCCTGGCGATTCACTTCAAAACGAATTCTGCCATTTTGGGGATACAGGTTGATCATTCCGCCTTGCTGCAGAAAAGAAGGATCTTCTCCAACCAACAGCACCGCTGCGGACTGCAAGCTGCCAATGACAGTGGGCTGACGCCGGCTGGCAGTGGAGTGGAAAAAGACCAGCTGGCAGTATCGCATCTCGCTTTCCTGGGTGACGACCTTGGCAATCATCGGATGGGACTCCACGGTCCTGCCATCGATTATGGTGCGGAGCCCTTTGAGAAATACTTCGTCTTCTCCGGTAACCCCGATCACGAATGGAGAATTGGCGGCGGGGGCATTCGCCTCCGGCCATCGCGCAGAGTGGGCGAAGTTGTACAGATACGCCGCCTTGACTTCGGGTTCACTGGCGGGATGGGCCTGGCCTGCCAGAACACCCGACAACCCCAGGCAGAAAAGGGCTGCCAGATGGCACACTCCTCGGAAGGCGCAGGCTCGAGCCGGCATGTCCATTGCGGGGCCGATCACGGACTCCGAATTGTGGTTTCCTGGCACCAGAATCTCTCGTCGCCGCCTCAACGGCTGCCGTTCAAGCAATGGATCGCGACGTGCGTTTTATCCCCGCAGGGCGCACTTCGGCCGGGCTTTCAAAACCTCACCGTAATCTTCGCCCGGAAGCTTCTGCCGTCTTGCTGAATTTGATTTTGGGAAAAACCGACGGGGGCGGGGTCATAGTATTTCTTGTCGAGGAGGTTGTAAGCGCTGAAAGCCAGATCCAGATGTTGGTTCATGAGATGCGCCAGTAAAGTGGCGTTGAACACCTGATAGCTGGAGGCGACGCTCTCCGTTAAAGTTGGGCGTGGACCGTTGTACTGTCCCTCCAGGCTGCCAAACAATTTTTGCCGAACGATGGGAACCGTTACGTTCAATTTAGCTAATTGCTGAGGAGAATAAGTAATCTTGGGCCCCGCGATGGGACCGGCGCTCGTGCTGTAGCTGTAGCTTGCTCGGCCCTGCAGACCGTCGGCAAGGCGGCCGTCCAGTTCGGCTGCCACTCCGGTAACGCGAGCACTGCTGGTGTTTTGAAAAGTCAGCAAACCTCTGGAATCGGTCACTTCCGTGATGAGATCGTCGATTTGGTTGCGGAACAAGTTACCCGTCACATGGAAGCGACGTCCCATGGCATGCTCCACGGCAAGTTCGTAAGTCTTGATCGTTTCTGGCTTCAGATCGAGAGTCGGAGTGTAGCCAGGAGCGTAGTAGTACAGCTCATAGGCGCTGGGCGCTCGAAACGCACTGCCATAGAGCAACTTAATGGCGGTGCGCGAAAAGGGATGGTAAATGAGTCCCAACCGCGGATTGGCGGTTCCGCCAAACGTGGGGTAGTGATCAAAGCGCAGGCCGGCGCTGATGGAGAGTTTCGTGGTAAGGGTGAGTTCATCCTGTCCATAGAGGGCCCAGATGCTGGAACGTGGCGGCTGGCTGGCAACATAGCTGACCCGGGGAAGAATGTCGTAGTTGCCCTGGTCCTGCTGCAAGTTCTCCTGAAACTCCGTGCCAAAAGTCAGATTATTTCGCTCCCACCCGCGCTGCAGTTTCACGTCCCCGCTCCACCAGGTTCCACGGGTAAAGTCGTAGTTCACGATGTCGGGGTTTCCGGGATCAGGTGGAGCATAGACATAGAATCCGTCATAGAGGTTCCCGGGCTACAGAAGTGCGCACCGCTAAGTCCCAGCCCTTCCCGAGGGTGCGCTGGTAGCCAAGATCAAGGTGACGCTGGCTGTCGAAGGTGCTTGATCGAGGGTCGCCGAAGACCGTACCGTACGAAGCTGTGGGGATCCCCTTGATGCGACCGCCGTAGACGCCTTCCAGGTTAAAGCCGCGCCACATGATCTTGGCCAGGAAATGTTGGTAACGGTCGTAATCGGCATTGTAGACGATGCCATTGTTCGTGGTGGGACTGTTGAACTCGGGATAAAACAAGGTTTGGCCCTGGCTGTTCAAAAAGTCCCCGGAAAGCATCACTCCGATCCCTTTGAACTGTCTGCCATACGAGGCGCGGCCGTTGTAGGTTCCGAAGCTGGCGGGGACGAAAGAAAGTTCGGTGCCGTTCAAGTCATCGGGGAGGCGGGTGATAACGTTAATGACTGCAAAGAAAGCGCTGGCGCCGTACAACGATGAACTGGGGCCGCGAACGATTTCCACTCGTTCAATCAAGTCCAAGTCCATGGGAAACTCGGTCCCGAGCATGGCTTGTTCATAGATGTTGTTGTTGATGCGATGGCCGTCAATCAGCAGCAGGATTCGGCTGTTGTATACGTCAGGCAGGTTGATGCCGCGAACTCCCGCATAAGTGTAACTACGGTCATAGGTGATATCGAGGCCGCGCACGCTGCGCAGAATGTCGGCCAATGTGCGGTATCCGTATTTTTGAATCTCATCACGGGTGATGACGGTGACCGAGGATGGCGCCTCGCCCTCACTCTGCATGTGCCGCGAGGCACTATAGATTTGGACATTGCCCAGTTCCTCAAGGCTCAAGTCGCCGAGGTTCCGGGAGCCTGACTGCGTTTTGGCGTCCTGGCCTTCGAGCAAGGCGCCAATCGGACCGGCGGCGAGCCCAAGCGAGAGCAGTATGTACGCCACGCTTCCGATCTTCAACCTACACCTCCGGAATGGTTGGTGGCTCTGGCAAGCGCGCCATCTAGATTTCCAGATCGACGATGAAGGGAAAATCTTTAACTGTTAGCTCACACTTTTTCCGCCCCGATCACGCACCAGATATGGTGAGCTCATCGGGGAAGTGCGCTTGGGGGGGACGTCCTGTTCTAGACTGCCAGGCTCACGTTCGGCTCAAGATCTGGGGCGAGGAGGGGCTCGGAAGAGGCGCAGATGACCGGATCGTGATGTCTGACTGGCAGGGCCGCGCATCGGAGAAGATCTGGCACATGCAGCGAAGGCCCATGCACGGGTACCATGCACGGGTGCCATGCACCAGAGCAGTGACGATCAATTCACCTGCAAACGCAGGCGCAGTTCCCGCGCAAGATGGTCAATGGCGCGGATTTTCTCTGCCGCGGGGCTCGGGACATCCGGCACCGACATTGCGAGCTCGCAGGAAAGCAGCAGCGCTGTGAGCGTCTCGCGCATCTGGCTGCCGATTTGTTCTGCCACTGCACGGCGCGCGGCGGACTCTTCACGTTTGCGGCGATGCAAAGCCGAGCGCACTTCGCGCACCAGTCGCTCCATTCCGGTGACTGCGAAGTTGATGTAGACCGGAAAGGCCGTGCCCAAGTGTTCGATCATCTGATCGCTTTCCTCGGGTTCGGTTTCGAGCAGAAACTGGTCGATGACAGCGGCTGAATAGGTTTGTTCACGCAGGCGAGTGGCGCCCTCCTGCAAGGATTGAGCCCAGTGCGCTTCCTGGCCAGTTGCGGCTTGCAAGGAATCGGCACACTGTTGGCCGCGGGCTAACGATGTAATGAGGAGAATCATGCCCTCTCAAATAGCACGTCTGCCGCCACAATTCGATGCGCTGAAAATACTGCGCTTAGCGATATCGGCGGCAGACCAGCTTCCCGTAGCGGCACATCCTGTCCGGCAAATGGGTTCAAATTGGTTACTCAGTGTTGGAACTCCTGGACTGCGTAGTCCTTCAGCTTGCGGTAGAGCGTGGTCTTTCCGATTCCCAGCAACCGCGCGGCTTGCAGCTTATCGCCATGAAGCTCTTCGATGGCATGCAAAATGGTTTGCTTCTCAAGTTCAGCCATGGGAATAATATTGAGTCCGTTGCTTGCATGGCCGTTGGCGTTCGACGGATCGGGCCCTGGCAGCTTGGCGATTTCACGAGGCAGATCCTGGGTGTGAATGAGCGGACCGCTGGTGAAGGCATAAGTACGCTCGAGGCAATTTTCCAACTCACGAACGTTCCCCGGCCAGTCATAGGCAAGCATCGCTTTGAGGGCTTCGTCGCTGAGCATCTTTTCCTGTCCGGAAGTTCGCGTCATGCGATCGAGAAAATGACCGATCAGCAGGGGGATGTCTTGCCGACGCTCACGCAACGCTGGAATGCGCAGACTCAGCACGTTCAGGCGGAAGTAAAGATCGCGGCGGAAGGTTCCTTGCATAACCGCCTGCTCCAGATCGCGGTTGGTCGCTGCCAGAATGCGAACGTTGATAGGCACGCGACGCGTGCTGCCGACGGGGCGAATTTCTTTTTCCTGGATTGCCCTCAGCATTTTGGCCTGCAGATCAACGGGTAGCTCCCCGACTTCATCGAGGAACACCGTTCCGCCTTCGGCCATGGCCAGGAGTCCGTCCTTGGCCTGATTGGCTCCAGTGAATGCCCCTTTCACGTAGCCGAACAACTCGCCCTCGATCAAAGTAGGGACGAGAGATCCGCAGTCGACGGGGATAAATGGCTTGTCGCGGAAGGGTCCGGAATAGTGAATGGACCGGGCGACCATCTCTTTGCCGGTGCCGCTTTCGCCGAGGATCAAGACCGGATGCACGCTGTTGGCGGCCTTCGCGATGATGCGGTAGAGCTTTTCCATCTCAGGGGCGCGACCGACGATGCCGCCGAATCCCTGCTTGGATTTCACTTTCTCGCGCAGCAGGCGATTTTCTGACTTTAGTTTCAAGTGAGTGGCCACGCGCTCGAGCAGGAGCTTCAATTCGTCGACGCTAAATGGCTTGGTCACGTAGTCGTAAGCGCCATTCTTCATGGCCTGCACCGCTGACTGAACCGTGCCGTAGCCGGTGACGACGATGACGATGGCTTCGGGGCGACGTTCCTTGATGCGGCGAAGCGCGTCGAGTCCTCCGGCGCCCGGCAGTCGAAGATCAAGCAGAACTGCGTCAAAGGTTTGGGAATCGAGAAGCCGATAAGCATGCTCGGCGGAGTCTGCGACGTACGCCGCAAAACCGAGCGACGTGGCCACTTCACGGCAGGCCTCACGAATCGAGCGTTCATCGTCCACAATCAAAAGGTTAAGAAAATTCGCGGGTTCAATCTGCGGTACGGATGTAATCGGGCTTAATGCTGCTGACGTCATGGCGTTTTTTATTCCTTTTCTCTAATGAATGCTGAGTTGCTTGTATGCAGAACGTTTTCGTCCTGAGAATTCAGAGCTGCTTCCGGAACTAGCGGCAAAAGTACGGTTACGCGGGTTCCACGAACGGGCGCGCTCTCCACGTTGATCAGGCCACCGTTTCGAGTCACGATGTCGTAAACGGTTGCGAGTCCGAGCCCGGTGCCTTTGCCCCCGGGTTTCGTTGTGAAAAACGCTTCGAAGAGATGAGCGCGGGTGGCGGCGTCCATGCCACAACCGTTATCGCTCACCACAAAAAGTGCACAGGGCAGCGCCGCCATAGGGCTTGCATCGATAGCTGACTCCGCGAGAGCCTGCACTTTGCAGTTGCTGGTTTCGACCGTGATCTTGCCGCCAGAGGGCATGGTGTCACGCGAATTGAGAACGAGGTTGAGAAGAATCTGCTGGGCTTGGGTTGGATCCATTTTGACCAAACCCAGATTGGGATCGAGGCAGAGTTCGAGTTCGATGTTTTCCCCAATCAGGCGAACCAACAGGTTCCGCATGCCTTCGACAATCTCGTTGAGGGAAAGCAGGCGCGGTTCGGAGCTCGCGGGCCTCGCCAGCGCCAGCAGTTGCCGCACCAAGCCGGTGGCCTGTAAGCCGGCATTGCGAATCTCCTCGGCATATTTGCGTACCTGATGGCGGGGTTCCAGGTGCGCCATGAGCAAATCGCAATACAACAACACTCCGGTCAGAAGATTGTTAAAGTCATGCGCCACGCCGCCCGCCAGGCGGCCCACAGCTTCGAGACTCTCGGCTTGTCGCAGGCGCTGTTCGGCCTCGCGATTCTCGGGAGCATCCTGGGCTGATGCGATCACGCAATCCGGCTCGCCATTGGCACCGGAGACCCTCCATGCAGTCCAATGCACAGGCCGGCCGTCGGTTGTCGTGGGAATGGTGTCAATTTGAAAACACTGCCGCTCGCCGTCGAGCAATTCCCGGAGAAGGCGCTCCGTTTGTGCGCGATCTTGGGAATGAATGAGGTCGGCAAGAGAGAGCGATCGCGAGGCGCTGGCACCCAGCAGCTGCTCCATGGCCGGATTGAGCGCGGTGATGGCGCCGTGGCGATGACACTGCACCAGACCCATGGGTGCGTTCTCGAAGAAGGAATGTAGTTCCACTTTCGAATCTTGCGGCAAGCGGCGGAGTTCGGTGATAGCGCTCATATCCCTACTTTGCGCGGGAAGATTCCCGGAAGAAACCGGGAATCCAGTCGCCCGAGACCTTGGTTTTCCCAAAATGGGAATCTGAGGTGGCGTTGGTTTAGAGAATCAACTCCCATTTCGGCTCACTATAGAGAGTTGGGCATGTGAAGGAATAGGGCAGATGTCACTAAAACGGGAAATCTTTCTGTGGAAAACTCGGATAAATGACGGGGAAAGGGATTAATGCGCCGAAATTGGATGTTGGCTGGCCAAGTAAACGGGTTCTGTGAGGCGGAAAGTGAGGCGGCGGCCCTTCTCCAAGTGAATGACGGCGACAGAGGCGTCACCACCGGCGCCCGCAAGGTTGCCCAAGTTGCCCCTGGCAAAGAGGCTAGAAGTTTGGACGGGCAGTTCCCGACCGGCGACATCGATCGAATCGAGGATCAAGCGAACGTAGCCGCGATTGCGCGTCGCCTTGAAGGCGAGCGCGGACTCCACGCGGCCAGCGACAGTGGAGCCACGAGGAATGAGGATATTCCCGTCGATCATCAACGGCTCGTCCACCACTGCCTCGAAGGTGCCGCTGGCGCCTGGCTTGTCGGCAGTGATCGGGGCCTTCAGCCGGACAGTGAGCATAGTACCGACGGGAAGACTTTGGTCATCGCGAAACGGCAAGCCGCTTTCGGTGGTTAGGCCGTGTTCTTGCCCAGCGTTTGAGGAAGGCTCATTGCCGGCGCCGTTCTGGAAAGGGACGTCGTGCTGGCCGGCTTGTGCGCCGTTGTCGTCGCTGTGCAGGCCGACGGGCCGGGAGCAGCCCGCGACGAGAAGCAGGGGCAGCACCAGCAAAATCGTTCGACTGCACGGTCCGCAGAACCGGCTCATCAGAATCATCGTCGCCCGCACCTCTTCCCCTTGGAAGTGGCAACCCGAATACCAGACACAATCTCATCAAATCAATAACTTGGCGATGGCACTTTCGGGCAGGTCTGTAGATTTTTCACACAGATGAGACCAAGTGGACGCGAGGAGCCCGCTGGGTACGCCCAAGAAAGGCCCCTGCAGCCCTTGGCCAGCGGGTTGCGACCGGCGAAAAAAATGCGGAGAGCGAGTGATCGCTCTCCGCAAGGTCTATCTCACTTTTGCCGCTGACCTATTTCTTCTTTGCAGGCGTCTTCTTCTTCGCCGGGGCCTTGGTTCGGCCACCGATCAGGGTCAGGGCGTCCTCAGCATTGAACGGGAATTGCCGAGTGGAAACCTCCCCGGTATTGCTAAGACGGACGTCCACGCGGCGATTGCTCGCCAGAATGATCGTCCTCATGTTCCGGAGGGTTCTCGCCCGCTCTTCCTTGGTCAACTGCGGATTGGCATCGAGCGAAGCCTTCACTTCGTCCGCCGTCAAATTGTGCTGATCGCCCAAGGCCTTAGTTTCGATGGCACTTTCAGGAACCCCGTGCTCAACGAGGAAGTTCTTGACGCGCGCCACGCGACGCTCGGAGAGCGCCTGGTTGTACTTGGCCGAGCCGCGCTTATCCGCGTGACCTTCGAGGATGAGGTGCGCATCCGGTTTGGCCTGAATGTACTTCTGGTAGTCAGCAGCCAAGTCACTCAGAGTCTTCTGCTGGCTAGCCACCAGACCGCCGTTGGGATCCTTCTCCGTCGGCTCGGCCGTGGGGAAGTAAGCGCTGTGCAACGACAAGCGGGCTTCGAGAGCCTTGTCCACCGGCGGTGGAGGCGGGTTCTCGACTGTGACCTGAGTCGAGGCCTGTGAGTTCAAACCGCGCGAATCGGTGCAGGTTGCGTTGATGGTCACGGAACCCGGAGGCAAGCCAGCGGTACTCAGAGTTGCAGAGTTACCGCTGCCGGAGACGGTCCCCGCGCTGGAAGTCCAGTTTGCGACGGAAACTGGAACGCCATCCGGGCTGGTGCAGTTGGCCGACACGTTCACGCTTCCACCCGGAACGAGACTCGATGGATTGGCAGAGAGCGACACCGACGGAGGATTCTTCGGCGGCAACGGCTTCACGGTATAGTTCGCCGTGCAGCTGGCTTCGTTGTTGTTCTTGGATTTCGGATCGGTCACGTGCGCCGTAACCGCATAGTTGCCGGGAGCTGCATTATTCGTATCAATGCTGGCGGTGGTGTCTTTTCCAGTGACCGTGCCACCCGTGCCGCTCCAGCTATAGGTCAGCCCGGGATGCTTCGGATTGAAATTGCCGGCCGACACCGTAGCCGTGATCGGCTCGCCAACCAGAACTTCGGTAGGTTGCACTGAGCAGGAAGCGGTAGGCACTAGAGGTTCGACACCGCCCCAGTTGAAGACAACGCCAGTTCGAAGGCGAACGCCTTCCAGCGCGGGACGCCGCAGAGACGGAAATTGCGGATCGGCATATGGGGCGTAGTTGTGTCGTCCCCAAACATAGTCGGCTTCAAACAGACGGAAGGAGAAACTCTTGGTGATCTTCAGGTCCATGCCGCCGCCCAACACCGCACCGATGCCGTTGGTACCGGTGTTGAGGCCGTTCACTGAGAGAAAATTTCCACCGATTAGCGCATGCACGAAGTAGTTCACGTCTTCTGTGCGCCACATAAAGCGCGGCCCTACTGACGCGGTGGTCTCCGAGTTGCTGCTCCCGGCGTTGTATCCAAAGTCTACTTCCCCACCCCAGTGCTGATCGAAATTGTAGGTCAAGGCAGTGCCGAAGCCTTTCGGCATATCGGGGACTTTATAAGTCAAAGGGGCGGATGGATCGCCAAGCGGAACGGTGATGCCAGGGTGCATCCATTGATATCCGGCAAACAGATCCCACTTGGGGTTGGGTTCGCTCTGCGCGAAGGCAGAACCGGAAAGTAGAGTCAGTGCGAGAAGCGCGAAAAGGCCGGCCACCAGCGGGCGGCTTTCGCGTGAACTACAACCAATTGACATGGAATCCTCCAGAAAAATATGCGTTCGTTCGCCGGGTGCCCTCGGAAAAAAGGGGCGGATAAGGAATAGACAGTCCAGTACCACCGAATGATGAGACTTAACCCTTGGGAACGAGAATTCTATCGTACCGAAGCTTAAAGCGAAAGCAGGGACTTAAAGAATTGACTATTTCGTTAACCCTGTTTCGCGTCTCAAATTGAAATTTGCAGTTTGCAAGTGTTGACAGCGTGCGGCTAGACCCGCCCAATCCAGACCTTGCCGGGCGGGAAGTGGGCCGCGTATCGTGGGAACTGCCATTAGTCTGGGCGGCTGCTCCCGGCGTTAGCCGTCTTCGCCCGCTGCCCGAAGGGAAACGAGAGACTCAATCACGAATGAGCCACGAAAGAATATTGATCGTTGAGGACGAAGAGAACGAACGCACAGGGTTAGCCGAAATAGTGTCTTCCTGGGGGTTCCGCGTAGAGACCGCCTGCGATGGAGCGGAGGGGTTGGAGAAAGCAACCCAGTGGTCGCCGTCGATTGTCATCACCGACATGAAGATGCCGCGCATGGGCGGCATTGAACTTTTGGGACACCTGGCCGAACAGGCGCAGACGATCGCCGTCATCCTCGTCACTGCCCAGGGGACCATCGACAGCGCGGTCCAAGCCATGCGCATGGGAGCGTACGACTACCTCACCAAGCCCATCGATACCAATCGCCTGCGGACCATGCTGTCGAATGCTACTGCGCTGCTCGGCACCCGCGCGGAACTCGAAGCTACCCGGCGCAGGCTGCGCGACGCGGGTTCGCTCGGGCGGCTCAGCGGCGCGTCGCGCAAGATGCAGGAGATCTTCCGGCTCATCGAGATGGTCGCGCCGAGCACAGCGTCAGTGCTCATCACGGGAGCGAGCGGCACGGGAAAAGAGTTGGTGGCGCGCACCATTCATGACCTGAGTCCGCGGAAAGACCGGCCGTTTGTGGCGATCAACTGCGCCGCAATTCCTGAAACGTTGATGGAGAGCGAAATTTTCGGTCACGAAAAGGGCTCGTTTACGGGCGCAGTCGAGCGCCGCACCGGCTGCTTCGAACTCGCCGAAGGTGGAACACTGCTGCTGGACGAAATCGGAGAAATGCCGGTGGGCACCCAGGCCAAGCTGCTGCGTGTTTTGGAAGATCGAAAGCTGCGGAGATTGGGCAGCAAGGTCGAGACTTCGGTGGATGTCAGGGTGCTGGCCGCTACCAATAAAATTCCGGACGAGGCTGTCTCGCGCGGAGAGTTGCGCAGCGATCTCTTTTATCGCCTCAACGTATTCAACATTCATATGCCTCCGCTGCGCGAGCACAAAGAGGACATCCCGGTGCTGGTGGAACTGCTGCTGGCAGAGATGGGCACGAAACACGGCCGCAAAGTCAGCGCTATCAGCGAAGCGGTGCTGAATCAGTTCAACAACTATTCGTGGCCGGGGAATGTGCGCGAATTGCGGAACACGATCGAGCGCGCCGTGATTGTCTGCGACGCCGGCGTGATTGAGACCAAGCATCTGCCGCCCGGATTTGGACAGGCGCCGTTGCGCACCGCGGCCAACGATCCCGATGCGGTTCGGCTGGGTGTGGGGACCACGGTGGAAGAAGCCGAGAAAATGCTGATTCTGAAGACTCTGGAAGCGACCAGCAACAACAAAACGCGGGCCGCAGAGATTCTCGGCATCAGCCTGAAGACGCTTCATAACAAACTGAAGGAATATGGCAGTGTGGCCCCGGACGGGGCGGGCAAAGAAGAAGCCCCGGCAAGCTAGGCATGGCGGGCCGGCTTGCAACATCTATGACTCGTAGCTAACCATTGCGTTTATGCTGCGTAGAAAAACCATCATCGTGCTGACCATCACCCTCATGGTGACGCTGATGGTCTCGGCATTTTCGTACTTATACATCTCGCAGATCCTGCGGCTCCGCATCGAGAATGCCAACGAAACCGCGAAGCAGTTGACGCGACAGCTGGCCTACGCTGCGGAAAACGACGTTCCCGACTTCAGCAGCACCCCCGTTAACACGAATGATCCTGCCGCCTTCCGGCGCGCTCTGGTGGAATATCTGCAGACTGATATCGACCTCAACAACATACTGCAGTCGGCGAGCGGCAGTTGGGTGTTCCTCATGGATGCCGCCATTGTTGGTCCCGACGAAAAAGCTCTGCTCCACACCAACACTGCCATGGTCGGCAAAGTTGCGCCCCAGCGCCCAGCTTTCCAGCAACTTCTGAGCCTCCGTTTTCGTGACCAACTCCGTCTGGTGTACGGTCCAACGGCCACCTACGACGTCAGCTATCCCCTGCATCTTGGCGGCGAGCCCTTTGGTAGCGTCCGCATTGGCGTCTCCCCGGTTTTCTTGAAGCGCGAGATCAATCTGAAAGTGATGCAGGCGCTTTATTCTTCGGTTGCGTTAATTTTCGTCTCGCTACTTCTCTCCGCGGCAATTTCCAACGTGGCCTTCGGTCCCTTGAAAGAAATCAGCCGGAACCTCGACAGCATGGCTGCGGGCGATCCCGAAAAAATCCACGGCGACGGATCCGATCACGACGAGTACGGCCTGGTCACTTTGAAGATTGCCAATCTCGGCCGTCAAATTCGCGACAGCAAAGAAATATTTTCTGCGCTCAAAGACAACGTCGATCAGCTCATGTCGAACTTGCAGGACGGCTTGATGCTTTTTGCCCGCGACTCGCGCGTCGTCCTGGTGAGCGCTCCGGTGGAAGCCTTTCTAGGTCGTCCGCGGGCCGAACTGCTCGGACATACGGTTCAGGATCTCTTTGACCGGCACTCGCATCTGGGAGCCGCTCTGCTCGAATCGTTCGAGCGGCGGCGGCCATTGTCGGAGCGCGAGTTTGAAGCGGCGGGAGGAAAGCGCGTCCAGGTGTCGCTCGACTTCGTGCAAGAGAAGAACTCCCAGATCGGCGCCTTGCTGATCATGCGCGATGCGGAGTCGGTGCGCCGCATCGGGGACGAGATCGAGATGTCACGCCGCCTTTCGGCCAGCGGGCGGCTCACGCGCGGCGTTGCACACGAAGTGAAGAATCCGATCAACGCCATCGTGCTTCACCTGCAACTTTTGCGCAATAAACTGGCGCACCAGGAGCCCGACGCTCGGCGCCACATGGACATTATTGATACGGAAATCCGGCGCCTGGATCGCGTGGTGCAGACTCTCGTGGATTTCACGCGGCCTCGCGATCTTCGCCTGGAGGAGGTCGACCTGCGCCGGCTAATGGAAGACGTCGCACAGCTTGCCTCTCCAGATGCGGAACAACATGGCGTCACCATCGAGCGTCACTTGCCGAAACGCCGGCTACCCGTAAAGGTTGATGTCGACTTGATGAAGCAGGCCATGCTCAACGTCGTGATCAATGGAGTGCAGGCTATGCCCCTGGGAGGGCTACTCACTATCACGGCGCGACAGGAGGAGCATGCGGTCGTTGCTGAGGTTCGCGATCAAGGTGGCGGAATCCCGCAGGAAGCTCAGGACAAAATCTTCGAACTTTACTTCACAACCAAAAAAGACGGTAGCGGCATCGGACTGGCTCAGACTTACCAGATTCTGCAATGGCACTATGGCTCGGTGGATTTTGAATCGGTCGAGGGCGTCGGAACGACATTTCGATTCCACATTCCTGTCGCCGGTCCACCAGAGACTGGCAAGGAGCTTGAAGCGGACGCAACCGCGTCGCAGCGGGGAGATTAACTTCTCAACAAGGCGAATGCGGAGTTTAATCAGCACGGCAACTTCAGTGCAAAGGCGTAAAATTGAGTTGCTTCGGTTTTCGACCACTCGGGACCCGTATGACTCTGGCCACGATCCTTCTCTTTGGGGTTACTTGCAGCATGGCGGTTCCCCCGCTGTCAGCGCAAGCATCCGCGGGCCAGTCTGCGCCGCAATCAGCCCCGGCTAGCCAACAGACAGAGACGCCTGCCCCAAATCCCCCGGCTGAAACAAAGCCCGCCACTGCGGCTCCTTCCAAGACGCCTGCGAAGAAAAGTCATTCCCCCACTGCTAGTAAGCCTCGCAAAAAGAAGGTGGCTCAGGAGAACTGCGCCCCTGCTCCTGGTGCGGCGAGTTCGGCCAAGCCGGGTTTTGCTCCTGCGAGCGGTACATCCACTGCGACGGGAAGTACGCCAACCACCAGCGCTCCCACGAACTGTCCTCCGCCGAAGACCATTGTGCCCCAGGGAGGAACCTCTGATCCGAGCATTCAACTCGCGGGAGGCGCGGTCGGTGAACAGGCGACCCAGCAACGAAACACCGCCAATCAAATGCTGGGAGCAACCGAACAAAATCTGAAGAAGATTGCCGGACAACAACTCACCGAGGACCAACAAGGAATCCTCACTCAAATTCGCCAGTTCATCGAGCAGTCAAAGACCGCCGTGGCGGCCGGAGATACCGAACGCGCGCGCACCCTCGCCTGGAAGGCGCAGCTACTTTCTGAAGAGCTGGCGAATCCAGCGAAGTAACCGTTCGTCCCCGGAACTCACTTTCCTTTCGCCCGCGCACTGTTTACCTTGGTTAACAACTCCTGCGACATGGCCTGCCAGGGACTTTGAACCTTCACGGCTTCGGTGAGCACCTCACGCGCCTCGGACAGCTTGTTCAACTTACCGTAAGCAAAGCCAAGCCCGTACATCGCGCGCCCATACTGCTGTTCGTCCTGCCCCTTGAGCAGGGCTGTAGCGCTCTTCAGTTCGGGAATGGCGGCGGCAGTCTTCTCCTGTTTCAGGTAAGCGAAGCCGATGGTGCTGTGAGAAACGCCCGCGGAAATCTTGCGCGACTTGTCGGCGTCGGGAGCGTCTGCTTTGGCGACCTCGATTGCTTTTTGCGAATAGGATATTGCCTTCGCGCTGCTGCCCGGCTTTGAGTCGTCGCCGTAAAAATTTGCCAGCAGCAATAGGGCAGGCAGCGAGTTGGGATTCGCAGCCAACACTTTTTCTCCGTAGGCGACGAGGCGCGCGTTGTCTTTCAATTGGCTTAGCGCGTCGAGCGCGTAGTTCGATACGTTCTCCTGATATTTCGATTGTGGAAATGCGGTTGAGAATTTCTCAATGTAAGTCATGCGAGCTTTGGGGTCGTTCTCGCCGGAGATGACGTTTAAGGCTGAAATCTCCATAAAGTCGCAGGCATTCTGGATAGCGCCCTTCTGTTCATTGACTTGCCGCGAAAACTCTTCGTCGCTTGTCCCTTCGGGCTTCGGTTGCTTGCCGATGGAGGAACAAACCTCGCCTCCCTTGACGGCGTAGTCCATCAACTTGGAATTGTTCTTCGCCTGCTGCGCGATGTTTGCCAGCGACACCAGGATGTCGAGATTATGCGGCGACCCGGTCAGGGCCTTATCGCCAGCCTCAAGCGCCTTGTCGAATTCGCCGTTCGTTTGATAGGCCTGCGCCAGTTGCCAGTTTCCGAAGGCGGCAGCGGGCGCGTTCGAAGCGAACTTCTGCACGAAGTCCTGATACATGGCCAGTTTCTTTTGTGGGTCTTGTTCGTTGGAGATGGCCTGCAGCGCGTGATCTTCGTCGGTGCCCGCTGCAATCACGATGTGGTCTACCTGGGCGATGGCTCGGGGAATAGAAATTGTGAATGCGAGAACGACAAGAACTGACAGAATCAAACGGCTGCAGCGCTTCATAGCCCGCCTCCGAAATGAGAAGAATAGAACGACAATTTTCGAGCAGCAGGCGAATCCTAGCGCTGAACGGGGCTGCACGCAAGGGCAGAGATCACGGAACCAGTTCTCAGTTCTCAGTTCTCAGCGATTTGGCTCCCGTCTGCCAGCAGATTCCCCAACGAAAGTCCTGAACCTCAGAGCCCTCTCTGGTCATCGCGTCATTCAGACTGAGAACTGAGAACTGAGAACTGAGAACTGAGAACTGAGAACTGAGAACTGAGAACTGAGAACTGAGAACTGAGAACTGAGAACTGAGAACGCCTGCGTGGTGAATTCCTTCTCCCTCGGCTAAAGTAGAACGATGCGTAAAATCCTCGGCCAGCGACCGCTGCGTTTTGTTTTTGCGGCCAACGTGATTTCCATGTTGGGCAGTGGGATGAACTCCGCCGCGGTGGCATGGTACATCCTCGAGGCCACGCATTCGGAGATGGCGCTCGGTACGTTCGCAGTCCTGCAAACGATTCCGGCCATGCTCATGCTTCCCTTCACCGGCGTCATCATTGACCGAGAAGACCGGCGGCGCCTCGTCATGTGGCTGGACGCCGTTCGCGGCGTGATTATCGTAACGGTCGCCATTCTCGCCTTTCAGCACCGCGCGCAGATATGGCAGCTCTATTTGATGAATACGCTGGTGTCCGCCGGCTTCTGGATGTTCTGGCCGACGATCACGGCGCTCATTCAGGAACTCACCCCAGAGGGGCAGTTCGTGCAGTCGAATACCTTCCTGCTCGCGGGTGTGCAGGGTGGCTGGCTTATTGCTGGTGCAGTTGTCGGTTTTATGTACAACCACATCGGGCTCGGGGGAGTGCTGCTGATCGATTTCTCCACGTATGTCATTTCGTTCTTGTGCTACTTCGCGGTCCGAAAGGGACGCCATGTCGTGCTGCGGCCTGAGGAGTTGCGGGCCGACCTGCTGGCGGCAGAGAGCCAGTTGCAGCGCTTCTGGCGCGAGATGCGCGAGGGCCTGCACTTTCTACGTGATCATCGCGCCGTAGTGCTGCTGGGAGTCAGCTGGGCCCTGTTTCTCGGTGCAATGATCACAGGAGTTGTGGTGACTCCGTCGCTGAGCGAACGCGTGTTTCACGCGGGTGCCGTCGGCTACGGCTGGCTCAACGCGGGATGGGGCACTGGCGCGTTCCTGAGCGCGCTCTATGCGCCGCAGGCGATTGCGCTTCTTGGAGGGCGGCGCGCGGTCGCGTTCTCCATGGCGTTGCTTTCGGTTTGTGTGGTCTGCGCACCGGTCTCGAAGTTTCTCGTTTTGGCGATGGCTCTGTACTTCGTGATGGGATCAGGGCGCGGCATCGGCGGTGTGGCCATGAATACGAGCCTGATGGAGATGGTCCCGAACCATTTGATGGGCCGCGTGCAAAATACATTTTATTTTGCCGGAACATTCCTACAACTCGCGCTCGCACTCTGTGTTGGGGCGATGGCGCACAAAGTCAGTTTGGTGGGAGCGTTCGCAATTCTATCCTGCGTGTACGGATTGTCGTTCGTGGCGGCGAGCTGGCCCGTGGGAGCCGTTGCAGTCCCCGAAGAAGTAGCCACCATGAAATAGCCTTCACCACCGAGGCACTGAGTCACGGAGAAATCTGATCAATAATCACAAATCAGTGATCGGCAATTTCATTTCTCCTTCGCTCGCCTCCGTGGTCAGGATTGATTCTGATATTCTTTCCCCTTCCTAAGGAGCGCACATGTCCTCAGAGTTGCAAGGCCGCAACGCGGTGGTGTTCGGGGTCGCCAACAAACGCTCGATCGCCTGGTCGATCGCCCAGGGATTGCACGATGCCGGCATGAAGCTCGCCATCACGTACCAGAACGAGCGCATGGAACTCGAGGCCAAGGACCTGATCCTGTCCTTGCCCGGCGCGGAAGCGTATATGTGCGACGTTTCGAAGGACGAAGATATTGACCGCCTCTTCGCGACGCTCAAAGAAAAACACGGCAAACTACACGCGCTGGTGCACTCGGTCGCATACGCTCCGGCTGAGGAACTGAAGGGAGACTTCGTCAACACGACGCGCGAGGGTTTCCGCGTTGCGCATGACGTGAGCGTTTACTCGCTGATCGCAGTCGCGCGCGCGGCTGTCCCGCTCATGGAAGACGGAGGCTCGATCATCACCATGACCTATTACGGCGCGGAGAAAGTTGTTCCGCACTACAACGTGATGGCCGTCGCGAAGGCGGCGCTCGAATGCACGGTCCGCTACCTGTCCAGCGATCTGGGCAAAAAGAAGATTCGGGTGAATGCGATTTCTGCCGGACCGATCAAAACCTTGGCTGCCCGGGGCATCTCAGGCCTGGGGGATATGCTGAAATCCCACGCCGAGCGCGCTCCCTTGGGACGCAACGTCGAGGTCCGCGAAGTGGGATCGACCGGAGTCTTCCTCGCCTCTGACGCCAGCAGCGGCATTACCGGCGAAGTGATTTACGTGGATTGCGGCTACAACATCATGGGTTTTTAGGTAGTCCTCTTCCGCCAACCGACCCTCCGAGCGGGTACTAGGGACAGAAGACTCCCTGCAAGAATTTGCATCTTGACAGTCTAAGTTGACCGCACGAGAATCCAGTGCCAGTTCTCTCGGCAGCCAGACCCCGTTCCAGTTTCATATGCGGTGATGAAACGGGAAGGACAGTCCCCCCACGCGTTTCAGTTCCACTGTCTAACCAATTCACGTAGGAGAATAATGCATGAAATCTCGAATTGTTCTGTGTCTCGGCCTGCTGTTTATTGTCGGGGCCGCGCTTCCGGCATCTGCCCACGTCACCCAGCACTGTACGGTTGGGTTCTACAAAAACCATACTCAGTTTCTGAACAATGCAAGCTGCACAAATTACACTTTCGATGCAAGCACGCCTGTCAGCACCCTGTTCCCGGACGTTGATCCTTGCGTTGGAGCGCTCACGCTCGAGGATCTTTTGTCGGCACCGTCCTCGGCCTGCGGTGGCGCGAGTACCATCGCTGGCGGAGAGATCATCCTGCTTCGCCAGGCAATCGCGCGTATCGCAAATGCCGCGAACTCAAGCCCTGCTTCGTGCGACGCCGTCTATGGAACGATTCATAAAACAAACGCCACAATTGACGACGCCGTCGCGACTGACAACCGCAACGAACTGATATTCCTTTCGCAAGTCGACGACACATTGAACCAGGGTTCTTGCACCCTGCACTAGAGCACAATCTGCGGTAGCGGGGGGCACGAAACTCGCTACCGCATTCTTTAGAAACCCCATTTGCGAGTTTCCCTCCGAAACAGTGCTACACGAGTTCGAGTTCAGCCGCGTCTTCGGCTCGCGGCATCCCTCGTGCATGCTGATTTGTGTAGACTACGGTAAAACATTGGGGTCTGAGGGTTACCAAATTCAAATGAACCAACACAGCCGGTTTTCGCGTGTCCTCACAGCAATTGTGATTTTGTGCGCTGCCTCTTCAGCAATGGGGGAGTCGCCTTCAGCCTCTCGCGTCGCCGCGGTGATCGATGCCATGCCACACGCCAAGCGAGTTGAGCAGGCGACGATTTCTCCGGATGGAGCCCGGGTGGCTTACATCATCGCAGGCAAACTCACAGTCGCGCGGAGTGGCGAACCGGGTCGTCCGATCGAGGTGGAAGGAAAGTTGGAACTACGCGACGTGTCGTGGTCACGAGACTCCAAGCATATCGCCTTCCTGGCTGACCTCGCAGGTGACGTTCCCGCAGCACAGGTCTTCACGGACGAACTCGACGGCAGCGCGCCAGTGAAGCGTGCGGAGATCAAGGGTTACGCAGCGGCGCCCAGCTTTTCACCAGATGGCTCGAAGCTCGCGCTGCTTATGATTGAAGGCATTCCTCGAATTGCCGGGCCGCTGCAACCGATGACACCACTCGCCGGCGTTATCGACGACAAGGTGTATGAGCAACGGCTGGCCACCATCGACTTGGCGTCCAGCACGCTGACCCAAGTCACGCCGGCGGATATTTACATCTACGAGTACGACTGGACGCCCGACGGCCTGGGCTGGGTCGCCACCGCCGCGCACGGCGCCGGCGACGCGAACTGGTACATCGCGAAACTTTACGCCATCAGTTCTCAGTCAGGTGCCATGCGGGAGATCTACACTCCCAAGTGGCAGATTGCCGAGCCTCGCATTTCACCGGACGGCAAGTCTGTCGCCTTCATCGAGGGGCTGATGAGCGACGAAGGCTCCACGGGCGGCGATATTTTCGTCGTGCCTGTAGGGGGTGGCACGGCACGCAACCTTACGCCGAAAATTACCACTTCACCTTTTGCAGTGGCTTGGTCAGGGCCCGATCAAATTACTTTTGGCGAGAACGTTGATGGTAAGTCAGGATTTTCTACAGTCAAGGTCTCGGGTGGCGCGGTGCAATCGCTCTGGTCCGGCGAAGAGTGGGTGGGGGCCGCGCCTTCTCTGAGCGGATCGCTCTCACGCGATGGATCGGTCAGCGTCGTTATTCGCCAGTCGGCCAGCGCTCCACCGGAAGTGTGGGTCGGCCCAATCGGCAAATGGCAACAGTTAACTACCGTTAACGCCGACATCAAACCAGCATGGGGGGAAATGCGCAATTTCCACTGGACCAACGGAGCCACGAAGGTCCAAGGCTGGCTGATGCTGCCCAAGGATTTTGAGCCGGGCAAAAAGTATCCGCTGATTGTAAACGTGCACGGTGGACCGTCGGCAGCGTGCGCGTCGCGCTGGGACCCGAGAACGCTGGGACCGGAGTCGGCGATGGGCTACTTCGCGTTCTGCCCTAATCCACGCGGCAGTTACGGGCAAGGGGAAGCTTTCACGAGGGGCAACATCAAGGACTTCGGCGGGGGCGACTTCCGCGACATCATGGCCGGCGTCGACGCGATCATCAAGGAATTTCCCATCGACACGCACCGCCTCGGCATTCGCGGCCACAGCTACGGCGGCTATATGACGATGTGGGCGGAGACGCAGACTCACCGCTTCGCCGCTGCAGTCGCGGGCGCCGGGCTTTCCGACTGGCTTAGCTACTATGGAGTGAACGATATCGACGAATGGATGATCCCGTTCTTCGGTGCGTCGGTCTATGACGATCCGGCGGTGTATGCCAAGAGCGATCCCATGCACTTCGTCAAGAATGTTCAGACGCCTACGCTCGTAATCGTTGGCGATCGCGACGGTGAAGTCCCCATGGAGCAATCGGTGGAGTGGTGGCACGCGCTGAAGGCACAGAAGGTTCCCGTGCAGTTCGTCGTGTATCCCAACGAGGGTCACGTATTCTTCAAGCCTGCCGATTCTCGCGACTACGCTGTCCGCGCGTTGGAGTGGTTCGAGGAGTGGTTCGGGAAAGGGCCTTCCAAACCGTGATGACCTAGTGCGGCATTTAGTATGGTTCCCCTGAGATGAAGAATCGACGTCTAGTCTTCACGTTATTTGCCGCGGCCATCTTGTTTTCGATGGTGCGCGAATGGCGTGTCGTTATCTCTTGCGCGCGGACGCTCATTGTCGGCTTGCCCAGCGGAAGGAAATAAATTGCGCTCGCCGCATCTCAGCAGAAATTTCACGTTATTTTTTTAACTCCCGTTCGTGATTTTTGTTGCCCCGGCAGTCGCCTACTTCTAGACTAGTTCGAACTTTCTACGCTCGATCCAAGCCTTGGTTTGGATTCCGAACCAGGGCGTTGCGGGCCACGCGTTGTAACTCCTTATGAACTTCCGCCTCAGAAATACAATAGGGTCTCTATGGTCGCGCCCTGACCCGGTTTTAGCAGCTGCTGGCGTGGCAGGCGAATTGTTGGTGGCGAAGATCCGCTTGTGCCTGGCAAGCATCCTTTTGCTCATCCCGCTGATTGACACACTGTTCTTCCCGGTAGAACCGAAAGAGGCGATCGTCGGCCTCAGCCTTACGGGCGGGACTTTTCTGCTTTCCATCATTGTCTATTTCCTGATTTCCCGGGAATACAACCCGTCGTGGCTGAGCTTTGCCAGCAGCGGCTTTGACGTCACACTGGTGAGCGGTGCGCTCGCCTTGTTTCTGGTGATGAATGAGCCTCACACCGCGGTCAACAGCAAGGTTGTCTTCGAAGGCTACTTTCTGGCCATTGCGGCGACCAGTCTGCGGTACGACAAACGAGTGTGCATCACTGCTGGTGTGCTCGCATTTGTTGAGTATTTTGCCATCGTATCTTTCGCAGCAACTCACTGGGATCTCAACAACCCAAAATACGCACCTTATCAGTACGGTGTGTTCGGATGGTCGAACGAAGTTTCGCGATTGATCATCATGCTGGCGGCATCTGCGTTGAGCCTGGCGGTGGTTTCCCGCGGACAGAAGCTGCTTCAGTTGGCGACCAGCGATCCCCTGACGGGCCTGTTTAACAGGGCTTACGTCGATGAACGCTTCTCAGTGGAGCTCAGTCGTGCCCGCCGCTATGGCCAGGTATTGACCATTGCCGTGATTGACGTGGATCACTTCAAATCGCTGAACGACACGCATGGCCACATGGCCGGTGATCAAGTCCTGCGAAAGATTGGCGAGATCCTGCGGGACACCTTCCGACAGAGCGATACGGCGGGGCGCTATGGCGGGGAGGAATTCGTCGTGGTCCTGCCCGAGACCGATATCGAGGCAGCACAACAGAAACTCGAATCGTTGAGGGAGCTTGTGGCAAACACTCAAATGATGTTCGGCACACTCGACGAAAAGGCAGAGGTGACGATCAGCGCCGGACTGGCCAGCTTTCCGCAGGATGGAGACGATGCGGCGGAATTGTTCGCATTGGCTGACGTGAGAATGTTTCAAGCTAAGGGCGAAGGCCGCAATCGAGTGGTTGCCGGAGCCGTTCTGTCCTAACAGGTCTTATCTGTAGAGGCGAATCCTGCGTCCGCTCTCGCCTTCGCGCTCCAGGACGATCTCCACGTCGCGATCACGCAACAGGCGCGGAAACTTCTCTCCCCATTCGATCAGCAGAATGCTCTTCTCGTCCCGCAGGTCATCCAGCGCGAGGGTCTCGAGCTCGCGCTGCGTGTCGATGCGGTAGAGGTCAATGTGGAAGAGATTGGCACGTGGACCGCGGTATTCGTGCACTAGCGTGAAGGTGGGACTGGTGACGTCCTCTTCAGCAGCCGCTTCGAATGCCGCGGCGATGCCTTTAACCAGCGTGGTCTTCCCCGCTCCAAGATCGCCGCGCAGCAATACCAGCTTCGGTGGCGCGAGCAATCCAGTCAGAGTGCGCCCGAAGACGATCGTCTCCTCGGCTGAATGGGTGGTGATTTCCTGTAGCGCATTTCCCGCGTTGGTCTGGCCGATCACACGACCAGTATAGCGAGAGTGCACTGATGATCAATACGTGGAGAAGGCGCTCGACTTCATCCCCAGTTGCTTGCGGTCCACGACGTGATCGAGCGAAGTACGCAAGCGCCGGTGGTCGTCGTCCTCAAGCGCCACGAAGCGGAAGGGCTGCAACACGCTGTCGTCAAACTTTTGCATCGGGGTGAGGATCTCGGCCATTCCGTGCACCGGGCCCGACTGGGTCTGAAACGCGACTTCCACGAAATCGCCGCGTCCCAACGAACTCGAGAGCCGCAGCAAGCCGCCGGTCACAGAGATGGTTTGGAGTTTAGCTTTGGTGCGGCGGCCGTCTTCTAGCCGGATCGCAGCGAGGACGGAATCTCCTAGCTGGACCCGAGCCGCGCGCCGCGAGGGGTGCGGTTGGGGGAAGTGGGTCATAGGCTCAATCAAACTATCGCACTAGCCTCTGTTGCGTAATAGATTACTGAAGCCCCTCGTCCGGATTCCCGCGATGGACGCGGCACTTGGACACATCGAGGCCTTGCGTTTTAAAGGAGTTAGAGGTCTAGTTACTGATTGATTAATGTCCCGAAGGACAGGCACGCGTTGCGATTCGTTTGGATTCGCTGATTGCCAAAGGCTCCATTTACCATGCTCAAGAGTTGGAGGGTCTCATGTTCCGAATCGTGCCGTTGGCCTTCTTCGCTTTGTTGTTCACCGTGACTCGTTCATTCGGCCAAGCTGCGTCTGCTCAATCGCATCCACCGCTCCGTGTGGCCATCGTTGGCCTGGTTCACGGGCACGTTCACGGATTCCTCGACCAGTCGCGGCACAGTCCCGAAATTGAAATCGTGGGCATTGCGGAGCCGGACGCGAGCTTGTTGTCACAGGCGGCGACACGATACGGCTTTGATCGATCGTTGCTCTTTGCTGATTTAGAAGACATGCTGGTTAAGACGCATCCGCAAGCTGTGCTGGTTTATACGAATACCGACGACCATCGGCGGGTGGTCGAAATCTGCGCGCGGCATGGCGTTCACGTCATGATGGAAAAGCCGCTAGCGGTCAGCCTCGAAGACGCGCGGGCTATCGAGAAAGCTGCAAACGCCGCCAAAATTCACGTGCTGGTGAACTACGAGACCTCGTGGTATCGCAGCAACCATGCGGCCTACGACCTTGTGCATCGAGGGGCTCTTGGCGACATTCGCAAGGTCGTAATACATGACGGCCACAAGGGTCCAAAGGAAATTAATGTTGAACCGGAGTTTCTCGCCTGGCTCACCGATCCCAAACTGAATGGAGGTGGCGCGCTGTTCGACTTCGGCTGCTACGGCGCCGACTTGATGACCTGGCTGATGGACGGCCAGCGCCCGACCACGGTAACTGCTGTCACGCAGCAGATCAAGCCTGAGATCTATTCGCGTGTGGATGACGAGGCGACGATCGTCCTGACTTACCCGAAAGCTCAGGCTATTATTCAGGCTTCATGGAACTGGCCCTTCGATCGTAAAGATATGGAGGTGTACGGTCAGACGGGATACGTGGTTACGGTGAAGCGCGATGATGTGCGCGTACGACGGCCGGGAGATCAGACGGAACAGGAAGTTTCTGCTAAGCCCGTGCCCGCTCCTTACGACAATTCGCTGTCGTACTTGAGAGCAGTGATTGTAGATGGGGCGAAGGAAGACGGCTTGTCGTCTCTAAAAACGAACGTGACTGTGACGGAAATTCTCGACGCGGCGCGGCGGTCTGCGGCCGAGGGAAAGACCATCCGGCTGCCGCCTTCCAGATAGGTCGTGCCTCTGATAGAGATCCTTCGTCTGCATGCGGCCTGCGCATCGCGCACGCCGCACTTCGCTCAGGATGACAGTTGGGGCTTGGGTCTGTTTACCCGTCCCAGCACACGAACTTTTCCAGCGCCGTGCGCTGCGCGCTCCAGAAAGCTTCGGGCAATCCGCGCAGCAGGTCCGTAGCGACCATCGAGTGTTCGCCCACACTCTCGAGCATTACGTCACCGGCCAGTCCGTGGAGATGAACCGCGGCAAGAACCGCGAGCAGCGGACTCTTCGGATTCTGTGCGAGCATCGCGGCCACCATGCCCGTGAGAATGTCGCCCGTGCCGCCG
>Ga0070714_100000089_pt1 | contig 77114 bp, 58 predicted proteins | sample LARL83metaG_FD_65450 | JGI IMG/M metagenome (GOLD analysis project Ga0070714, IMG submission 65450) | Corn, switchgrass and miscanthus rhizosphere microbial communities from Kellogg Biological Station, Michigan, USA - LAR L8-3 metaG | ecosystem: Host-associated > Plants > Roots > Rhizosphere ... | reverse complement strand
GCGACCGGCAAATGGCTCTGGCGATTCTCCGCGACCTCCTTTCCTCTCCGAATTCGTAAATCACATCGGCAAGCTGTCGCTCGTCGAGGTGGTTTACCACTTGTTCGGCGGTACGCTCGCCACGCGGGTCCATCCGCATGTCGAGCGGTCCATCCGCCTGAAAGCTAAATCCGCGTGCCGCATCATCCAACTGCAGGCTGCTCACTCCGATGTCGGCCAGGATTCCGTCCACGCTTCCTGGCTTCTGTCCCTTTGCAATTTCTGCAAACGAACGATTCAGCAAAGTGATCTCCGGCCATTCGGCTTCTGGCTCTCGGCTCTCGGCTTCCGGAACCCGAGTCCGGATGCCGGACGCCTGAAGCCGGACGCCCGCAATCTTCAGCGCCGCTGGATCCTTATCGAGCCCAATCAAATGTCCCGGTGCGCCGAGGCGTTTTGCGATTTCGTAACTGTGTCCGCCCAAACCCACCGTGGCGTCGATATAGGTCCCACCGCGCTTCACGGCTAAAAAGTCGATCGCTTCTTTTAAAAGAACCGGTACATGGCTCGTTTCCCTTCCACCATGTCCAACCCCCTGAGGGGTGTCTGTTGATCCCTCGCCCACTAGATGCCCAGTTCGTCGAGCGTCTTCTCATCGTCAGGCGTAAACTTTTCTTCTTCGATCTCTCGCTTGAACAGCTCCAGGTTCCTGACGACCAAGTACGTCAAATTCCCCAGAACCGCTACCTCGCCCTTAATCTGTCCGGCTTCGCGCAACAACTGCGGCAGCAACAACCGTCCCTGCCCGTCCATCTCGACCTGCTGCCCGTAATAGTTCGTCCTGTCGAGAAACTTTTTCTTCGTGGGATTGAAATTGGAGAGCGCTGCCAGCTTCTGCTCGATCCGTTCCCACTCCTCGAAGGGATACACTTGAGCAACCTTCCCATCGAGACTTGTGATGTAGAATTGCTGACCGTATTTCTCGTCGATCACCCGCTTGAACTCGGCCGGGACCTTGAGCCGTCCTTTTTCGTCGACCCGGGTTGGATGATTGCCGCGAAACATGTCGTCCCTTTGTCACTACAACTGCCGCCAAGGAGGCCAAAACAGCGCAAAGTTCGTTCAAATTCGGGCGATTCGGGCTGTCTGTCGAACTTTTGGGTCGGATTTCCACCGGCTCCTCGTTTTCAGCTCAATCTTTCCCACGAACCTGACTGCCTAATCCACTTTCTACCACTTTGTACCACATCTTAGCCGTAAGTCGTTTATTGTCAAGCAGAAACTTGATGGTCCCTGTCCCACTCCTGTACTGATTTTGGAAACTACGAAGGCTTGTGGTTAATCAATCGAGTGACCACAAGGGGTTGCGTTTACGTTCTTGGTTCTTTCGCTATTCATTCGCTGACATTTTTCTTGACCTCGGCCACCGGCGCGGATTTTCCTGTGGAAATTCGTGAATCAACTTGTCTGGCCGCCGGTTTGTGGGCGGAAGCAACGACACCTAAGTTACCTAGAACCCTCCTCTCTGGCAGGACACAATTCTCCATCACCCTGTTGGGAGGAGTGTGGCTCGCATGTACTACAAAAACTCTGGACGCTTTAGCTTCGGAGGCCTGCTGATCGCGGTGGCCACTGGCCTGGCTGCATCGCTAATCCTCGCCTACGCTTACGGCCGCGGCATCATCTCTATCAACGAAGTTCACTTCGCGTTCTTTGCGACCGCCGCCTTCGGCGCCCTGATCGGCGTCGCGACCGGCTATGGCTTGATTTGGGGAAAAGTTCGCAACGACCAGGTGGGCATGGTGACCGCTGGAGCCGTTTCCGCAGTCGCTCTTTATTTAAGTTGGGCGGTCTGGGTCGCGTTCACCCTTCAGAATTCAAATATTGATGCCGATTGGACGGTGCTCGCGCAACGTCCCGGCAAGCTCTGGAATGTGATCTGCCTCATCAACCAACACGGCACATGGGGCCTGAGCAGCGGCTCGACCACCAATGGCTGGGAGTTATGGGTTGTCTGGCTGCTCGAAGCCGCACTCGTGATCGGGGTTGCCGTGTTTAGCGGCCTCGGCGTATTGAGCCATCGTCCGTTCTGCGAGTCCTGCGAAGTCTGGGCCAAGCGTGGCGCGAAAATGGTGCTTGCCGCGCCTCAGAATCTGTCGCAACTCAAACTGGAACTCGAAGCCAACGACTTTCGCTCGATCGAGAGCCTGGGGCCGGGCAACAAGGCCGCTACTCACCTTGTCGCCGTCCTCGACAGCTGCGAGCGCTGCCGCCAGTTTCATACCATGAGCCTCACTCTGGTCACGATCGGGCGGACCAAACTGGGCAAGCCCACCGTCCAAACCAAGATGATCATGCAGCAACTACTTCTCGGGCCAGGGCACGCCGAGACTCTGCGCCAGATCTCGATGAAGGTGGTTGAAGCCGCGAAGCTGCAGGCGCCAAAGGCGAACGCAACGGCAGCGGGAAAGCGGTAGCTACTCGCCCTCGAAAAGGTTTTCTTAGCGAACTGAGCGGAATTTCCTTAGCGTGCTTTGCGGTTAAAGGCTTGTGCGATTGACTTCGTCCAGACGCTGCCCGCCCCTTGCGCTTGAAGATGTCGGTTCGATTCCCGTGTCCCGTGGTTTTCATTTTGGTTTCCATCCATTTGCTCAAACTCCAGCTTGCTGACGCACCGCGTCCGAGATGTTTCCTCCAGTCACCAGCAAAACTGTCGAACCCGAAGTCGCCTGCCAATCGAGCCATGCAGCCGTTGCCGCTGCACCGGCAGGCTCCGCGAGCACGCCTTCTTGACGATAGAGATGTCGGATCGCCTCCAACATTCGCTCTTCAGTCACGAGAACGACGTCGTCCACTAATTGGCGTATGGTCGCTACATTATCCGCATCCGGCGTGCGTGTGGCCAAACCGTCTGCACACGTGTCACAAGACTCCGTCGGCACCGCCCTGCCCTCGCGCCACGACAAGCAGTACGACGGAGCCCGTTCGGCCTGCACTCCGATCAACCTCACCTGCGGCGCGAGTTGTTTGATCGCCGCGCCGATGCCGCGAATCAGGGCCGTATCACCCATGGGCACAAAGACTGCGCCGACTTCCGGAAGCTGTTCCAGAATCTCCAGACCGATGGTCGCCGGGCCTGCTGGCAAATCGGGATCGGTTGCATCGTTCAAAAAGTAGATGCCGTCATGCTCGGAATATTCTTTCGCCCGCTCAAAGGCTTCCGCCAAGTCCGCACTGCCTGCTTCGACAAGGCGTGCTCCCAGATCCTGAATCTTCTTTCGCTTCACCGGATTCGCATTCTCCGGCAGGAATATCGTGGCGCCGATTCCGAGTGTCTTCGCCGCGAAGGCAACCGCAGCGCCGTGGTTCCCTGTGCTTGAGGCCGTCACCTCCCGAATTTCGCGCCGCGCAAGATTCGTTGCCAGCGCGTACAGCGCGCCACGCGGCTTAAACGATCCTGTCGGCAATCCGGTTTCGATCTTGAGGTAGACCTCGGAACCGGCCCGAGATAGAGAAGGCGCAGGCTTGAGCGGCGTCGCACCAAAATATTTCGCGAGAAGGTCTCGCGCCCCGCGGATGGTCGAAATATCAGGAGAAATCATCACGGCCTGACTTGCCTGGTCAAGGTTGTCCCAAGGTAGGTTCCGGGAAAGATGCAGCCCATCATTTCGAAGGCTCGACGAAGACCGCCGTTCCGTATGCGAGCACTTCGGTGACGCCCTGCATGACTTCGGTCGCATCGTAGCGCGCGCCGACCACTGCATTGGCGCCCAGCTCCGCCGCATGCTGCAGCATCAGGTCGAAGGCCTCCTGCCGTGTCTTCTCGCACAAGTTCGTGAGGAGTGTGATGTTGCCGCCAACCAGAGTCTGCAGGCCCGCGCCGATCGTGCCGAAAATCGAGCGCGAGCGCACCACGATCCCGCGCACCACTCCGAGTGTGCGCGTCACGTGGAAACCATCCAGCTCAAACTGCGTCGTCACCATATTGTGCGCCACGATCTTGCCAGCACTGTAGCCTGTCGTCATTGCAATCGATCCTTTCGAGAGCCAGCAGATATTCCCAATGCGCACCGAGCGAATAAATATAGCGCGCAGCGCGCGAGACTATAAAACTTTCCCGTTGAGACATCAAGGTCCGACGCCCGCTTCTTCATTCCAATTCCGTTGTAATAAAAAATTCCTGCGAAGAGTTGTCATAATCCACGTGCAGCACATTGGGCTTGCAACACACCTGGCAGTCTTCCACATAACTCTGCCGGCGTCCCGCGGATTGGTCGACAGAAGTCGTGTTCCACTCTCCGCACGCGGCGCATTGAAAACCGGATTCCATCGTTTCGGAATAGAGCATACCTTACAAAACAAGCCACGCAATCTGAGATTTTCTCTGTAAGCTATTGAGCCTTCGTGTAAGTCGTTGAGTCTTCGTGTAAGTGATTGAAATGTCGTAGAAGGGCCCTGGCAGGCCGCAGGACGCAGAATTCTGAAGCCGACGATGGTTTCCTCGACCGAGTCATCGATCGTCGATTCTAGGGCCCTTTCTGACTCCGGAAAGAGCATCGTGAGTCAGGCGTGTGGGTGATTTTGAGAGGCAAGTGCTCTCTATGTCTCAATATATCTCCGTTGTACATATCAAATTGTACGTACTTTTGTTGAATCTACGACAAAGCCCACCCTTTCAGCAACTTAAAGCGAGCATCCTGGCCAGAAATTGTGCCGGTATGCCTTCATTCTGAAATCTCAAATCAAGAAAATGAAATCCGCCCTATAATGGCCGGACTGCATTCCTAGTGATTTCAAGTCTTTGGAGGCTACATGATCTCGCGGCGACGGTTTCTCGAAGTAGGCGGCATAACGGCAGGTGCCGCCATGACGACGCATTCGCTCGTAGCAAGCGCTGCGGCAGAAGGGACCAACGACGCTTCCCTGCCGCCATCGCTTGCCAAACTGAAATCGCGCAAGAGCGAAGCCACGCCGATCACGCGCGAAGAGCGCCACGAACGCCAGGAGCGCGCCCGCCAGTTGATGGCCGACAACGGGCTCGACGCCATCGTTCTGATGGAAGGCACGTCGCTCAAATATTTTACCGGCATCCGCTGGTGGGGTGGCGAGCGTACCTTCGCGCTGGTGCTCCCGGCGAAGGGATCCGCGTTCTATGTCTGTCCCGCGTTTGAAGAAGGACGCGCGCGCGAACAGATCACCAACGCGCCCGACGGAGAGCAACCCGACGTCCGAGTATGGCAAGAAGACGAGAGCCCGTACCAACGCATCGCCCAAGGACTGAAAGAACGCAGCCTCTCCAGCGGCAAACTCGGAATCGAGGAGACGGTGCGTTTCGTATTTGCCGAAGGCATCGCGCACGCTTCACCCCAGGTAACAATCGAAAGCGCGACTCCAGTGACCGCCGGCTGCCGCATGATCAAGAGCGCGCACGAAGTCGCGCTGATGCGACTGGCCGCGCAGGTCACGCTCGCTGCCTACGAAGCCGCGTACCTCGCGGTGAAAGATGGAATGACGCAGCCGCAACTGGAATCGCTGGTGCAGAAAGCGCACGAGCGCCTGGGCTTCACTGGCGGCGCAGACGCGCAGGTCGGAGAATTTTCCGCATTCCCTCATGGCTCCGTTACGCCCCAAGTCGTACACGAGGGCACCATCGTCCTGATGGATGGCGGGTGCTCCGTAGAGGGATACGCGTCGGACATCACGCGTACCTACGTGTTGGGCAAAGCGACTGACAAGATGAAGCAAGTGTTCGACATCGTGCATCGCGCGCAGTCGACGGCGCTGGCGGCGGCGCGTCCGGGCGTGGAGTGCGGCTCGATCGATGCAGCCGCGCGCAAGGTCGTCACCGACGGAGGCTACGGTCCCGACTACAAATATTTCACGCACCGCCTCGGCCACGGCATGGGCATGGATGGACACGAATGGCCCTATCTCGTTCGCGGCAACACGACTAAGCTGCAGGCGAACATGACCACGAGCGATGAACCAGGGATTTACATTCGCGGCGAATTCGGCATCCGTCTCGAAGACGACATGCACGTCACCGAGAATGGCGCGGAGTTGTTCACCCCGCAGAGTCCATCATTGGAGAATCCGTTCGGCAAGGCCTGAAATGCATTCGGGACTACGCTGCTCGACGAATAATCGGCGCGCTGCGCGAATCGCGAAAGATGAATTCGTAGAGGTTTCCCTTGCGCACATTCGTCACCAGCACGGGGCGAAAGCAGCCGACGCAGGTCCCGCCGGGGCGCCGAACGCTAGGATAGACGACACCTGCCGAGCCTAGTTCAAGCAACTCCGCGGCAAGCGCCTGCGACGCCGCATAGCTCGTGGGCGAAAGACAATCGGCGTGTTCGCTGGTCCCGCGCAGATCGTGGAATTCGGCGCGGAAATCCGCAAGGTAGTCGAGATATTCTGCCGTATCTTCTTCGTCCCACTTCGTTTCCTGCAGCCAGAGTTGCCGATGATAGGCCACTTCCACCTGCGAAGTCTTGAGTTCGAAGCCGGCATACCAGGCACCGCGGTCGGACGAATTGAAGCGCCCTCCGGCGGGCGAGGGATGGCAGAATGACGCATTGATGATGCGATAGGAAGGAATCCCGAAGACAAGTTCCCTCTGATCGACGCCGGGTAATAAACGCGACTCGGCCAGCAACCGGTCGTTGGTGGCATTGTCGAGTTCGAAAATTCCGTTGAGCGTGTCCCCGTCATCCGTGAGGCGCGCGAGGACGGAGGCGCCGCCGTCGGCATATTGCGCGGGAATCAGCCGATGCGTATCACGCTGATCGATAGGAGTGGTAGGGAGCACGGCTTCGTCGCCCTTTCTGAAAATTGTGGTGGTGAATTTGTTAGCGGCCGCCGCGGCGAGCATCGAGCAGGCGGCGCACACTGATCATCCCCGGCACCCCACCCCGCATCAGTAATTCCAGCGGCGGAGCGTCGTTAAACATGGGGTTCGAGTTGGGACGTGAGGTCCACTGGTTCGCGAGCCGCTGACTGAAAAGAATGTTGAGAGCCTTGAATATTCCGATCAAGAGCGAAATGCGCGTGAGTTCATCCTGCGAGAGCAGGCCCTTGCGATTCTTCTTCAGCTCGTAATAGCGCCCGTGGGAGGTGCCGCCAAGCAGAGCCATCGCATCTTCATTGCGCAGATCCCACTTCTCGACGATCGCAAAGAACGCTTCGATCGCCGGGCGACTCAGCCGCGAGCGCGTGGTGGCAGCCGCAAGATCCGGCAACTTCCTGAGGTCGAGACCAAGGTCCGGTACTACAGCCAACGCATTCATATGTGCTCCATCTATGGAGTATTTTAGCTACTATTATGGATCATTGTCAAGATCCCTATCTCGCGTAATTTGAGGCGGATAGCCGCCATGCGGGTGCGATCCAAGAGCCGACCTCTGGCTGATTTTGGGATTCTTGACAGGGGAGGCCGGACTCGGCCTTCAGTCCACTTTCATGGAGCGACGCCATTTGGCATGGATCCAGGCCAGTATTCCTAAACAGCAAACCTCCACAGGCCCAGGAGGCATAATTTGCATGCGCAGCAAGTTGCTAAGATCTGTCGTTGCAACATATACAGCCCAAACCGTGCCGCCGGCCGCAACCAAGCTGGCTAGGCGCTCTTCCGTGCGAATGCTCAGAAAATGGCCGTGTCCTGCAGCCTTTTTCGGACGCTTGGGAACAGGCACGACCGGGACGAACTTAGCCGGCGAATTGACGTAACCGTCGCGTCCGGCGTCCCAATCGATGTAATCGCTTTGTCGCGGTTTTGGCACTGTATACAAGGTGCCACAGAAGGCTGGTTCGCGCTCGTTACGTTCGTGGCGTGTACTGCACAGACGTGCCCCACCCAAATGGCGGATGCCCAATAAAATTGGGCTTCCGCCGCGAATCAGAAGCCCAATCTGATTGACCCAATAGTGACTCAGCGTCGAGCTACCAACTCAGTTTGCTCAAGTACTGATAGCTGGTCGCAATGCTCTCAAACGGCGCCTTCGGATGGTCGTGTTCGACAATGTAATACTTGATCCCCGCTTTGCCGGATTGCGCGAAGATCTTCTTCCAATCGATGATGCCGCTGCCGACTTCGGTTAAGTCTGCGGTATCCCCGAAGTTCTGTGGTCCTCCCTGGGTGATGTGCGGAAGGGTTTTAAGGTCCTTCACGTGGACCAACGGAAATCGCCCGGGGTACGCGGCGAAATACTTGAGCGGATCGGCTCCGGCGGCCGTGATCCAGCAGAGATCCATTTCCATCTTGACGAGTCCGGGGTCACACCCCTTCAGCAACACGTCGTAGGGCAGCTTGCCATTGACAGGAAGGAACTCGAACCAATGATTGTGATAACCGAACTCAAAACCTGCTTTCTTACTGGCTTCTCCGACTCGGTTGAACGTTTCACAGACATGGCTCCATGCATCTGGCTCTTTGCGAACTTCCTCTTCGACCCATGGACACACAATGTATTGATGGTTAAGAATTTTGCTGGCTTCGAGCACCTTGGAAAAAGTCTCTGCCGACAAGAACTTGTAATTCAGATGGGTCGAGACCGCAGCCAAGCCGTAATGATCGAGAGCGGCGCGCACTTCCTGGGGAGTCTTCTTGAAGTAGCGCACCTCGCCGTCGTCGAAGGAAAATTCTGCCAGCTCGACTTTCTTGTATCCGGCTTCCGCGACTTTAGCCAGCGATCCCTCGAAATCCTTCGCCATCGCGTAGCGGACGGTGTACAGCTGCACACCAATCTTCTCGCTCTCAATTTTGTGATCGCCTGCGGCCCAACCGAAACGGCTGGTTAGAAGAGTGGCGGCGGTGACGGTCGTCGCGGTCTCGAGAAAAGTGCGGCGATTCATAGCCCGAAAACTCATGATGGAATTCCTCCGAGTGTTCCTGTGGGATGAAGTTGAATTCGGGAGCATTATACGCGCCAAGAGCGGCGAAATCGCTACATGGAACTCAGAAGTATCACTCGGCTTCGAACATCCGGCGCAGCCACTTGATGTGTCCGGTCCCCAGGATGTGCTCGCACCAATGGAGTTCCTGCAGGACCCCTGCGAGTGTCGAGTTTGCGTTGGCTAGTCTGTTCGGCACCGTCGTCGCAGGAAAGGCACTCTGACAAAAATAATGGGGACGCGACGTTTAGCGTCCCCTGCGAAACGAGGAGTTAAATCCGCTTACGGCTTTGCAATTTGAAGATTGTTAGTCACCGAGAACGAACCGGAAACTCCGCTGGCACGGATGCCGGCGAAATTCTTGTCGCCTTCATTATCGACTACACCTTCCAGAGTCACGTGGCCGTTCTTGACGATAATACGAATGGGTTTCTGAACACCCAACGCATACTTCTGGAGAGGAGCGTATTCGTAGATCGCGCGAAAAAGACGCAGGCGAAGGCGATCGTCCATGGGAGAGGTGGGAAGGACCTCGATCTGATTGTCTACCTTTTCGACGCCTTCAATGCGCTTCACAACATTCTCTGCGTCAGACTTCAGGGTTGGCCTGACTACCTGGCCGAGAAGAGTTACGTTATATCCGTCAACTTTATATGAAATGTTGTCGAAGACGCCGAAGTAAGGAAGCATCAGTAATTCGTGGCGAACTTCCTTGGTAATGCGCTCCTGCGACTTGGCGGAGGGTTGATCGCGTTGCGCATCCTGCGCGAGAGCAGGAAGCGCGATGGCAAGCATGGCAACAAAAAGGGTCAGCAGCCGGCGATTCATGCGGTATCTCCTTGCGGTTGAATTCCCTGGGATGAGAAGCAAATGTGCTCCGATTTCACGGAAGTTTTCAAGGCAGAACAGCCCAAAATGACCAGTTCTGGCTGCGTTCCGTGAGCAAATGAGATGCCGACCGGCAGGAAAAAGGTATACAGGGTTTTACCTAATTTATTACCGCGAGGTTATTCGGAAGTAGGCACCGGTGCAGTCAGTCGCGAGGGCCAGCGGGTCGCCGATTGCACCGGGCTACTCGCTACTAAGCGGTAACGCTGACGCCGCTGCCGGTTGAAGTATCGGCGGAACTGTTGAACAAGTTGAAAATAATTTGTTGGTTGCTGTTCGGTTGCAAGTTGAGCGTGATCTGTTCGGGGGTCTGGGCCTGCTGGTTGGCTAGGCTGATCGTGATCTGCTCGCCTCCATTGCTGGCATTGCTCACACCGATGGTGATCTGTTCGCCGGCGGGCGCGTTGCCCAGATTCAGAACGATCTCTGGCCCGGTGGACGCGCTCGCACCGGTCGCGTCGGGGGGTTGCGTCGCCGGAGTGCTTGGAACGCTGGAGGACGTTGAAGACAATCCGCCGATGTTCACAACGACGGCCGGCGACGGTTCAGGGTGTGGGTGGTGACGGAAAGTTCTTTGCAGTTGCGCATAGGCCTGCTGCGCGCCAGCGAGGTCCCCGGACTGAAGAGCCTGACCGACGGCGGCGAAATCCTGCTGCCGTGCACTAACCTTGAATGCGTTCCCGTTGGCTAACGGACCATTCTCGGCCAGAGTTTGAATTGCGTTGAAATCCTGCTGGGCAGCGTTCAGATCGCCGGCCTTGAGGTCTTTCCCAAGTTGCTGCAGGTCGGCTTGGCGCTGCTGGAAGTAGTTCGTTGCTTGGTTGACGAAACTGGGGGATACGCCCGCGGTTAACATGAGTCTCTCCTAAGATCGGGTCCCTTTCCGCCGGGACGCCCTGAACCAGATGCAATACGAGTACCTGATCGGCGGAGATGGGAAGGACTTTAGGAAATTGTGCGACGAAAAGAAAATAACCAAAGAGATAGGCATCCCTTAGGAACTTAGCGCAAGCTGAGCTTCAGACTTTCGTTCGCGGCGAGCACGCGGATGTCGGCACAATTGGTCAGGATCCAATCGGCGCCTGCATCATGTAGCGCTGGTCCACCAACCGTGGTGGTGAAGGCGATTACTCTGGCGCCGGCGGCTTTGCCGGAGCGGATTCCGGCCGGAACATCCTCCAGAACAATGCACTCGGTCGATGCCACGCCGAGAACGGTAGCCCCCTTCAGGTAAGGATCGGGATGCGGCTTGCCGTGCGTGATGTCGTTGGACGTGATCATTTTCGCCGGCAGTGGCAGACCTGCCGCTTTGATGCGGACCTCTGCCAACGGCCGAGTGCAGGAGGTGACGATGGTCCAACGATCCGCGGGAAGGCTGGCCAGCAAATCGAGGGCGCCTGGGAGAGGAACTACGCCTTCGAGATCTTCGATTTCGCGGCGCTCGACTTCCCGATTTTCGGCTTCGTGATCGGAGTTGGGAAGATATTCGCGAACCGTGGTCAGGCTGGGACGCCCGTGTGCGCGCGACACGACCTCGTCGGGATCGAATCCGTGCTCGACCGCCCAGCGATACCAGACGCGCGTAACGGCGGGGGTGGAGTTGATGAGGACTCCGTCGAGATCGAAGAGCAGTGCTGCGCATTGAAGTTGAGTCATCTTGTTGGGATCTTTAACGCTACCACGTCCTGCGAATGGGATGAGCTTCGGTATTGAAGACAACTTTGCTCAGATCGAGCGTGTCGGGCGGAGCGTAGAGCAGGTAGAGGTACTTGAGAGTCTCGGCGAAGAAGAAGCTTTCCATTTCGTCTTTCTGGGTTTTCTTTTCGACGTTACTGAGAGCCGCATAGGCGACATCGGTCCGGCAATATTTGATCAGGCTGGCGAGGAACGTCTTTCCCATATCGCGATAGCGTGGGTCGTTCGTGAAGTGGTGAAGATAATAGGCTGACTCAATGATCTCCGGACGCAATGCGTAGCCGTCGTAGGTGATCTTCATCGTCATGTAATTCATTTCCTCCGGCTCGATGCCGAAGGTGGTCCACATCTTGTAAGCGGAGTCTTCGAGTTTGCGGGCGCGGTCGAGATCGCCAGACAAGGCGAGGGTACCGGGGAAGAATGCGTCGAGCGATCCGAAGGTAGTGCCGGTACGGGCGCCCGTGTTCATGTTCGCCTGGCCGTACCAGAAGCCGGTCGGCGGCTGGTCGGCGAGATATTTATTCACGGCCTCGAGGCTCGACTTCCACATGCGTTCGCAGTCTTTGTCGTCGAAGAGCAGCGAGGCTTTCAGAAGATATTCGTAGTAGGAGTCGATGCCGCCGCTGATGTGGCTGATGGGATCGGTCCACTGGCCGGTCTTTACGTTGATGCTCGACCCGACCAGCCCGATGGGCGACCGCCGATTGTAGAGTTCGACCACGGCGTGCTTGGCCTTTTCGTAATAGACGGGCTTGCCCGTGAGTTTGCTGAGCGTGCCGAATTCGATGAGCAATGTGCCGATCTCGGCGGGATTTGTGACGTCACCGCGAACAGCGCCGGTCTTTAAGTTGACGTTCACATACGGCATGCCGGTAGGTGAGTTGAAGGCGGGCAGCAAGCGAGTACCCAGATCATCTGCCATAGCGAGCAGACGCTTGTCTCCAGTCAGTTGATAGCTGCTGAGCAATCCGCCTAGCAGGCGGATCGTGATCTCGAAGTTCTTGACGTAGATGTCGGGATCGAACGACAGGTTCTTGACGATGTACTCGCGGGTTGTGGCGGCTTCATCAGTCATGCCCATCAGGATCATGGTGTCGAGAGCGTCGACGGGCGTCATGAGCAACGGTACTCCGTACCAATCGTGCGAACTCTTGCTCAGGGGCTTGAGGGCATCGTGTCCCCAGGCGTATTGCTTGTAGCCTGTCCAGGCGTGGAGAAATTCGTGGCGCACGCATTCCGCCATCTCGGCGTCAATTGAGCTTGCGGTGCACGCAATCGTCGTAGGCTGTGACGAAGCGACCTCGGATTTCGCGCTCGCCTGGCTCGATTGCGCTGTGCCCGTTTGAATCAAAGCGCTGACGGCAAGAATAATAAAAATATTCGACAGAAATGTTCTCCCGATTTTTCTTCGCTGTGATTGTAACCCGTTTGTCAGAGTGACCAAGATCAACCACTTGTGCGGCCCCACCCGGTGATGAAAGTCACCCGGCGGGGTATCCGACGTCACCGTTTTTTGGGGTCCATTCGCCTAACATGATCCATGTACGGCTGGCAGGAGTGCGCCATGCTGTCGCAGTACCCCAATCCCGAACGCCTTCCGGACTTCGATTTCCTCGGCAGGAGAATTTCTTTTTCCTGTTCCCCGTGCCTGAAGATAGCCAGAGACTGCGGCGAGCGATGGCTGCACTTTGCCAGACGTGGCAATGGATGAAGTAGGCGCGACAGGGAGGTCATTATGACAGTCGCAGACTTAACGATCCCATTGAAGCCGACAGAGAAGATTGCGGCTTTCCGGAACATTCTGGTGGCCACGGATTTTTCAGAAGCTTCGCGGCGTGCGCTATCCGATGCGCTGCTTCTGGCCACGGAGAATAACGCACACGTTACGGTGGTTCATGTACTGCAGCATGATCGCAACTATAGCGCTCTTGAGAATCCGCCCGAACTCGACTTCGAAAGAATTGAAGCCGAGCTGCAGATCAACAAGTTGGTCAACGAATTGAGTCCGGAGCAGACAGTCACTACTACCATGGTTACCCATGGACCCGTCGCAGAAGCGGTGGTGCACGTGATCGGGGAGAAGAAAATTGACCTTCTGGTCATTGGCACGCGCGGACGTGGAGGTCTGCAGAAACTGGCTCTTGGTTCCGTTGCTGAAGTACTGCTCCGCATGGCGGCGTGCCCCGTGATGACGATTGGTCCCAAGGCAGATATCGCGACCATCCAACGCGGACCTGGATTTCACACGATCCTGTTCGCAACCGATTTTGGCAAAGGCTCCGCGAAAGCCCTGCCGCTTACCTTGACACTGGCGCGGAAACAGCAAGCAAAGGTGATCATGATGCACATGATTCCACCGATGCCAGCGGCAAGCGCCAGCTTATCGGCGTATGCCCCGGCGTCAGCGGCCGCCGACGAGGTGAACGAGTGGGAGGGAACATCCCGCAAGCGAGCGATTCAGCAGTTGAAGGATTGCTTGCCCGCGGAAACTGAGTTGTCCCAAGCACCCGAATTTATCGTGGGAACCGATTTCCTTGCGGAGGGGATCCTGACAGCAGCCAGTCAATTCAAGGTGGACTTGATCGTGATGGGTGCGAACCACGCTGCTTCCGCGCGGATCGCGGCGCACATTCCATGGACCGCAGTGCATGAGGTGGTGCAAGAGGCACCTTGTCCGGTGTTGACGGTTGCGGGGTAAAAAAAGCATATTGCGCCGCGGAAGAGCAGGCCTCGCGGCGCCAATCATCTAATGCCCAGAGCGTGAGACGGGACAGCCGATGGCGGCTGTCCCCCCACGAAATCAGGACATGACGATTTTTTCCAGGGCTGGCCGGTTGCGGATCACCAAAGTCGACCCTTTGAGTTGCAGCAACTGTTTCTTTTTGAATTCAGAAAACAGGCGGCTGACAGTCTCGCGAGTCGTCCCGATGATTTCCGCAATCTCCTCGTGAGTCAGAGTGAGTTTGACCTGCGAGGAACCGTCGCTCTCCTTGCTCTTCGTCGTCCATGACAGCAGGAGCTTGGCAAACTTTTCCGACGGCGACGTGCTGAGACCGAGCGTTCGGATCTCTTCGTAGGCGGTGTAGTAGTTGCGGCTCAACTGTTCGGCGACGCGCAGGGCCACTTCCCCATTCTCCTTCAGGAATTGCAGCAGAGACTCACGAGGAATGAAGTTGGCCTGGCCCGGTTCCATCATTTCAGCGGTAACTTCATACGGCCGATTGGAAACGACCGAATTCAGGCCGAGAACATCTCCCGACTCGGAGAGTTTGGTAATGATGGTTTTACCTTCCCGGGAAGAAGTGGAAAGTTTTGCCTTCCCGGCACAGAGCACAAACACGCCTCGTGGTTGCTGCCCTTCGATGAAGAGCATGGCTCCCTTGGGATAAACGGCGGTGGATTTTATTTCGTTGAGGTGTTGTCCGGCATGAACAGAAAGATTGCAGAAAAGATGTTCTTCTCTCACCGGACAGGTAAGACAGTTATCAAGAATATTTAGTCCGTAAGGGGCGCGCATAACGCAGCACCTCTCTTTCAAATAAATTGTAGCACCGCATTTGCGCTTGTGATCACCATCACGAGACCACGTGATCAGAGGCATAGTGCAATCACAGACGAGCGGGGGAAACTGTGACATCATGGGTGAGGTGTGAGCAAAATCACAGTCATCTAACTCCCTAAAATTGTGAAAAAATGAGAGCGTTCTGCATCAGCGAGGAAACTCTGTGAGTGATGTATCAACGCCCGCGGTGATGTCGGCCGCCGGAAAACTTTATACTGCCACGACACCACGTGCGGGACTGGAGCCGCTGTTTCTACCGCGATCGGTCGCCGTGATTGGGGCAACAGATCGAGCGGGAACGGTTGGGCGCAGCGTTCTCTCGAACCTGCTCGACAGTAAGTTCCCCCTTAAAGTTCACGCCGTTAATCCCAGTCATGGCGAAGTCCTCGGCATCAAGACGTACAAGCACATTAGCGATATCGCGGGCGGAGTGGATCTCGCGCTCGTGGTAACGCCGGCGCAGATTGTTCCCGACATCATCGGTGAGTGTGTGGACGCGGGAGTGAGATCAGCGGTCGTGATTTCGGCGGGATTTCGCGAGCAAGGTCCTGACGGCGCCGCGCTTGAGGAAGAAATCAAGAAACATCTGCAGCGCGGTTCGTTACGTTTGATCGGACCCAACTGCATGGGCTTCATGAATCCGACGATCGGACTAAACGCTACCTTTGCAAAAGCCATGCCGCAGAAAGGCAGCGTCGCCTTTCTGAGCCAGAGCGGGGCGTTGCAGACGGCGATTCTCGACTGGAGTCGGCGCGAGCACGTCGGATTCAGCGCAATCGTTTCGACTGGCTCCATGCTCGACGTAGGCTGGGGCGATCTGATCTATCACTTCGGCGACGATCCACACACCAAGAGCATTCTGCTGTACATGGAATCAGTGGGAGATGCGCGCTCGTTTCTCTCGGCGGCTCGCGAGATCGCACTGAGCAAACCCATCATCGTCATCAAAGCGGGACGATCGGATGCTGCGTCGCGGGCGGCTGCATCGCACACCGGAGCGTTGACGGGAAGCGACGATGTGCTGGAGGCGGCGTTCCGGCGTTGCGGCGTACTGCGCGTGCAGAACATTGCTGACCTTTTTTATATGGCGGAGGTGCTGAGCAAGCAACCGCGGCCGCGCGGGCCGCGCCTCACGATCGTGACCAACGCGGGCGGCCCCGGAGTGTTGGCCACCGATGCGCTCATCGCGACCAACGGAGAACTCACCGTGCTTTCCTCCGAGTCGCTGCACGAACTGGACAGTTTCCTGTCGCCGCACTGGAGTCACGCCAATCCGGTGGACGTGTTGGCCGACGCCGATGCCGACCGATTTGTGAAAGCAGTCGAGGTTGTTTCGAAAGATCCGGGTAGCGATGGACTGCTTGCCATCATCGCGCCGCAGGGACATGCGGATCCGACACAGGTGGCGGAGAAGATGAAGCAGTACGCCCAGGGCTCGGGCAAACCGCTGTTGGCCAGTTGGATGGGTGGCGACGGAGTGGCGGAAGGAACTGCGATTCTTAACACCGCCGGCATTCCCACTTTTTCTTATCCCGACACCGCGGCGCGCGCCTTCACCTACATGTGGCGTTACACCTACAACCTGCGCGGGCTCTACGAGACGCCCGCGTTGGTAGACGCCGCGTCCGCGGCCAATGGGCGCATGAAGGTGAGTGAATTCGTGCGAAACGTGCGCTCGAGCGGCCGCACCATGCTCAACGAGTTTGAGGCCAAGCAACTGCTTTCGTTCTACGGCATTGCAGTGGTAGAAACGCGCTGCGCAGAAAACGAAGAGCAGGCGGTCGCTTGTGCGGCACAGATCGGGTATCCGGTTGTGTTGAAGTTGCTGTCGAACACCATCGCTCACAAGACAGAGGTCGATGGCGTTCACCTCCGACTGCAAAATGCAGATCAAGTGAGGAACGCTTACCTAGCGATTCAGGCCTCCGTGGCTGAGAAAGCGGGAGCGGAACATTTTGCTGGAGTCACAGTGCAACCCATGGTCCGCCGCGACGGATATGAACTGATCCTCGGCAGCACCGTGGATGCGCAGTTTGGGCCGGTGATCTTGTTTGGTTCGGGCGGAGTGATGGTCGAAGTGTATCGCGACCGCAGCCTGGCGCTGCCACCGTTGAACACCACGCTCGCACAGCGCTTGATGGAGCGAACAAAAATCTTTTCGGCATTACAAGGCGTGCGCGGGCGCAAACCGGTTAACCTGCCCGCACTTGAGGAACTGTTGGTGCGCTTCAGCCAGTTGATTATGGAGCAACCGTGGATCAAGGAGATCGACATCAATCCGCTGCTGGCAAAGCCGGATCAACTGCTGGCATTGGATGCCCGAGTCGTCGTGCATGACTCGACCATGACGGCCGAGCAATTACCGCGGCCTACGATTCGTCCCTACCCGGCGCAGTACGTCTGGAATTGGAAACTGAAGGACGGCACGCCTGTGACGATCCGGCCGATCCGTCCCGAAGATGAGCCGCTGATGGTTCAGTTCCACCACACGCTTTCCGAGCGCAGCGTCTACCTCCGATATTTCTGCTCATTGAGTTTGAGCACGAGAGTGGAACACGAACGGCTGGTGCGCATCTGCTTTGGCAGCTACGATCGTGGATTTGCCCTGGTTGCGGATCGCACGAATCCGGACACGGGCCAGCACGAAGTGTTGGGCGTCGGTCGCTTCAGCGCCATCAATCGCACCGAGGCCGAGGCGGCGGTGTTGGTTTCCGATCAGTGGCATGGACGCGGCTTAGGAACGGAGCTGCTGGCAGGCGTGGCGCGGGTGGCGCGCGAAGAAAAATTTCGGCGGTTGTCTGGAGAAATCCTGCGTGACAATTTAGCCACGCAGGCTATCTTCAAGAAGGTTGGATTCAAGTTGCGCGCGATGGACGATCCCTCGTCCATATCGGCACTTCTGGAACTCTAGCGCCCGCTCAGGCGATGGTCGCGGGGTTGGTGATTTCGAGCTGTGGCTCGAACTTCAGTGTGGTTCCGATGGCCCGTGAAACCAGACATAACTTTTCAGCCCGTTTCAGAAGATCGAGTGCCTTCTCGCGCTCGCTTGCCGATGCAATCTTCAAGTTGGGACGAACGATGATCTGGGTGAAGTTGTATCCCGACTCGGTCTTACGAATCGTTCCGCTGGCCTCCACCTGCAGATCGGTGAAATCGAATTGTGCCGTGCCGGCAATTGCCCGCAAAGTAGTCGTATAGCAGCCGGCGACGGCAGCGAGCAGGAGTTCTTCAGGTGTCCATCGGCCTTCCAAGCCGCCAAACTCCGTTGGCGCGGTGAAATGGATGGCATTGGGTGCGGAATCAGATTTGGCCAGCCCTGTACGGCCGGAGGTCCACCATGCTGCTACTCGATATGCGTGCTCTTCACTCATACTGTTCACGTTTCCTTGGGAGAAGTCTCTAGGGTTCGTTGAGCCCAGGCCGTTGGAGTGATGTGACTCAGCCACCGTCTGGGCAGGTGCAGAGCGGCTTTTAGGCCACTCCCTCGTTCGGCGAAAGCCCGCGCTCCCGTTCAATCTTCTGGATCTGCTCGCGAAGCCAGCGCGCGAGCGCCTCTTCCATCTCCGCCTGGCTTCCAGTGCGGTAAAGGTCATCCACGGTCTGGCCGTTCTCACCGAGATGGATAAATCGGCACGGCACCGCTTCTGATCGCTGGTCCGCAGGAACAAACTGCTCGAGCAGGCAGCTCTCACAAGGAAGTGGACGTGCTGAATTGCTGAAGTTCGGACAGATGGGCGAATCCTCAAAAATTGATGGAGCGCGCCACGGCGCGTGCGGAGATCGTCCGTAGCCTCCGTCTTGCAGGAAACTCAACTCGAACCGAAGCACATCTAGAATGTCACGACTATCTTGAGCCATAGGGCACCTCGATTGACAGGTAGGATGCCAGAGGTAACTGGGAAACTCCGTGCATAGGGTCACCGGGATTCGTGATTGGGGTCACACCCAAATAGCCCGGTTGCCCCGCTTATCACGTCATTTTTCCCAATTTTGGAGGATTCCGGGAATGGGCAGTGTGATCAGGATCACATTCAAACGTGGATAGAATCACGCGAGGTTGCCGCTAGAGGCTCAGCGGATCCCGCTGCCCTCGGCGTTTTGCAGATCGAGGCTGACGCGTTCACCGTTGATCAGAACCGTGCCAGCGTCGATCAACTGCTGCCCTGTACAGTCGTAGCGTTCATAGCAGCGCAGCGCGGTGAACGGGAAGAAGAACTCGACTGCCTCGGAGTTCGCAGCGGCTCCGGGCTTGGTGGCGAGATGTAGCGTGCTACTGAAGCCGACTCCGTCGAACTGGGAATCATCTTTCAAATATCCGAGCACAGGGCGAATCAAATGCGCCACGTGGTCGTCGAAAGCCAGCGCCGCGAGCCGGTAGTGCGAGGTCATTGCGGGCTCGGCAAGAGTCGTATTGATCGAGAGTTCCAGGTAAACGCCACCGCGGAACGCAATGAAAGCCGGTGATGCGTAGGAAACGAAGTGGGCCTGCGGATCGAGCTCCTTCACCATACCGTCGAGAATCGGCTTGAGCGACGACTGCATGGACGAGAGCGCCTGCGGCGAAGTATCGCGAGGAGGCTTTGGAGGATCGGCCGGTTTGACCGCCTTCAGCGTCTGCACGTGCACCGGGCTCGGTAGCTTGTCGGTATCCTGATCGCCGTTGTGGGCGACCTCGACATTCGCGGCGGCTGCATTCTGAGGGGCGGCGGAAGGATTCTCAGGAGGCGTGGCCTTTGCCACTTGCGGGGCGTCTGGATTGATCCAAATGGTGGCGGGCTTGGCGTTGACGAAGACTTCTCCCTGCATGAGCGCAGCCTGGCGAACGGTGTCGTCTGTCGCGTGGACCAGCCGGATCGCCGCCGCCTGCGGAATAATCACCACGAGATTCTCAGGTCGCTCCATCGTGACTCCACCGACTTTTCCCAGCACGTGGTGGGCAATCTCGAAGGCATACGCCTGCACGGCGGTGTTCTTCTCAAAGTGCGAGACCGCGTCCTGCAGGATGGGCTGAACGATTTGCAGAAAAGTCTGCCGGGCGCGCTGATCCGAATTCAATTTTTCATTCGAGTACGCCGCGAAATAGTTCCCGGTAATTTTGAGCACAACCTTATCTTTGTAATGATCGAACTGGATTGACCGCTGGTCAGCCCACTTCTGCTTGGCCTCATCGAGGTCGAGCTTGCGGCTCAAGTAAAAAGGATAGTCGGTGGGCAGCTTAAGAATCTCCGCACCCAGAGCCTTCAGATCATCCATGTTGCGCTCTTGCAGCGCACGAATCTGGGGGTCGGAAATTTCCGCGGGCGCGAGCACCTGCGCCTCGGCAAAAGGCACGACAAAAATCGCGCTTAACAACAGCAGACTAATTCTTTGAATTATTCGCATAAACGAAGACGGGACCGGCACTGCGAGACGGCGGATCGGCAATCGCACGGATATAGGATATCAGCGCCTGGATGTCCGCCTTGCTAAGCGTGTTTCCCCAGGCAGGCATCAGCGCCGATTTGTTGAGAGCGGGACCGCCGTGAGTGATGATGGCCGTCAGATCGGCATCGCTCATCTTATTCAGTGTGTCGCCCTCTGTAAATGGATGCGGCTTGACGTCGAGGTTGTCATAATTCGACACACGTTGCGCCGTTGACTCGGGATTATGGCATCGTTCGCAATACTGATCATTGATCTGGCGTCCGAGCGTCTGCTGATAGCCGAGCGCGATCTCATCAAGTTTGAGTTCCACCTTTTTATGCGACTTGTCGAAAGTGAAGGCAGTCAACGGGTAGCGGCCGGCCATGCCTCCAAGGGAGACGTTGGTTGTGACTTGTCCGCTGGAATCGGTGAGGCCGTTGGCGGGATCGAACGTCACGCCCTCAGCGGCCGCGAATTCGACGAGCGCTCCCGCTACGGCAGTTCCCTGCTCATCATTGATCTGCACCACGACTGGTTGCGGCAACAAGCCGCCGGTCTGGGCCACCTGCTTCCCGCCGCTCGATTCGACGATCGCGGCGCCGAAAGCAGTCGCCTTTGGTAGGGCCGCAGACTCAGTCTTGTGCGAACAGGACGTCGCCACCGACATCGCCAGCACAGAAATCATCAACAAGAGTATTGCTGGAGAGTAGCGGGTCATTTGTTGGCGACCTCCTTGCTTCCGCCTTTTTGCGATATCAGGAACGCGGTGAGCGCCCGCGCATCTTCGTCGCTCATGGCGCGATTCGGTTCCGCGGTGCCGGTTCGTAGAGATTGCGGATTCTTCATCCACTGATAAATCCATGCCGCCGTGAGCCGCGAGCCGACGTGTGTCAGGGTCGGGCCGATGTATCCCTTGTCGGTCTTGGTATCTACGATGTGGCACCCTTGGCAGGAGTACTTGCCATAGAAGAGTTGCCTGCCGAGTTCCACTTCGCCTTGCGAGTAACCGCTGAGTGGCATGGAATCGCGATCGACGGCTGGATTTTGATAGACGGTCATGATGTAGTCGGTGAGTTCGTTGACCTCGCCGTCCGTCAAGTTGAAGCGCGGCATGCGGCGAATCAAAGAAGGCCGGAGCGTACCGGGATTCTTGAAGAACTGCACCAGCCATTCACGTTGTACCGAACTGCCTTCCCATGTGAGATCCGGGGCCATATCGCCGCCGTGTCTGTTGATACGGTGGCAACTGAAGCACGCGAGATCGGTCATCAGCTTTCCAGCTTTTCCGGCAGGCTGGTAATCCGACTCCGGCGTTCCGGGCACCGCGAGCGCCGGTGGCAGAGTGTGCGACCGATCGTTCAGCGAGAGCAATGCTGTGGTCAGCGAATCAATCTGCGCTGGAGTGAAAGTGTACTGCGGCATCTTCAAGCCCTGCCCGAATGCGCGCGGCTGCTTGATTTTGGTGGCGATGTAATCGGGCAGCGAGTGTTGCATTCCCGGCAAAAACACAAGTTGCGTGACCGGCTTGCTGCCGATCTGGCTTAGATTGGGAGCGAAGTTCTCCGGCTTCTTGATGCCGGCGATCTCGTGGCAGGAAGCGCAACCGTAGTCGGTAACCAAACGTTTTCCATGCGCGATCTGCTCAGGCGTCGCCGGTTGCAGGCTGACTTTGGCGAGCAGGTCGGAATCACTTTTAGCAAGTAGGAATCCAGCGAGCGTCGCGACTTGGGAATCGTTGAAGCGGTAGTGCGGCATTCCCGTTTCGGGGTCATACGCTCGTGGATTCCGCAGCCACGCCTGCAGCCACTCGGGCTTGACCTTGCTACCTACCTTGGTCAACTCGGGCCCAACATCGCCGCCCACCATATTTCCAGCAGCGTTCTGCACCGCATGGCATGAGGCGCAGAAGGATTCTCCGTAGAGGCTAGGTCCGGCTGCAGGATCAGACGAGGCCTTCGCCGAAAGCGTGGCAGTGTCTCCCGCAAGGGGCGTGCTGTTGGCGATGAGGAACGCAGAGATGTCGCGCGTATCGTCATCGCTCAACTTGAAATTCGGCATGGTGGCCGTCGAGGTGTAAACCTGAGGATCTTTCAGCCAGGCAAAGATCCACTCGCGCGTCGTCTTGTCGGCAATGTGGGAAAGCGATGGCGGATCGTCGGTCGCTTTCAGGGTGCGACCATCGGGCAGTTTCACGGTGTGGCAGTGCAGGCAACCTTCACGTGCCAGCAGAGTTCGCCCCTGATTCAGCTGTGGAGTACCGGGCAATGAACCGCGGTGGCATTGTCCGCACGAGGACTCGATATATTTCGCGGGAAGAATGGGCTGTTCCCACGCCAGCGTGCTGCTATGCGCTTCGGCAACCGTGGTCGCTGCACCCTGCCCGCGATGGCAGACGGTGCAACCGAATTGATCAAGCTTGTGCGGGATGACGGGGTGCGTCCGGTAGGGCTGCGTAGGAACATCGGCGAGGCTGGCTTCCTTCAGGCCGACGTGGCAACTGTTGCAACGATCGACCACGCTGAGTTCGGGCAGCCAAACCTGCTGAATGCCCCCTTGGAAGTGCCGCTGGAGCGTATTGGCATCGCTGCGGTTGCGAACCATCTTGAGATAGCCGTGCTGGTAATGCCGCCACTCGCTGAAGAAATTCTTCGCGGGAGCGATCGCCAGCGACGCCAGGAAAATGACACTGACCACGCCGAAAGCGCGAACGCTGTCCGCAAACAACGTTTTCCAGAGCGACGTAAGTTTTTCTTTCATGATCGTCGCATCCCGATATTTTTATGTATGACGATGAACATTGTTATCAACCCTTCCACGGCAAAACCCACTCCCAGCCCGGGCCGCGGAAAAATGTCCCGATGGCCGTGAGCACCACCAGTTCGAACAAAAACCAGGTCATCACCCAATAAGAGAGTGGTCGAGCCGCCAGGTAGCGGCGAAATCCCGAAGGCGATTGCGGCGAACTCTGCGCTGCGACCAGCATGATTCCGGCCATGATCAGTGTCGGAACCAGTGCCGCATACACTTTGAAGAAAAGCAGAAACAGCGATAGGACGGTCGCGACGATATAGAAGATACGCAGCCGAGTCTGCCGGTCTTTGAGGAACAATCCCTCCGCCTCGATATTGACCTTGAAATACGGAATGACGATCAGCGCCATTACCACCAACCCTGGCGCCAGCACGCCCGCGACCACCGGCGGGAAGTAATGCAGCATCTCTTGCAGTCCGAGGAAGTACCACGGCGCCTTCGCGGGATTCGGCGTATGCGAAGGATCCGCCAGGCCCTCCAATGGCGCGTTGAAGATCAGCGCAATCCACACGAGTACGACCGCGAGCGTCATAATGGCAACCGCAGCGCGAAAGAGTACCTCCGGAAATGTTTGGAGCTGATCTTCGGTCTCAACCTTTACTTGCGCTGAAGTGCGCCGCGTGATGAAGACGATGCGGCGTGGAGATTTTTTGGCGTTGGAGTCTACGCCTGCGGTGAAATCTTTGGAGTCGGCCATGACTATTGCCCCTCCTTTACGTTTGTAGTGACGGCAGCCTTGGTCCGCAGGGTCGCAGGCTCACTCGAGTGCGAGTAGAGGCCGCCATCCTTGCGAATCCGCCAAAAATGGATCGCCACGAAGAACATCGCGGTCAGCGGAAGAATCATGCAGTGCAGCACGTAGAAGCGCAGCAGAGCGTTGGCGTTGACGGCATTCCCGCCGAGCAACATGAAGTGAATCTTGTCGCCGATTACCGGAACGGCCGATGCGATATTCGATCCCACGGTGATCGCCCAGTACGCCAGCTGATCCCAGGGCAGCAGGTACCCGGTGTAGCTGAGCAGCAACGTAATCAGAAGGAGGACGACACCAATCACCCAGTTGAATTCGCGCGGCGTACGATAAGCTCCGCGATAAAACACCTTGAACATGTGCGCGAACACCAGGAACACCATGGCGTGCGCTGACCAGCGGTGCAAGTTGCGCAGAAATAATCCCGACGAAACCACGAACTGCAGGTCTTTCGTATCGGCATAGGCCTGCGGCACCGACGGGTGGTAGTAGAACATGAGGGGAATGCCGGTTGCGACCAGAATGAAAAAAGTACCCAAGGTCAGCGTGCCCAGATACCAGGTGGCACTGAAGCTCAACATTCGGGTGCGGACTTTGGTGGAGAACAAATGCAGGAAAACGTTCTGCTGAATCGCCAGCGCTCGCTTGAGCGTGCTCGACCCGGTGCCGCTGCGAAAGATCGAGCGCCACACCCGCGTGCCACGTAAATCCTCGAAATATTGGTCTACGGTTTTCGTCATGCTTGTTTAGCCTCGGTTAGACCCTCACAAAGGAATCCCGCGCCAGGGCCGGGACGTCCGTCGAGCGATCAACTAGAAGATCGCCATCATCGTTGAGCCAAATGCGCTTCCACGGTAGAGGCTTGGGCGCGGGACCTTCGATTTTGTCGCCAGGATTCTTGTCGCCTTGCTTCTGAACAAAAAACTTGCTGCCGTGGCAGGGACATGCGATCTGGTTCAACTCCGGCTTCCACGCCGTCATGCACCCCAGGTGCGTGCATACCGCGCTGAGAGAGAAGTAGCCCTCATCCGAATGAATGATGTAGATCCCCGAGTTCACGTCGATGGTGACGCTGCCCAGCGGATACCGGTCGGGCTTGCCCGCGTTGACCACGGGCGATGGCTCGTAGAGCACATTCGGCTCGAGAAATTGGTACGAGAATGCCGCCGTGCCGACGGCGGCGATGCTCAACGACCCGAGCCCCAGCTTCGCAAAGAACTGCCGACGGTTGACGTCTTCTGCTTTTTTGGTTTCGTCTGCCATTTTTGCCTCTTACCTACCTCAGCATCGGCCTACTTTTGCAAACCCGCGCCGATCGCAGCGATCGAAATGAGCCCGGTCGGTTCCGCAGGAACCAGGTTGTACGACTCCATAGTGATGGTGCCCACCGGACACCGCATCGCGCACAGCCCGCAGCGAATGCACCGCGTTTCGTCCTTCAGCATTGCCGCCCCGGTAACGACTCCCAGTTCGTCTGCCTTCACTTCGTCGAACTCCACGCCGAACAATTCCTGGTTCTCGCGGATGTGCTCCACGGTCTCTGGTTCGAACGCAATGCGGTCCAGCGAAACCAGTTCCAGGCATTTCTCCGGACAAACATCCACGCATCCGCCACAGAGGATGCACATGCTGCCGTCCTCCGGCACGCCTTCGAAAATTGTGTTGACCCAGCAGTGCAGGCAGCGCTGCGCTTCGGCCATGGCCGCCGGCGCATCGTAGCCAACCTCCACTTCCGTGACGCCAGTACGGCGTTCGAGCGGAAGCATGGGCACGGACTGTCGGTTGATGTCGAGATAGCCCATCGTCATCGCATGCCGCTTGAGCACCTCGACTTCGATAATCGGCTCCGGATGCTTCCCGCCGCGTAAATATTCGTCAATGCCCACCGCCGCGCGCTTGCCGTCGCCGACGCTGTCAATGATCAGACGCGGCCCAAACACGCAGTCGCCCCCGGCGAAGATGCCGGCGGCAGAAGTCATCAGGGATTGCGGATTCACCGCGATCAGTCCGCGTGGGGAAAGTTCGACCTTATCTTCCGGCGTCAGGAAGTCGAGGCGCGGCGCCTGCCCAATCGCCATGATGATGGTGTCGCACTCGATCTGCGTCTCGCTGTTCTCGAAGAACGCCGGATTGAACCGCCGGTTCTGATCGAAGACCCATTTCGTCTTCAGCGTTTCGAGCGCCGTGACCTTCCCGTCCTTGCCCAGAATGCGCTTCGGCCCCAAGCCGGGATGCATAATGATCCCCTCTTCTTCAGCCTCGACGATCTCTTCCAGGGCTGCCGGCATCTCTTCGCGACGCTCGAGGCAGACGAGGTTCACTTCGCGCGCGCCCATACGCAAGGCCGAAAGCGAGATGTCCACCATTTCTTTCGTGGCAACAGCAGAAACATTCTCGTCGGAGGGAGCGTAATCTTCCACGCCACCGGCATGCTGCTTGACGACTTCGCGGGCCGCCGAGCGCGCTACATCCATGGCCACGTTGCCGCCGCCAATCACGATCACTTTCTTACCGATGGTGAACTTGTAGCCGAGGTTCACGTTCAGCAGAAAGTCAATGCCCTTGTGCACGCCGTCGAGATCGACGCCGGGGATGCTCAGATCGCGGCTGCGATGCGCGCCCACGGCGACCAACACCGCATCAAACCCCTGCCGCCGTAGATCAGAAATGGTGAAGTCACGCCCGGCAGCGTGATTCAGCTTCAGGGTGATGTCGCCCGTCTCGAGAATCTCGCGTACCTGCGCTTCGACCACATCGCGCGGCAGACGATACTCCGGAATCCCCAGATACAGCATTCCTCCAGCGACCGGGGCGGCCTCAAAAATCGTCACCGCATATCCCATCAGCGCGAGATCATGCGCCGCCGAGAGTCCGACAGGTCCACCGCCCACGATCGCGACCTTGTACGGCAGTTTCGTCTGCCCACGGCCTTCATTCACATTGAGGGGATGTTTGGACTCCGGACCGTACTGCTCCGTCAGAAACCTTTTCAACGCTCGAATGGAGATTGGCTTGTCGATCTCGCCGCGGCGGCAGGCCGTTTCGCACGGATGCGCGCAGACCCTTCCGCAAATACTCGCCAGCGGATTCGGATCGCGCGCGATGCGGTAGGCCTCTTCGAATCGCCCCTCGGCAATCAGGCCAACGTAGCGTCCGGCGTTGGTGTGAGCCGGGCAGGCCATCATGCAGGGGAAGTTCGTGTTCAGCCAATCCCCATCCACCTTCTTGTTTTTAAATCGTTTCAGCATTGCAGGCACTTTTAGTCCGAGTAAGACTAAACGTCAACCGACTTCTTCGAGAAGGGTGGGAAGGAAAATATTGGGAGCGAAGCACCGCGAACGCTCCCCATGCTTGCGTACGTAACGTGCTCCCTACTTCGTCAGGGTGAAATCCGCAGTACCAGAGCCCGCCACAGTCACGGGCTTCGACGAGTTTTTCGCGCCTTCGTGCCAGGCGGTCACGGTATAGCTGCCGTCCGGAACGTTGTCGATCTTATATGCACCAGACTTATCGGTCACCGCGAAATACGGCGTCGGCGCGACGATGATGTAGCCGCCCATCTCCGGATGGACATTGCACAGCAGGGGAACCGCGCCCGGATTATCGAACTTGAACGCGCGCTTCTCCCCCAACGGCCACGTGCCCAGATTGTGCGTCAGTTTCTTGTTGCCGCCCACCGAAGTCCAGAACACGTTGTGGGCAACCTTGTCGCTGTTCAGGAACTCGACCGTGGTTCCCACTTGCACGGCCACGATGTGGGGCGTGAACATCAAGCCCTTCTGGTCGATCACCGGTTTCTCGGTTGGAGCCGGGAAGGTTTTTCCGGCGATGGCTTCAACGTAGACCACCGACTCGCCCGTCACGCCCGAGACTTTACCACTGATCGTGCCTGCGCTGGCGGCCAGACTCAACATTGCGATCACTGCGACTGCCACTATCAGATTGCGTTTCATTTTCTTCTCCTGGAATTTCTCTGTAAAAAACTTTGCTCGTAAACCCTAGTACACGAACTCAAGTGCACCGGTTGCCGTGCTCGTACGGAACGGAGTCACTGCCTTTCCGTTCGAGTCGTACGCCAGAGCCTGCTTCGGACGAATCGCGTATTCGAATGATGCCTTGATGTTGGCGTGAATCAGGAACTGCACTCCCGGCGTCACCCGGTTGCGCGTGCTCCCGACCGGCGCGAAGTAGTTCGTGCTATTCCCGCTTCCAGCGTTGAGGAAGTCCGCCGAAGACTGCACGCGGTCGTAGCGCAAGATCCCCATAACCCAGGGCAGCATGAGGTAATCAGCCTCGAGAAAACCGCCGTTGAACTTGGCCGCAGTTCCCTTGTCTAAGCCATCGCCGGCTGCGTTCGGAAAGAGATTGTCATCATGTCCGTACATAAAAAGGCCGAACAGGTTGAAGGTGCGATAGTTGAAACTGAAGTCGCCGCCTACTCGATAGAACGGCTCGCGTGCAGTGATCGTTCCCGCCGACTCCGTACCGAGCCGTTGAACCGATCGCCCTTTAAAGAAGTAGGTTCCCAGGCTCAGGGACGTGTGATCCCGGGGCCCGGCGGCTCCAGCCGCCTGAATCTCATTCCGGCTTGCCGGATCCTTCTCCAGGTTGAAACGATACGAGAATCGTCCGTAGATGTCCTTGTAGTTGGAATCGGAGAAGAAACCGCCCGGCGATGAGACGTTGGGCGCCGAGGTGGCCGTGCCGCTGGTGTTTTGGTTCACTACAGCGAGCGAATAGTGATAACCGCGATACTGATGGCCACCGCTGATTTCAAACCCCTGCATGCCATCCGCCATGCTCATCACGTTGTTCACATTCTGCGTGGGGGAGAATCCGATGTTAGCCTCGGTATAGATGTCCCAAGGACTGATATTGATGGACCGCGCTTGCGAGAAGGGCAGATCCAGTTCGAACTGTCCCACGCGCAGACTCAGGGAATCGGTGGGCAACTTGAAGAAGCGTCCGATGTTCACGAACTTCAAATAGCCGTCGCCCAGACCTCCTTCGGAATTCGCGCCCGATACACTCAGGTCGTCATCCACCCAGAACGCAATGTCGCTGCCGAAGTTCCCAGCCATGAAGATGCTAAAGAGCCCTGATTCAAAGTCCGTGCGCGGAACCGTTGGGTTCGTGGAGTCAACCGAGCCGGCGGGATTGTAATTGTTCGCGCTGTTGGGGGTGTATTGGAAGAACTGGTTGTAGCGCAGGCCGATCGGCGGCAAACCCGGAATCGTCCCCGGAAACACGGTGTGGGGCCAGAGTTCCTTCTGTGCCGGGGCCCCCAGCATGACGGGAGGAATCTTGAGGAAACTCTCGTCATCCTTGGGGAACTTGAAGCCGGCATCCTTGAAAGCCTTGCCGAAATCATTCAGTTTTGGGAAATTCACGTGGCATGTAGTGCAGGAAGTTCCGTACTGGCGTGAAAATGCGGGAATGGCAAAGCTGTTGGCGGTCGTGATGAAAAACGTTAGCAGCAAAAGACTTAGCACAAAGATGGAGCCTCGAGAACGCATTTGAATCGCCTCCTAGCTATAAGTTCGAGAGGTTGTTGGGCCTCTAGCCTAGTTCCAAGATGGGCCGATACTACCGATGGGGGAGTGGGGTCCGCCGGATAATGAATCACACTTGAATGTGATTTCAATCACATTCTGCGCGGGTCGTCGGTCGAAGTTCCAAATTGGGGATTTCACGATTTTGCTGGATCAAGGGCGATTCTTGTCGACAGTAAAGAGAGAGTGACGACAACAATCGTCGAAAATATTCGACGTTTTCGAGTGGGAGAAAACGAACGACAGCTTAACACTTCGGTATTTGAAGTCGAGCGCGAAAGCGAATGATCCTTGCTTGCTGATTGGCTTGCGATGGAATGGACTCAGGGTTCGTAAGCGCAGCATGGTTCTTCTGCGAACAGGTCCCCGGTCATGGCATAGGCGCGGGCACGCGAGCCACCACACACATTGCGGAAGGGACACCGGCCACACTTTCCTTTTAGTTTGGAACCGTCGCGCAACGAAACAAACAGTGGCGACTCGCAGTAAACCTCCGCCAGCGTCTGCGTCGTCACGTTGCCGGCAGAGAGCGGCAGGAACCGGCTGGGATACGCCTCGCCGTGATGGTTGATGAAAACAAGTCCTTTGCCGTCGTTGACTCTCTTAGGCGCACAGGTGACAACGTCGGCCTTAGTCATGCGGCCGCGCGATTCGCGCGCGCGTTGTTGCAGAAGATAACGCTGATAGTGTTGCCCCTCGGTTGTCTTGATCTGAAAATGCATTCGCCTGGTCGCTGCATAGAGGCGCGCGAAAACCTGCTCATGCTCCTCTGGAGTGAGCATTTCACCAGCCTGTTTCGCGCTTCCGGGAACGAAAAAGAAAACGTTCCAGAGCGCCACGTCGAGTCGCGTGAGAAGCTCGATCATCGGCTCGATATCATGGAGATTTCGCCGCGCCATGATCGTGTTGATCTGTACGGGCAGCTCCACTTCATGACACGCACCGATGATTTCAATCGTGCGCCGGTGCGATCCAGCGATCGTCCAATGCGCATCGTCTAACGCGGCGGTCGATCCGCGCAGCCAGAACGCGACTCGCATCAATCCGCACGCCTTCAACTCACCGATCGTTTCAGCAGTCAACGAAGGAGTGGGCAGCAATGTCAGCGAAGTGCGCACCGAACGGCCCGACGCAAATTCGATCACCGGAAACAAATCCGGACGCAGCAGCGGATCGCCGCCCGTGAGCGCCAGCAGCGGCACGTGCATGCGGGCAATTTCCTCGACCAGATGAAAGGCTTCCGCCGCCGAAAATTGACGCCGGTCTCGCGGAGACCGCAACGAACGCGACGCTGCGCGAGCCGGTGCAGACTTCCAGTCACAGGCTTGCGTCATCTCCCACGTCACCTGCAATGGACGCAGCTGAAATCCAGGACCGTTCAAGAGCTGACTAGATCCCGAACGCGCGTCCTCGGCACCGGGAACGGAAGAAGTGAACAGAGGGGGCATGTCGCGATCCTAGGTTTTGGGCCCATTTCACGCTGTGGCCTGTCGCACACCGGGTCGTGATAAACCTCACAATTCAAAGCAAAAACCCCTGTGATTTCTGTCACATCGCCGCGTGACTTCTGCCATAGGTTCACTTCCGCGGTCATGTGATCCTACGGCTGCCAGTGAGTCTCAGGATGCGGACGAAAGCACGATGCGAACCGCCATCCTGATAGGCGTAACGTGGCGAGTCAGACGACGGGCCACTCTTGCTCTGTGATATCGTGCGAGAAAATTCTTCTCTCAGGAGGAAAGCAACGTGAAACAACTCTCTTTTCGTATGGCCCTGGTCTCTCTGCTGGCTTGCGGAGTGATCGCGGTCTGCTCTTCATCGGCGGTGGCGCAGGACGCGGCCACCACTTACAAAGCAAAATGCGCCATGTGCCACGGCGCCGACGGCAAAGGCGGCAAGATGGGCACCCGCGACTTCGCTTCGGCTGAAGTGAAAGCTGAAACGGATGCGCAGCTCACCGACATCATCACCAAGGGTAAAGGCAAGATGCCGAGTTACGACGGCAAGCTGAAAGCAGAAGATATCAAAGGTCTGGTTGCCTATATTCGCGGTTTGGCGAAGTAGTCGGGTAAAAAACAACTGCGGCCTTAACCGGCCGCACGGAGAAGTCTAATTCTGAAAGATTGGCGGGTGAGAGCATGTCCACGCGAACAACACGGAATACTTTTGCGCCTGGAGTTGCTCTCACCCTTCTTTTAACCGCAGGGGTTGCCCTCGCCGCTGCAAAAGAACCTCCGAAGCCTACCGCTGACGCGTGCCTCGCCTGCCATAGCGACGCCACGCTAACCCATGAGGAGAACGGCAAACCAGTCAGCCTGCATGTCGATCCGCAACATTTTAAAGATTCCATCCACGGCAGCATGTTCACTTGCGTCGACTGCCACACCGACGTTAAGAGTGCCGCGCACGAAACGACTCCCAAGAAGATTTCCTGTGCCACCTGCCATGCCGATGAACAAGCCGCATACGATCGCAGCTTCCACGGCAAGGCCGTCCAGGGAGGCAACTCCAAAGCCGCCACGTGTGTCGACTGTCACGGCAGCCCGCACGAGTTATTGCCGGCAAGCGATCCGAAATCGCAAGTGCATCACACCAACATTCCCGCGACCTGCGGCGCCTGCCACAGCCAGAAGTTTGTGATGGAAGATGGCGGTCAGAGCGCGCAAATGGTCGCTTCTTACCAGCAGAGCATCCACGGACATGCGGTTGCCGCCGGATCGGAGAAGGCTGCAGTCTGCACCGACTGCCACAGCACCCACGAGATTCTCGACGCGAAGGACGCGAAGTCTCCAATCTTTAAGTTCAACGTTCCGATGACCTGCGGCAAATGTCACGACGCAGTATCGAAGGAATTCCTGCAGAGCATTCACGGCACTGCGGTCGCCCAGGGTAACTGGCAGGCTCCGGTCTGCACCGATTGCCACGGCATTCACTCGATTAAGTCGCACCTCGATCCCAGTTCTCCCGTGAACGCAGCGAACCTGGCGCAGGCCACTTGCGCCCGCTGCCACGAGGGCATGCGCCTGTCGCAGGAGTTCGGCATTGAAGGCCGCCGCGAAACGACCTATCTCGCGAGCTACCACGGACTGGCAGCGCGCGGCGGCTCGCAAATTGTCGCCAACTGCGCCAGTTGCCACGGCGTGCATAACATTCTGCCGTCGACCGATCCACGCTCCACGATCAATCACGCCAATCTGGCTCGCACCTGCGGCCAGTGCCACCCTGGAGTAACGGAAAAATTCACTGCTGCCAAGGTGCACGTGGATGCGCCGCTGTCGGCCGACGTCGGCAGCAAGGCCGTCCGCTGGATTCGCGCCTTCTATCTCAGCATGATCTTTATGGTGATCGGCGGCATGCTAGTGCACAACCTCGTGATCTGGCGCTCCAAAGTCATCGCCCACCGCAGGATTCAGCACAGCTTCGTCATCCGCATGCCGCTCCGCTTCCGCCTGCAGCATGCGACGCTGCTCACGAGCTTCATCGTGCTGGTGCTGACTGGATTCGCATTGAAATATCCCTACTCCGGATTCACCTCCATGCTGTCGCTCGGCGAGCACATGCGGCAACTCGTGCACCGGATCGCCGCGGTCGTCCTGATTGGCGTGAGCATCTACCACATTTTCGACGTTGCCTTCAGCCGCGAAGGACGCAAACTTGTCCGCGATCTCTTCCCCACGCTGGACGATGCCCGCGGTGCGTGGCAGAATGTCTGCTACTATCTCGGTCTCAGTTCGCGCAAGCCGGAGTTTGCCCGTTTCAATTACGCGGAGAAAGCCGAGTACTGGGCTCTGGTCTGGGGCATGATCGTGATGGCCGTGACCGGAATCATGTTGTGGGCCAAGGTTCTTGTCGGCAACCATATGCCGCGCTGGTGGCTCGATGTCGCGACCGCGATTCACTTTTACGAAGCCGTCCTCGCGACCCTGGCGATCATCGTATGGCACTTCTACCAGGTATTCTTTGATCCAGATGTTTATCCGATGAACTGGGCGTGGTGGGATGGGAAGATGACACGGCATCACTACCGCGACGAGCATGGCCTCGATAGCGAAACGCTGAATGAATCGCCCCTAGCGGAAGTCGAGTTGGCTGCCGCAAATCACGAGGAGCCCGAAGCAGCCGAGGTCAAGCATGGACACTGAGAATACTCCGCCGCCTCCAGTTGAACCGCGGCACGGACTGCGCATGCTCCTGCGCAACTGGATCAGCCTCGCGGGCGTCGCGCTCGCCATTGTTAGTGTCGCGAACATTCTTCTTTTCGTCATCATTGATGCCATTGCTGCCAAGGCCAGCCCCTACATCGGGATCCTGGCTTATATGGTGGCCCCCGGCTTCCTGGTTCTTGGTTTGCTGTTGATGCTGGTCGGCGTGCTGATTGAGCGCCGCAAGAAAGTCGCTCCTACTGAGTTCTATCCCCGTGTTGACCTAAACGATCCTGCACAGCGCAGCGCAGTCATTTCTTTCACGACGTTCCTTGTGGTGTTCGTCGTGGTCAGTACGGCAGGCAGCTACAAAGCCTATGAGTTCACCGAGTCGGTCTCGTTCTGCGGACAGCTGTGCCACACGGTGATGAGTCCGGAATACACCGCCTACCAGCTTTCTCCGCATGCCCGTGTGGCCTGCGCTGATTGCCACGTAGGACCGGGCGCAACCTGGTTTGTGAAGTCAAAGCTTTCCGGAAGTCGTCAGGTATTCGCCGCTATCTTCAATACTTTCCCGCGTCCCGTTCCTTCTCCTGTAAAGAATTTGCGGCCCGCGCAGGAAACCTGCGAGCAGTGCCACTGGCCGAAGAAGTTCTACGGCGGACAGCTAAAGGTCTTCTCGCACTACGCCAACGATGAGAAGAACACCCTGCACCAGGTCCGGATGCTTATCAAAACTGGCGGCGGAGATCCCGCTACTGGCGCCCCCGAAGGCATCCATTGGCACATGAACATCGCCAACAAAATCGACTTCGTGGCGGCCGATGAGAAACACCAGATCATTCCTTACGTTCGCGTAGAGGACCAGCAGGGCCGCGTCACCGAGTACTACGCCAAGGACTCAACTCTGAGCAAAGATCAGATTGCGAAGGCCGAGCGCCACCACATGGACTGCGTGGCCTGCCACAACCGTCCCACCCACATCTATGTTCCGCCGGACCAGGCGGTCGACCAGTCTCTGCTGGCACGCCGTCTCGACGTTTCACTCCCGTTCCTCAAACAACAGTCCGTCACCGTGCTCACGGCCACTTACGCCACCACCGACGCCGCCATGCATGGCATCGCCAGTGGGCTGCAAGGCTTTTACGAAAGCAAATATCCCGACGTCGCCAAGGCCAAGCAACTCGAAATTCGCAATGCCGTAACCGAAGTTCAGCAGATTTTCAAACGCACCACGTTCCCTGAAATGAAGTTGAACTGGCAGACGCATCCCAACAACCTCGGCCATTACTACTACAACGGATGCTTCCGCTGCCACGACGGACAGCACGTCAGCGCCGACGGCAAAGTCGTCAGCAAAGACTGCAACCAGTGCCACACGCTTATGTCCGAAACCGAAGGCGTAGTTGCTGCCGAAACGGCGCCAACCTTCAAACATCCCGTCGATATCGGAGACCTCACTCAAGTCAGCTGTGCCGACTGCCACACCGGAGGAGTCGGACCGTAAACGCCTGAACCTGCATTAGTTATGGCGGTCCGGGCGTTGAAATGCCTCACCCTGGCAATTCCCTTCTGGGCAAATTGTGATTCTAATCACACCCCCGTGTGAACGTACTCCCCGACATCCACACCCTCCATCCGGCATCCTTAATTCATCGTTGCGGTTACGCCAGTGATCGCCGCCGATATGTCAGGAAAAGGGGATGCAATGAAACGCAAATTCAAGACCATGGACGCCAATGAGGCGGTCGCCAACGTTGCCTACCGGGTGAGCGAAGTTATCGCCATTTATCCCATCACTCCTTCGTCGCCGATGGGCGAGTGGGCGGACCAATGGTCGTCCGAGGGCGTTCCGAACGCCTGGGGCAGCGTGCCGCACGTGGTCGAAATGCAGAGCGAAGGAGGAGCCGCCGGTGCCGTTCACGGCGCTCTTCAGACCGGATCGCTCGCCACCACCTTCACGGCGTCCCAGGGATTGCTTCTGATGATCCCCAACATGAACAAGATTGCCGGCGAGTTGACACCGGCCGCGTTCCACGTCACGGCCCGCACTTTGGCTACGCACGCCCTCTCGATTTTCGGCGATCACTCCGACGTAATGTTCTGCCGCGCCACTGGATGGGCCATGCTCTGCTCCAACTCGGTGCAGGAAGCCATGGACCTCGCCCTGATCGCGCACGCCGCATCACTCGAAACGCGAATTCCCTTCCTGCACTTCTTCGACGGATTCCGCACCTCGCACGAAGTGAACAAGATCGAGATGCTCAACGAAGACGACATGCGCGCCCTCATCAACATGGACCGCGTCATCGAGCACCGCCAGCGCGCGCTCTCGCCGGATCATCCGGTGCTGCGCGGCACCGCACAGAATCCTGACGTCTTCTTCCAGATTCGCGAATCGGCTAACGCCTACTACGATGCCGCTCCCGCCAAAGTGCAGGCGACCATGAACAAGTTCGCCGAAGTCGTCGGACGTCAATATCACCTGTTCGACTACGTCGGAGCACCCGATGCTGAGCGCGTGATCGTCATGATGGGCTCGGGCGCCGAAGCCGCGCACGAAGCCGTCGAATACTTGAACGCCCGCGGAGAGAAAGTCGGCCTGCTGAAAGTTCGCCTCTATCGACCCTTCTGCGTGAAGTCATTCCTCGCGGCGTTGCCCGCGAGCGTAAAGCAGATTTCGGTTCTCGATCGCACGAAAGAATCCGGCGCCATCGGGGAACCGCTCTACCTCGACGTGGTCAACGCCCTGCACGAAGGATTGAAGCTCGGCTACGGGCCGCTCAGCTGCGCCCCCAAGGTCGTCGGCGGACGCTACGGCCTCTCCTCCAAGGAATTCACTCCTTCGATGGTCAAGGCTGTTTACGACAACCTGAAGAAACCCGAACCCAAAGATCACTTCACCGTCGGGATTCAAGACGACGTCAACCACACCAGCCTCGACTACGACTTCGCTTTCTCGACTGAACCCGACAGCGTGGTCCGCGCCCTCTTCTACGGCCTCGGCGCAGATGGCACGGTGGGCGCCAACAAAAATTCCATCAAGATCATCGGCGAGAACACTGACAACTACGCCCAGGGATACTTCGTCTACGACTCCAAGAAATCCGGCGCCATGACCGTCTCGCACCTGCGCTTCGGCCCGCAACCGATTCACTCCAGCTACCTGGTCTCTAAGGCAAACTTCATCGCCTGCCATCAATGGATATTCCTCGAGCGCTACGACATGCTCAGTGCGCTCGTTGAAGGCGGCGTCTTCTTGCTCTCGAGCCCTTTCAGCAAAGACGAAGTCTGGGAGCACTTGCCCCGCGAAGTGCAAGCGCAGCTCATCGCGAAGAAAGCCAAGTTCTACGTGATCGACGCCTACCAGGTCGCGCGCGACACCGGCATGGGGTCGCGCATGAACACCATCATGCAGGTCTGCTTCTTTGCCATCTCCAAAGTTCTTCCCCGCGACGAAGCCATCGAAGCCATTCGCGAATCCATTCGCCACACCTACGGCCGCAAGGGAGAAGACGTCGTCAAGAAAAACATGGCCGCGGTCGATGAAACTTTGGCCCATCTGTTCGAAGTGAAGATTCCCGCGAGCGTCACCAGCAAGACTGAAATTCCTGCGGCTTTCCCCGGTGCCCCGAAGTTCGAGCACGACATACTCGGCACCATCTACGCCGGACGCGGCGACGAACTTCCCGTGAGTGCCTTTTCCTGCGATGGCACCTTCCCCACCGGCACTGCGAAATGGGAGAAGCGTAACCTCGCCCTCGAAATTCCCGCGTGGGATTCGAAAATCTGCATTCAGTGTGGCAAGTGCGCAATGGTCTGCCCGCACGCCGTCATTCGCATCAAGGTCTACGACAGCAAGCAACTCGAAGGCGCTCCCGCAACTTTCAAGAGCTGCGATGCCCGCGACAAAGAGTGGGCCGGGATGAAGTACACGATCCAGGTCGCTCCCGAGGATTGCACCGGATGCGGCGTCTGCGTCGATGTCTGCCCGGTCAAGAACAAGAGTGAAGTTCGCCTGAAAGCGATCAATATGGTTCCGCAACCCCCGTTGCGCGCCCCAGAAAGTGAAAACTGGGACTTCTTCCTCACGATTCCCGAACTCGACCGCCGCAAAATTAAGCCCGGCACCATTCGTCAACAGCAAGTGCAGGAACCGCTCTTCGAATTCTCCGGCGCCTGTTCCGGATGCGGCGAGACTCCGTATCTGAAGCTGGTTTCGCAACTCTTTGGCGATCGCACCGTAGTTGCCAATGCCACGGGATGCTCCTCGATCTACGGCGGCAATCTGCCCACCACTCCGTGGGCTAAGAATAATGATGGCCGGGGCCCGGCTTGGTCGAATTCCCTGTTTGAAGACAACGCCGAATTCGGCCTCGGCTTCCGCGTCTCCATCGACAAGCAAACCCAATTCGCCCACGAACTCCTTCGCCGCGTAGCGGGCGCTGTTGGCGACGACCTCGTCACCGCGATTCTCACAGCGAAGCAGAAAGACGAATCCGACATCTACGAGCAGCGCCAGCGCGTTGACATCCTCAAAGAGCGCCTGCAAAAACTCAACTCGCTCGATGCCCGGCAACTTCTCTCCGTCGTCGACATGCTAGTCAAGAAGAGCGTTTGGATTATCGGCGGTGACGGCTGGGCCTACGATATCGGCTACGGCGGTCTCGACCATGTCCTCGCCAGCGGACGCAACGTCAACGTCCTGGTTCTCGACACCGAGGTTTACTCGAACACTGGCGGTCAGGCTTCGAAGTCCACGCCGCGCGCTGCCGTCGCCAAATTTGCCGCAGGCGGCAAGCCCGGTCCCAAAAAAGATCTCGGACTCATGGCGATGACCTACGGCAACGTCTACGTCGCCAGCGTCGCCATGGGCGCGAAAGACGAGCACACGCTCAAGGCATTCCTGGAAGCTGAAGCCTATGACGGCCCCAGCATCATCATTGCCTACTCGCACTGCATCGCTCACGGCATCGACATGACGACTGCCATGACCGATCAGAAGGTTGCGGTCGAATCGGGCCAGTGGCTGCTCTATCGCTACAACCCGGATCGCGGTGCAGCTGGCGAGAATCCGCTCATGCTCGATTCACGCGCTCCCACTCGCAAGGTATCGGAATATCTGCTGCAGGAGACGCGCTTCAAGATGCTCACCAAGAGCAAACCGGAAGATGCCGATCGTCTATGGAAGATGGCGCAGCAAGACGCCGAGCGCCGCTACCGCATGTACGAGTACATGGCCGGCCGCAAAACCGAGCCTGCCCCCGCAGCGAAAGAAGCGCCGGCAAAACCGGCAGTCACTGAAGAGAAGACACCAGCAGGAGCCACAAAATGATGGTGCCCCGTTCTAAACGCCGTGCCCTTTGCGATGTTTAGAGCGGGGACTTTTACTTAGAGCCGCGTAACACAGTGTGAAGGAGAACTCGATGATCGATCTCAGCACCAAATATCTAGGCTTAAACCTGCGCTCCCCCCTCGTGGTCTCGGCCTCCCCGCTCTCGCGCGATGTGGAAGGAATCTGCCGCCTCGAAGAAGCCGGCGCGTCAGCCGTCGTTCTCTACTCCCTCTTTGAAGAACAATTGCGCCAGGAAGAATCCGACCTCGACTATCACCTCGCCGTCGGCACCGAAAGTTTCGCCGAATCCCTCACTTATTTCCCCCAGGCCAGCGAATTCCACACCGGCCCCGAGGGATACCTGAATCACATCCGCAAGGCCAAGTCGTCGGTTCAGATTCCAATCATCGCGAGCCTCAACAGTTCCACGCCGGGTGGTTGGACAAAGTTCGCTGGCGAAATTGAACGCGCCGGCGCCGACGCCATCGAATGCAATATTTACTACATCCCGACGGACCCGAAGCTAACCGCAGCCGACATCGAGAACACTTACATCGACATTGTGAAGGCGGTAAAGTCCACCGTCACGATTCCAGTCTCGGTTAAGCTGAGCCCGTTCTTCAGCAACATGGCCAACATGGCGCACCGTCTTGACGACGCCGGCGCCGATGCTCTGGTCCTGTTCAACCGCTTCTACCAGCCCGACATTGATCTCGAGGAATTGGAAATTCGCCCTAATGTGTTGCTGAGCACCCCGCAGGCACTGCGCCTGCCGCTCACCTGGATCGGAATTCTGCACGGCCACCTGAAGGCGCAACTCGCCGCCACCGGCGGAGTGCATGGCGCCGAGGACGTCATCAAGCTGCTGATGGTCGGCGCCGACGTCACCATGATGTGCTCGTCTCTTATGCGACATGGTGTCAACCACCTGCGTCACGTTGAGCGCGAACTCCGCGACTGGATGGAAGAGCACGAATATGAATCGGTTGCGCAAATGCGCGGCAGCATGAGCCAGCTCAAATGCCCCGATCCCGGCGCCTTCGAACGCGCCCAATACATGCGCGCCGTGAAAGGCATGCAACACCTTCATATGGCAGGATGGCGCTAATGGCAGCGAAAGTTTTCAGTATCGATCGTGGCTCGAGCATTGGGAAGGGGACGACTTCCAGTCGTGCCGTAAACACCGAGAATCTGTCGGCGGCTCTATCCTCTGAAGTAAGCTGTGAGACGGGTAGAAATGTGTCCAATCATCAAGACCTCGGCCCGCAAGACGCCGCTACCGAAAGAGCGCGACGCGAACGCCGGCACGCTCTGATTCTTCCGCGCGAACACGGAGCCTGGGGACTTCTCCTGGTTCCCATGGTCACCGCCGCAGGAGTCGGTTTCCGCGAAAGCAGCCACATCCTCCCCGTCCTCCTTTTGTTGACTTCCGCTCTCGCCCTGTTCTGGCTGCGCACCCCAGTGGAAAGCCTGCTGGGCACGTCCCCCATGCGTGCTCAGACAAATGCCGAACAGCGCGAAGTTGCCATCGTGATCGCCGCACTGGCGGTGGTGGCTTCTCTCGCTCTCGGAACGTTGCTCTGGGCCGGACGCAATCCAATCCTTTGGCTGATCGGCATCGCCGCCGGTATCGCCTTCGTCGGCCAGGGAATCCTCAAGAAGCGCGGACGCAGCACTCGCATGCTTTCCGAGATTGTCGGAACCATCGGACTGACCGCATCCGCCCCCGCCGCTTACTACGTCATCACCGGAAAATTCGGCGCGACGGCCTGGATGCTTTGGCTTGCGAACCTGATCTTCGCCGGAAATCAGATCCACTACGTCCAACTCAGAATTCACACGGCGCGAGTCGAAGGTCTGAAAAACAAGTTCTCGCGCGGCTGGACCTTCGCCCTCGGACAGTTCGCCATGGCGGTTATGCTGTCGGCGGCGGCGATGCGCGGATTCCTGCCCTGGGTCGCTATGCTTGCGTTCGCTCCCCTGCTCTTCCGCGGCTGGTTCTATTTTTTCCAGAAGCCCGGACCGCTCCAAGTCCGCAAACTCGGCTGGAGCGAACTGAGCCAAGCGATTGCATTCTGCATCTTATTTATAGGTGCATTCGCATTGGCAGGTTAGCGCTCAAACCATCCATGCAACCTGCTAAAATCGCAGACTTCCGAGGTATTACGGAGTGATGACCGCGGCACCATCCACCGCATCGTTCTTCACCGCAATCAGCGCCTCGTTAGCGTGATCAAGCGAGAACACGGTCACCTTAGGCTTCATGCCGATCTGCGCGGCCAGCGTGAGGAAGTCACGCGCGTCAGAACGCGTCATGTTGGCTACGCTGCGCAGTTGCCTCTCGCCCCATAGCAGGCGGTCATAGTCGAACTCAGGCATGCGATCGAGGTGAATTGCATTGATCGCCACCACTCCACCCTTGCGCAGGCTCGCGAGTGCAGCGATCACCACGTCGCCACTCGGCGCGAATGTCACAGCACGGTCGAGTTCGACTGGCGGCTTCTCGTCTTCACTGCCAACCCATGTCGCGCCTAACGATTCCGCCAACGCGCGATGCGACTTGCCTCGCGTTGAAACGTAGACCTCACACTTCCACGCGCGCAGTACATCGATCGCCAGGTGAGCCGACGCGCCAAAGCCAAACAATCCCACGCGCTCGCCCGGTTCAACACCCGCTACACGCAGGCTGCGAAACCCGATGATCCCGGCGCACAGCAGAGGCGCCGCGTGCAGATCGTCCAAAGCATCGGGCAATGGGAAGACGAAGTCCTTCCGCGCGAAGGCATACTCGGCGTACCCGCCTGCGACGGTGTAGCCGGTGAACGTGGGTGAGTCGCACAAATTCTCCATTCCCTTCTGACAATACTGGCAGGTGCCGTCCGTGCCGCCGAGCCAAGACACGCCGACGCGTGTTCCGACTGGAAGCTCAGCGGTCGCACCGTCAACAACGTCACCCACGATCTGGTGGCCGGGAATAATTCTCAACTGTTTGGCGGGCAGATCACCTTCGACAATGTGAAGATCAGTGCGGCACACACCACAAGCACGCACGCGCAGCAACACGTGTCCAGATCTAAGCCGCGGGTTCGCGACATCACTAATCTGGAGAGGACGGTTCGATACGGGTTGCGGCGAGGTGAGAATGGCAGCCTTCATGGGGTGCCCTAATCATGTCAAAGACGCGCGCATCACGCCATCGGCATGCACCTTCGAGTCAGTTAGCGCGACTTGTCTGACGATGGAGTCATTTCGAGCGTCACCACCTCGAAGGGCTGCAGGTGAAACGTCTGTTGCTCTTGCGCGCGGAAGGTGACGATGGTGGCAGGCACAGCTTGACTCTTCCATGAACTAGATACGACGAAGGTGGACGCGGCGCCCGCAGGCAGTTCGAGCAGCCTGGCGAAGTTGTCGGCGAAATCCTGCGCGTGGTCGCTCGGGTTGCGTAGCGTCACAATTGCTTTCTGTGGCGACCACGACGCCCATCCATAGACCTCCAGGCGTGCGGGATCTCCGCCGATCCAGTGCGAGTCTTTGAGCGTCTGTGCGTTGTCGCGCGACCACTTGGCTGTCTCGGCGAGCACATCCCAGTCCGAGGTCGAGAGTAACGATGGCGTGATGTACATCTCCTGCAGTTGCGTTCCCGTGCCAAAGTAGGAGTGCACTTCGTCGGCGAAGTCGTGGCCCGGATCGACACTGAGGCGCTCCGCGTAGCGCGCATAGATCATTCCATGCAGCATGAGCGAGTTCATGGGGAATAGCGGACCCTCTTCGACGACCCAGCGATAGATCTGCGAGTCGCGATAGGTGATCCAGCGCTGGCGGTTCGTACCGACACCGGCGAAGCTGTGGTCGTCCCCGCCTCGCCAGATCGAATCGGCATAGAGCAACCAGAAGGGTGAAGGATACGTGCCCGTGGTGAGGTTCACGTAGAGGTCGGGTTCCTTCGCGCGCAACTCGCCGATGAGATGGATGGCGGCATCGAAGTCGCTATCGAATTCGCTGCCTTTGATCACCTCGTTCGCGTTGCCCGTGCCATCGAACTTGAACTGGTTGATGCCGTACTTGTCGATGAGGTCGAGGCACGTGTCGCGAAAATAGCGGTAATACTTCGGCCCTGATAGCGCGAGTCCACCTTCGTTGGTTTCGAAGCCCTGGGCTCGGGCGTTGGCCAGACGCTGTTCCTTCGGCCCATCGTAGCCGCCCCACGGCGAGAGCCAGATGCCGGGCGCAGCGCCGTATTTGGCAGCGGTCTCAGTTACAGCAGTAAACCCATGGGGGAAGCCGGGGTTAAACTTCCATAAGGTAGTGGGATCGTCCCAGCCATCGTCGAAGAGAAAGCTGTCGAGCTTCACGCCGCGTTGTTTCGTCAGCTGCTCACCGAAACTCTGCACGACGTTCACCGCACTCTTCTCATCGTATCGGTCGAAGTATCCAAGGTCATACCACGAGTTGTAATGCAGGAACGTGCGATAGGGATGCGCGCGCTCGAGTTCAACATACTTCAGAAAGTCGCGGCGCATCTGCGAGGGATGGGTTACTCCGAACACCGACGAGTAAGTCACACTCTGCCCGGCTTGCAACGGGAGGTCGCGTGAGAGCCAGCAGGTCGCGCGGCCGCCGCGCACGCGACAGTCGGAGAGGGGATGCTCGAAACCAAAAAACCAAGTTCCGGCAGTAACTGGCGATCCTTTCACATGCCCAGACACAGTCGCGCCAGAGACGACTGCATCGACAAGGCCAATCTGGGTGAGCGCGAACGGCTGATCAGCCGCGTGAACGGTAACCTCCTGACGAACATAGTTCGCACCCTCGCGGAGAATTGCCTTCCATGTGACCCGGATTTTCCCAGAAGAATCTTCCAGTTCGATGCGAATCTCGCGGCCGGGCAGTCGATCAGCAGCTTTCGACGAGTTCACAGCGGCAGGAATTTCTTCGAACGCGGGCGGCGCAATCATCTTGAAGTCAGACGAACGCAAGACGCTGCCCTCCTTGGGCACGAACTCAAAAACGCTGTCTAGCGGCAAAGCTGTTGCCGTGAACCGATTGGTAAGACTCCGCCAGCGCAGCGCTCCACCATGGATGGACCACATCGCCCGGATAGCGTCGTTTTCAAGAGAGATGGTGTCGCCTTGTTGTCCGGACGTCACCGCCGCGGCGGTCGATGCCTGCACCAAAGCCAACATGACCCCGAGCATTATCAGCAGGCGAGCACACTTAAAATAAAGATGACGTGACAATTTCGAAGTATCCCCCTTCCGCTTTCCAGCCGAACAGAGTACGGGACGAAACTTCATGAAACAAGAAGAAAGAAACCGCAACTTGGCTTGGATTCACGTTTCCGGCGGGTCGAAAATCGATGAAAACTCAGCCTGTTCCATTCTTGCAGTGGATTTTACTTTTGCTACGATTTGACTTGACTTTCGCCATAATCGAAAGTAATAGTTTTAACTCGTAATAATATGAAAGCCGTATAGGGAGGCTGCCATGCGTGTCTGCCGTCGGAGTTCGATTTCTCTTGCGAGTCTCATCCTCTTCGCGACGATTGTTTTGCTGACTGCAACGGGGGTTCTGGGACAGGCCAGCTACACGGCGCAGGTGCGAGGCATGGTCAAGGACCAGAGCGGCGCGCTGATTGCGCAGGCGAAAGTCACCATCACCAACGATGCTACTGGCATTACCGATACAGCGCACAGCGATGACCACGGCCTGTACATCCTGACGGGCTTGAGACCGGCAGTGTACACGATCAAGGCCGACGCCGCAGGGTTCCGGCCTGCCGAGGAAAAGAATGTCGTATTGCAAGTCAACCAACAGACCTCGATTGACTTCACGCTGAATCCGCTTGGTGTGATCACAACTGTTGAGGTCACCACCGCGGCGCCCTTGCTGGACACGGAGAGCGCCGCCATCGGCACTGACGTCACCAACGAATATGTGCGCGACATTCCGCTGTACGGCCGCAACCCGTTTCAGTTGGTCTATCTGGCGGGCGGGGTGACGGAGACGACGGGTGGCGATCTCGGATATCCAACCGGCACGAACTTCGTCTCCAACGGCCAGCGTAATGCCACCGCCCAGATTACCCTTGACGGCAGTCCCATCAGCGCGCCGGAACAGGGCGAGGGGGGCAACTCCAACGTCTACTTCACGCCCTCGGTCGAGATCGTGCAGGAGTTCAAGGTCCAGAACAACAGCTTTTCCGCCGAGTTTGGGAACAATGGCGGCACCATTGTGAACATGGTGTTGAAGCAGGGCGGCAACGCCTTTCATGGCAGCGGCTGGTGGTATTTTCAACGTGCAGCGACCGATGCTCGAGACTTCTTCAACACGGGGCCAAGGCCCGATCACACGCGCGATCAGTACGGATTCGCTCTGGGCGGTCCAATTATTCACAACAAGACGTTCTTCTTTGTCGATTTCGAAAAAATTCGCCAGAAGGATCCCATCAACATGGAAGGACGTGTCCCCACCGACTTGGAACGCACCGGCGACTTTTCGCAGAGCGCAGCCAATCTACCCGACCCTACTAACCCTGATACTGCTCAAGCCGGGATCTACGATCCGTGCGCAGGAAACCAGGGATCAGGGACGCCCTGTCCGCATAGTCAATTTCCCAATAACATCATTCCTTCGGACAAGATCGACCCGATCGGGCAGGCGATTTTGAATCTGTATCCGCATGCCACCGACCCAACGGCAGACTATCCGAACCCCAATTGGCGCCAAGTCATCACCGCCACCGACCCTCAGTGGCAGTTCGACATCAAAGTGGATCATCAGATCACGGCGAAACACCGGATCAACGGACGTTACAGCCGTCATCACGATGTATTCACTGCGCCCACTATCATTGGGAACGGGGACCAGGGTGATGGTCTAATCGGCACAACCAACGTCCAGAACGGCGGCGCAGAGTACAACTGGTCCATCACTCCAACCGCACTTTTCACAGGCCGCATCAGCGTAGATCGCGTGTCCGCGCCCGTTCAGGCCAACAAATACCCCACCCTGACTGATCTTGGGCTCTCTCCGGACTTGGCCGCAAACGGACTTACGCGTGTCCCAGCCATCACTGTCGATGATCCTTTTCTCTCAATCTTCACGCAATGCTGTGTGGACACACACTTTGCCCACACACTCGTCAGTTACTCCGCAGGTCTGCAATGGGTCAAAGGACGGCATTCGATTAAATTCGGCGGTGAGCAGCGGATTTTCTTCAATTACTTCTGGCAACCGGACAACCCTACGGGCATTTTCAATTTTTCGCGCGATGTGACCACGTCCCAACCGAATAACAGCTTGGGAGACGACGATCATCGACAGGGCAACCCCTTCGCCACCATCCTGACCGGGTATGCCCACGACGCCTCGCTGCACATAGTCCCCGCTGTGGCCGACAAGTCGAAGGAGACGGCCTTCTATGTGCAGGATGATTGGAAGGTCACACCCCGTCTGACGGTTAATCTCGGCTTGCGCTATGAATGGAGCAATCCTTACACCGAGCGCTACGACCGGCTTCAGTTCAACGATTTCACCGGAGACACTGGAATCAACATTCCCGTGAATCGCGACGCCTCCGCGACGTTTCCGCAATTTGGACAGATTGGGGAAATCATGGGTACCTCGGTGTTTCCGAGTTCCGGTCACCGCAGTGCGCCCGTCGACCGAAACAATTTTGCCCCGCGTTTTGGCTTTGCATACCAACTCACAACCAATACCGTGTTGCGGGGAGGCGCGGGCGTGTTTTACGGAATGAACGTCGCCACCAACTTCCAATACGCGGGCCCAGCCTTCGCGAAAACGGCGAACATACTCTTCAGCAAAGACAATTTCGATACCCAGTACGCGTGTCTGGGACCCTCTATCATCCAGCCGACGTGTACCAGCCCGTTTCCCGCAGGCTTGGCTCCCCCGCAAGGAACCACCTACGGCAAACTCGCGCAGTGGGGCTTCGGAAACTCGAGCGACCTGGACACCGGTACGGTTCGGAATGCGGAGATCTACCAGTGGAACCTCGGCATTCAGCACATGCTTCCGGGACAGATCGTGATAGGAATCGACTACTCCGCCAATCGCAGCACGCATCTGCCATGGGCCGGTGCGGGCGGCATTTCCACCCGCAACCGCAACTTCGTTCCGTCGTCAGTCCGGAACGCGCTGGTGGCAACTTTGAATCCCACCCACGATCCCGCCAGTACGGCGGTATCCGATTATCTCAATACAGAAGTGCCCAATCCGTTTCAGTGCTTCTTCACGACAGGTGCCGCGCTGAATGGCTCATGGTGTCCGGCCAGCCCGATTTTCAATGCGGCTGACGTGTCGGACTCTCGCTATGTGGATGACACGATTCCGCAACAGCTGCTGCTCGAACCCTATCCCCAGTTCGACGGCGGGTTCGAGGGGTTGCCCAAACTGATTGCAACCTCCTGGTATCATTCGCTACAAATTCGCTTCCAGAAGCGGGCGAGTCATTACATCAGCTTTGAGGGAAATTACACGTTCTCCAAGGCAACCGACGACTCATCGGCTGGGCGCAACGCCTGGATCGGAAATCTAGGTCTCGACAATCCGCAAGTGCTCGACAACCTCAAAGCCGAGCATGGTATCGGCTCTAACGATACCCCTCAGCGCCTGGTTGCCGCCATCATTCTCGATCTTCCGATCGGCCGAGACCGCTGGATCGGCCGCGGGATGAGCCGTACGCTTGACGGCATCGTCGGTGGCTGGGCGTTGAACACAGTGACGACTTTTCAATCTGGTCAACCGCTGGCTATCTTCAACAGTGCCGGACTTCTGGTTGACGGCAATCAGCGCCCGAACGTTATCTGCCCTCAACTTTCAAGCGGCCTGAGTTATCGCGACGCGGCGAAGTCGGGGGGGAGTGTACTGAATCAGGATTGCTTTGGCGATCCTGGAGACAATATTCCGGGCAATGCACCTCGGCACTTCACTAACTTGCGTGGAGACGGTATTCGCAACATAGATACATCCCTCTCCAAAGAGTTCAAGATCCACGAGGACAAACTCCTCCAGGTGCGCGCGGAAGTGTTCAATTCGTTCAATCATCAGCGGTTTGCCTTCCCTGATGTGGGTTCGGGAGATGGCGCTTTGGGCCAAGTGACCTCGACCACGAACAACTTCCGCAAAATGCAGTTTGGAGCACGGTTCCAGTTCTAAGCGGCACAACTTGTTTACAGCCTGATCCCAGTCGAACGGGATCAGGCTCTCCTTCCCTTCGGGCGCGATCTCCGAGGAACCGAAAATGCAGCGACGATCTTTTCTGAAGGCTGGCGGAGCGATCACGCTGGCTGCCGGGTTCGGCGTCAAGCCGCTGTTCGCGCATATCCCACCACACAATTTTGACCGGTACGATTTCGGATCGGGTCCGGCCGTCGCCGACCGTCTTTATCAGGGGCCGTTTTCCGCTGACGATTATCCGAGTTGGAATGTAGTCATGGCGCTGACCCCGTCTCGTGAGGTCGTGCCGAACTACGGGATGGGGCTCATCACTTACGTCTGCGACGAGGTCGGCCCTGCGAAGAAGGATGGCGAGACGTTAGCGCAATCGATTGAGAACCTGGTGAAGTTGCCGCTAGGTTCGAAGCTGTATATACGCGTGAACTGGAAAGATGTGCAGCAGCGCGCGGGAAGGCTCGATTTTTGCGAGCACTGGAAGCTGACGTTTGACCTCGCGCGGAGGTATGGGAAGCGCGTCGGGTTCCGCGTGATGGTGAGCAATCCCGACATACCGGATTCGCCGCTGCCGGAATTTTTGCGCGACAAGATCCCGATGGTCAAGTTGGGCGATTGGTTGAAACGCACGCGGTACGAGCCTCGGTACGACGACCCGGCGTTTCAAGCAGCGTTTCGCGAGTTGGTGGATCTGCTGGCTGATTCCTACGACGGACATCCAGACGTGGAGTACACGGACACGTTTATGTACGGGTTCTGGGGCGAGGGGCATACCTGGCCGCTGGAGACGAACCCATTCCCTGACATTGTGACCGCGGAAAACACTTTCGTGAGCATGTTCCAGCATCAGATGCAGCGATGGAAGAAAACCCCGCTGGTCACGAATACGCAGCCGGATTTCAGTAAGGTGGGTAATTCGGAACTCGTGGATCGGACGGTGCGAAGTTGCAACTGGCTGAGGACCGATACGATCTTCATCGAGAACGAGCAGATTGAAGAATTGAGTAACCGGCCGCCATGGACTGGTGTTTCGGTGGAGGTTGGAATGTCGGACGGCTCGCCGAAGAGCCTGAAGCTGGACGACGGCGTGCCGTATACAGACAACGTGGTGCATCACGCGCAGGATGCGGGAGCGTGCTACTTCTCGTTGTGGAACTGGCACCGGATCCAGGCCGATCGGATTGCTAACTACTACCAGCAGTTTCCCGACGCGATTGACGGGCTGGCGCGGAAGATTGGGTATCGAGTGCGACCGTCGTGGGTTTGGACCTATGAAGAGGGCGGCTATCCGGGATTAATCGTCGGATTGGTGAACGACGGAATTGCTGGCGTGCCGGGCGTGCTGCGGGTGTCGGTCACGAGCGAAGACGGAAAAGTGAATGTCGGCGGGAGTCTCGATGCTGGATATCCACTGCCTGGAAAGGTGCGGCAGGCGAAGCTTCCGTTGCCGAAGGGGACGAACTGGAAGGGGCTTCGGTTGAAGGCGGGAATCGAAGTGAAGGGACAACAACATCCGGTGCGGTGGGCTTGCCGACAGAAACTGAATGAAGATGGCAGCTTGACGCTGCGTCCGACGGTTGGGCTGGGGCAAGAGGATGTGACCGGCGGTATGCCTGCAACCGGTGGGTAACGCACGGCTGATTTTGAGATCAACACTTTCTTACGATCAATTCAGGCTTAGATCACATCAAGGCTTAGATCAAATTCAGGATCAATCATGAAACGGAAGAACTGGTTCGCAACGTTCTTGATGTTGCTGTTCGCCTTAGGCTTGAGAGCTTCTCCTGATTCCGGGAAACAGGATTGGACCAACTACGTTCGCATCGGCGCTTATGGACTGAAGGGCGGTGACGCGCTGGAGATCGTGCGCAAGGCGCAGGCCAGCGGTGTGTTCGGGATTGAGGTGGACAACGATATTCCGGGGCGCTACGAGAGCTTCGTGGATCCGGAAGCGAAATTGAAGGCGATTCATGACGTGGCCGTCGCAGCACACGACGCAAAGAACTATGCGTTCGTTTACATCGCAGGGACCGAGTGCATCACGGCACATGCGGATCAGACTCCGCATACGCTGGCGAAGGAACATCCGGATTGGCTGCAACGGAAGATCACGGGCGAACCGGCCGTTTTCGGCGGCGGGACGGCGTTCTGGATTCGTCCGGGCGATGAGGATGTGTGGGTGAGTCCTTACGCTACGGAGTGGCGGAAGATTTACATGGAGCGCGTACGGCAGATCGCTGGGACGGGCATCGACGGAATTTATATCGACATTCCATATTGGATGACGCATTTCGACGGCTGGGAGAATACGTGGGCAAGCTTTGATGACTACACGGTTGCGGCGTTCAAGCGGGAGACTGGGCTGGATGCGAAGCACGATGTGAAGGTGGGAGATTTTTCTGACGCGGCATTTCGTAAGTGGGTGGAGTTTCGGATTCGGACCATTACTGATTTTCTGAGTGACATCGACCGCACGGCGAAATCGGTGAATCCGAAGATTAAGACGATTCCGGAGATTTACCCAGGGATCGAGGAAGAGGCAGTGCGCGTCGGGGCGGATGTTTACAGTCTTTATCCAGTTGTGGATGCGATTGCGCACGAGTATGAGTTTGGCAACGGCGATCACATGGCCTCGGGGCGAAAGCCGTTGGACTGGTTCCGGTATCAGGTGGGGATGCATTCATTTCGCGCGTTCGCGCAGGGAAAGGCGACGTGGATTCTGAATTACTCGTGGGATGGCGATAAGAAGGTGGTTGCCCGTGAGGCCATGAAAAATCTGGCCATGTCGCAGATCATGGCGGGCGCGAATTTCTGGGATGCACCCGGGCATTCAATGGCCGGATCGAACGATCTGGCAACACGGAAGGAAATCTTCTCGTGGATTGGCGCGCATGAGAAAACGTTTTATCTGCCGCGGTCGGCGGTTGATCCGATTGGCGTGTATTTCTCGCCGGAGACGCGGAATTTTTATGCGGATGACTTTCTAGCGTCGTATCGCGGAATCTTGATTCTGTTGATGCAGAAGCATCTTGAGTTTCAGATTGTGACTCCGCGAACGCTGGCAGATTTTCACGGGCAGACTCTGGTGTTGCCAGATGTGAAAGTGTTGGGAGAGAGTGAGAAGAGCGCGTTACAGGCGTTTGCGGGTCAGGGGAAACGGCTGGTCATTACCGGATCTGACGCGACCGGGCTTGGCACGTCGGAGAAAATTGTTCGTTTTGCGGCGTGTCCGGGGAAGGCTTATAACGCGGAGATGGAAAAGGATTTCGAACACGCAATGCCGGAGTCTCAGCAAGCATTTTTCGATAGTCTGCGGGGCGGAAATTCTGTGGGGATCAAGGCTGGTCAGCAGGTGGCGACATCAGTCGCGCAGACGCCGGACCATCACATCAACTGCTTCTTTGCGAATTTTACAGGACTGCGCGGCGGGGTGAATCCTGTTCAGACTCCGCAGACTGGCGTGGAAGTCAGCGTGACTTCGACGACGGAAGGCAAGGGATTCTTTCTTCCCTTTCTTGGCGAAGTGCAGACTGTCAAAGGAATTCGACGCGGCGATTTGGTAACGTTCACCCTGCCGGCGATTACCAAGGGCGCCGTGTTCTGGTACGAACCCTAAGCGCCGTGCTCCCAGGCCTTCGATCGCGCCACGGCTTCGTTCCAGCGAGCGCGCAAGGAGTGGGCTTGGGATTCCGGCATCTGCGGCTCGAAGCGGCGATCTTTCGTCGACGCGGTTGCGTCGAGCCCATTTTTCCAGAAGCTGACAGCAAGCCCGGCTAAGAGGGCGGCTCCGAGAGCGGTGGTTTCGGTGACGGCGGGGCGCACGACGGGCACTCTGAGAATGTCCGACTGGAATTGCATCAGGCTATCGTTGGCGGCAGCTCCGCCATCTACGCGAAGCTCCGCGACTGAGTCCCCGGAATCGAGACGCATGGCGTCGAGCAAGTCGGCGACTTGATAAGCGATGCTCTCAACTGCTGCGCGAGCCAAGTGACCTGAGGTGGTGCCCCGAGTCAGTCCGAATATCGAACCACGCGCGTAGGAATCCCAGTGAGGCGCGCCGAGACCGACGAAGGCCGGAACAAAGTAGACGCCGCCGTTGTCGGGCACCGATTTCGCGAGTGCTTCGACATCTTCTGATTTACGAATCAAACCCAGGCCGTCGCGCAACCACTGGACTACCGCGCCGCCAACGAAGACGCTTCCTTCGAGTGCGTACTCCGTGACATCTTCTATCTTCCACGCGACCGTCGTGACCAGTTGATTGGACGAGGGCACGGCACGGCGGCCCGTGTTCTGCAGCATGAAGCATCCGGTGCCATAGGTGTTCTTGGTAAGTCCGGGACGGATGCAGCGTTGCCCAAACAGAGCGGCCTGCTGATCTCCAGCGATGCCTGCGATTGAAATGCCATCAAGTCCCTTCGCCGCGGTTACTTCTCCATAGATCTCGCTCGAGGAGCGGACGGCGGGCAGCATGGACAGTGGAATCCGAAACAGGTCGAGAAGTTCCCGATCCCAAGCGCCAGTGTGAATATTGAAGAGCATCGTCCGCGAGGCGTTGCTCGCGTCGGTTGCATGGACGCGTCCTCCAGTGAGCTTCCAGATAAGCCAACTATCCACAGTGCCGAATGCGAGCTTGCCTGACTCGGCGAGGGCGCGCGTGCCGGGGACGTTTTCGAGAATCCAGGAAATTTTGGTGGCCGAGAAATAGGAATCGATTAGCAGGCCGGTGCGCTTCTGGATCAGAGGAGCGTGGCCCTCGCGTCGCAGGTGCTCGCAGAAATCGGCGGTGCGGCGGTCTTGCCAGACGATGGCGTTGTGGACCGGTTCCCCGCTTTCGCGATTCCACACGATCGTTGTCTCACGCTGGTTGGCAATGCCGATAGCCGCGATATCGCTCGGCTGCGCTCCGGCTTGAGCGATCGCCTCAAGCGCCACCGCGATTTGCGATGACGCGATTTGTTCAGGATTGTGCTCGACCCATCCGAGCTGCGGAAAAATCTGATCGAATTCTCGTTGGGCGACGGCGCGAACGGAGCCCTCTTGATCGAACAAGAGAGCTCGCGAACTCGTAGTGCCTTGATCCAGCGCTAAAACGTATTGCACGGTCCCCTCCTCGTTAGTGTTCTACGAACTGGACTCCGCAGGACGCAGAAAACGGCGAATTCCGAAGTCGTAGATGGCCGCACCGAGCAACCCGCCGAGCAGTGGTGCGGCAACGGGAATCCACCAAACGCGCGTGCCGTCGGTGAGACCGTTGTTGCGAAATCCGGCGACGACGGTGAACAGGCGCGGGCCGAAGTCGCGGGCGGGGTTGATGGCGTAGCCGTGCATGCCGCCGAAGCTAATTCCGATCGCCACGACGACTAACCCGATCAACGCAGGGGTCATGTTCGCACCGGGTGGCGAATTGAATTCGTCAGTGATCGCGAACACCAGAAGCACGAGCAAGCCTGTGCCGATAACTTGGTCGAGAAAGCCCGCCTGGGGGAGCGTTGGGAATGCGGGAAATGTCGTAAATACACCAGCCGTTCGCTCCAGTTGAGCATCGACCTTGTGAAAAGCTGGCAGATAGTTCCAGTACACCAGGGCAGCGCCGACGAAGGCACCTGCGGTTTGTGAAATGGAGTAAGGGACCACTTTGCGCCAGGGGAATCCGCGGAAGACCGCGAACGCCAGAGTTACGGCTGGATTCAGATGTGCCCCGGAGATTTTCCCCGCGATATAAATTCCCATGGTGACGCCGAGTCCCCAACCGAGAGTGATGTTGGTGAAGCCACCGTGAATCGTCTCCCCGGGATTCGATGTAGGAAACAATACGACCATCGCGACGACACCGATGCCAAACAGCATGAGCACAAACGTGCCGAGAAACTCGGCGATCAACTCCGCCACTAGTGTGGGCTTTGGGTTCATTGCGTCTCCCGTTTACGGCGACCTTCTTGACCGCGGAGTAGAGTCTACCAAGTGGCAGTACCGGGCGGGCGTTTTTCACCGGCATTCGAGCGAGGAGGCAAATCGGGCCCTAGCTGAGCGCCTGGGCGCCATTCTCGGCTGCGCAGATATAGATCTGGGAGGTGATTCCAGTTGCGGAGTGGAAGCGCTCAGCGACCTGCGCGGCGAAGTCCGCCGTGCTCTCTTCCCCTACGAGGTTGACGGTGCACCCACCGAAGCCGCCGCCCGTCATGCGGCCGCCGCAAAAACCGGGCAGGCCGTCCGCAGCCTCGACCATGGCATCGAGTTCACGGCAACTCACTTCGTAGAGATCGCGGAGGCTCTCGTGCGACTCGCGCATCAATTTCCCCACTTTTGGGAGGTCGCCTTCTGATAGAGCGTGGGCCGCCTCGAGCGTGCGATGGTTCTCGCGGACGACATGGGAACATCGTTTCCAGATTGTGGCAGGAAGATCCTTGGCGTGCGTATCGAGCAACTCAACCGACACGTCGCGCAATGCACGAACTGAAGGGTCCCATTTCGCGAACAGCCGTGCGCCTTCTTCGCACTCTTCGCGGCGCATGTTGTAGGCACCGGTGGCTAACTCATGTTTGACCATTGTGTTGCACACCACAAGTCGAATACCCGCAGGAATTGGAACAAACTTGAACTCAAGCGAGCGGCAATCGAGAAGGAAAGCGTGCCCGGCTTTTCCCATGCAGGAGACAAACTGATCCATGATGCCGACGCGCGCGCCGACGAAACTGTTCTCCGCCTGTCGGCAGAGTTTGGCTATCTCAGGCAGCGGCATTTCATCTCCGCTCACGCTCAGAAGAGCAAGGGCTGACGCTACTTCGATGGCGGCGGATGAGCTCAACCCCGCGCCAATCGGGACTTCTCCGTGGACCAGCAGGTTGGCTCCGGCGAGTCCGAGTCTTCGCTGACGAAGCACGGAAGCCACGCCCAAAACGTAGTCGCACCAGGCACCGGTACGCTGTGGGGGCAGGTTGTCGAGATCGAACTCGAAATTGCCGGGGAATTCTTCGGAGTGAATCACCAGCTTGCGGTCTGGCCGCGAAGCAATCGCGACGTACGTCGAGAATCCCACAGCAGCGGGCATAACGAATCCGTCGTTGTAGTCGGTATGTTCGCCAATGAGGTTGACGCGTCCGGGCGCGCGAAAGACGCGGGGACGAGCGCCGAAGAGTTTTTCAAAGTGCTGAGCGAGTTCGAGTACGTTCATCCGGATTCCTGTGAAGCGCAATTATGCACTAACACGAGGCGCGTGCGCTCGATTCGGTCAAACTGCCTATCCAGCCGCCGAACGGGAGAAAAATGGACTAGAATACGCAGGCGCAAGTGTCCGCACACGGGAGAGAATGTCGATGGACAGTCGAGCCGACGAGACCAGAGGCTTTACGAAGATCGATCCCGAGATCGATGAAATCGACATCCTATGGATGACTGCCGGCTTGGGCTGTGACGGGGACACGATTGCGATGACGGGAGCCACTCAACCGAGCATCGAAGATATTGTGACCGGCGCTTTGCCGTGGATTCCAAGGGTCAAATTCTACAATCCTTTTCTCGCGATCGAAAACGGAGACGAATTTGTCCGGTCGTTTCGCGATGCTGCAGAAGGGAAATCAGGAAGGCCCTTTATTCTAGTGGTCGAGGGCTCGATCCCAAACGAGACGAACAAGAGCGAGGGATATTGGGCGTCATTTGGTACAGATCCAGTCACGGGCCAGCCCATCACGACGTGCGAATGGATCGATCGTCTCGCACCGAAAGCGTGGGCGATTATTGCCGCTGGGACCTGCGCCACGTACGGCGGAATTCACGCCATGGAAGGAAACCCTACCGGCTGTATGGGATTGGCCGACTACCTTGGCTGGAAATGGAAATCGCAGGCGCAGATTCCGATCGTGTGCGTTCCCGGCTGCCCGGTCCAACCGGACAACATGATGGAAACCGTGCTCTATCTTCTTTATATGGCGAAGGGCCGTGCCCCGATGATCCCGCTGGACGAGGCTTTGCGCCCGACGTGGCTGTTTGGCAGCACTCTGCATGAAGGATGCGACCGTGGCGGCTACTACGAGCAGGGCGAATTTGCCGAAGAATACGGATCGCCACTGTGCATTGTGAAACTCGGATGCTGGGGTCCGGTTGTGCAATGCAACGTCGGAAAACGGGGATGGATGGCGGGAATTGGTGGATGTCCGAACGTGGGCGGCATTTGCATTGGGTGCACGATGCCGGGCTTCCCAGATAAATTCATGCCGTTTATGAATCAGCCGCCGGGATCGTTGCTCTCCTCGCAGGCGGTGCAGACTTACGGCCGCGCGATCCATGCGCTCCGCCGCTTCACCCAGGCGTCACTCAACAAAGAGCCGAACTGGAGAAACCGGTCGCGTGTTCCGCGTTCCGTGTAGCAGAATGTGAGATGTGTTTTCGATGAACTCCTTCTGGAAAATAAATGGTGGCGCACAGGACACCGTCTCCTCGGTGCGCGGAGACAAAGTACTAAGTCCGGAAGAAGCAGAAAGCATCTTGTCTGGACTCGCCAGCACTTATTCCAAAGAAAAAGACATTGAAGGATCGCTGGGCGCGTTTCATCATTTTTTTGAGCGGCTCGACCAGACGCCACTGTCTGACGCACAAATCCCCAATCTGGAAGCCAAGTACCGGGCGTTGGTAGAGCAACTTCCCGCCGTTGTATTCATGGCTTATCTGGACCGCGGCATCGGCGAGGCGTATGTAAGCCCGCAGATCGAAGCTACGCTGGGATTTTCTCAGGCCGAATGGCTCGAGGATCCGGTGTTGTGGTACCGGCAGGTCCATCCCGATGACAAAGATCGCTGGAGCATGGAGGCTTCGGAGATGTTTCTCACGGGCAAGCCGCTGCGGTCCGCATACCGTGTAATCGCGCGGGACGGTCGGGTTATTTGGTTTCACTGCGAAGCGAAGATGATTCGTCGCTCGGATGGGCATCCGTGGTTTATTCACGGAGTTGCCTTCGAGATCACCGACCTTAAGCGCACGGAAGAAGAGTTACAGGATGAGCGAAACGTCGTCTCCGCGATTCTGGATACCGTCGGCGCCCTGGTGGTTGTACTCGATCGCGAGGGCCGAATCGTGCGCTGCAATCGCGCCTGCGAGGCCATGACCGGACGATCTTTCGAACAAGCGCGAGGGCAACGCGTTTGGGATCTATTTCTGGTTGCGGAGGAAAAAGAACAATTCCGACTCTTGTTTCAGCAGATCTGCGACAGCCAGGCGCGTACCGAGTATGAGAGTTCGTGGATCGGGCAGGATGGCAGCCAACGAACCATCGCATGGTCCGCAGCGGTTTTGCCTGCGGCCAAGCAGACGCCCATGTACGTAATCGCCTCGGGCATTGATGTAACCGAGCAAAAGCGGGCTCAGGCACGGTTTCGAGGATTGCTGGAAGCAGCGCCCGACGCCGTCGTGGTCGTGAACCGAGAGGGCAAAATTGTTCTGGTGAACGCGCAGGTAGAAAAATTGTTTGGCTACGACCGTCAGGAACTGCTGGGTGAAGAAATCGAGAAGCTGGTACCGGCGCGTTTGCGCAGAAACCATGCTGGACACCGGAGAGACTTCGTTACAGAACCACGGGTTCGTCCGATGGGCGCAGGCTTGGAACTGTACGGCCTACACAAGGACGGGCACGAGTTCCCGGTGGAGATTAGTCTGAGCCCGCTCGAGACCGACGAAGGAGTACTGGTTTCAAGCGCAATCCGCGACATCAGCGATCGTAAGCGCTTGGAAAAAACCGTGCTGGAAATCAGCGAACGTGAACAGCGGAGAATTGGTCAGGACTTGCACGACGGATTGGGGCAACACTTGACGGGCATTGCCTTCATGACTAAGGTGCAAGAGCAGAAACTGGCGGAAAGACAAATTCCTGAAGCAGCAGACGCGGCAAAGATCGTCCAGTTGGTAAACGACGCCATTCGAAAGGCTAGAGAGTTATCGCGGGGACTGTTGCCGGTGGTCTCCGACGCACATGGGTTGATGTCGGCGCTCCGGCTCTATGCAGGCGAGATCGAAGACCTGTTTGGGATTGCGTGCCGATTCCAGTGCGAAGAGTCCGTTTTGATTCACGACGTTCCGATGGCGACGCACCTGTACCATATCAGCCAGGAAGCGGTGAACAATGCCATCAAGCACGGTCACGCTAAGAACATTTTGATCCGCCTTTTTGCTGGCGAATGCGAGGGAACACTAATAATAAAAGATGATGGAGCGGGGATTGAGCGTCCGCTTGCACCGCATACCGGAGTGGGATTGCATATCATGAATTATCGGGCCGGGATTATTGGCGGGACGCTGGAAGTTCGCCGCGATCAATCACGAGGTACGGTGGTGACTTGCCGGTTCCCCATCATCGCCAGCGCTGAGATTTGAGAGGCAATGAAGATGAATCAGAGCAGTGTGGCGACCAAAAAGAGCAAGGTCTTCGTCGTCGACGATCATCCGATCGTACGGCAGGGCTTGGCCTTGCTGATCAATCGCGAATCAGATCTCACCGTGAGCGGCGAGGCGGAAGACGCGCAGACGGCGATGCAGGCCGTCATCGCGGCCAGGCCAGACATCCTGGTGGTGGATATCTCTTTGAATGGGCCAGACGGTCTCGATCTGCTCAAAGAGATCCGAATGAGGTATCCAGATCTGCCGGTTCTGATTCTCTCGATGCACGATGAGTCCATCTATGCGGAGCGAGCCCTTCGGGCTGGTGCCCAAGGGTACATTATGAAGCAGGAGGCGACGGAGAAGGTTCTAGTCGCGCTCCGGCGCATTCTAAGTCACGAAATTTACGTCAGCGAACGGATCGCCAACCGAATGCTACAGCGCTATATCGGTAGCAGGAGCGTTGGCGGTCCTCGCTCGATTGCTGATCTCACCGACCGCGAACTGGAAGTCTTCCGATTGATCGGCGAGGGACACTCCACGCGGCAGATCGCCGAGGAACTGCACATCAGCGTGAAGACCGTGGAGTCGTACCAGGCCCACATCAAGGAAAAGCTGTCACTCCGCAGCGCGCGCGAACTGGTGCAGCACGCCATTCAGTGGAACATCACGGAGAAGACGGCTTAAAGCAGAATTCTTCTCGGCACCGGTTCATTTCGCTTCTTCCTAACTCGCGACCGCATACCGGGTATCTCGGGGAATCCCCGATGCGCCCCATACTACTTCCTAGTAGTAAGAAACGAGGCAGCGCCCGCTTGTGGAGAGCCCTCGTTCCATTGATTCTATCCATCGATAACTCTGTGGAGTGCGTGTGGGCACTCACTCGGAGCTTCCTAAAACCATGCGTTATCACTCCACGTGAGCGCCGCCCCGGAGACGGTTTGCCAACACGAAAGAAAACAGGTTCCCGAAGTGATCGAACTTAGAAAAGGAGACCAGCTATGGCAGCAGAAACAGCTCCTTACGGTCGAAAGACCCAAACCCCACCGGCGGTCTCGGAGGTACACATAGTCTGGATCACGGCCGGGCTCGGCTGTGATGGCGATTCCGTTTCAATCACCGCGGCAACCCAACCCAGCATTGAAGATGTTTTGCTGGGAGCCATCCCGGGGCTGCCTAAGGTTCATCTGCATAATCCCGTGCTCGCCTATGAAAACGGCGATGACTTTCTCAAGTACTGGTATCTCGCCGAGGAGGGTCGGCTGGAACCCTTCGTTCTGGTGGTGGAGGGCTCGATCCCCAACGAGAAGATCAAGAAGGAAGGATACTGGGCGGCTTTGGGTACCGATCCCAAAACCAACCAGCCGATCACAACCAATGAATGGATTGACCGGCTCGCTCCAAAAGCGACTGCGATCATTGCGTGCGGTACCTGCGCGACCTACGGCGGGATCCATGCCATGGAAGGAAATCCTACGGGCTGCATGGGTCTCGCAGATTACCTGGGCTGGCAGTGGACCTCGAAGGCCGGACTTCCGATCGTGAATGTTCCGGGATGCCCGGTGCAGCCCGACAACTTTATGGAGACAGTGCTCTATCTGCTGTATCAGGTGGCGGGGCGAGCACCCATGATTCCTCTCGACGATCAACTGCGCCCGACATGGCTGTTTGGGAAGACGGTGCACGAAGGCTGTGACCGCGCCGGGTACTACGAGCAGGGCGATTTTGCCGAGAGCTATGGCTCTCCGAAGTGCATTGTGAAACTTGGCTGCTGGGGACCAGTCGTCAACTGCAACGTGCCAAAGCGCGGATGGATGGCCGGAATCGGTGGCTGCCCGAATGTGGGCGGAATCTGCATCGGCTGCACCATGCCGGGATTCCCCGACAAGTTCATGCCGTTCATGGATGAACCGCCGGGGGCTAAAGTTTCGTCCGCAGCGGTGGGTGCTTATGGCCGCGCCATTACCGCGTTGCGCACGCTGACTCAAGCCACTTGTAACAAGGAACCGAAATGGCGGCACTCGCGGTCGGAACTGACCACGGGCTATCACCCGAGGTCGTACTGAGCGTCTTACTTAGCCAAGACCTGAATAGAGATCATTTTGAACCGAGATCATAAGAGGAGCGATCGACCATGAGCACAATTACTGCACCGACCAAACAGGTCGACACAAAGGGCAGGAACCTCGTTGAGATGAACTGGGACCCGATCACTCGCATCGTGGGGAGCCTGGGCATTTTCACCAAGATCGACTTCGCAAATCACCAGGTCGCCGAATGCCACAGCACGTCGTCGATCTTCCGCGGCTACAGCATCTTCATGAAGGGAAAAGATCCACGCGACGCTCACTTCATCACCAGCCGCATCTGCGGCATCTGCGGCGACAATCACGCTACCTGCGCAACCTATGCGCAGAACATGGCATTCGGGGTACGGCCCCCTGCGATTGCCGAGTGGATCGTCAACCTCGGGGAGGCCGCCGAGTACATGTTCGATCACAATATTTTCCAGGACAATCTAGTCGGCGTGGATTTTTGTGAGCAGATGGTGAAGGAGACGAATCCGAAAGTTTGGGCAAAGGCTCAGGCGACCTTGGCGCCGCACTCTAATCAACACGGCTACCGTACCATCGCTGACATCATGACCGCGCTCAATCCGTTTACCGGCGCGTTCTATCGCGAGGCTCTGCAGATGAGCCGCATGACCCGCGAGATGTTCTGCCTGATGGAAGGCCGCCACGTGCATCCTTCGACGTTATATCCCGGCGGAGTGGGCACAGTTCCGACCATCCAGCTGTTCACGGATTATATTGTCCGACTGATGAAATATGTGGAGTTCATGAAGAAGGTCGTCCCCTTGCACGACGACATTTTCGACTTCTTCTACGAGGCCTTGCCCGGTTACGAAGAGGTTGGCCGGCGGCGCGTGCTGCTCGGATGCTGGGGTTCGTTCAATGACCCGGCGGCTTGCGATTACACCTACAAGAACATGACGGAGTGGGGCCGCAAGATGTACGTCACACCTGGCGTCGTGGTGGACGGCAAACTAGTCACGACAGACCTAGTGGACATTAATTTGAACATCCGCATCCTGCTCGGCAGTTCGTACTATGACGACTGGCAGACTTCGGAAACGTTTGTGAAGAGCGATCCGTTGGGGAATCCGGTAGACAAGCATCATCCGTGGAACCAGACCACGATTCCGCGTCCTCAGAAGCGCGACTTTGGAGGCAAGTACACGTGGGTAATGTCGCCACGTTGGCTCGACAAGCGCTCTGGCGACCATCTCGCACTTGACACCGGAGGCGGCCCAATAGCCCGGCTTTGGGCCACGGCACTCGCCGGATTGGTGGACATTGGCTACATCAAATCCACCGGACACGGCGTGAAGATGTATTTGCCCAAGACAACTTCCCTTCCCGAAGTCGAATTCGAGTGGAAGATTCCGAAGTGGAGCAACGCGATTGAGCGCGACCGCGCCCGCACCTATTTCCAGGTTTATGCCGCGTGCTGTGCACTTTACTTTGCGGAAAAGGCGCTCGAGGAATTGCATTCGGGCCGTACGAAAACCTGGAACGACTTTAAAGTGCCAGAAGAGGCGATCGGATGCGGCTTCCACGAAGCAGTACGCGGCGTTCTGTCGCACCACGTCGTGATCCGCAAAGGGAAAATCGCGAACTACCATCCGTATCCGCCAACCCCTTGGAATGCCAATCCGCGTGACGTTTATGGTACGCCAGGCCCGTACGAAGATGCCGTGCAGAATACGCCGATCTTCGAGGAGAATGGTCCCGACAAGTTCAAGGGAATTGATATTATGCGCGCGGTGCGAAGCTTTGATCCGTGCCTGCCTTGCGGGGTGCATATGTATCTGGGCAATGGCAAAACGCTCGAGACAAAACATTCGCCGATGTTTGGCCTTCAGCCGTAAACATCGGGAATGAAAAAGCGGGAGCGTTCCCTTCCGGAGCAGCGGGCAGGCTGAACGAATAGCGGATTGCTCCCGCTTCTCGAATTCTAGGGAGGATTGTGGTCAACGAAAAAGAATTCCCACAGCGAGTGCAGAAGATCGGCGAGTTGGTGCACGACCTGGAAACCATTGCAGATCCTGCGTCTCGGGCCGCAGCCAAGGAACTGGTGCAGTTGCTGATGGATCTGCACGGCACCGGTCTCGAACGAATTCTGGAAATTGTTTTCCATTCCGGCGATCAGGGATCGCGGGTAATTGACGACCTGGGGCAGGATCCACTGGTTAGCAGCCTGTTAATTCTCTATGGCCTGCATCCTGAGGAATTCCAGACGCGCCTCGAGCGAAAGCTGGAACAGGTTCGTTCCAAGCTTCACAAGATGGGCGCCGAAGCGAAATTGATCAGCGTGAACGGCAATGATGTGCGGTTGCGCGTCGCGGTAGACAGCCATGCGTGCGGTTCCACGAGTCGGACGATACGAACCACCGTGGAAGAAGCGGTCTATGAAGCTGCGCCCGACCTGACATCGTTGACCGTTGAAGGGCTGGAGGAGCCAAACCCGTCTGGCTTTGTGGCGGTGGAGAGGTTACTGGGAACCTCCTCGCCTCTCCAGCCCTTAGCGCTGCGCAGCGAAGGCATGGACTGAGAGTACGTCGTGATGGCAGATCACTGTGGCTCTGAAGAAGATGAAAACAGAACAGATTCCGGGAGTACCGCAGGCCTTCGAAAGGCTGCGCCAGTTCGCGCGCAAACCACAAAAGCGCGCCGAGCGATGTGAATTGTGCAGTCTCGAAATTGGTTCCGAACATCACCATCTCATTGAAGTTACCCAGCGCAAGCTTCTTTGCACATGTGGAGCGTGCGCCTTGCTGTTCAGCGGCCGGGCTGGACCTAAATACAAACGGGTGCCCCGTGACATCCAGCTGCTGGCCAACTTTCAGATGAGCGACGCCGAGTGGGACGGATTAATGATCCCCATCAACCTGGCTTTCTTTTTCCAGAACAGCCTCGACTCGCGCGTGAGCGCTTTCTATCCCAGCCCTGCAGGTGCCACGGAATCGTTATTGCCGCTCGAAGCCTGGAGCAGCATCGTTCAGGCCAATCCCGCGCTGAATTTGCTGGAGTCCGACGTCGAAGCACTGCTCGTAAACCGCGTTGGACAATCGCGCGGAGCGGGTCCTGCCGAGTATTACATTGTCCCGATCGACGCCTGCTATAAACTGGTCGGACTGATTCGCATTCACTGGCGCGGGCTGTCTGGGGGAACGGAAGTGTGGCAGGAAATCGGCAACTTCTTCTCCGATCTCCGTTCCAAAGCCAGCGTCGTGTCGGAGGGAACGCATGCCTGATCTTAGTTTCAAGGTCGAAGGCGCGGAGGTAGCTAAGTTTTCGGCCTCACCACAACTTGCGTTCAAGCTACGCATCACGAACGCGGACCCCGCGGAGACTGTTCATTCGGTCGCACTGCGTTGCCAGATTCAGATTGAAGTGACACGCCGGCGCTACGCCGCTGAAGAACAGGAAAACCTTCGCGACCTGTTTGGTGAGCCTGACCGCTGGAGTCAGACGCTGCGCAACCTGCTGTGGACTCATGTCAATGTAAACGTTCCTCCATTTAAGGGCGAGACTGTGGTGGAACTGCCTGTTCCTTGCACCTTTGATTTCAACGTGGGCGCGACAAAATATTTTCATGGCCTCGGCGATGGAGAAGTGCACTTGTGCCTGATGTTCAGCGGCACAATTTTTTATGCGGCCGAAGGCGAACCCTTGCAGGTCTCCCCTATTTCGTGGGAGAAGGACGCGCGCTTCAAGTTACCCGTCAAGGTATGGCGGGAAATGATGGACTCGTACTATCCCAACAGTGCATGGCTCTGTCTGCGCCGCGATCTGTTCGAACGGCTCTACGAATACAAGGTGCGGCACGGGATTCTGACCTGGGAGCAGGCGCTCGAGAACATGCTGCAGGCCGAAGAGGCGGTACGTTCATGAATCTCGCGCGTGTTGATCAGATCGCGAAGGCCGTGTTGTATGAGGGATACATGCTCTATCCCTACCGGCCTTCGTCGGTGAAGAATCAGCAGCGCTGGAATTTTGGTGTGGTTTATCCACCTGCCTACAGTGACGCGCAAGGCAGCGGCGAACCAACGCGCATGCAGACGGAATGCATGGTTTGTGGGAGTGCAAGCACTGTTGTCGAAGTGAAACTGCGATTCCTGCATTTGCAGACGCGCAGCAGGCGCCAGTCTTCTCCGGCGACAACTGGATCGCTGCCTAATTGCTGGCAAGAGGCGGTGGAACGGGACGTTCGCGTGCCAGAGGTTTCGCTTGAGCAACTCTGCGTCCAATCAGCCACACACTCTTTTGGGTTCCCGTCCCAGACGCAGGTTGGCTCCGAACACGATGCAGGAGCGAAAGTTGGAGCGATCGTCGAGTGTCGACAAGAGACGGTCGAAGGAATGGTCGATCTCTCGGCGCGACAAGTCGGCGACGGTTTGTTCAGAACCAGAGTTCTCGTGCGAAATGTCGTCTCCGTAGAAGGTGACCTGTGCCGCGATGAAGCGTTAACGCACTCTCTTGTCTCTGCACACCTGATTCTCGGTGTACAAAGAGGAGAGTTTGTCTCACTGCTAGAGCCGCCCGCAGAATTGCAGGAACTCGCGGCACAATGTCAGAACGTAGGTGTCTGGCCCGTGCTGGTCGGGGAACAAGGACAACGCGACACTCTTCTGGCTTCCCCAATTATTCTCTACGACTATCCGCAAATCGCACCTGAGAGCGCCGGCGATCTTTTCGACGGAACTGAAATCGACGAGATTCTTTCGCTGCGCATCATGACTCTCACCGACGAAGAGAAGAACGAGATACGCCAATTTGACGATCGTGCCCGGCAGATTCTCGAGCGGACTGATGCGATGCCCGCCGAACAGTTCATGAAGTTGCACGGTGCGATGCGCGGCATGCGCCCACTCAAGGAGGACAATCCATGAACGAGTGGGAGTGGCAGTTGCTGGAAGACAAGACCACTGTAGACCACTTGACCATCAGTGGTGCTGACGTGAAGGTTGGCGATCGAGTGCGCCTGCGTCCAAAGAAGCGCGGCGACGTGCTCGACATCGCCTTGGCCGGACAGATTGCGGTTATTGAGAGCATTGAGCAGGACTACGAGGGCAAGAGCCACGTCTGCGTAGTACTAGATGATGATCCAGGGCGAGATCTCGGAATGCTTCGGCAGCCAGGCCACCGGTTCTTTTTTGACTCGGAAGAAGTCGAGGCGTTGCCGCCGGAAGACGCTCGGGCCTGCGTTCCGACGCAACAGCCGAGGATTCTGGTGGCGGGCATCGGTAACATTTTTCTGGGCGATGACGGATTTGGGGTCGAAGTCGCGAAGCGATTGTCGGCGCACGTGTTCCCTGTCGGCGTAAAGGTCGTGGACTTTGGCATCCGCGGTTTCGATCTCGCATATGCGCTGCAGGATGGATACGAAACCACGATCCTGGTAGACGCGTACCCAAACGGTCAAACACCGGGGACTGTTTCGCTCGTAGAACCCGTTCTGAACGACTTTGAAAGTTCCCAGCAAGCCGTTGTGGAAACACATGGCATGAATCCGATGAATGTGTTGCGAATGGCGGCGGCAATGAATGGGCGGCTAAACAAGGTTCTGCTCGTAGGCTGTGAGCCCGCGACATTCGGCGGCGAAGAGGGACAGATGGGTTTGAGCGATACCGTCGAGGCGGCGGTCGAAGAAGCGGTGAAAATGGTTATCTCGGTGGTAGACACGATTCTGCAGCATCAACAGTAAAAGATCAAAAGAAGTTATCTTGAAAGGAGACCGCCGTGTCCGAAAACAACAACCACTCCAACTCTTCGACTGATAAGGACACTCTGTTCATGCTCGGTGGGGTCGCATGTATCGTGTTTGGCGCAGGTTTGATTCTTTCGAATCCAATGGTGCGACGTTACTTGGGGCAAGTCGGACTTGGAAACCTGGTACAGGACGTCCTGCCGGACCTGGATCGGTATCTTAAGTTGCGTTCGATGTAAGAGTCGTACACTGGTGCTGGGGACCCAATTTCGAAGGATGAAAGGGCTTCTGCCGTTCGACGTTTTGAACATAGCCTGACGGTGGTCGTGAAAGCATATGACGCCGCAGAACATATCTGTTCGATATGCGATCGATCCGAAAGCAAGTCAGTTTACAGTGCAGGCATTTGCCAGTGGCCTGATATCAGCGGTAGCCCACAGCCCGAAAATTGCCATACGGGAATGGACCGGGACTGTGAACTTCATCCCAGACACCTTGAGCGACGCGAAATTGAAAGTGGTGATAAAAACTTCGTCCCTCGAAGTGCTGGATGAACTGAGAGAGAGCGACCGGCGCGAACTCCAGCGCGTCATGAACGATGACGTGTTGGAGACCAGAAGATTTCCGGAGGTAGTATTTGAAAGTTCGGTGATCGGGGCGGACCGGCAGAAAGACTCGGTGTACCGCGTGAATGTCGAGGGAAGGCTCTCCCTTCACGGAATCACCAATGGACAGACATTCATTTCCCAGGTGGCGTTCGGAGTCGATTCATTCCGTGCGCATGGCGAGTTTACGTTGCTGCAGACCGACTACGGGATTCATGTCGCATCCATTGCGGGGGGCACGCTCAAACTGCAGGACGAACTGAAATTCCGGTTTTATGTAGTCGGGCGCAAACAAGGCTAAGAAGAGCGGCCTCGTCATTGGCTAAACCGAATAATGCCGGAGGATTTTACTGTGCATGCAACTGGGCCACTCTTGGAGGATGACACCGTTCGCTACGTAATCGACAGCAAGAGCAGTAAGTTCGTCGTGAAAGTATTCGCCACGGGCTTGCTCTCTGCCTTCGGACACGATCCCAAGATTGCGATCCGAGAGTTTCAGGGGAACGCATCGTTCAGCCCGAATGGCGGGGCCCTCGACGATGCGCGAGTGGATATCAGGATTCAGGCGAACTCCCTTGAAGTTGCCGACGATGTCAGTGACAAGGATCGACAAGATATCAATCATAGGATGCACACTGAGGTTTTGGAGAAAGAGCGCTTCCCTGAAATCGTGTATGAGTGCACTCGAGTAAAAACCAGCGGGAGCGCTGACCGCTACTGGGCCGCGTTGAACGGGGAATTGACGTTGCATGGCGTAACTCATCCTATGCCCGTCTCGGCGAGGGTGGTCATCGACGGCGACTCTCTGCGAGCTTGGGGCGAGTTCACGGTTCGGCAAAGCGAGTATGAGATAGCCCCAGTGTCCGCTGCTGGTGGGGCGATTCGCGTCAAAGATGAGCTCAAATGCACGTTCGATATCGTGGCGCGCAAGCAGGGATAACTCAGGTAGCGCAATGAGACAGGGCAACCGCGTCGAATCGAGCATGTGCCTGGCCGCACCTTCCGGCGGTATGATTGGCCTGTGGAATCTGCTAAGAAACACCGACAACTTTGCATGATCGAAGCGGACTTTGGATGGTGAGCGCTTATTCCATTCGAGTGCGGGGCGTGGTGCAGGGCGTCGGGTTCCGTCCTTTTGTCTATCGCTTGGCTCTTGCGAACACGCTGACTGGTTGGGTCCTTAATGGCGAAGAAGGCGTAGAGATTCATCTCGAGGGTGCCGAACCGCGTCTGAATGCCTTCGTCCGCGATCTCAAAAGCCACGCGCCTCCAGCCGCCAACATTGCAGACATCGAAATCCGGCCGGCCGAAGCAGTTGGTTTACACGACTTCACCATTCGCACGAGTGAGCATCGAGAGCAACCGACCGTTCGCATCTCACCGGATATTGCTGTCTGTGACGCGTGCCTCGAGGAACTCTTCGATCCTGCCAATCCGCGGTACGGGTATCCCTACATTAACTGCACGAACTGTGGGCCACGGTATTCGGTTGTATTAAGTCTGCCGTACGACCGTTGTAACACGACCATGAAGGCATGGCCGCTGGACGAATACTGTGGTTCCGAATATCACGACCCGAGCAATCGGAGATTTCATGCGCAACCCGTAGCCTGCCCGGTCTGCGGACCAAAGTATTTTCTGCACGAACGCGGAGAAACAACCGACGAGGGAGAGGCTGCCATACAACGCACCGCCTTGCTCTTGACTCACGGAAAGATTCTCGCGGTAAAGGGACTCGGGGGATTTCACCTGGCCTGCGACGCATCGAATCCTGCGACGGTTGCCATGCTGCGCGAGCGCAAATTCCGCAAAGAGAAGCCGTTCGCAGTTATGGTGCGAGATCTCAGCGTGGCTCGGAGCCTGGTTGAGCTTTCCAGCGAAGCTGAAGAGTTGCTGACGTCCGTGGCGCGACCCATCGTGCTGGCGCGCGCTAAGGCGAATCTCGAGGGCGTCGCTCCAGACAACACCGAACTAGGCTTGATGCTTCCGTATACGCCGCTCCATCACTTGCTGTTCGCTGCGGGAGCACCGCAAGCCCTGGTAATGACAAGCGCGAATCGTTCGAGCGAGCCGATTGCGTACGACGACGACGCGGCGCTTGAATATCTTTCCGGAATCGCGGATGCATTCTTGATCGGCCAGCGCCCGATCGCCCGGCGTGTGGATGATTCAGTTGTTCGTGACGGAACCTTTGGCCCTGCGATTCTTCGGCGGGCACGCGGCTACGCTCCTGGCGCGGTCGCGACTCTTCCGGTCGAGCATCCAATCCTGGCGGTGGGTCCAGATCTCAAGAACACGATCACTCTAGTGGTCGCTGGGCAAGCCTTCGTCAGTCAACACATCGGAGACTTGTCTCACTACGAGGCTCTACGCGCGTTTCGTGAAACGGTGCAAGATTTAGTTTCAATGTACGAGGTTTCGTGGGACGACCTGTTGGTCGTGCACGATTGTCACCCGCAATACGCGTCGACCGTGCACGCCGTAGAACTTCCTGCCGCACAAAAGCGATCGGTTCAGCATCATCGCGCTCATGTCGCTTCGGTTCTGGCGGAACGTGGTGAATGGGAAACCCGAGTCGCAGGTGTGAGCTTCGACGGCACTGGATACGGGGATGACGGCAGCATATGGGGTGGCGAGATCTTCGTCGGCAGCGTGGTGGAAGGTTTCGATCGCGTGGCGCACTTGCGCCCGGCGGTGCTTGCTGGCGGCGATGCGGCAGCGCAGTTTCCCGTTCAAGCGGCCGCTGGTTTCCTCGCGCAGATCGATGACGTACCCGACTTCACACGTCCCTCGTTTCGCTTCCCTGACCGCTACGGCCGCGCGCTTCAACTGATTCGCAAAAACGTTCGTACCTTCGGAACCACTTCCGTGGGACGCCTGTTTGACGCCGCTGCGGCGCTTCTCGGCTTCACCCGGCAAATCAGTTTTGAAGGTCAGGCGGCGATCTGGCTGGAGCAACTCGCCCGGACCTCAGAGCTAACAAAACCCTACCCATTTCCCTTCGCCGGGCAGCAACTTGATTTTCGACCGCTGCTGAAGGCGGTGGTGCAGGATCGTCTGCGGGAGAGAAATCCCGCCGAGATCGCACGCGCTTTCCAACGAGGTTTGGCCCAAGGTCTGCGGGATGCGGTTTTGGCAACGTGCGAAGCCCACCGCTTGGATACAGTTGTTCTTTCGGGTGGCGTTTTTCAGAACGAGTTGCTACTTGAGGATTTCAAGTCTGCGGTCGCGGTTGACAGCATATGCGTCTGGACGAATCGTGCGGTTCCTTCCAATGACGGGGGAGTCAGCCTGGGCCAGGCGGCGCTGGCGGCGTTTGGGAGGTTCGACGAAACCGTGTGAAACAAATGTCTCGACCTCTTCAGGTTTGCAGTGCACTCGGCTACTGTCGTCGCAGTATTGATCGGCGCGACGATGCTCCCTAACATTAAAGCAATGATTCGCAAACTCAACAACGGACAATATCGTTTGTACTCTCGCAAGAAGAATGCGAAGACAGGGAAAAGGCGGAACCTGGGAACATTCTCTAGCAGGCGCGCGGCCGAGGCACACGAGAGAGGGGTGCAATACTACAAGCATCACTGAGAGCGGGTCACTTCAACCCGCTGCTCGCAGAGTGGTTGTCCTTATTAATGTGAGTTCTTTACTTCGAGAAGTACAAGTCCCTGGACCGGAATTTCGAGCGTGAGCGATCCGCCCTTCACGTCGCGGGTTTCAGCGGGCGAAAGCCTTGCAGCCGCTCGGAGCTTGGCGACCTGCTCTTGCGTCGGATATCGCGGCGAGCCCATCGCCTCATATGCCTTGTGGACGTCGCCGTGTGCCGGATCTAGCCGCGTCACCTGAACCATGGAAGCGCTCGCGTGCTCGAACTTAAACGTTACTTCTTTCGCGGATTCTCCGGTATGAGACGGAGGTGCGATATTCCATGCGGCGACCACCAGTGTGCCATCCTGGCGGCGCGTAACGAGGGCGGAGTCGGAGGCCTCGTCGAGCCGCTGCTCGCCGAACTGGTGCAGAAGAAGAAAGGCATTGAAGGCTGGCTTCGGAATACCATCAGCCGCGATCAGGCCATACCCGCCATAAAAGGGCTGCTTTACGACCCCTTGCTCTTCAAAGACGTCGGAAAATGTCCAGTAAGACATCTCGTCCACCAAGCCGTCGCACTGCCGAATCGTGTCCGCAAGCCACGGACCCATGTAAGTTGAGTCGGTGACGTCTGGCTCGTTCTTGTAGCTTGCGTTGAACTCGGTCCAAAACAGCGGAAGGTTAGGCATCGAGGAAGACTTGATCTGATCGTGAACCTTTTTGACGGCGCGGCAGACCATCCGGTCTCGCGGAATTTCTTCGTGTGTTCCGAAGACATCTTCAGCCTTGTCGTTGCCATAAACGTGGGATGAGACGAAGTCGACAGGAACTTTGTTCTCGGCGCAATGCCGGATGAACACATCGGCCCATGCGGCCTGGGCAGTCGCAGGACCGCCAATACGAAGCCGCGGACTGACGGCCTTGATGTCGCGCGCAGTGTGGTCATAGAGTTCAAAGTACGTGGCCTGGTGCGGGTCGCCGGCCCAGAAATCAATGTTGGGCTCGTTCCAGACTTCGAAGTACCATTGCGATACTTCCTCGATCCCGTATCGCTCTATTAAGTGTCTCGTGAATTGCGTGATCAATTCGTCCCACTTCGTATAGTCCTTGGGTGGGGAAACATTTTGTTTGTACCAGAAGGCGTGCGGGGCATCCTTGGCGGCGAGTTTCTTAGGCATGAAACTCAGCTCCACGAATGGACGAACGCCGTTGGCAAGCAAGCCGTCGTATATCTGGTCAACATAGGAAAAGTTCAACACGGGCTTGCCTTGCGGATCTTCGTCGTAAACGCCAACCTCATCGTGAAAAATGGCATGAAAGCGAACGTATTCGATCGCGGTGATCTTTTTGGTTTCGCGGAGATCTTCGCGGTAGCTTTCGCGCAGCGAGAGAATGGCGCGTCCCGAGCCAAACATGTGCTCCCAAAAATGCGGCAGCGGATGCGCGGGCGCGGCGGCGTCAATGACGACGGTTTCCTTACTCTGGGACTGGGAGTGGAGGGGCGCCAAGAGGAACGCAGCTGAAAGAACAAGGGGCAGCGCGATAGTAACATCGATTCGGCAAAACTTGCGCATAGAATTCCTTCGAGTCTATAGGAAGAAAAAAGCGGGCGATAAGACATTCTCATCGCCCGGAGCAAATTCAAGAGTTAGAAACTGAGCCGCGCCTGGAATTCGATTACCCTACCGGCCAGGCCGTCAGACGAACGACCAAATTGGCCAGTGTTCGTAATGTCCGTTTGTGCGGTTGCCGGTATGAGTGGCGAAAGATTCAGAATGTTGAATGCATTGAAGAAATTGGCTCGAATCGCTAGCTTGGATCCTTCTCCAAAGAATCCAAATCGTGGGATCGCAAAATCCTTCCCAAAGGTGAGGTCGACCGATGTATAGCCAGGCCCGATGAAAATATTGCGGCAACGGCAGGCTGGACCTCGAGTGAATTGAGGAGGAGGAAGCGTAGTGGCCCCCGGGAAGCTGCCCGATGGGTCCGGAAAGACGCCGTTGATCCATTGTTGCTTTGACGGGCTTGCGATCACACCCCCCGCATACTCGAAAGGCATATCTGGAAGGGTACCATCGCCATTGCGATCTGTATTGAGATCGCAGCAGCCAATCAGGGCAGAGTAGGGGAAGCCCGAGTGTTTGCTCATGATGCCGCTGATGGTCCAGCCGCCGAGGGCTGTGCCCAGCAAATCGTGCCGGCCTCGAAGTATAGGAAGTTCCCACACTGCGTTCATGACAAAGTTATGAGCGATGTTGAAATCAGAATTGCCGCGATTGACCTCTTGATTGCCGGGATCTGTCTGCTGGAAGCCAACTTCGTACGACGACGTGTCAATCGCGTGACTCCACGTATAGTTCGCGCCGAATTGCAAACCGTGGTTGAACCTCCGAGTAACACTAAAAACCCCAGCATCATAGCTCGCATTCACATCGGGCAACGGGAAATAGAGATTGCTGAAGCGGTTGTTCCCTGTGGCATGTGGTGCTAAGCATGTGGGATTGGTGGAGCCGCACGGCAAACCATTGGAACCATTGTTCTGGAAAAAGTCTCTTGCACCGTCAAACGTATCCCCCGGCATAATTCGATTCAAATCGATCGTCCGAACCAGTTTCCGGGCCCTGCTTCCTTGGTATCCGACCTTGACGATGAGATCCTTTGCAGGTTCCAGCTGGACTTCAGAAGAGAAGATATAGACATACGGGTTCGGTTCGCTTGGTAACGCGCCGAATAGCGACACCTGATTCGTGGTTGCACAGCCGGGAACCGAGCACAGCGCACCATCGGGAGCAACACCGTTCGCAAAGGCAGGATTTACTGGGTAGCTGGTGGCCTGCCGGTTCGTCCCCAGCGTATAGAGGATGTTAGAACCGGGAGGTGGGCCCACGATCGGACCAGGATCGAAGAAGCAACAGGCGGCAGCCAAGGCAGAGTAAGGAGTATCCTGGCGCACGTTATCGAATACCACATCGCCGTTGCGGTTGAACGCGATGCCGAAGCCACCACGAACAACGACACGACCGCTGTAGCGTCCGGGACTCCAGGCATAACCGATGCGGGGGCCAAAACCATTACGATCCGGCTGATAGAGCTGATCGCCCTTCGGGCAGGCAGCCAAGGGGGCAATGTGAGCGCACACCGACCCGTTGATGAAACCCTGCGAACCAAAGACGTAGTTACTTATCGTGTTGTGGGATTCGGTCAGAGGGCTGAAATACTCCCAACGGAGGCCGAGATTGAGAGTGAGATTGGGTCGAACCTTCCAGTCGTCCTGCGCGAAGAGAGCATAGTCATTATCGCGGAAGTAGCGCCTTCCGTTGACTGCGCCACCGGTAGGATTCACCTGCACCTGTTCGTAGAAGCAGCAGGCATCATTGGCAAAATTCATCAGTCCGCGAAACTGATACTGCGGCCGTTCTGCTCCCGGTTCATTGTTATTGTTCTGTTGGCGGCTGGCCTGAACCCCAAACTTCCAAGCGTGCCGATTGTGGATCCAGCTGAATGACTCAGCCAGAGCGTAGGTATTCTGCGTGAGCGCTCCCGGAGTGGTGCCGCTCTGACCGATTCCAATAAAGCTGTCGTTGCTTCCGAACCCGCCAATATCGAAGTCAAAGAGCCGAACCTGTGGAATGCCGAAGTTTGTTTGACCCACCGGTTGCGTTTGATCGTAGCTGTAACGGGTGAAGTTGGCGCGCAATTCATTGAGCATTGTGTTACCGATGGTGCGCGTCCAGCCAAGCGTACCCGCATAATTCCGAGGTTCAAACGTCAGGTCCCCGATCGGTCTCTGCCCACCGTTGAAATTGTTTAGGCGGACAATATAGGTGCTTGCAAAGAACTGGTTCTTACCTTGGGTATAGTCCACACGACCGTTGTACTGATTTGCATTGGTTGTATTTGGAACGGTGAGATCAAAGACACCCCAGTCAGGAGTGCCGTCGGGACCGCTACCCGTTGCCGGGGTTCCCGCTGGGTACCATTTGCCTAACCCATAGCCTGGGGTCAAAGAACAGCAGTCTGTCTCTGATACGACGGACGAAATGCGGGGAGCTATTCCGGGAGTACTGAAGATCTGTGCAGCAATGCTTCCTGGATTTTGCGCAATGACGTACTGCTCGAATTGTGGTGTCTCCAGAGTCTGCGAACGGATCGGGACTGTATTGCTGAGCCGTACTCCCTCATAGGAGAAGAAAAAGAAAAGCCTGTTCTTGATGATTGGTCCACCGACGCTGCCGGCGAAATCGCGGTACTTCTGGTCCACTCGGTCCGGGCAATGGCTGGCTGTAATCGTAAACTGGCTCGGCGTTCCGGTCTCACAAGTGATTGGGGCAAGAGGCACGTTGGTCGGCCCATAGAACTTGTTGAAGGCGTTCAACCCCTTATCATTGATCTTGAAAAAAGCACTTCCATGCCAGTTATTGGTGCCGTTCTTGGAAATGACCTTGATCAAGGCGCCTGAGTTCCGGCCGTCTTGAGCTGAGTAACTGGCGGAGGAGACTGAGACTTCCTGCACAGATTCCTGATTCGGGGTAACAACCGCTGCACCGCCCCACTCAAGACTGTTAACGCTGACACCGTCCAACATAAAATTGTTTGAGGAAACACGTTGGCCGTTGGCGATGGCCTGCACCTGGTTCTCGGTCTGGAAGATCGAGTTATTCGATCCTCCCGGTCCCACCTGTTGCGGAATTGCTAAGGAGTTTCCATTCCCTTGGCGGGATGCGTCGCCGAAGACTCCCGGAGTAAGACGGATGAGTTCGTAAGGGTCCCTACCGAATTGCGGCAAATCGACGACCTGTTGCGCCGTGATGGTATTGTCAACATTCGCATTTTCGGTGGGAAGGGCCTCAGAGGTGCTTGAGACCTGGACTACCTCCTGCGCGGAACCGGCCTGAACCGTGATATCCAACCCCCGAGGTGCCTCGGCCGCTACTTCGACGTTGTTGGTGGTTTGCTTTTTGAAGCTGGCCGCCTCAACGTCCACTTTGTAGGTACCGGGAGGAAGACCTGGAATCGAATAGAATCCTGATCCACTGGTAAGCGTATCGCGACTGACGCCGGTGGCTTCATTGGTGACGGTCACCTTTGCGCCCACAACAGCGGCTCCGGATTTGTCGAGCACTGTGCCCTGGATGCCGGCTCCGTATTGGGCCCAGGCGGGCGCGGCCACAACCACTGCAAGTAAGAGTAGCAGCGGAGAACGATGCAGAATGCGGGTAAAGCGCATAGTAAACCTCCGAACAGTATTGTGGTAACGGGCCAGCCGTGAGGGGTCCGAACTTCGCCAGAGATGATTAAAAAACCAATGCCTGCCCACTACAGGATTGTCCGTACTTCTGTTGACAGAGTGCCGTATAAGGTTGCTTTTCAGGTGCGAATATTACGTGGCGGAAAGGCCACGAAACATTTCAGAATTGTTCACCTCTCGGCCCAGGGGCTTTCTTTGATTCTCGTGAAAAGGGTTTGATCAAGGGACATTGTGGACTCAATCGAGCGAGAAGTTCAAGGGGTCAATATGCATTTTTGCTGTTGAAAATGCGCAACACAGTCATCGTCATGATCTGAAGATCGAAGGTCAGGCTCCAATTGCGCAGATAATACAGGTCGTACTCCACGCGCTTCGCGATCGAAGTGTCTCCGCGCCAGCCGTTCACCTGCGCCCAGCCGGTGATCCCCACTTTGAAGAAGTGGCGTGAATTGTATTGGTCGACTCTCTCGAGATGACGCTCGACGAAGTGCGGCATTTCGGGGCGCGGGCCGACAATGCTCATGTGACCCCAGAGGACATTGAAGAATTGGGGCAGTTCATCGACATTCAACTTGCGAAGAATCGACCCCACCCGTGTGCAGCGGGGGTCTCCGGGAGTCGTCCAGCCCCACTCTGGTTGGCCCGGAGTCAGAGCCTTCATCGTGCGGAATTTAAGCATGCGGAAGATTCGCCCATTCAGCCCAACTCGATTCTGCGCAAAGAACACCGGCCCGGGGCTTTCCAATTTAATGGCTAGTGCAACCAACAGCATCAGAGGCGAAGTCAATAGCAGCACAAATACGGAGAACCCGATATCGAAGATGCGCTTCGGAACAAGATAAGGACCACTCTCCGCGAGCGTCGGACGAAGGTCAAGCATGTGGATTCCGCCCAAGTCGATCAGCCGGTCGCGAATGCCTACGCCGTCTCCGAGGTCGATCACGACTCGGGTCGGCACGCAAAGTTTTTCCAACGTGGGAGCGATTTTCTGAACCTCGCTTAAACGAGCGGCAGGCAGAGCAATAATCACGTCATCAATGGCATGCCCGTTCGAGAAGTTGGGAACCTGGTCGGTTTCAAACACAGGACCATCTACCGCGACTTCCTGACCGGGCAGGCGCACGAAGCCCACGACCTTGCAAGGCAGCACCTCGCCATGTACTAACGATGCGGCGACCCGGCTAGCAAACTGGTCGGTTCCAACCATCAGAATCTTGACTTCGTTCCGCCCGCTCTTCCGCATCGATTCGAGCAGTACGCGGAACATGACGCGAGCAATCGTTGCCAGAATAAAAAGGGTGATCGCACTAATGCCCACTACAAGCCGTGAATAACTTGC
>Ga0070714_100000086_pt1 | contig 79323 bp, 86 predicted proteins | sample LARL83metaG_FD_65450 | JGI IMG/M metagenome (GOLD analysis project Ga0070714, IMG submission 65450) | Corn, switchgrass and miscanthus rhizosphere microbial communities from Kellogg Biological Station, Michigan, USA - LAR L8-3 metaG | ecosystem: Host-associated > Plants > Roots > Rhizosphere ... | reverse complement strand
ATGACCTCTGTCGTGTTAGTTAAGTTGAAAAAAAAGTGAAGAACAGTGCATGATTGTTCATGCATGCCGCCGGAGAGATGGTCGGTGAATTCCGAGAAGAGTTTAGCGGCGCGTGCGATAGACGCTCTTCACGGCCTCAGGAAACTCCGGCTCGAAAAGGAATTAGCGCGAGATTCATTGTCTTAATGAGTGTACAGTAATGCGTGATGGTTAGGAGAGGGTCAAGATGCGGGCCAGAATATTTCCCGCCCACAACATTTCGCCGTCAGGCTGAAAATTCTGTTCGCGCTTATCGGAATGGTTCGCGGGGCGATTGGTAACCATGCCGTGCCGGCTTTTTTGACATAGCGCACTTGGAGGTTTCGGCTGGATGGTGCCGCGAGGGATAGAAGCTCACAAATAGATATTACCACGAAAATCGAGTTCGTACACTCTCACGATTCTCACATCCGTTCCCTCGTACTTAAACATAATGCGAATATCGCCAATGCGAAGGCGGTAGTAGCCTTTCAAGGGTCCTTTCAACTCACGGACATCGGAGTTGTTGATCTCTTCGTGTGTGAGCTTTCGAACTGCCTTTCGAATTTGCTCTTTCAACTCTTCCTCATGAATTTGATTGGGATGACGCTTCAGAAATTTATCGGCCGACCGACCGAGATCGACCTTAATTTCTTTTCCCATCGTCCTCGATGTAGATGGTTCTCACAATTTCCTTGTCCTCGTCGGTCATCGCATTGAGGATCGCTTCGAGATCGGCTTGTTCTTCATCGCTAACGTAGCCAACAGGCGAGGAGTCACGCTGTTCGAAATGGCTTCGGGTGTGTTCAATCTCTTCTTTTGGAAGCACATCCTTATCGAGAATGAGCACCAGCTTGTGCTCGGATTCGGCAATTTCAACTCCGTTCATAGTATACCTTTTTAAGGACAACAGCCTCTCGGAATCAAAAGAATCCCAACTTCCGATCAGATCGTGTTCGCAGAAGTTCACGCCTATTGGCACCTAATAAGTAACGACTCCGGCCCAAATCTCGTTATGTATTGCACATTATGTTTCCACGTTTTGCGCTTGGTTTTGGGTATTTGATTTTCCTGCTCGTGGTCGGGCTCTTAGTGCTTGGCGTCCATTTTATGTCGGGCACGGTCCCGCGTTACAGCGGGTCCGCCACGGTCGCGGGTCTTGGCGCGACGCTCGATATCGATCGCGATGAGTATGCCATTCCCCACATCCATGCCGCGACCGAGCGCGACGCCTATTTCGGCTTAGGCTACGCCGAAGCGCAGGACCGGCTGTTTCAAATGGAGTTGGAGCGCCGGCTTGGCGCAGGAAGGATGTCGGAGCTTTTTGGAACGCAATCGCTCTCGCTCGACGAGTGGGCGCGAACGATCGGCTTCTCGCGCATCGCGGACCAGATGTGGCGCATGGCCGGCGCGCATACGCGCGAAGTCCTTAAGGCGTATTGCGCGGGCATCAATGGGTATCTTCACGATCATCGCACGCATTTGGGTTTCGAGTTTGACGCGCTTGGGCTCGCGCCGGAAGATTGGCGACCGCAGGATTGTTTGGTCATTGGCCGGTTGATGGCCTGGGAAATGAATTTTTCCGCGCTGACCGATGCCGCCTATAGCGATTTTTCGCTCGCGCTCGATAGCGCCCGTCTCCATTCGCTTTTTCCGTTCTATCCCGCGGATGGCGCGACCGTGCTCGGAGGAGCGAATCCGAACATGTTCGTTTCGAATTATCTTGTGACTCCGCAGGCGCTTCCGGCAACGGCTGCCCACGAAAGTTCCAAAGCGACCCGCGCTGCGACCGATCAATCGCTTCCGAAGTCCGCGAACAGCGGCCTCGCAAACCCAAACCGGTCGCCGAAGCCTCCAACGAAACCGACGCAATCGAAACCATCTAAACCGCAACCGCAGCCTTCGACGAAGCCGCCGCAACCCCATGCGCCAAAACCCGCTCCTCGTACGGGAATGCTTGGCATTGCGCAGTCGCAATACGCAGCTATTTTCAAAGCCGGCTCCGCGTTCGATAGCGCCATAGGCACGTTCCTGGGCGGAGGCTCGAATACGTTCGCCGTTGCTCCGTCTCGAAGTGCCAGTGGCTCGGCGCTGCTCGAAAACGATACGCACTTGCAGCTTGGCTCTCCCTCGCGATGGTATCTCGCCCATCTCACAAGCGATGACGGTCTTAACGTCGCAGGATTTCTTATTCCGGGACTACCCGTTATTCTTTCGGGCCGCTCGCCCGATCTTGCATGGGGCATTACAAGCGGCATGGCCGACGAATGCGATTACTTCGTGGAAAAACTCGATTCGACCGGCACGAAGTATATCCTTCCCAACGGCACCGCACGTAAATTCGATATTATTCACGACACCATTCGCGTCCGCGATACCGCTCGAGCCAGCGATAATTCCACGATCGATCCCTTGCGTATCGTCCTGTTCGAAATTCGCATGACGAACCAGGGGCCGGTTATGACCGGAATGCATCCCGATTCGCTTGGCCGATCGTTCCATGGCGATGAGCGCGCGGGTGGCATTCCAACAACATCCCTGTTTAACCGGCCCTCACGCCCCGTCGCATTGATGTGGAACGGTGCTTATGCACTCACGGACGAACTGGCCGGATGGCTCGAACTTCCACGAGCAACAACGGCAACCGAAGCGCGGAACGGCATGAGTGGATTCGCTGCCCCATGCCTCAACCTTTGCCTGGCCGATACCAAAGGAAACATTACGTATCAATTCATCGGACGCCTGCCTCGGCGCATGGGCAGCGACGAGCGGTTGCTTCTGCCGCGCGATGGATCGAATCCCGCCGATGTGTGGCAAGGTTTTATTTATATGCGCGATCTCCCGGGAGTCTCGAATCCGACACGCGGATATATCGTCTCTGCGAATAATCCACCCGGCATCACCGGTGCGACGGCGGCATCCACCCACGGACCCATTTCGTTCGGATTGGATTGGGAACCATCCTCGCGGGCCGACCGGATAAGCGAGCGGCTCCAAACGAACCCGGCAAAACTCGATGCTGCTGCCGTTCAAAGCATTCAAACAGATATTGTAAGCTCCTACGATCTTCGCCGCGTCCTCCCCTATCTTCTCGCCTTATACCCGAATCCCAATCCACCCAGCATCGCGCCGGATCGGACCTCGGCGTTTCGACTCGATTCCATGCGGCTCTTTTGGAAAGAAGATTCTCTCGAGCATCATACGACAATCAGCGATAGCGCGATGAAGCTCGTTCGCAGCAATGACTCCTTGTGGCTTGCCGAGCACCGGCCGCCGGAAGATACGATGAAGCCCGCGAAGATCGATCCGTTCACGGACCAAGTGCTGACCTATCTTCGAAATTGGGACGGCGGAATGCGGCCCGAAGAAATCGCGCCGGCGATCTATTCTGTGTTCCTGAATCGGCTCCTCTTTAATACCTTCCGCGACGCGCTCGGCTCCGAGCGGTACAGCGAATTTATTTATTTGGATAATATCCCGCTTCAAACACTCGCGAACATTTTGCCGGATACCGCTAACATCTGGTGGCACGCTTCGAGCACGAGCGGAGGATTCCGAACAAGTACCGAAAATAACCGGCGCGACGCTATTCTTCAAATATCGTTTCGAGAATCGCTTCGAATTCTCGCGCTCACGCTGGGGCGCGATCTTCGCACCTGGCAATGGGGACGGTTGCATACGCTTACGTTCCGGCATCCGTTCGATAAAGCCAGCAAGCTCATTGCTCGCTTGGTCGATGTGAACGCCGGTGCCATGCCGGGTGGCCCGACAACGGTTCTGCAGGGCACCTATTACCTTTGGAACCCGTATGAAATGCAGATCGGCCCTTCGATGCGAATGGTTACCGATCTGAAGGAGCCGGTCCTTTTCGGTGTGCTCCCTACCGGCAACTCCGAAGCCATCTTCGGCGATCATTACAAGGACATGCTTCCACTCTACCAAACCGGCGCGCTGGTGCGCATCTCTCTCACCGATCGTAATCCGAATTGGAAGCGATTCGAATTACGGCCGCAAGGCGAATGAACAACGTTACAATCTAACATCGATTTGCACCGCTGCGGTAAAATCCGATGTTCCGGTATGCGCCGTAAGGCCGCTGCCAAAGGTGTGGGGCTCATCGTAGATCGTGCCGGCAAGATAGAGCGAGCATTCCAGCGACCGAAGCGCGTGAACAGACGCTCGGAGCGCGAGTCTCCAGCCTAAACCATCCAGCGCGTTGATCGCGGCCGTGCCCGGCGTCCCCGATTCATAGAGCCACATCGCGGAGTTGGAAGAAACCGTCTGGAATCGGACAGTCGAAATTGTTAGCTCCGTGCGAAGGGCGGGGGCGGGCACGCGCACTTCTTCGGAAGCGGACCATCCATGCTCCACATTTGTGAGCAGATAGCGAACCTGCTCGAATCTCGTTCGAAAGACAGCCCCTCCATCGGAACGGTAGGAAGCTTCGAGCCGCGTATGCATGGTCTCGCCCTGAACGGTAGCGTAACCCGTTCGGCTGCTGTCGGACTGCACGGTTGCATTCTGTTCATCCCGCACGGTGGCGCTAAGATCGAACCCTTTCGACGCATAAAAATTCACGGCGGCCAGGTAATCGTGCTTTTGCTTCCCAAAGAGATCACCCTTTGGAACGATCTCATCCTCCATTTTCACGTACCCATTGAGACGCAGCCGATTTTCAATCGGCTCGAGTTCAATACCAAAGTAATATCCATCGAGATTCGAAATTCCGGATGCGCCTACCCCCGAGACTTCTCCGAATGGCGAATTAAATCCCTCGGGAAGGTGACGATAAAGCAATGAAAAAGAAAAATTGGCTGCGGGAGCGAAAACGCTGGTAAGAAGCAGCGCGCTTCGGTGTACGGTATCGTTGACCGAAAACGCAGCCTCTGCGGATGCAGACCATGTAGCGCCAATCGCAAGTGCGTCGATGCCGGCCATGCCGAGATGCGTCCCCAAGAATGGAACATTCGAGGTGCCGGCAAATGGATGGTCGTATTGAAGCGTATAGGCCGTCGTGCCGCCCTTCAGGTAAAAGCTGGCGGTATCCGCAGTAGCAATTTCTGCTCGGGCTCCGATTACTCGTATGGTCGCGGCATTCGCAAGGGCAAGTTCGCTTTGCGTGCGATGAATGCCGGAGGAGTATATCGTTCGGATCGTATCGTTCACCACGCTCGCGTCGACAGCGCGATCGGATGCGAAAACGAAAAGCCTCCCCGGTCCCGCATTGATTTCCGCGGCGCCGCCGCGAAGGCTTTTTGAAGAGTTAAAAAGCGAGCCTCGCATTCCAAACGATCGCTGCTCGACCGCGCCCGCGGCTGCCCGTGCTTCCGAACGCCCCACCCCGCCGCCAAAGAGAATCCCATTACCGAATGCAAGCCGGTAATCGCCCGCGATCGCCTGCACGATGCCGAAAGAATTCGAAATCGCGATGGAGCTTCGAGTCATCACAAATCCGCCGAGGTGCTCGGTGAAACTTGGTTCCCATGATTGCTTCTCTTCTTCTCCGGCTACCTCCAGCGCCGGAGAGGAAGCGCGGATTTGATTAAGAAATCCGATGGGCGGACCTAAATACGCTCCCGTGGTATAACCTTGCTCCGACTCCGCTTCCAGTGGCTCGGTCTCGCGGCTTCGGAGCGAGAATTTCGCAGGCGGCACGGCCACCTTTGAGGATATGGCACGATGTGCTCGGATCGCAGCATGGGCTTCGGTCCAGGTTACTTCTGGATTCGCGTGGAGTAAGGTGAGACCCACCGCAGCGACGGCAGGAAGGCCATCGAGATATTCGAAGGTCTCGCCCGGGTCTAAATTCGGGAGACCGGGATCATCAAGAATGTGGCGAGCCACCTGGTCCTCCGAGGAATCGGGAGAACGGACCATCTTCCGATGCTGCGTAGAATCGAGCACGGGCTGAGCCTCGGTACGGGAGGCAATAATGAGAAGAAGACCGAAACCAACAAAAAACGATGACTTCACAAAACAAATGCGATTCCAAAACTGACGGTCGTGCCAAGTATAGAATGCCGAACGGCCGCGAAATCGGCGATGAGGCTTCCGGTCCTCACGCCAATTCCGGCGGAAATATCGCCAATGCCGGTAATATCGCCAGCACGAATGAAAAGATTTGCGTCAAAAGCATACTCAGCGCCAAAATGAAACACCGCCGGCGATCCGGTTGGAGATTCCAGCGCGGCGTCGAACGTAAGATCGTCGAGTGGCCGGTAGGTCAGGCCAATCCATGCCGCGCGGTCCTCGATCGGGATACTCTGATTGTAGGAGAGCGAGAGAAGGTGCGTCACGGCAACTCCCGCGCTGAGTTGTGGAAACTGATCGCCGGCGATCAAATCGAATGTTGCACCGAGATCGGCGGTAAGATCATCAGAGGGAATATAGAGATTTCCGTCCGTGATATACTTCTGTTGTACATATCGGAGTCTCAACCCGGCCGATGCATAGCGGGCCTGATCTCCATGGCCGCTCACTGAGAATGTCTTCGATGTTTGCAGGTTGTACGATTGCCAGGAAAAGACATCGCCATATTGGTAATTGCTGAACGCAGCTCCCAGCGTCATACTCGCATCGATCGGGATATCGCCACTCACGCCGGCAGATAAACTTCCCGCCAGGATGGGATCGGGGGAAAGCAATACGCGCACATGCGATGAGGTGTCGGCCCGAACCGCGGCATTGGACGACCATTCATCGCCCGGGTCGGAAATCGCGGCGCGGCCCAGCGCGAACGATCGCGGCGAATCGAAAGCAGCGCCATACTGCGCGAATGCGTTCGAAGTCGAACCATTCACGGAGAGCAGCACAAGACATATGACGAGAATCGAAGTGCGCAACGTTAGCTGTTCCAATTCAACAAAAATACGACATGCCGCCGTTCAGTATCAAAAAAATAAGTTGGACAAAGAATGTTGCCCTCCACGATGAAACACTTTCGGAATTGCTCGCCACCGAAAGGCCCTTGCACGAGGAGCACTCCACACTAAGCACGCTCTGCGCGTTTCCACCCATTTTCAAACCGTAAGATTATTTTGCCCTTCGTATAAATATTTTACTTCAGAACGCCCGAATGGAGGATAGAATGTATTAAAAATCGGGTAGTGGCTCACCTTGGAATTTTATCAATGCCTATAGGTCATTCCCGCGAAAGTGGAAATCCAATGTCTGGAAAAGTCCGAAAAAGTACTCGTTTTAGGCAAAATTTTGAATTCTCGCATTCGCAGGAATGACAGGTAGGGGCTGCTGGAATTTCAAAGGTCCCTCTACCAGAAATCGAGATAAAGAAGAGTTGGCACATAACTTTTAATAGACTTTTACGATCATTGTAAAAAGGGAAATATAGAGAGTGAATTGCATTCCGATGACAAAGCGCACGTAAGTGCGCAGCGCACCAACAGTGCGCGGTCCTCCCTAATATAGACGACAAGAAAAAGGCGACAAAGGGCAGCTCGTGAGCAATCATCGAGTTGCCCTTTTTTTAACCCTTCCTTCTCTCTTTCCCTTACCGCACGGCGGCACGGCTTTTTCCCTATTTATAGCGAGAAAAAGTTCAATCCGTAAAATCACCCAAAACTCGCCAAATTAGCTGATTTTTAATTGTTTTCCTGGTGCGAGTCGCGGACGGGAGTAAAGCATCTTTACTGACCGTCAAATTTTAAGAATATGGACCGAACGATCGTTTGAAATTATTACGACCATGAACTCGAAGCCTTTAAAAGATTTGGTACTCGCAGAAAGCGCACTGGCGCATGTCTTCGAGCGTTACGGCATCGATTATTGCTGTCACGGCGAGGAATCGCTCGAATCGGCCTGTGGAAGAAAAGGAATTGACATTGCTATTGTGCTGCAGGATATTGAAACGATGCGCGGTTCACACCCCTATAGTTTCCTCCACGGCGATTTGTGGGACGAGGAGTTCCTTATCGAATATATCGTTGAAAATCACCATCGTTATTGCCGCGCCACGATTCCCGTCCTGCTCGATCAACTCGTCAAAGTGAGCCTCGAACATGGGGACCGTTTTCCCCACTTCAAGCTGGTACAGTTTCTCTTCCAGCGCGCAACGCACGAAATCGAGCAGCACATGCGCAAGGAGGAGATGATCCTTTTTCCCTATATCAAATCGCTGGCATCCGCGCGAGAATTTTCCAGACGCCGGCCCATGGCGCCGTTCCTTACTATTGAAGGCCCGGTCTTGCGTATGAAACAGGAGCACGAGGAAGTAGCGCAGATCTTTGCGAAAATCCGCGCGCTGTTGGACGGATATACAATTCCCAACAATGCGTACCCGATGATGCGCGCTGTCATCGCTGGGATCGAAGCATTTTCGAACGATCTCCATCAACATGTTCATTTAGAGAACAATATGCTCTTTCCGCGAGCGCAGGCACTCGAAGAGTCCTTTGATGAACGGACGGGAATGCCTACTTTACGAAAAACAGCCTTCAGCAACGCATAAAAATATTTATGGAAGACGTCATCCGGGATAATCGGTCATCCCTCAAGCCTCGAAAACGGAGTGAACGGCTCACGCCCGACCGCCCGCTCGTCGAAATGCCTCGACAGAAAGCCCTATTGCCATTACTCGTAAAGTATGACGTACCCGCACCGCGCTATACGAGCTATCCACCGGCCACGCAATTTTCGAATGCATTCGAGAGCAGTTGCTATCTCGACCGGCTTTCGTACCTATCCGAAGATAGCGCGAATCAGACTTCCCCGCCCGAAATTTCACTGTATGTCCATCTTCCGTTTTGCGATACGCTCTGTTACTTTTGCGGCTGTACGATGATCGTCTCGAATAACCGCTCGAAGATCGCAGAATATCTGGAATATTTGAAGCGCGAAATTACAATGACGCGTGAACATATGGAGCGGGATGTCACCGTAGTGCAAATGCACTGGGGCGGCGGTAGCCCCACGCACCTGACGCCGTGGGAAATTATTATGCTCGGAGAGCATATACGGCAAACCTTTACCTTTTCCGACGATGCAGAACTTTCCATCGAGATCGATCCGCGCGGACTCACCCTCGAGCATATTCAAGCACTGAATAGTATCGGCTTTAACCGTGCCTCCATCGGTGTGCAGGACTTTACGGAAGAAGTGCAGATTGCCATCAATCGCATACAGCCCCAAAGCGTGACCGAACAAGCGATTGCATGGTGCCGCCAGGCTGGCATGAGCATCAACCTCGACCTGATCTATGGGCTTCCATTTCAAACGACTGCGAGCTTTGGCGAAACGCTCGGGATCATTCGCGAAATTGCGCCCGACCGCATCGCCGCGTATAACTTTGCCTATGTTCCCTGGATCAAGCCGCACCAAAATCTAATCGAAATCGAAACGCTTCCGAGCGTATCCACCAAGCTGGCGCTGCTCGAACTCACGATCCAGGAGCTATCGTCGGCAGGCTATGACTATCTTGGCATGGACCATTTTGCACAGCCGAACGATTCGCTCATTACGGCGCGGCGGGAAGGCACCTTGCACCGTAATTTCCAGGGATATTCCACCCACGGCGGCAAAGACCTGCTTGCCTTCGGCATCTCGGCCATCGGACGCGTTGAAAATGCCTTCGCCCAAAATGAAAAAGAAATACCGCATTACTACCGCAGGATCCAGGAGGACCGTCTGCCCATTGCGAAAGGCTATCGGCTCACCGATGACGATGCCGTAAGAGAGTACGTCATTATGCAACTCATGTGCAATTTAAAGGTAGACAAACGAGATGTCGAGCGGCTCTTCGGTATTTCCTTCGATTCTTATTTTGTAGAGGCTTTGGCGTGCCTCGAACCCCTCCAAATGGACGGACTATGCCACCTTTGTGACGATTCCGTGGATGTAAGTTCCCTTGGGCGATACTTCCTTCGGAACATTGCTGCGCAATTCGATGCCTATCTCGGACATATTAAGACGGAAAGGATCTTTTCACGAGCGATATAATGAGCGGAGCAAAAGCGGGCAATACATGTTTCATGGATGATCGCTCATCCATGGAAATTCCGGTCGCATTCACGGGGCCGGCCCAGGAACGTCGCCTGGCAATTTTAAACCGCATGCCGCAAACACCCGCACTTCTACGCTTTGCATTCGAGCATTCTTCCGATGGAATGCTGCTTACCGATCCCAAAGGCTTCATCCGCATGGTCAACGATGCCTTCGTGCGGATGTTCGGCTATTCACGCGAAGAGACCGTCGGGCAGCGGACCGGCTTTCTCCGATCGCAATATTCGACGCAAGACTTTTACGAGGCCATGTGGAAATCGCTCCGCGAAAACGGAGAGTGGAAAGGCGAAATTATTAATCGGACGAAACAAGGTACGGAAAAAACCTGCTTTCTTACCATCACCTCCATTTTTTCGGACGAAGGCGAACGACTCGGATATTTAGGCGTCGAAATTGACCTGACGGAACGCAAGCGGCTCGAATCGCAGATCATCCAGGGCGAAAAACTCGCGGCGATCGGCGAGAGCGTTGCGACGCTCGTGCATGAAATTCGCAATCCGCTCAACGGCATCGCCATGAATATCTACATGCTTGAGGAAAGTTCCAAGACGGTGCCCCACTGGACGGAGGAAGAGCGCGAATCGATCCACCTTATCAGCCGCGAAGCGCGAAGACTCGAAGGATTGGTGAAAAATGTGCTCACATATGCGCGCAATGTGGAACTGCATTATGAGCGGGTCATGCTTCCCAAATTTTTAGAGGAGCTCGAAGAACTTCTCGTCTTCCAGGCCGAACAACGAAATGTGGAACTGCATGTCGAGATCGCGCAGGACCACCTGACCGGCCGCTTCGACCCCGATCAGCTCAAGCAAGTGATGCTCAATCTGGTACAGAATGCGATCGAAGCGGCCGAACAAGGGGACCGAAAGATCGTCCGAGTCTCGGCTGGCTCGCGCGAAGGCACGGCGTGGCGCTCGATCAGCTCCTCCGGAAAAGTGCTCGTGTTCGAGGTAGCCAATAGCGGGCCCCCAATTTCAGAGGAAATCCGGGAGCGGCTCTTTCGTCCGTTTTTTACGACGAAATCGCAGGGTCTCGGCCTTGGACTCGCAACAAGCGCGAAAATCGTACGGCAACATCATGGCATCATCGACGCGCAGCCTACCCAGGAACTTCCATACTCCACGATCTTTACGGTCGCATTACCGGCATAATTCCACTCTAATTTAGGAACTCTTATGGCACTTTCGAACAAGCGGATTCTGGTCGTCGATGACGATGCCACCGCCCGGCGCACGCTCGAACGCTTTCTCACGCGCGAAGGCTTTGCCGTTTCCACGGCAGCCAATGCGAACGAAGGTCTCCTCGCCGTTCAGGTCGATCAGCCCGATATTGTGCTCAGCGATATTTACATGCCGGGAATGTCCGGCCTTGAACTGCAGGCGAAAATCCAGGAGTTCGCGCCGCATATTACCATCCTGCTCATGACGGGGCAGGACGATATGCCGACGACGGTGAAAGCGATGCAGCAAGGTGCCTACGATTATCTGACGAAGCCCATCGATCTTGAACGGCTGAAAAAAATTCTTTCACGGCTTATCGAGCAGCAGGCTCTTTCCGAACAACTGGGGCTACTCCGTGAGAATGAGGCCGAAGAATACAAACTCGAAAATATTTTGGTCGGGCGCAGCCAGCAGATGATCGATATTTATAAGACGATCGGAAGCGTCACGCGCTCGCGAGTGACGGTCCTCATCGAAGGCGAGTCGGGAACGGGAAAAGAGTTGATCGCGCGTGCCATTCATTTTAATTCCCCCTGGAAAGATGAGCCGTTTATCGCCGTCAACTGTACGGCGCTTGCCGAAACGCTCCTTGAAAGCGAGCTCTTCGGCCACATGAAAGGCTCGTTTACGGGCGCAACGAATGATAAGCGCGGCAAATTCGAACTCGCCCGTAATGGAACAATCTTTTTAGACGAGATTGGCGAAATTTCCCAGACCCTACAAGTAAAGCTTCTGCGCGTGTTGCAAGAGCGCGAGTTCGAGCGCGTGGGAGGCGAAAAAACACTCCCGATGAGCGCCCGGATTATCGCGGCCACGAACCGTGATCTTTTAAAGGAAGTGGAAGAGGGCCGATTCCGCGAGGATTTGTATTACCGGCTGAACGTCGTTTCGATCAAAGCGCCGCCGCTCCGCGAACGCAAAGAGGATATTCCTATTCTCGTGAAAAATTTACTTCAGAGGATAAACGAAGAACTTCATACCAAGGTCTTCAAAGTGAGCGACGATGCAATGGCTCGAATTCAAAAGCACGATTGGTCCGGGAATGTTCGGGAACTCGAAAATGTGCTGACCCGAGCGGTCGTGCTCTCAAAGTCAGACGTAATCGAGGAATCTGTTTTGCCCCAGCCTTCGGAACACCGCGATATGCAGGCACATTATGTTTGGGACCGCTCCCTTGCCGATGTCGAGCGCGAGCATATTCGCCGTGTCCTCGATGCCGTTCATGGCAATCGTACGGAAGCCGCTCGCGTCCTCGGCATCTCCAAGCCAACCCTTTATGCCAAACTTCCGGCTACAAAACACGATGTGAAACACGAAGAACGCGTAGGGGCGTAAGCTAGCCATGAGCTTTAACTCATGTCCGAGAAACGATGATTCTCCATCCAAATACCTGGAATCCAGGTCCTGTTCTCTCTTACTTACAGCATTCGACCGTCGGCGCCATGCACGAAGCGTTCGCATTCGCAGGAGGTTTAACAACGGGACTCACATGCGGAATGCCAAGTGCCATACCGCGTAAGAGAAAGAGCACCGCAACGATAAATCCAATGGCCGGCGAAGCGAACCGGAGTCGTTGTTTGGTGATACAAGAAAGCCGCCCGCTGCCAATAGCGATTGCACTCATAACAGGCATCGTTCCCAACCCAAAACCGAACATAAAGACCGCGCTGCTGCTAAGAGAACCAAATCCCACCGCGCCGACGAGCGCAGCCGTTACAAGACCGCATGGTAGCAATCCATTGAGCAGCCCAATCCCTAAATGCGCAAGCGTTCCGTGCTTCGCGAGTAATTTGGAAAGTCGATGCTTCAGGGGCGCGACGATACGTTCGATTTGACGCCCAGCGATAAGTTCTCTGCGCCACAATAATTGTAGCAGTAACACGGCAATCATCATCGCGCCGGAGAGGATCGAAAGCAGTTGTCCATACCCGAAAAGTGAAATGGCGCTCCCTCCCAGGCCAACGATCGCGCCGAGCGTGGTGTAAGTAATTACTCGGCCGAACTGATAGGTCATTTTTTCCGTAATATGGCGCGGCCAGGAGGAACGGTTATTTGGCAGCGCAATGGCAATCGGGCCGCACATGCCCGCGCAATGCAGGCTGCCGGCCAGGCCAAGGGCGAATCCGCCGAGTAGTTCAAGCATGGGAATTATAACGTTCGGGAGGCGATGAGTTCGTAGGACGTGTCATCGCACGTCCAGTCCGTCGTGATCTGCCAGATGCCTTTCGCAAGCTGGTCGGCGGGAATGCACATCGTGCCGTCCGCAGCGAGCGCGAGCGCTATCTGTTTATCGCTCGCGCGGTCGTTCGGCCGATACAATGCGACCACCCCTTTTGCCTGCTTTGCCTGTGACGAAGGAATGGTTACGATAAATATATTCGCCTTCGAATCGAATTCAATAGAAGCGGTGCTGCCGAGCGCCGTGGCGCGCGAGCGCGCTTGCATCGTTTGGTCGTGCTTCAGGCTATATTCGTAATAATCGTTACGAACGAGATCGACATCGTGGGTCATCGCATAGGCGACCCACCCGCCTGTGGCGATCATAAAAACGGCCATCGCGATCACAATTTTCCATCCCCAATTAATATTTTTCATAATTTCTTAAGGCGTAAGCAGTTCGGTTTTTATTTCTTTTACGATCGTCCCGTTTGAAAAGATTCCAATCGTAATGTCCACTTCTTTCTTGGCATCCGGAACCGTTCCCTTCGGAACCGTTACGAAGAATCTTCCTTTTAGCAATTCTCCCGGCTCGGCATCGGTTTGTAAGCCAAGCGTCGTAAGTGCCGCGTTTTTCGGCGAAATAATTTTGAGTTCGTAAGGCAGGTCCTTCGTTCCTTTGTTGATAATCTGAACATCGTAAAAATTAGCGATGCCATCGGTGGTGACAGCCCAGGTCATCCCTGGGGAGCGGAGAATATTGACGTCGAGATTCGAGCGGAACAGAAAGAGACCGGTCGTGAGCACGACGAGCGCGCCCCAAAGAGAACCATACGCTCGCACACGCGGTGTAAACCAATGCGTCATCCCGGAAAGGATTGCGTTCGCGCTCGTGTAACGGATCAGACCCTTGGGGAGCTTTATTTTCTCCATAATCTCATCGCACGCGTCGATGCAGGCGGTGCAGGCCACGCATTCGAGCTGAATGCCATTGCGAATGTCGATACCCGTGGGACAGACGGCTACACATTGTCCGCAATCAATGCAATCGCCCAAATCGCCACTATCCATACCAGGAAGAGGAGTTCGTGGCGAGGTGATCCGCGGATCGTTTTTGCGCCACTTTCCGCGCGGTTCCCCGCGTGCCTGGTCATACGAAATCGTCACCGTGTTATCATCGATGAGTGCCGACATAAACCGCCCATACGGACAGACCACGAGGCATGCCTGCTCGCGGAAACGAGCAAACACAAGATAAAATACGATGGTGAACGTTATCAACGCGAGGAACAGCGATAGATGCGGCACGGGGCCATCTTTGATAAATCCGCGCAGGGTATCGCTCGAGACCACATAGGCAAGAAAAATATTGGCAATCGCAAAAGAGATCGCGAAAAAAATTCCATGCTTTAGCGTGAATCGCCAGATTCTTTGAGCATTCCACGGCCCGAGATGGCGCGTCAGTTGCTGGCCGGACGTGCCATCGATCCACCATTCGATGCGCCGAAAGACCATTTCGAGAAAGACGGTTTGCGGGCAGAGCCACCCACACCAGATGCGCCCCAACACGGCGGTAAACAGGACAATCGAAATAAGCCCGGTCAGAAAAAGTACCACGACCAAATAAAAATCTTCGGGCCAGATCGGATAGCCAAAGAATACAAACTTACGGTCGAGCAGGTCGAGCAGCAGAAATTGGTTCCCGCCGATTTTTACAAATGGCGCAAGCGCAAGAAACGCGAGCAGCGCGATCGAAAGGGCCGTCCGCCGGCGATAGAAAACGCCACGCGGTTTTTTTGCGTAGATCCATTTTCGCGATCCATCCCGCGCCACGCTCGCCAGTTCCGCGCGGAACGGGTCGTCGTCGAAGCGTTCGTGGTCCTGAATGACATCGAGTTCGAGGAGTGCCATGTGCTATTCTGCCTTAAACAAATCATCCCTGGTTGGATCGACCGGCTTTGGGTTTGGCGGATTCGAGCCGTGCTTCGAAACGACGTAGGAGGCTACGGCAAGCAATTCGTCGTCGCTCAAATGATTATTGTTCCCAAATGGCATCATTCCTTTTTCGGGATATCCGTGCGTGATGCTCGCAAGAATATCCTGGAACGTTCCACCGTGCAGCCAGTAATCGTCTGTGAGGTTTGGTCCGATAAGGCCGCCCAGGTCGGCGCGGTGGCAGGTGAAGCAGAGGTTCTTTTGCTGAAAGATTGTCTCACCGATCTTGAGCGATTCGGCATCGGTCTTTGGCGCCCATGCAGAGAAATCGCGTGCCCCGGCTTTCGCCGGCAAGTGGGCACTCGCCAGTTCGGCCTGGTATTCGGCAACTTCTCCGCGCGCGCCGAACCAAAGAAAATTCCAATCGCCGCCGTCCCACGCGTGATAGTAAAAGAGATAGATCGCACCGAGCACGACCGAAACATAAAATCCATAGAGCCACCATTTCGGCAGTGCGTTATCGTATTCCCGAATGCCATCGGCTCCGTGATCTTCGATCAATACATCTTTTTTATCCTGTGCCATAATGCAGTTCAATAAAGGTGGTGGATATCTATTGTTTCATCGGTTGACGCAAGCCCTCGAATGTTCTCGAACGGTGCACGCGCATGATCGGCCAGCCGGTTGCGGTCGGCAAGGAAAAACCACACGAGCAACCCGGCAAAGACCGCGACAAAAAGAAAGAGTGAAATGATCGGGAATAAATCGATTCCCGGAATGGAGGTAAGTACGTTCGATTCCATAGTAACTATCTCCTTATTTTAATTCGGCGGTGTGCGCCGGTTCTTCGGGAGCTTTTTTGGCATCGGTGCCGAGGCGCTGTAAATACGCGATGAGCGCAACGATCTCTTTATTGGGATCGACATGCGCGATGCCACCGCCCGCAAGGTCCGCGGAGACCGTTTTTGCCTGCGCGCTCGCGCTATCGACCGCATCGAATTCGAAATCGTAGGGGTACGGCACGCCAAGCTTGCGCAGCGTGATGATCTTTCCCTCCGTGTGCGATAGATCGAGATCGTCATCGAATAGCCACGTATAGGCAGGCATGATCGAGTTGGGCGAGGTCGAGCGCGGGTCCATCAGGTGGCGCCAGTGCCACGCGCTCGGATATTTGCCGCCGATGCGCGCCAGGTCGGGGCCCGTTCGTTTCGATCCCCAGAGGAAGGGATGATCGTACACGAATTCGCCCGGCTTGGAATAATCGCCATAGCGTTCCACCTCGCTGCGGAACGGCCGTATCATCTGCGAATGGCAATTGTTGCAGCCTTCGCGAATATAAATATCGCGGCCTTCGAGTTCGAGTGGCGTATAAGGCTTCACGCTTGCAATGGTCGGCACATTCGATTGCACGAGCGCGGTCGGAATATATTCGACCATTCCACCAATGAGTACCGCAGCAAGCGCGTATGTGCTAAAGCGAACCGGCGCGCCTTCGAGGAGCCGGTGCCAGGATCCCGTTTTCGCGTGCGGCACTTTTAGACGGTTGTTTGTTACCATCACTTCCTCGTTGCGCAGGAGTACTCCCGATTTTGCCGTCTTGTATAAATTATAGGCAAATAGCAGCACTCCCGAAATGTAAATTGTCCCTCCGATCGAGCGAAGAATATACATGGGAATGATTTGGATGACCGTTTCGAGAAAATTCGGGTACATGAGCGTCCCATCGGGCTTGAATTGCTTAAACATCAAGGCTTCGGTGATGCCAGCCCAGTACATCGGGATGGCGTAGAAGAGAACCCCAAGTGTCATCAGCCAGAAATGCCAGTTCGCCATCTTTAACGAATACAGTTTCGTTCGATAGATGCGCGGGATGATGTAATAGAGCATGGCGAAGATAAGCCCGCCATTCCAGAGGAGCGCCGCGAGATGGACGTGACCAATGACATAGTTCGTATAATGGGTGAGCGCGTTTACATTTTTGAAGGACATCATCGGACCTTCGAACGTTGCCATCCCATAGGCCGTAATACCGACGACGAGAAACTTTAGTACAGGGTCGGTGCGGACTTTATCCCAGGCGCCGCGGAGCGTCATCAGTCCATTGATCATCCCGCCCCAGCTCGGCGCGATGAGCATAATGCTAAAGACCGATCCGAGCGACTGTGCCCAATCGGGAAGCGCGGTGTAAAGAAGATGATGCGGCCCGGCCCAAATATAGATAAATATCAGCGACCAAAAATGGACGACCGATAATCGATAGGAAAAAATCGGCCGGCCCGCCGCTTTGGGAACAAAATAATACATGAGTCCCAGGAACGGCGTCGTAAGAAAGAACGCGACCGCGTTATGCCCATACCACCATTGGACGAGCGCGTCCTGCACGCCGGCATACATCGAATAGCTTTTAAGGAACGAAACGGGCAGTTCCAGTGAGTTTACGATATGGAGGATCGCGACTGTGAGAAACGACGCGAGATAAAACCAAATCGCGACGTACATGTGCTGGTCCTTTCGGCGGAGCACGGTCCAGATCATATTCCATCCGAAGATGACCCACACAACCGCGATCGCAATGTCGATCGGCCATTCGAGTTCCGCATATTCTTTACTCGTTGTAATTCCAAGCGGCAATGTAATAGCCGCGCTCACGATAATGAGCTGCCATCCCCAGAAATGGAGTTTGCTTAGAAGATCGCTTCCCATTCGGGCTTTACAGAGCCGCTGCAAGGAGTAATAGACGGCAACGAAGATCGCGTTGCCCGCGAAGGCAAAGACGACGGCGTTCGTATGCAGCGGCCGTAGCCGTCCATACGACAAGAAATTAATCCCGCCGAGAAAATTCGGAAGATAGAGTTTTAGCGCAATGACAAGGCCCACGAGCATTCCTACGATACCCCAACCGACCGTCGCCATCGCGAACATGCGGACAATATTGTTATCGTATGCGACGGTTTCGAGCGCGGGAAGCGGGCCGCCGGCCGCCATGGGAGGGCCTTCGACAAGCGGGCGTTTTGTTACTTCAAGTGCCATGATCGTTTAATTCGATGGGTATTTTTTCGGTAGAAATTATTGTGTCATCAAAAAGCATTCGAACGGCCGGCGTGTAGACATCATCATATTGTCCGCTCCCGGCAGCCCATAAAAATGCAATGAGAAAGGCCGCAGCCGCCAGCACGCTGGAAAGGACGAGCAGAATGACGATGTTCATGTGGCTCTCCCTTCCTTTGCGATGGAGCGCGCGAAGTGCCGCGCTCCGGCGACGCTAATCGCAATCACCGTAAGCGAACTCAGTGGCATCAGCACCGCGGCCACTAATGGCGAAAGCATTCCCATGATCGCGAGCGTCACGCCGAGGGCATTATAGAGAATGGAAAATGTGAGGCTTACCGCAATCAACTGCTTGACGCGATGCGCATACGATACCAGCGCGGGAAGTTTTGTAAGGGAGTCCGCGCGAAGAATAAGGTCGCAGGCCGGTACGAGCGTAGCGGTATCGTCTGTTACCGCAATCGCAACATCGGCGGCGGACATGGCTCCGGCATCGTTCAACCCATCGCCGATCATCAGCACGCGATGTCCGCGAGATTGCTCCTGTTCCATCGCGCCTATTTTTGCTTCGGGGCGTGCATTAAATCGCATCGCGGTTCCAAAGAGCGGCTCGAAGGTCGCCCGGTCACGATCCGTGTCTCCCGAAAGCAGCGCGACAGACTTCGTTTTGCGCAGCGCCGCAATCAACGCCGCGATGCCGGGACGCACCATAGGTTGCATCATGTATGCTCCGGCGTATTCGCCATCGATCGCGACAGCCGCAGCAATTTCACGGCCGCGACCCAATTCCATTTCGTTCCAACACTGTTCGCGAATAAACTCGATGGAGCCGATCGCGACCGTATGCCCCATCGAACGACCAACGATACCGCCCCCCACGGTTTCTTTTACCTCTTCGAATTCGTTCTCTCGATCGCTCCAGCTTCCTGCAATAGCACGGCTGATCGGATGTGAGCTCTGCGACGCGACACTCGATATTGCAATCTGTTCGTCCTGGGTGAGTGGCCGGCCAGTAAATGAAAATCGATAGTCCGGCATCGTGAGCGTGCCGGTCTTATCGAAGATAATCGAATCGACGCGTTCAAGATCGAGGAGCACGCCCATATTTTTGAGGTAGATCCCGAATCGGCCAAGCAGGCCCATCGCGGTACCGAGCGTAATGGGCGCGGCGAGTGTAAGAGCGCAGGGACATGCGACGATGAGTACGGCCGTGAAAATACTGAAGGATTTCGTCCAGTCGGGAACCCAAACTGCTGCGCCAAGGAGTGCAACGCCAACCGCCGCAAGGGTAAACCACGTTCCGAATAGATCGCTCCACTGAAGATAGCGCGAGCGTCTCTTCCCATTCTCCTTATCTTTTAGAAGAGAAGAAGCTTCCCACATTGCGGCAAGTTCGCTGTGCGATACTTTTTTTGAAGCGATGAGCGTGATCGCGCGGCCCATCGCCTTGCCGCCTGCATAGACCATCTCACCGCGCGTGCATTCGACCGGCGCCGATTCGCCTGTCACAAAGCTATAGTCGACGTACCCGATTTCGCTTTCGAGCGCACTGTCGCAAGGAACTACTTCTCCATTACGGACCGAAAGCGCATCGCCAATGTTTATTTTTTCAATTGGAATAACGGTCGAATTCCCATTTTTTAGAATGCGAACCGACAGCGGGAAGAAGGAACGATACGTCCGGTCGAACGAGAGCGCATCGAATGCTCTTTGCTGGAAAAGTCGGCCGATCAAGAGAAAAAAGACAAGCCCGTTAAACGAATCGAGATAACCCGTGCCTGTGCTGCTCACAATATCGAACACGCTCCGAGCAAAAAGGACCACTATGCCGAGCGCGACCGGGACATCCAGATTTATTCTTCGGCCACGCAATGCCGCGCGTGCCGCGATAAACCAGGGCGATGCTGAATAGAGCAGGACCGGAATGGAAAGCGCGATTGAAAGCGCGCGAAAAGTCGTCACGAGAGAATGCTCGATTCCGTGCGGCCCAGCGAAATACTCCGCAATGTACATCATCATTGTGTTGCCCGCGGCGAAACCGGCGATACCAATGCGCGCGTAAAGTCCGCGGACCGATGATGTTTTCGTTCCTGGCTCCTCTTCGGAAAGACGCAGGAGCGGAGCATATCCTATATTAGCAAGTCGTTCGGCGATCCTTCGAAGCGACGTCGTACGCGGATCGAAGTCAATCATCACCGTCTTGCGCATTATATCGACCGTGGAGGAAAGGACGCCCGGTTCCAGGCGCTCGAAGCGTTCGAGCAGCCACACGCAGGAGGCACAATGGACCGAAGGGACTGGCCAGATGACGCGGTTTAAATGGGAACTCGCGAACGTGAGGATTTTTCGCGCAACGGCTGGATCGTCCAGGATTGTAAATTCGTCTTCGCGGACGTTCCGCCGCTTCATGCTTACGCCAGCGGTCGTTTCGCGCGCGTAGTATTCACAGAGATCGTGCGCGGCAAGAATTTCATACACGGTCTTGCATCCCGCGCAGCAAAAAGCGAGATTGTTCGCGAGGACGGCACCGGTAGCGATCGGTTCGCCGCAATGCACGCACGCATGGGCGGTTATGGATTCCGGTGTTTGATGGATACTTCGCATCGAGAACAGGATGAGGCTTCTATCGAGTCGTCAGCAAGTTCATTGCCACTCACCACAATCGTGTATTCTGAAATAAAATCGAAGGAATCACGTCAGACAAGAGAATAAAAAATCGAACGACGTAAGATTTTCTTACGAGTTTGGCCAGTGTAGAATATTTTACTGTTTATAGGTCTTGCTCAGCGAACGGACAAATGCGATCACATTTTTCACGGTATCGTCTGCAAGGGCAGGCTGTGCTGGCATGGTCGGATAGCCAAATTGCGCACCGCCGCCTTTGATGACTTTCAAGAGGTGGTCGTTCGTCAGTTTGTCCATATAGTCGCCATTGGTATGGTCGCGCGGTTTCGGATTGAGCGCGATCGCCGCCGGCCCATCCCCTTTGCCGCCTTCGCCGTGGCACGGCGCGCAGGTCGTGTGATAGACCGCTTTGCCGGAAGCGATATGTTCCGCTCCCATATCGATGACAACCGTGGCCGCCTCGGCTGGAGCCGGCGCTGCTGTCGTAGTGTTGCTTACCGTGGGTTGGTCTTCGTTTAATTTTTCGTCCGAACCGCCTCCGCACGAAGCGAGAGCGAATAACGTAATGGCAGCAGCGAAGAGAGTAAGTGGTTTCATACGATTCCTTTATTTTTTATATGCAAGCGTGGTATCCTGCGTTTGACTGTCCATATATTGATCGGTTCCCTGAAGCGCCCAGACGTAATTTGCAAGATGCCAGCGATCGGTATCGCTCAAGCTCTGCGCGTACGAAGGCATCGGCGTCCCATTCAGGCCGGTCGAAAAAATGCGAAAGACATCGAGGACGTTTCGAGCGAATTTGTAGTCCGATGGGTTTGTCAGGTTCGTCGGATAAATCTGATTGTGGAAATCGTCGGTCAGGGTTTCGGAGGCGGGTCCATTGCCTTCCCCATTCGTGCCGTGGCAATTCGCGCATTGCATTTGGAGAAATATCGCGCGCCCACGCGCAAGGCTCTGCGGGCTCGGGAGAATTTGGATGCCGACGTTCAGTACATCGAGCGGATATTCGGTCGAATCGGTAAAGCGCGCCGAAAATGTTTTGATGTATTGCACGATGGCCCATCGGTCCTCCGGCCGCATTTGGCGGAAAGAAGGCATGGCCGTGTTGTGCAAGCCGGTCGTGATCGTGTGGTAAATATCGTAGTCGGTCGGCAGTTCACCGCTGGCGGTCGAGCGATTGAGATAAATTCCACGCGTAAAATCGCGTGGTTTTGTCCGAAGGTTCGCGGCGATCGGTCCGCTTCCGGTTCCATCCGCACCGTGGCACGGAACACAGGATACGCGGAACATTTCCCTGCCACGCTCCAGTGTCTCGTGCGAGGCTGGCGAGGTTGCAATTATCATCGGGTCCGCGCCCGATTCCGGGCTTCCGCTATGGAAGGCGGAAGGAAGAGCGAAGCCGGCAATACCTATGGCCACTGCTACCGTGAATGTTTGAATAAGCATAATAATGTCTCCTGCGTATATGGTCGATCCGATAAATTAAAATCCGAAACGAATTCCGATCCCGGCGGATGTTGTGGTCGCGTCTATTGCGGATTGCGCCAAAGATTCTGGCAGCTTCTCATTGGTGATGGTATAAACGCCGGTCACAATAACGTTCGGCAATAAATGATATTGAACGCCGACGTCGATCTGGTTTTTTTTGTCGTTCGTCTCTTTGACCGAATTTATATCATATCGGCCATAGACGTAAAACTTTTCTGGAAACACAATGACGTTCACACCCACAAATCCGCCCGTCATTGTGTATGCTGTTCCTACACTATCGACATTATCGTCTTTTCCTATGAGATATTGGGAGTAAAAATCGAGTCGCTTGGTCCAGGGATCGTAGAATTCGAAATTGAGGCCAACGCGCGAGCTGGTATTGGTCCATTGCGGAGCGGGAACCCCTCCGGATGTATCGGCGAGGTTGGTGATCAGTTGCGATCCACCGTAATAAAATGCTCCGAACCGAACGGGCGCATTATCGACATAGACCGTTTGATTCAGACCGCCGAAGTAAGCCCGCGATGTTTTCAGATCGATATCGCTGCTCGTTCCGCCGCTAAAGCCGAAGTCGTAGCGCAGCCCTTCTCCAATTCCAGGAATCATTCCGAATGCCGAAACGCCAAAGTTAGGATCGGCATACGATAACGTATTCGTCCTCGTGACAAGACTGCCGTTCGGGGTATTAGCAAACGGGTCGTAGGTATAAAGCAACGGATCCTGGTTCGCAAGGATGACCGTGTGCTGGTAAGGAATCAGGAACCGAAATTCACCGAGCCGAAAATTGAGCGATCCGGTACCATCGTTGAGAGCGTCGGTGTACATTAAATTCGCAGTCTCCACGTTGATTTGCGTTTGTTGGCCGCTGAAGTAATCGATTGGAAGCCCCGTGTAAAAGGAAAGATGATTTCCGAGCGAAGCCGAGGCAAAAAGGGCTATCTCGACGCCCGAGAACGACCGGGACGTGCTCGTGGGGGTCACTCCGAGATTATCTTTGGACTCCGAATACTGGAACATGGGCTGGGCGACCATTCCGAGCAGGAAGCTCGCCTGGTCGGCTTGCGATACCTTCTCGATGGTCCCCGGAAGCTCATACCCATTTGCCTGGAAACGAAGGCCAAAGTCGTTGAGCAATGGCGGCGTCGTATGGCAGGTGAAACACGTCGTGTTGTATTTTCGCGCAAAGACGGGGACCGCCTTCGCATCGGAAATTGCCATCGCCGCGATAACAATTATCAGGACTGAAAATGTGAATTTCATTGCCGTATAAAAATTACTTCAATTCAAAATCTGCATTGCCGGCGGCGCCATCGGTGACGGTCACCTGCCGCTGCTCGACGACCGCGCCGGAAAATTGCGGGCGGCCGGCGTCCGACGTCATTTTCCAGCCCTCGTGCCACAGGACGAGATTATAGGTTCCCGCGGGAAGACCCTCGATGGAATACGAACCGTCGGGTTTGGTGATGGCAACGTAAGGATTATCGGTGACCCAAATCCAGGAAGACATCCACGGATGCACGTCGCACTCGACATTGACCATCCCTGCTTTGCGTAATTGTTGCACGGACTGCTGGCCCTGAGTCGGCTGCGCAAAGTTGAATAACGTGGATCGCTCCGAACCGCTGACGAAATATCCGTGCACATTGTGCAGTCCCGGGTCCTGATTAAGGAATGTGACGTTGGAACCTCGCGATGCTATCAGCATGTGAGGTTTATATCCACAGCCTTCCTGCGTTAGGGTCGGCGCCGGAAAGTTCGCGCGGCCTGCCGGAGGATTCGCGATATAAATCAAGGTATACTCGACACCGCCGCCTTTGCCCACGATAAGCCGGTCGTAAGAATGGGATGCGCCGCACATTTCAAATCCGGTCGTCTTCGCATGGGGCAGCTTCGGCGCTGGCCCCGCAAACCGGACCGTTCCGGAAATCGAACCGCCGGCAGGAGTTACCGGCACGGTATGTTTTGAAAGCGGCAAAAAGCCAATGCTCGTAATGAGCGAGATCGTGAGCACGAAACCGATATCGCGCTTCGAGAGAAGCGCCGTCTTGGAGATGTCCTGGGATTGCATAGTGGTAAAATATTTACTATGCGTATCCAGAGGCGAAATTATGCCATACAGCGCGGAAACTTCAAAAACGGCTAAATCGGAGAGCTATTTGGAAATCAGACTAAATCGTACCGGAAGATTCTTTAACACCGCATTATAGCTGTCGTAAAATTCTTACGGATGCGCCGCGTCCGCGAATAGAGTCCGCTCCGTTAGGAGCTTCTTATATTGCCACCAAAGCTGGCGCCGGCTCGAAATGCGCGGTAAAATGTCGCAGGACCGGCGCTTCGTAGGTCATCTGCATTCCGGGAAGGCTATCGCGTTCGGCGAAGACTTCATTGACGGCTTCGGCGACGTAGTCGATATGGCTTTGGGTATAAACGCGGCGCGGAATGGCCAGCCGAACCAGTTCCATTGCGGAGGGGATAAGCTGGCCGTGTTCATCGTACTTTCCGAACATTACGCTTCCGATTTCCACGGTGCGAATGCCGGCGTGAAGATAGAGCGCGCAGACAATGGACTGTCCCGGATATTCTTCCGGGCTCAAGTGTGGCGCAAATCGTTTGGCATCGAGATACACCGCGTGGCCCCCGGTGGGCCGCATGATGGGAACCCCATTTCGTTCCAATGCTTCGCCGAGATATTGGACCGAGCGGAGGCGATAAGCGAGGTACGATTCATCGAGCACCTCGACGAGACCGCGCGCGATGGCTTCCAGATCACGCCGCGCGAGGCCGCCATAGGTTGTAAAGCCTTCTGTAACAATAAGGACATTACGCGCCTTCATCGCAAGCGCGTCATCGTTCATCGCAAGCCACCCGCCGGTGTTAACGAGGCCGTCTTTCTTCGCGCTCATCGTGCAGCCATCGGCATAGGAGAACATTTCCTGCGCGATCGCTTTAACGGAAGTATTCGAATAACCGCGTTCGCGCAGTTTGATAAACATCGCGTTTTCGGCAAAGCGGCAGGCATCAAGAAAAAACGGAATGCCATGCGCATGGGCCAGTTCGCTTACCGCGCGGATATTGGCCATCGAAACCGGCTGCCCACCTCCGGTATTATTCGTGACCGTAAGCATAACGAGCGGAATTCGCTCCGGGCGTTTCGCCGACGATCGTTCCCGCGAGAGCAGCGCTTCCAGGGCTTCGATATTCATATTGCCTTTGAAATCGGCTTCGAGCTCCGGAATAAGACCGCCGGGATTCGGCAAGTCGATCGCATCCGCGCCCGACTCTTCGATATTCGCGCGCGTTGTATCGAAGTGTGTATTGTTCGGAATGATTTTGCCTGCGCCGCCGATCAGGCTAAAAAGAATTTTTTCCGCCGCACGACCCTGGTGTGTCGGAATAATGTGTTTGAAGCCAGTAATATCGCGCACGGCATCCTCGAACTTGTAATAGCTCCGGGAACCGGCATAGGCTTCATCGCCATCCATGAGCGCGGACCATTGTTTTGCGCTCATTGCGGTGGTACCGCTATCGGTCAACAGATCGATGAGGACATCATCGGAATGAAGGAGGAATGGATTGTAATGCGCCGCCGCCAGCAACCCTTCGCGTTCTTCGCGCGAGGTAAAGCGAAGCTGCTCGACCATCTTGATCTTGAATGGCTCGATAATGGTTTTCATTTTTTTCTCTTGTGTAGGCGCACCCATACGTCATGCGGCTTTGACTTTGCCCCAAATGGTGCGTCCAAAGAGTGGCGCGAAAATGCAGAAATTGAAAGTTCCAGCAGCAATCACCGTCACGCCAATGATGCCAATAAGCCATCCGGCGCTGGTGAACCCCCACCACGCAAGAGCGATACCGAGTACGATACGCAGCACCCTGCCAACCGGGCCCCGCATAAAATCAACAGCATTATTCATACTATAAAAAGAATGTAAGAAATTGAGCCGCTCCACATAATATTATTTAAGACTTTGGAGAAACGAGACCAATTGCTTGAATTGGTCGGCCGGAAGATCGACGGGGTCCATGTCGGCGTCGCGTGCTTTCTGGGTCGGATGAAGCAGGCGCGAAATGAGCGTGTCGGCCGGGAACTTCGTGCTCACGCCGATTAGCTTCGGAGCCTTATCGGTTCCCTCCGCGCTCTCGCCGTGGCATTGATCGCAGGAGTTATCGAGAAAGAGCTGCCTTCCGGCTGCGACATCCGGACTCATTGTTTGCGCCGGGGCCGGCATGGTCCCGATTTCAACCGGAGTGAACGGCGCATTCATAAAGGATTCGGTAAGGGAGTCCTGTTGCGCAAGTTGTTTCGAAACTCCGGGATCGTGCGAGTCTTCAAAGCCGCTTTGCCAGCCAAGGAAGAGCAGCGAGCAAATTACGATCGCGAACGAGAACGATGCTACGGGCCGCTTCCAGGGCCTCCGTTCTTTCGTCCGGTCCATAAAGGGCAGCGCCACGAGAAACGCAGCAATAATTCCTGGTATCACTACGATGCCGACGATCGCCGAAGCGCCGTTCCAGTATTTAAGCCATTGAAAGATCGGCAAGTAGTACCATTCCGGCCTTGGAAGAAACGACGTATCGGCGGGATTAGCCTTCGGACCGAGCGCAACGGGCGAAAGATAGGAAAGCAACCCCAGGGTACCGACGAGGACGGTCGCAAAGATGATATCCATTACGACCTGCTTTGGATAAAATTGTTCCGTCTTCTGCATTGGCTCGAATGAGTCCTCGCTGACCGGCCCGGCGCTGCCCGCCTTTCGGAACAAGAACACATGGAGGCCAACGAACGCAAAAATGCATGCCGGGATCAGAAAGACGTGGGCCACGAAAAAGCGAGAGAGCGTAAGCGTTCCCATCTCGGTGCCACCGCGCATTAATTCCTTTAGCCAATTGCCGATGAGTGGAACTTCTCCGGCGATATTCGTTCCCACCGCGGTTGCGAAGTAGGCTTTTTGGTCCCACGGCAAAAGATAGCCCGTGAAGGCCATTCCGACAATCAGCGCGAAAAGGACCAGGCCCGAAAGCCAGAGGAGCTCCCTCCGTCCTTTATACGATCCGTAAAAATAGGTCTGCGCCAGATGAACGACGAGCGTTACGACCATCGCGCTCGATCCATACGAATGAAGGCTCCGCAGAAACGACCCGGCGGTTACCGACTTCGTAATATATTCGATTGTCGTATGCGCATGATCGGCGCTGGCAACATAGTACATTGCCAGGAAGATGCCGGTTACGATCTGCGAAATCAGAAGATAGAGCAATCCGGAACCGAATACATAGGCCCATCGCGCGCCGCCGGGAATCGGCTCATCAAGCGCTTCATCGGCTAAATGCAGAATGCCGGTCCGTTCGTCCAACCATCGGACCAAGCGAATATTGCGCAACTGTTGCCTCATGCCATCACCTCTTTGGTCTTCACGAGATTACGGAAGGATTGATACCGGACCTTCAGATGGCCGTCCTCCACTTTCGATTCGAGCGTATCCATATCGCGGGGCGGCGGACCGGAAACCAGCGTGCCCGCCGAGGTAAATTCTCCGTTATGGCACGGACATTTGAAATGATGGGTATTATCGTTCCATTTGACGGAGCAACCCAGATGCGGGCAGGTCGCTGTCATCACCGTGAGCTGATTATCCGTGCCTTTGATAACATAGACCGACTTTTCGCTTTCGATTTTGCGCCAGCCATCGGTCTGGATAATATTGATCGTCCGCTTTTGCGGGACGTTGACTTCGGAAAAGTCATCGGCGGGGCCGAGATCGCTCCAACCCGTTTCGGTGGACGTTCGCGTGAGCGGATCGAGCGCGAAGCGGATGAGTGGTACGGAAAGCGCCCCGGCTACACCCACCGTCCCGATTCCGAGAACCCAGGAGAGAAAACCGCGCCGGCCAAGCCCCAACGCACTCCTCCGCCCATCGTGAGCGGAGGAGTGCGTTTCTTTTATTTCTTCTTGAGACTTGCGAGCCATGTCGTCAATGTATTGAGTTCGTCGTCGGAACCAGTGAATTTCTTCATGTGCTTTTTGCCATGTTGCTCGACTTCTTTGCACAGCCACTGCTTCATCCAGTCCTGGGGATGGCGGTTGCCAACGCCCGAAAGGTCGGGCGGCGGATATTTCGCGCCTTCGGGCGGCTCGCTGGTATGGTTGATACCCTGCGATTCGATCGAATGGCACTTGTTGCATTTGTTATCGAGGAAGATACTCTTTCCCGATGAACTGTCGGTCTTGAGCGTGGCGCCAGTCAGCACACAGGTTGCAAGCCCGGCGCATAAGAGGAGTTTTTTCATTGTGATCGTAATTTTTGGTTATTGGAACCAACTGATGCGAAGGGAGAAAGTATTATTCTTCGCGGTGCCGAGCAGATCGGTTCCATTGGCGGCCGGCGTAGCGGTGCTCTTGGCAGCGTAGGAAGCGGTGAGCGAAAGCCCATCGCCGAAATTGTAATCCACGTAGCCGGTGATGACGTTGATCTTGTCAATACCGCTATTGGAATTATCCGGGGTAACGGCATCGTAGCGTGCGCCGACGCCGATGAGATCGGTCACCGGGTAGTCCGCTTCGCCGAAGTAGCCATGGCTCTTGACGTCCGAGCCGTACGCGAACGTCTTCAGCGCCCAGCTATTATCGGAGCCGCCTTCGTAACCTGCAAGCAGCAATACTTTCGCAACCGGAATGGGATAGCTCGCGTAAATCGCATAGCGGCTAAATTTATTTTGCCAATAGCTCGAGTCGACATTTGATGTGCTGGCGTTGGTATTGATGTCGGCTGACCCGCGGTAATATGCTGCAGAGATGCCGCCGCCATCTTCGGTAAGAATATAATTCGCCCAGAACATATAGTCGAACGCATTCGCCGAGGGGGCTTGACCTGCTCCGACGCCCATTGGTTTACCGGCGATGGCTGCCGAAGGCTTTCCACTCGAGTATGTGTATCCGCTTAAGGCTTCCGCATGTATTGTTGCTTCGCCAAATACATAGCCAAGATCGATACCCATATTGGATCCGGTAAGTCCGGTATACGTTGGTTTCACTTTATCGCCTTTCTGATAGTCATAGAGGCTGATAGGATAACCAGAGTTCATCAGGGGGCTACCACTCCAGCCGCGATCCGAACCGCCATATCCCTGAAAGATATTGATTTTGCCAATTCGGCCGGAAAACCAGGCATTTTCATTACCGGTATAATATCCAACCGATGCCGTGGAAACATCCATCGTTCCACTGGAACTGAAGCCAAGCTCGGATTCGGACGATATGTTCTTCGTGAGCGCACCAAAAATGGCATATATGGATCCGCCCGTGAATGCCAGGTTGAAATTATTCACGGTTGGTGAACCGGCCGCGGCCGCCGTTGCCGAAGCTTGATTAATGGAGAAGTTGATTCGCCCGGCAAAATAATCGCCGAGATTGATGACCGGTTGCGTTTTGCCGATTTCGTCCGGCATCCGGTACCCTGCCGCTCGGAATTTCCATCCGAACTCATTCAGCTTCGGAACCACATCGTGGCAACTGCCACATCCGAGGCTATATTTTCGCGCGAAATTCGGCATCGCGCTCGCCGTGCGCACCAGCGGTGTGCTCGCCATGGCGCCGGCAAAAAGGACCGCCGTCACAGCCAATCGGAAGCTAAGAGAACGCATAATGTTTTTGAAATAAATGATTGTACTACCTCTATCGGGCGTTTTACACCGGCAATAGAGGACTAAGTTAAAATCCCTTACTCAAGCCACATACCTAACCTGAATTTTACGCCTATTAGCGAATTTTCACATTCCCCCTATCACCAATCGTAAAGATTCTTGACGGCTTTTAATAAATTTTTATACTTGCTCATGATTTTTCCTCTGTAAAGATTTTACGTTTTAGCACGATTTTTTGACTTGTCAACTCACTCTGTCAATTCTTTCCACATTTTTCGAGATCATTCCTTCAGAAGGGAATAAATAAGAAATCTGGCCGCTCGCAAGTATGCGATCCCGGTCAGAAACTATTTTTTTCTACTTCGCTATTGAAAGAGCTTTTTCGGGAATCTCAACGCTTTGCTCACTGTCCTTTGAGTTCGAGCGGAGCAGCTCCAGGTAATGCTGCACGAAGAGCTAAGGGTTTTACGCAGCAATATCTACTCTCAAAGTTACATCGCGCATGCGAGATAAACGCAAGGCCCTCCGTCCTAAGGCCGTATCGAAGAAAGTCTTGTGACTTTGTTCGTTCGTGCCTTGCGGGCGGAGGGCCAGCGCATCTTCAGGGATGCGCTCGAACTTAAAGTGTCAACCGTGTTTAGAAACCTATTGCTGCTTCGGCTACAACCCCATTGAACTGTCCGCCGTTGCGAATATCGTTCGTGGGAAAGTCGTTGTATTTCTGCGAAACGTATTCGGCCTTCATCATTACATTCTCTGTCATAAACCATCCGATCGATCCCACTATTCTGTTAATAGTTATATTGGTAAGGTTCACCGGAAGGGTTGCTTTTAAAGAATTGTATCGCGCGCCGATCCAGAAATCCTCATGAGCGCCGAAGCGATAGAGAATATCTCCTGCAAGCTGCGTAGCCGTACGCGTATTGATCTCCGAAATGAGTCTTCCTTTCGCATTTTCATAGGTCCCGAAGAGTTCGAGTCCTCCGAATTTGATGAAAGGGTTAATCATAAATGTCGTCACCGCTTCGCTAAAGGAAGGATTGAATCGCCCGGAGAACGGATTGCCGGTCGTCGTCGCCTCGGTATTTTCCATTACGAAGAAGTAATGCGAACCGGTACGATCGCCGCCAAAGAGCGTGCTGCTTGCAGTGCTGCTCTCCTGATAGACCGAACCGGTGAGCCGAACCCGTAGGTCGCTGGTCAGTTGTTTATCGAATCCGAGTTTGCCGTGAATGGCCGGATTATAGGCATTGGGGTTTTTGGTGATGCTGTCGACTTTTGTCGCAGCAACCACCGTGGGATTCAACATGCCATCGGTAACGCCGACCATGGCGAGGAACCCGCTTTCATCGTGGAAGTAAAATTCTGCGCCGATTTCGGTGGCGAATTCGTCCATAATGTAATTCTCTACGAAGGGATTGTACATTTCATTACCACCATCGACACGGCGGAAATGCTGATCTCCATAATCAACCTCGAGATCGCCGACTTTAATGGTGAGCTTTTTCATGAGGTCGCTAATCCCTTCGATGTGGAGGAAGGGTAGCTTGTCCATTTGTAGATAGCCATTCTTCACCCACGACTCATTATGATGTTTCGAAGAGAGATAGACAGAGAGGTTCACACGGATGCCATCGTCCAACTGCCCATCGAGCGTTAAGTCGGCCATAGCCAAATTAAAGCCATTGGTAAGTGGGGCGAGCGAATTGGCATTCGTCGAATCGGTCTTCGAGGTACGGACGTACACGGCGGAATTTTTATCGGTCAGGGTCTGGTAGTCCTGCGCGAATCCCCCGCCAAGTCGAAGGTGCATGCCCGTGAAAGGAGTGGTATCGTTCTTCGGTGTTTCGAAGATATTCAGTCCACGCTGATCTTCCGGGCGGAAAAACTGCATGGGCAGTTGCTGCGCTTGCGCCAAAGTAGTTGTGATGGCGAGCATGAAAATAATGCTGAGGATGCGTTTCATGGTAGTAATTGGTTAGTGGTCTTTGTTATTGTTGTAAAAAAAGTGAACTCTTACTTCACAAAGATGAGCGAGTAATTGAGTTTTAGTGCATCGCCAACCTTCATGGTGCCGAGCATAAAGCTGGGCCGCTCGATATTGAACTGCGAAAGCATGAGCGAGACCGTGCCGCTTACCGAGAGCGATCCATCGGCGTTCAACACTCCATTGGCATTCAATGTAATGGGTTTCGTCACATTTGCAATCGTAAGATTGCCGGCTGCCGCGATTTGATATTTGTTCCCCCCGCCTGGCGTAACCGTTGCGGAGGTAAGCTTAAAGAGGATGTTTTTATAGTCATCGGCTTTGAGCGTTTCGTAGGCGTTATCGTCCATGCCGCTATGCTCACTCTTGAGATTATGCACCGGTAGTGTGACGGTGAGCATGTTGAGCGTGGCGAGCTGGTTATCGGGCGTTACGGTAAATTCACCATTGGCCGTGAAGGAATGCGACGTCATCGTCCAATCATGGAGCGTGGAAGTTCCATAAAGCGTCAAGGAAGGCGAACCGCCGACCCGGTAGGGTGCTTGCCCGATCATCGCCGCGACGAACGTGAAGAGTAGAATTAGAGCAAGGGGTATAGAGGCCATCCTCGCCATCTGGGAATGTATCGTGTTCATTGTTGTGCTTTCGTAAAAATTAAAGAATAGGTAAGGGTCATCGCATCGCCAGCATGGATGAGACCAAGCAGCAGCGACGGCCGTTCGACGTGGTAGTCTGACATTTTAAGTTCTTCAGAGCCGGTGAAACGGATCGTACTATTACGATCCAGGATGCCGTGCATAAAGAGCGTTACTTCTCGCGTCACGCCGGCGACCGACAGGTTACCACGCGCTCGGACGAGATAGGAATTATTCGCGTAGGATTCGATCGCCGTCGAGAGAAGTTCGAAATCGATGGTCGGATATTTCTCCGCTTTGAGTGCGGTGTAGCAATCGCGGTCCATTCCATCTCCATCGCCTTTAAGATTATGAACGGGAAGGCTAAATCGGAGCGACGTAATGTCCGCGAGCCGGTCCTCATGAACCAGCATTATTGCCTCACCGGAAAGACCATGGGCGGTCATGCACCAATTGCGCACGGGTGTTGTCCCTGCCAGGTTCATTACCACATCGTGCGACTGGCTTAGCCGATAGATTGCGTTCTCGTGGTCTGTCAGGCGAAAGGAGATGTTCTGCTGCCCGCGCGTCACAGGGACGTGTGCCACCGCTGCTGTCAGAAGCAGCACGACGCCCAGGAAGATGTGATACGGTCGTTTCATATAATATAGAATTCGTCGTTCAATGTCCGGCTAAAGGCCAAACCATGTTCCATCAGCTCAAATGTTTAATTCTGGGTTATTTTAACGGTTACCCATCCTTGGAATCGTAAATGATTTTTACGCATCGGTGTGAATTTTTAGAAGACCGGGCGCGCCAGAACTACATTTTTGCGTTAGTTCCCACCGATCCGAGGAATGGAAGTAACGCTCGCTTTTTCACGGCATATTTTCGCGTCAGAAGAGGAAAGAATTTTTCCACTACTCTATTTTTTCTTACAATACCGCATCGTTGATTGTCCCAATCTGAGCTCCTTTAACCCATTTCCAATAATGGCATACCGATTTCGAGTGTAAATAGTAAGTAGATTACGATTATGCATTTACATCAGGAAATGGAAACTTTTTATTTGGGAGCCGGAGAAGGAGATTGCGCGGTTACAAAATTTTCGACTTCGCCCGGGAGTTCGACAAAATTCCGACGGAATCGCGGGGCGGAACTCTGGGCGCCAAAGCCCTGTGTGATCCTTATTCTCGAAGATTTCGATGAAATACGCTCGTTCTGGTCACGACATCTTGGAAAGGAAAGACACGACGTCTATTCTTCCGCGAAATTGCGCGACGCGCTGGCAATTGCATGGGAAGAATTGCCACAGATTATTCTTGTCGATTACGATTTATCTGGCGAAAACGCGCTTCATGCGATTTTGCGCTTGCGCGAAGCACGGCCCGAAAGTTATATCGTCCTTATCGGTGGACCTCAAACGATCGCCGTAGGAGATGAAGCCATGCTCGCCGGCGCCTCAAAAGTTCTTTCCAAGGCGTATAAAATCGAAGAGATGAACGAAATCATCAAATTGGCGATGCACGACAGCCGCCAGCGAGTGATCATTGAATCGTTTTCCACATTATGAAAATTCTCATTGCATACGATGGATCGGAATCAGCACAGAATGCGATTGACGATTTAAAACATGCCGGACTGCCCGCGAATGAGGTCGAGGCCACGGTCCTCTCCGTGGGCGAAGTGCGGATGCGCCGGGAACCGGCGCTTAATCTCGAAGCGGCACTGCCCATCGTTGCATTTGCGATCGAGCAAACACAGGATATTGTTAATTACGCGCGTGAAACCGCAGAATTCGATGCCGAAGAAGGGATGAGAAGGGTACAATGCATTTTTCCACGATGGACGGTCACGCCCTGCGCGAGGCTGCATTCCCCCGCAACAACGATCCTCGAAATTGCCGATAGCTGGAAGCCCGATCTCATCGTGATGGGGTCGCACGGGCGCGGGGCACTAAAGCGATTGTTTTTAGGAAGTGTCTCCCTGCGCGTCGCGGCAGAGGCCCGCACCTCGGTGCGAATCGCCAAACGAAAAATTGAAGCGGACGACCGAGCGATTATCCTGGCTTTCGATGGATCGAACGGCGCACGGAAGGCCATCCACTGCCTGATTCAGCGCCAATGGCCTCACCCCAAACACTTGCACATCGTAACCGTCATCGATGTAGCAATTCTCGCCACCCCCGAATATTTTTTTCTGGTCGGTAGCGATTTGGAACACTATCAAGAAGAGAAAGAAACGCATATTGAACGTGGAGTGCGTGCGCTGAAGCACGAAATGCGTAAGCATTTCGAATTCGTCACCACCGCAACGCCGGTTGGGAACCCTGCTCACGAGTTACTCGTCGAAGCGAAGCGAATCGGCGCCGACACAATCTTTATTGGATCACGAGGGCTTTCTGGCTTCGAGCGGATGCTGATCGGAAGTGTGGCACATACCGTCGCGGCCAATTCTGATGCGACGGTCGAAATTGCGCGGTGAGCGGATGGCGAAAAGATATTTTATCTTTCGTAAAATTTTTTTAACAGGAAGAAAGAGGACGGGAGCTAAAACAGGCCCATTTGATTAGATTACAACATGGCACATAGATCGACATATCGCTAAATGACTTACAGGACCTGGCTCGTAATGCCAACGGACAATTGAAAACCGAACGCAAGAGCCGGTCCTCGCACAACCATAAACGAGACAACCACTCCGGGCCGGATATGCGACCACAATACTTTACGCGAAATCCCAGCCCCGGAGTGGTTGCCGTTTTTTAAAACTAACGCGGAGATTATCATGACTACATCAGAACGGAAGCCATCTCGCGTCACGCACTTGCGATCGAACCGAAAGGGGGCGGAGAATAAGCGCAGCACGCCATGCACCGTTGATAATATCGATGTAGCGGCACTTGCGGACCTTTATAATTCGCCGCCCACTTCGCACATTGCACGAGAGGACCTGCTCGAAGAGGCTCGCTGTATGCTTGCGAGGTATGAACTCTCGCCAGAGGACCTGGAGCCGGCTGCCCATACACTTGCAAAAGCGATGCACATGCTCGTCGAACAACGAGGCGGTAAAAATCTCGAGCCGAGGCCTAAAGCAGAGCTGATTCAACACGTCCTCGCGTGGCACGGACTCGGGGACATAATTAAGGATCCCGATGCAAATGGAAAAGACATCCTAAAAGAAATATTTATTCGAAGGCCGGAAACACCATTCAGCCCACTTTCCGATTAAATCAATAACGTGAATCGAGTAAAAAATAAAGTTGCCGTTATCACTGGCGCGGCGCTCGGCATTGGCCGCGCTGCCGCGATACGCCTTGCAGAAGAAGGCGCGCACGTGGCTATTACGGATGTAAACGATGAAGCCGGATCCGAGGTCGTTTATCTCATCGAACAAAATGGAGGCGATGCAGCCTATTGGCACCTGGACGTTTCGAAAGAAGCCGAAGTCAAACGCGTGATGAGTGAGATCGCAGCAAAGTGGGGCACCATCGAAGTACTCGTGAATAACGCCGGAATTTCCGGCGCAAACAAACCGACCGACCAACTCACCGAGCAAGAGTGGGATGCACTCATGGCCGTGAATGTCAAAGGTGTCTTCTTTTGCACGAAACATGTCATTCCGTTTCTCCGCAAAGCCGGCGCGGGAAGTATTATCAATCTCTCTTCGATCTACGGCATCATTGGCGCGGGCGATGTGCCGCCCTATCATGCCTCGAAAGGGGCGGTCGCCGAAATGTCGCGCAACGATGCCATCCTTTATGCGAAGGAGAAGATTCGCGTCAATTCTGTCCATCCCGGATTTATCTTGACCCCGATGGTCGAGAATTTCGTCGAATCTTCCGGAAGCGCGGAGGAAACCCGCAAGACCCTCGATGCACTTCATCCGCTCGGCCACATCGGCGAGCCGGACGACATTGCCTGGGGCATCGTTTATCTCGCTTCCGATGAATCGAAATTCGTTACTGGCTCCGAACTCGTGATCGATGGAGGGTACACAGCGCGGTAAACGGAGTCGCTTTTCTTAAATTTAATGTACTCTCATGCGAGACGATTCAAACACACCAATTACTATTCAGAAAAGGAAATTCATGCACCAAGGATGCGGCGGTATTTACGGACTCGCCTTTTTAGGCGCGCTGGTTTATTTTATTCAACATGCGACTACCTTGTGGGAAGGAATACTCGGAATCGTCAAGGCGCTCTTCTGGCCGGCCGTGTTGATGTATAAACTGCTCGAATACTTAAAAATCTAACACCTTATGAAAACGATTCTTACTCTCGGCGCCGCGATCACATTGGCAATAGCGCTTAACTCTTGCGGAATAAATTACACCACGATAGGAAATTATAATCTCAATGACACACAGGTACAACTTTCAACGAATAACTTTCGCGTTGTCGATACCCTTTCTGGAAGCGCTTCCGTCTCCTATATTTTTCTGATTGGCGGACTGAGTGAGCATCAACTCTATCAAAACGCCTTAATTGACGGTGACGGCCCCTGCCAAAAGGTACTTGTAAGCATAAGAGAATTGAACGTGTGGTAAAATTATTGAACGTCCTCGCAAGCGGCTTATAAAGAATTCTTTACGGTCGGTACGAGATAGGCTTTCGAATCGGCGGTTTCTCATTTTTTATCTTACTTGGTATGAAATGAGTTCTCACCGGCATAATGCACAAATTAGAAAAACGGGCCTGGGCGGAGCCTTTTAAGATCAAAGTGGTCGAGCCGCTGCGGATGACCACGCGCGAATACCGCGCGTGCGCGCTCGACGAAGCGGGATACAATACGTTCCTGCTCCGCTCGCGCGATGTCTATATCGATCTGCTCACCGATAGCGGCACGAACGCCATGAGCGATAGCCAATGGGCTGGGATGATGATGGGAGATGAAGCTTACGCCGGCAGCGAGAACTTTTACCATCTCGAAGCACAGGTCCAAAAGTATTATGGGTATAATTTTCTTATTCCGACGCACCAGGGCCGTGGCGCGGAACATCTTATCTCGCGTATTCTCATCAAACCGGGCGATTTCGTTCCGGGTAATATGTATTTTACAACGACGCGGCTGCACCAGGAACTTGCCGGGGGCACCTTCGTCGATGTCATTATCGACGAAGCGCACGATCCGGAATCGACGCACCAGTTCAAAGGCAACATCGATCTCGAAAAACTCGAGCATATTATCCATCATGCCGGAGCCGAGAAGATCGCCTACGTAACCGTTGCCGCGACGGTCAATATGGCGGGCGGCCAACCCATCTCGATGGAAAATCTCCGGGCAGTACGCGAACTTACTGCTCGTCATGGTATCCGCATTGTGCTCGACGCCACGCGGGCCATCGAGAACGCGTGGTTTATGAAACAGCGGGAACCGGAATTTGCGGCGCGCTCGATTGCAGAGATCCTGCATGAGATGTGTTCCTACACCGACGCCTGCACGATGAGCGGCAAAAAAGATTTGCTTGTTAACATTGGCGGATTCCTTGCCTTGAACGACCGCGAAATTTTCGAAGAAGCGCGAAACTTGGTGGTGGTTTATGAAGGGCTCCATACGTATGGCGGCTTGGCCGGCCGCGATCTCGAAGCCATGGCGCGTGGCATGGATGAAGCAGTCCAGGAAGACCACATTCGGGCGCGCATCGGGCAGGTGGAATACGTCGGTGAGCGCTTGCTCTCGATCGGTATTCCGATTGTCTTGCCGATCGGTGGTCATGCTATTTTCCTCGATGCGCGGCGCTTTTTGCCACGTCTTAAGCAACTCGAATTTCCGGCACAAACGCTGGCGGCCGAACTATATTTAGAGTCCGGTATTCGCGCCATGGAGCGTGGCGTTGTTTCCGCGGGACGTAATAAAGAGACCGGCGAGCACTATTTCCCTCGACTCGAACTTGTGCGATTAACATTCCCCCGCCGCGTCTATACGCAAGCCCATTGTGATGTCGTGGCCGAAGCAGTCGAAGCAGTCTATGATCGCCGTTCAGATATTCGTGGACTTGAAATGGTTTACGAGCCGAAGTATCTTCGGTTTTTTCAGGCGCGGTTTCAAAAGATACTCTGATAGTTTGAGTTAAAAACGAACCACGCGGCAAATGCGAGTGGCGTAGCTATAAGCATCTTCCCGTGGGGTGAGATTGCTTTAATTTTTCAGGTCCAATTTTTACTTGTCGATCCCATTGCTAAACGATATGCAAAAAAAGTTGTTAGATTAATCCGGCGACAAGTTCATGGAATTCCTTTGGTCTTAGAACAAAAACCGATAGATTCAATCTATTTTTACTATTTGGGATACGAATTACGACTCGCTCAATGTCTTTGAAAATATCAGCATTAGTGTTGCCCACGTGGCGTAATTGGTAGCCGCAACGGACTTAAAATCCGTTGGCCGTAAGGCCGTGCCGGTTCGAGTCCGGCCGTGGGCACTCTGTTTAATAGGACCTGCCCGTTCCGCTCTTCCCGGAACGGTTCAGCGCTATTTGGATGTTTCCCAAAGCTTGAATTTTCCACGTCTTTGCTGGCTGAAAAAGACGCTCTCCTCGAGAAGCGTCTTTTTATTTTCTCTCCTTGAGGAATAAGCATTTTATCCGGTCAAGACCCTAAAAATAGAATACCCCTTACATTGGCGACGAAAACTGCAACAAAACCTGCTAAGCCCCGCACGCGGCGGCGCTCCAAATACATTACAGGGCTGATGCTCTGCTCGGAATGCACCCGCACGGCCCGAAAGGAAATTGTTGGCGAGGCCCGCACCCGGCTTGCCGGAGAGGAACCGCAGCCCATCGATCAGACCGGAGAACCCGTTCCGGAGAATTTGTGGGTTCGCTGCACGAAGTGCCACAATACGATGCTCGTGAACCTCACTTCCCTCATGAGCGAGAAGCCCCGCACCCATACCACCCTTTCCGCCGCGGAATGCACCCCTTATTCGCCAAGCCGTATCTTTGCGCTCGGAGAAGCTATTTTTCATAAAGACTGGGACGATGTCGGCACCGTGATCGGCAAGGAAGTAACCGCCAGCGGACGAAACGCCGTACTCGTCCATTTCGAGAAATCGGGAGAACGGAAGCTGTTGGAGAATTTCCAGGCACAATAGGAACCACCTCTACCCACTCCTTTAAAAGGAGGGGGATTTCATAAGTACCTTGAAAAGGAGGGGGAATGAGGAACTCGTTACCTAAGAACCGTAGTTTAAGCGCAACCAATTTTCAAAAGGAGATAGCATAGCGTGGTAGGAATTATCGTACAGGAACACGAACCGATCGATCGGGCACTTCGACGTTTTAAGAAGAAATACGAGCGTGCCGGTATTTTGAAAGAATACCGCCGCAGAACGGCGTTCGAAAAGCCGTCCGTGAAAAACAAAATGTTGCGCCAGCGCGCCGCGCGCCGCCAGTTCCGCATCCAGGAAGAGACGGCATAAGCGGATTTCGAATCTTCTTCTCGATTTTTAAAAACCCGTTCGGACCGAACGGGTTTTTTCGTCTGGGACCACAAAAATCACGCGTGCTTTTTCGCCTTTGGCTTCGCGCTGCTCCCCGGAAGGCTGACATGCACTGCTTTTGCTCCCGGTTTTAAGACCGGCTGCGGCGTGCCATATTTTTTCGCTTTCAGCTCTTCGTAGGCCGGAGTATTCGGCACGATTTCCGGCGGCGGGTCTTCGCGCTTGCCGGTCAGATAATATTCCATCAGCTTTCGCGCGATGGGAGCCGAGACGGCTCCGCCGAAACCCGCATTCTCGACCAGCACACACATCGCGATGCGCGGATGGTCATACGGCGCGAAGCAATCGAACCAGGCGTGATCTTTTCCATGAGGGTTCTGCGCGGTCCCGGTCTTGCCAGCAACGAGCATGGTCGAATTCGGTATTTGCGCCGCGTGGCCCGTGCCGCCCGGCTCATTGACGACGCCGAGCATCGCCTCCCGCACGGTTTCGATCACCGTGTCCGGGATTTTTAATCGGCGCGTTTTATAGGCGACCGTATCCCATTTGCCGGTCTGCTCATTATAGATGCGGTGTGCCGCATGTGGCTCGACCCACAGCCCGTGGTTCGCCCACGTCGCCATATAAGCCGCTTGCTGCATCGGCGTCACACCGATCTCCCCTTGTCCGATCCCCTGGCTGACGACATAACCGAGCGTCCAGCCGCGCGGATAGAGCTTGCTCATACGGGCGGAATTCGGAATAAAGCCGCTTCCCTCGTGCCCAATATCGACGCCCGTCGGCTGGTCGAATCCAAACATCCGCGCATATTTATACATCGAATCGATCCCAAGCTTGAGGATCATGCGATAATAAAATACATCGCAGGATCGGACAATCGATGTATGAATATTGACCAGACCATGCGCCGCATCGTCATGATAGGTATGATTGCCATACGTAAAAGATCCGGGGCACGAGAGCGTAAAATCGAACGGAATGTCATGAGTCGTCAGCATCGCAGCGGCCATCATTAATTTCCAGGTCGATCCGGGCGGATAGCGCGATTGCGTCGCGCGGTCATAGAGCGGATGCGCGGGATCGAGCATCACGTCCTGATATTCCAGCTTCGACGTTTTGCCCGAAAAAAGATCGAGATCAAAATCGGGTTTCGACACGAGCGCCAGAATATCGCCATTCCTCGGATCGATCGCGACGATCGCCCCATGATAGGGGTCGAGCAATTGCTCGGCATATTCCTGCAAGTCGATGTCCATTCCTAGCTGCATCGATTCTCCGTCAACGCTCGGAATATCGGTCATGCCCTGATTCAAACGAGATTGCCGCTGGCCCTTCGCATCCACGGCGAGGAAATCGAATCCTTTTACGCCACGCAATTCCTTCTCATAAACATTCTCGATTCCCGTCGTGCCGACAATGTCTCCCGGATGATAATAATCGCTATCGCTCGTGCTATCCAACTTATCGAGCGCGGCCTGCGAAATTTCTTTAGTGTACCCGAGTAAGTGCGAAGCTCGCACCGGCGCGACATAGACCCGCTTCGATTCGGTAACGACATCGACGCCCGGCAGCCGGTCGTGGTTCTCCTCGATCTGGGCAATGATACGGGAATCGGCATCCGTCCAGACTTTGATCGGCTGGAACTGCGTGTAAAATCCGCCCTGATTAATTTTATCTAAAATAAAATTCGTATCGACATTGAGAATCTGCGCAATAACGGGGAGTGTCTCTTTGCGGTACGGCTCGAAATCCTGCCGCGTAATCGCGATGCTGAACGATGGCACGCTCGCCGCGACAACCCTTCCCCGCCGATCGAAGACCGTTCCGCGGACTGGAATTTGCTCGACCCGTTTTAGCCCCTGCTCGATCGCCGCGCCCGAAAGTGCCGGGCCATCGATTATTTGCAATTGAACGAATCGTACCAAAAATCCGAGAAACACCAGAACGATAGTCCCAGCCAGGATTTTCGATCGGAGCGGTGAAGCAAATTCGTGTTCTTTAAGATCGGCCATAATTCCGTAACAACGAGATATCAAAATTAAATCAAAATATAGTCCACCGTTCAAGAATACCCTACAACTTTCAGTAAAAAACATAGGTCGAATCCCTGCACTGGACTGCCTCCATTTTCGTTTAGTTGGTTCATGGCTTGGTTTACACGATCGAAACAGAATATCGAAGCTCGCACGGAGCAGGCCGATGGTGCCGCTTCGCGCGAAATGCCGGATGGCGTCTGGGCGAAATGCTCCGAATGCAAGGAGATTCTCTACAAGAAAGTCATAGAGGAAAACCTCTATACCTGTCCCCATTGTAATAAGCACTTTCGCATCGGGAGCAGCGAATATTTCCACATCCTGCTCGATGATGGCCTGGAAGAAGAGATCGCCGCGGAATTACGCCCAGCCGATCCGCTCGATTTCGTCGATTCGAAGCCCTACCCCGCTCGCGTCGCGGAGGCCGAGCGAAAAACGCACCTCAAGGAGGCCATGCGCGTCGGCGTGGGGCATCTCAATGCAAGGCCGGTGGCCATTGGCGTGATGGATTTTGCATACGTTGGTGGCTCGATGGGAGCCGTTGTGGGCGAAAAATTTTCGCGTGCCATCGATCGCGCCATCGCCGGCCGCTTGCCCTATATTATGGTGTCGAGTTCCGGCGGCGCACGAATGCAGGAGGCGGCCATCTCCCTCATGCAGCTCGCAAAGACCAGCGCGAAACTCGCGCAATTCGCCGAAGCGCGGCTTCCCTACATTTCCGTTCTCACCGATCCCACGACCGGCGGTGTAACGGCAAGCTTCGCCATGCTCGGCGATGTAAATATCGCGGAGCCAAAAGCGCTTATCGCCTTCGCGGGACCGCGCATCGTCGAGCAGACCATCCGCAAAAAACTTCCCGCCGGATTTCAGAAGTCCGAATTCGTGCAGGAACATGGCTTCATTGACATTATCTCGCATCGAAAAGAACTCAAAGCGACGATTTCGAATGTGTTGAAGCATCTGGAACCGGGATTACGCTGATTTATTTCTGATTACGCTGATTTATAAAATCCAGTCGTTTTACAATGTCATTGCGAGGAGGATTTTTCGACCGAAGGAAGAAAAATTCGATGAAGCAATCTGTGATTAATTCCACGGATTGCTTCATCAAGCGAATCTCCCTTCGGTCGATTCGCTTTCCTCGCAATGACGAAAAAATTAACTTTTTCAAAGGTTTCTTTATTCTGTGCGCTCCAATTTTTTCTTTGCTCAAATTCCTTGAATCCTAATCTTCAAAATCCATCCCATCCGCCTAACCCCGGTTCTATTAAGCTTATCGGCTTCCCGATGGACTTGGGCGCTGGAAGGCGCGGCGTCGATATGGGTCCTTCCGCCCTGCGCATCGCCGGCGTCAGCGAAAAACTTCGCGCGCTCGGATACCATGTCATCGATGCCGGCGACATCGAAATTCGCAATGCCGAAGTGCAGGAGATCGAGGATGTAACGCTTCCCTATCTTCCCGAAATTGCAAGTGCCTGCACGCGGCTGGCGCTCGAAGTGGAGTCCGCGCTGGATGGCAACGAGTTCCCACTCGTTTTGGGCGGCGATCATTCCATGGCCATCGGAACGATTGCTGGCATCGCCGGACATTGCAAGCGCCATAATAAGCGCCTCGGCGTTATTTGGATCGACGCGCACGCCGATATTAACACGCCCGAATCCTCGCCGAGCGGAAATATTCACGGAATGCCCGTTGCCGTTGCGCTGGGCATGGGCGCGCCGATGCTCACCAAAATCGGCGGCGATGAACCGAAACTGCTGCCCGATCAATTGGTCTATCTCGGACTTCGCTCGCTCGATGACGGCGAGCGAGCGCTCATTCGAAAACTCAAAATCGAAGCACATACCATGGCCGATTTGGATAAGCAGGGCGTCTATCGCCTGCTTACGAAAGCGGTCAGCGGACTTCGCGAGAAGGTCGATCATTTGCATGTCAGCTTCGACTTGGATGTCGTCGATCCCTCGGTCGCGAGCGGCGTCGGCACGCCGGTTCCCGGCGGACTCACCTACCGCGAAGCGCACCTCATCATGGAAGTTATCGCAGATACCGGCTATATGCATTCGATGGAAGTGGCGGAGGTGAATCCCATTTTGGACGTCCGCAATGCCAGCGCCGAATTCGCCGCCGGCCTGATTGCCAGCAGCATGGGAAAGCGGATATTATAAATGAAAACCATCGCTAATACGCGACTATTTCCCCAGTGCCGTAGGCACGACATCTTTGTAGCCCCGTGCGTAAGCGCGGGGTTCGCGGGATTTTTTTAAGAGCCAGAGTCCCGGAGGGACGACAGCTGGTTCCAAGCTCCGAACTACGCCCCTCACAAACCCAAATCATTTGTCAACGCAATCCGTTTATGATGCGCTCTCGAAAATTGTCTTCGGACGAATTACCATGCGCACCCTCCACACCACCGCCGAACTTCGCAGCGCGCTTGCGCTCCAGCGCGATTCGGGCACCAGGAACTCTCTACGTGCGTTGATAAAACTATGAAAGCAAATCAACACGGGAACGGGCTTCTTTCCAGGATCACGATCAATCCGGAGATATGCCATGGCAAGCCTGTAATCCGTGGATTACGCTATCCTGCTGAGACCATCCTGGAATTGCTTTCTTCTGGAATGACATCCTCCGAGATACTCTCCGATTATCCCGATCTCGAAAGCGAAGATATTCGCGCCGTCCTGATGTATGCTGCCGAACTATCGCGCGTAAAAAGTATCGAGCGCGTCCATGCATAAGTTCTTGCTCGATGCGCAACTTCCGCGCAGCTTTAAATCGGTATTTGCTGAATTCGGATTGGAATGTATTCATACGCTCGACCTACCCGAACAAAATCGAACGATAGATTCCGAACTTCTCCGACTGAATGAAGAAGATGGCAGCGTTATTGTTACCAAAGACAATGATTTCGTTGAAAGTTATTTGGTCACGAATAAGCCCAAGAAGCTTTTGTTAATATCCTGCGGCAATATGCGTAATCCACAACTCCTGGCGCTTTTCCATTCAAATATCGAGAGAATTGCACGGGAGTTCGAATTCAATAATTATATAGAGATTGACACAGAAGAAATTATCATTCACTCTTAATTTTTTCGATCAATTTTTAGACAAGCATTGCGCACCATCCACACCACCGCCGAACTTCGCAGCGCGCTTGCGCTCCAGCGCGAGCAAGGGAAACGCATCGGCTTCGTGCCGACGATGGGCGCGCTCCATGAGGGACACCGCTCGCTCGTGCGGCTTTCGAAGCAGAATTCGGATGTGACCGTCGTCAGCATTTTCGTGAATCCCACGCAGTTCGGTCCCACGGAAGATTTCAATCGCTACCCCCGCACGCTGGAATCCGATGCAAGCATGTTGGTCGAAGAAGGCGTTGAATTTCTTTTCGCACCGGCGGTCGATCAGATTTATCCGAAGGACCATTCCATGCAGGTTCATCCCGGCACGATTGCCACGCTCTACGAAGGCGCTCGCCGTCCGGGACATTTCGATGGCGTGGCGACCGTCGTTTCGATTCTCTTTAATATTACCCAGCCCCAAGCGGCATATTTTGGGCAGAAGGATGCGCAACAAGTTGCCGTCATCAAAAAACTTGTGCGCGATTTAGCTTTTCCAGTCGAGATCGTAACGGGCGCCACTATCCGCGAACGGGATGGTCTTGCGCTTAGCTCTCGGAACCGCTATCTTTCTGCCCTCGAAAGAAAGGAAGCCGTCGCGCTTTCCAAAACCCTCGTTCTGGTTCGAGATTTATTACTCCGTCGTCATTCTGTTGCCGACGCAAAAGAGGCAGGAACGAGCGAATTTCAACGATTTGCACCTCACGGCATACTCGATTATCTCGACCTCGTCCGTTCCGAAACATTTCAAGCCATGACCTCGTTTGAGCCGCAGGAACCCGGTTCCACAACTATCCTTATTGCAGCGAATTTCGGTACGACACGATTGATAGATAATATTCAGCTTTAGACAATAGAATTTAAGGAAATAGAATGAAGCGCATCCTGTTCAAATCGAAAATCCATCGGGCCACCATTACCCAGGCGGAGCTTTATTACGAAGGTTCGCTCACGCTCGATGCCGAACTCATGCGCGCCGCGGACATGCTTCCATATGAGAAGATCGCGATTGTCAATAATAATAATGGCGAGCGGTTCGAAACGTATCTGATCGAAGGCCCCGCCGGCTCGGGCGTCGTGTGCCTGAACGGTGCAGCCGCCCGAAGGGGCGCAATCGGCGATGAAATCATCATTATCACCTATGGCGAATATGAGGATGCCGAAGAGCTTCGTTATCATCGACCGACGATTGTTCAAGTCGATAAGTCCAACAGAATCAAAAAGATAACGAATTCAACAGAAGCGTTTTCGATGGTGAATTAGGCGTATCTTACGAGATTCTTCGACTTCGCCAGCCTCCTTTGCCCCGCCCAGATGGCTCCTGCTCAGAATGACAGAAATATCTACCGCTGAATCTTCCCGCCCCCTTGCCGCGATAGTCCTTGCTGCCGGACAAGGCAAGCGAATGCAGGACCCATCCCTCGCAAAGGTTCTCTATCCTATCGGCGGCGAGCCGATGCTCGGGCATGTTTTGCGGCTTTGCAAGCAGGTCGAGGCTGCTCCCATTATTTGCATTATAGGCTATGGCCGGGAAGCGGTGAGCGCGTTAATCTCGGAAAAATTTCCCGATGTCCGAACTGCTATTCAGGAGGAGCAGCTTGGCACCGGCCATGCCGTTCAGCAGGCTGAACGGCAGCTTAATGGATTCTCGGGCGACGTGCTCGTCCTCTCCGGCGATGTGCCGCTGCTTTCCACATCGACGACCCAAAATTTGTTGGCCGAGCACCGCGCTCGAAATGCATGCGCGACCGTCCTCTCTGTCCATATGGCGAAATCGACCGGTTATGGCCGGATCGTTCGAACTCCAACGGGCAGCTTGGCAAAAATCGTCGAAGAAAAAGACGCCACGCCCGATGAGAAAAAGATTGACGAAATCAACAGCGGCATATACGTATTCGATGCCAAAATACTCTTCGAAGTATTGAAACGGATCGACCGGAAAAATGCGCAATCGGAATTTTATCTCACCGATACGTTCGCGCTCCTGATCGCCCAGTTTGGACTGGGTGGGGTCGCCGTGGTGACCACGAATGACCCGATCGAAGTGAGCGGTGTAAATACGAAAGAGCAACTCGCCGCGCTGGACGCGGAATATCGGCGGCGAAATAGTTAGCGTTATCGAAGGCTGCTTTTGCGTTTTAGCGGAAGGTTGCTTTCCGTTTTTGCATCCTCTGGAAAAACTTCGCGGGCACTTTGCCAGCGTGGATTGCGTAGTGTGCCCCGTGGGAATCAGATGTGGAATAGTTGGCTTACCAAATGTCGGGAAATCGACGCTCTTTAACGCAATTACGGCTAGCTCGCAGGCAGCAGCCGAGAATTATCCGTTTTGCACGATCGAGCCGAACACCGGCGTCGTCCCCGTACCGGACGATCGGATCACGCAGCTTACCTCGCTCGTAAATCCGGCGCGGGAGGTTCCGGCGACGATCGAGTTTGTCGATATTGCCGGCCTCGTAAAAGGCGCAGCGCAGGGCGAGGGACTCGGAAATCAATTTCTCGCTCATATCCGCGATGTGGACGCGATTGCGCATGTTGCTCGCGCCTTTGACGATCCGAATGTGATTCACGTCGATGGCTCGATCGACCCACGGCGCGATATTGAAGTCGTGGAGACGGAGTTGATCCTCAAGGACCTGGAGACGCTCGATAAAAAGCAGGATGCCGCCCAACGCAAAGGCAAGACCGGCGATGCTAAGGCGCGCGCGGAAACCGATTTTTACACCCGGCTGCGGGAGCATCTTTCGAATGGCCGGCTCGCTCGATATTTTCCGCGAGTGAATGAAGAGGAAGAGCTGTGGCTGCGCGAGATGCATCTGCTCACCGCGAAACCCATGCTTTACGTTGCCAATACCGACGAACACGGCGTAACCGATGGCAATGAGTACGTCGAGGCCATTCGAGCCATCGCGGAAAAAGAAGGCGCACGCGCCGTGCCGATCTGCGCGAAGATCGAAATGGAATTGGTAGAATTACCAGAGGCCGAGCGCGCCGAATTTTTGCGTGAACTGGGCCTGAAAGAACCGGGGCTGAATGCGCTCGTCCGCGCGGCGTACGATTTGCTCGGACTCCAAACGTATTTCACCGCCGGCCCGAAGGAAGTCCGCGCCTGGACGGTGCGCAAGGGCGCCAAGGCGCCGGAAGCGGCAGCCGTTATTCACACCGATTTCGAAAAAGGATTTATCCGCGCCGAAGTGATGAAATTCAGCGATTTCATTCGGCTCAAATCCGAGGCTGCCGTCCGTGAAGCCGGACTTCTGCGAAGCGAAGGCCGCGAATATATTGTTGAAGATGGGGATGTGATGCATTTCCGCTTTAACGTATGATGTATTTTGTAACCGTGACCTTTAGGTCACGGCGAAATTTTCAACCGTGACCTAACGGTCACGGCTACACATTGGAACTACCGATCTCAAAATATAACGAGACTTTTCTTTCTCGCAACGAACTGGAGCGCCTCCTTCGCGAGCGGAGTGTCGATGCGCTTGCCATTAACAAAGTGCTCGATGCCTATGACATGGCCGAGAGCGTTCACGAGTTCCAAAAACGGCTGGATGGCACGCCCTATTTCTGGCATCCGAGCCGCGTGGCGAAAATCATGATGATCGAGTTAAATCAATTGGATGCCAATATCCTCTGCGCCGCGCTCCTGCATGACGCGCTTGAGGATTCCCACGTGCTTACGCCCGAAATTCTCGATCTGAATTTTGGATCGTACACCAGTTATCTCGTGCAGAAACTGACGAAAGATATTAAAGCCGAAGGACCAATGAAAGCATGGGTGGAAAAAGAGTATATCGAAAAGCTGCTCGCCGCCAGTGAAGACGCTCGAATGCTAAAACTCGCCGACCGACTCGATACCTACCGCTGCCTGGAATTCAACGTCAAGAAAAATCCCATTAAATATATTATGGAAACTACCGAGCATTACTTCCCTCTTGCTCAGGGTTCCCATAACCCTCGATTGAAATATCTTATTAAAGAGCTGCAGAAAGAACAGAATAAGTTTCTTGGTTAGCGCAGTCGATAAAAGAAACACTTGTTAATCATCTTGTCATTCGAAGAATGAGGGTACTCTCATTTGTTTTCCCGGAAATTGCTTGTCCAAATTTTTAGTACTTCGCTGGTGCGATCATTGAAATAATGATGAAGATTATGAAACGCACAAACCTCTTCTTATGGGTTGGAATCGTGGTATGGAGTTGCCTGACGTTTTTTATCGCCTGGGTGCTCGTTACGCCTGACAATCCGTTAACCAAACTCTATCGCGCACCCATAGAACAGCTAAATGACCGTGTATTCACCGGACCCTATCCGGTTGGCGATCAATTCAGCCAACTTCATGCTCAGGGTGTGACGGCAGATGTTAGCTTACTCGATCCGAAAATACCCTATGAACGGGTCCTCCTCCATCGCGAACGAAAAAATGCGGAGCGGGCGGGTCTTCAGTTCTATGATTTTCCGGTCGCGAGTATTCTTGGCCAGAAATTCGGCTCGTATTACAACGCGAACGTTCGGCATGCCGCGCTGACGATCGATTCGCTGGAACGCAATGGAACGGGTAAGATATATCTCCACTGTTATTTAGGACAGCACCGAATGGCCGCTGTACGAAAAATATTGGAGTCGCGGGCACCGGCGTTGCCGGCAAAATACCGGAAGCCATCTATCTAACCGTCGCGGTCAGAGACGTTTCCTAACCGGTGCTATCGCTCGAACGCGATCCATAGACCCAATCCGGCGAAAATAATAGGATAAAAGAAATCGTAGAATCGGACGATCGCTGCGAGATACGCGGGCGGCGTAAGGTGCAGCGCTATCATCGCGGCAGAGATTGCGACGAGAAGCGCAAGCCATAACATTATTGTACGCGCGTGGCCGCGCAGGGCGACTATCGCGGCATACGCCAACGATAGGACACCAATCAGTTCCGGAATTTCGAACCGCTCGATGGAGGCAAGCTGAATATTACCGACCGCCGAAGCGAGCAAATATACGCCGGCAAAAAAAATCGAAGCTCCGCCAAGAAGCCATAACGAACTTCGTCCGCGAAACCGATCGAGCCCGTACTGTACGATACCGATCCCGATAAGGCCCATCATGATTCCCTGGACGAAAGGCTCGTTAAAAAAGAAGAACCGGAATTCGGTGGCAATTCGGATGGCCGCCAACAGTACCAGCAACAGAGCAATCGTCGCGCGGAAAGCCGCGTTCTTGCCTGTGCTACCTGTTGCGTGTTGCACGGGCGAAGAAAATTCCTCCCCGGCAACGTCCATATTGCGATTTATTTTTGCCCGTTCGAGATACCACGCCAGAAGATATAATACTCCGACAAGGCCCAGCGTCAGAACGTTTAAAATAATCAGCATCACGCGGATGTAAGCAGTGTCCAATGCGATCACTCTCGAAATTCCGGATGCCACCCCGCCGATCATTTTTGATGGGCCGCGTTCAAGCGCAAATTTTGCGCGCGGCTTCGTTTCCAGTACCACCCAAAGCTCCCCGCTGCTTCGTGAATTGGAGCGCTGCGATGCTGGCTTCCAGCCAAAGGCAAATAACCCCGCCGCCGCAATATAGAAGATCGCCCCTCCGAATCGAGATACGTCGCTATAGAGCGTCGTTATAAAGGGGTGCAGGAGATAGAACGAAGGCCCTTCGGCGCGGGGAAGTTCAAGGATCGCGGCAAGAAAAAGCAAACTGACCGCGAGCACTGTTGTGGGCGCCGTATAAGTAGGACGTTCCACGAAACGATGCAACAGCCGTTTTGAAAAGCGTTCGAACCGCTCACGTGGCGAAAGGCTCGTTTCCGGCAAAAATAAGCGGAGCGAGCTTGCGACATTTTCCTCGTCGGGCATTGCAATCGCGAAGAGTAAATAAAGCAATACGACAATCGGTGAGACCAGCATGGTCACAACGAAGAATACTCGAAGCAATGTTACCGATAAGCAGTACCGTTCGGCAAGCCCGATCGCAACTCCGCTTATCATGCGTCCGGAGCGAGGCCGTGTAAGTGTTAGCATCGTTCTATCGCGTGAATAATTTCGAGTTCCGTGATGATGGTATCGAGCGGTTCATCGTGAGCCAACCGTGGTATATGATCTACTTCCTGCGCGCTGAAGGCTAAGCCAATCCGCTCTACCGAACGAGGAAGCTCGCGAAGAAAAACATCGTAAAAGCCTTTTCCGTATCCAAGCCGCGTGCCGCACCGGTCGAACGCTACGATCGGAACAATAACGCGATCGAGCGATTCGAGGGAAGAAGGCTCTCGCTCCACCGGTTCTTCCAGTCCGAACCGGCCCTTGGCAAGTCCGCTAATTCCGCGGATCTCCGTGTGAACAAGCCTTTCCTTACGATCGGCATGCTCAACCGCTTGTTCAACAACGGGAACAATCATTCGTATTCCATCCAGTAACGCGTTTTCAATAAACGCGCGCGTCTCAACCTCGGAGCGGAAACTGATATAGCAATGAAGAACGCGGCATTGGTTCTCAGCCAGATAATGCATCAATCGCTCCGCGATCTCCACGCTGGACCGATGGCGAAAATCGGAGTCCAGTGTTTCGCGGATAGCGAGCACCGTCTGCCGCAGTTCGCGTCGAATCTCCGGAATATCTTCTGGTATCATCGCCGCGAGGCAATCAGTTTAGCTTTAAAAGCCGTAATGAAACCGGAGTCCCATTCGCCGGCAGAAGCCGAATGGTATACGATCCAGAAGGAATGGCCGAAAGCGCGAGGCGGTATTCGTTTGCCCCGAACCGCAAATGAAGGGTGCCTTCGGACATTTTTACGCCCAAGGCATTGAAAAGCTCAAAGTGCGCATCATCCTCCCGGCCTGCATCGATTCTTAGATCGGCAGTGCTGCCAATGACAGGATCGTGCCGAACCGAGACCGAGAGGATCAGAGGGCTCTGCAACAGAGTCTGTTGCAGTATGGAATTGCCACAAGCTTCTGCTGCACCGATTCGGGTTGTATCCGCGCTCCATTCGATGCAGCCCACGCGCTCCGGTGTTTCGATCGTTACCGAAACATCGGTCGAATCGGCAGCAGTGATATAGCGATAGAGGATAAAGTCGAGAAGCGGAACCCCCGCTGAGATTGAAATCCCCGCGGGCAAAGCAATAGTTACTTTCTCTCCGCCTGCTTCCGGAAGAATCGATACGATAGACGCATTCGTAAGGTATGAAGTCAGCGCAATCGAAGAAGGATCGATCGTCGCCACATTCGCATCCTGAACGAAGAGATGGACGATGATTGAATCGAGATGAAATACGCCGAGCGGCGCCGTAGCTGCAACGGCCATATTTTGCAACAAGGAACTTGAAGCGGTCGCTATCAGGGAAGTGGCCGCATTCATCACAGAAGGATGAATCCGAATCGTATCGGTAAAGATAACTTTGTCTCCACCCACAAAAAGAAGCGCGAGGGTATCCTTCGGCGTGGGAGGGTCCAAACGGAGTATGAGATTTTGCGAGGTGCCTATGGAGAGAGTATCCGGGAACGATACATTTGCCGTGATCCGAATGTTCGTATCCTTAAACGTGAGCCCGGTGATAATAATAACGTTAGGACCGGGATTTGTAACCGGTAGCGTATCGTAAATAGTCGGGCCGGAGGCGCAATAATTCGTTAGGTCCTGACTCGAAACTGACGATAGCGTGGTAGGAGTTACCGCAACCTCCAGCCGCGCGGAGCCAAAATGCGGGTCTGCCGATTGAGAAACGACCAGCAACTGCGCTACATGCGAGGTCGTCAAGCCCGGATTAGCACGTAAAGGAATAGCAAGCGTATCTCCGGCGCCGAGAGTAAAAGGAAGCGTCATGGGATGGAGCAGGAGGAAATCGTCTCCGGAGGGAGAGAGGCTCAAATCTTCCACGACTAAATCGAGCGAACTGGTATTAATCAAATAAACGGTGGTATCCCGCACCTGACCTTCGTACATTGTTCCAAAGTCGATGGGCGAGGCCGGCTGAAGGTCGAACGACCCTAATTCGACATCTCCCGTCATATTGCAGGAGGGAATGTTTCCGTTGCTTTCAATTCCGGAGAGTTGCGCGGCTTTCATTCCAAGGAGCGGGAGGCCGCGAAAAGCGACCGATACGGCAACAGAATCGCCCGGCGCTAACCGGAGCGGTGGCAAGGAACCGCTCGTAATATTCGTTGCGAACGAGGTGTCCGCGGCCGCTAATCCGATGCCAGTAATGAGAGCGGTATCCGTGCCGGTGGAGTAAAGTTCTATAATCGAATCGTGCTCCGCGCCTGGCGTAATAGTTCCGAAATCGATCGTATCTGCCGACCAGGCGAGGCTCGATTTCTTCCCGGCTCCCGTTCCGGCCAGCGGAACGGTCACGTTGCCATCGGTCGTCTCGATGAGTAAGGAGGCCGAACGAGACCCTAATGCCTGAGGATTGAATTGGACGATGATTTTGGTATGTATGGGTATTCCGGCATTTACAACCAAAGGAGTAGTGGGAGAAAGCACGGAAAAATCGCTTGCGTCGATACCGGAGGGAGCGATCTGGTCGATTTCGACATCGACAGCAGAGGTATCCCATACTTCGATCGTCAGGTCCTTGGTGCCGAGTACCGCGACCGCCCCAAAATCGAGACTCGTCGAATCGAAGGCAAGCCGCACATTCCCATAGGCCGACGGGATCGAGCACAGGCCCTCTACCGTCGTGAGAAGGACGATGGCAAGTATGCTCGTCAATCGTTTCTTATACGTACTCATCCTACCACCTAAGACACCTAAAACACCCAGAATGTCACAGAAAAATTATGGCTTTGAGAAAAATCTTTTTCTTGCCGTGGTGTTATAGCACCCCATGAAGTTGCATATTCTCTGGCCATTCGCATTCGGTCTGCTGCTCCTGGTGTCTATGAACTCCTGCACCAAGACTATCACGAATACCGTGGACTCGACGACTGTCGATACGCTCCGCGATACGGTTGGATCTCGCCAGGCTTGGATTCGGTTCGTTTCCATGTTTCCCGATTCGCTCGCTACGACCGTTATTATTTCGAAAAATCTGACCACTCCTTCCGTGTTCGCTTATGCCGTTAACTCGGTAAGCGGATCGTATTTTCCGCTTCGTTCGGATACCTCCTATCTCTTTTACCTTTCGAGTCCTACTATTCCTGGATGGTCCGATTCCTTGGCTATTCCGATCCTTGGAAATACCGTCAATACCCTTGCGCTGTTTCGCTTCGGAGACCAAACGCAGCCACAACGAAGTATTGATTCGGAGAAATTAACCCCGCCTCCACTGGGGTATAGTTACGTGCGGTTTATCAATGGAATTAGCGATGGGACCGCGGACTTCTATCTGGACCTCGACACGGTGGGTAATCCCCTGTTTAGCTCCATGGTGCCAATCCAGGATGGCCAGATTTCACCCTATGTACTTGTTAAAACGGATCGTTCGCATACACTCTACCTTCGCACACCGGGCACTACGGATGTTCTTTTGACCCAGCTTGGGAATTTCGAGAATGGCTCCTATTACTCCGTGCGTGCCATTGGCCTACTGAGTGAAAACAATGCGCGACTCGTGATCGACCAAGAATAATACCATTCTATTCCTTTTTGCACGGTCATCGGATTTTCTCGATTCATAGCGACCCGGTATCTCTTTTCGCGCCGTCAGGAACGCGAAGGGTCGCCAAATGCCCCTGCACAGCGTCGATTCGTTTCGGGTATCATGCTGATTTCCGCGGGCGGCATCATGCTTGGTACGGCCGCGCTCGTCGTGACGCTCGCAATCCTAAGCGGCTTCGAGAAGACGCTGACCGGTAATGTGCTCGGCTTCACTTCGAATGTTGAGATTTCCTCATATGGCAATCGCCCCCTTCCCGATTATCCCGGAACGTCTCGCTTCCTCATGCAGAAGGTGCCCGAGATCACCCAGCTTACCCCTTTCGTAGAACACGATGCGGTGCTCCGTTCGCCCCGCGGCGTTGCGGGCGTGGAACTTCGGGGAATACCGCCGGAGGATACTACCGTGCTCGCAATGAAGCGAATCCTCACGGGTAGCGCGCTTGCAGGGCATTCCGCCGATTCTGTCGATCCAATTGTCATCAGCAAAGGACTTGCGCAGGAACTTCGGACGAGCATAGGAAAAAATATCGCCGCCATCCGCTTCAACGAACGGCTCCGAACGCGCGAGGATATTCTTGCCAATCTCCGCAAATTTCGGGTCGTCGGAACGTATGCTACGGGGATGTCGCAATACGATGATATGCTCGCTTATACAACGCTTCCGGCCGCGCAGTCTTTTAACGGTTTTAGTTCTACGCAAGTGAGCGGATATGACGTTCGCACGCCGACCCTCGCGTCCTCCATACCGGTAGCGGCGAAACTCAATCGGGTATTATTTTATCCTTATATTGCTCGCAGTGTGTATGATGTCTATCCGACGATTTTTGCCTGGATCGATTTACAGAAGAAGCCCATCCCCATTATTTTGGGGCTTATCATTCTCGTGGCGGCATTTAATATTATTTCCACGCTGCTTTTGATCGTGATTGAAAAAACCCGCTCCATTGGCGTCTTAAAATCGCTGGGTGCGAGCACCGGTAAAGTGGCCCGCATCTTTATTACCCAAGGGATGACGATCGCCATATTTGGGACCGTGCTCGGAGACGCGCTTGGGTTCGCGCTTTCCGCTCTCGAAGCCCACTTTCATTTTTTCAAGCTGCGCTCCGATATTTATTTCATGTCCTCGGTTCCGATCTCGATCGAATGGCAGCATTATGCGATCGTTTCCGCGATCGCCCTGGTGCTGGCCTTCAGCGCGACGCTTATCCCCGCTCGTATTGCGGCGCGGATGCAACCGCTTCATGCACTTAGTTTCGCATGAGCGCACCTGTTCGCGTGGCCGTCGGACTGCTCGTACGGAATGGATGCGTCCTTATGGGCGAGCGCCGGCCGGAAAAGGTTTATCCCCTGCATTGGGAATTTCCCGGCGGGAAATTGGAAGCTAACGAAAGCGCGCTCGATGCTGTGCGGCGTGAACTGCTCGAAGAATTAGGCATTGAAGTGGATACAGCACAAACATGGTTTGCAGAAGTTGCTACCTATTCGAATGGAATGACATACGACATTTCTTATTTCGTGGTACATTCCTGGCGCGGCGATATTGTTAATAGAGAGTTTCGTCGCGTGGAATGGATCTCAGAAGCCACTCTTCCAACACTCCTCCATTTATCCGGCAACCAACGCGTTCTTGAGCGCCTATTGCGTGAGGGTATTCCCCAATGATTCATCATGCGACCCGCCAGCGCTTTCGCAGCATTGTACCGCGGCTTCTCGAATGGCACCGCAACAATCAACGAAGTTTCCTTTGGCGCGGACTTCGCCGCTCGCCGTACGTTGTACTCGTCAGTGAGTTTATGCTACAACAGACCGGCGCAAAACAGGTGGAAAAACATTTGCAGGAATTTCTCCGCCAATTCCCGACCGTGAAAAAACTGGCGGCGGCTTCGCGCCCAGAAGTTATTCGTGCCTGGCACGGACTGGGATATAACCGGCGCGCAATTAATTTGCACCGGGCCGCCAAAGCTATTACCGAACAGGGTAGATTTCCCAAAACGCTCGATGAACTTCGAGCGTTGCCCGGAGTCGGGCTTTACACGGCCAGCGCTATGCTCGCCTTTGCCCATAATGCGGACGTACCCGTTGTCGATGTCAACATCGAGCGTGTGCTTTCCCGGCTTTGGAAGCGAATGCCGAACTTCGCAGCAACGCTTCCAATGCGAGACATTTACGAATTAGATGCTTCGATTCTTCCCAAAGGCCGCTCTTCCCAATGGCATGAAGCTTTGATGGACTTAGGCGCGACCATCTGCATAAAGAACAAACCCAAATGTTCGGCGTGTCCCCTACGTACAACGTGTCCATCCGCGAAGGGAATGAAACAGCCTTTGCGGGAAACAACAAACGTGGAACCAACTTATTTTGGACAGCCCCGAAGAATATGGCGCGGAAGAATCCTACAACTTGTTTCAAAAAACGAGGATATTAAAAACCGAGCGCTTTTCGCACACCTGAAAAAGCATTATGCTATTTCAGACTCCTCATTCGTCCCATTCGTGACTTCGATCCTTACGAAATTAAAAGCAGAAGGCTTTCTCACCCGAACAAAGAAAGGAGCCCTTCAACTTGCCGAGCATAAATAAACTTCCAGAACCGTGGCATACAACGTACAAGGAACGTTGCGCCGCGATTCGCAGCCGGCTTCAGGATTTCGCGAATATTCCCAGTTCGCAATATTTTTACGAACTTGCTTTTTGCATCCTCACGCCGCAATCGAGCGCCGCGAATGCGGAAGCGACTATTGCAGAATTACAGCGCGACAACTTTTTGGAGCAAGGGTTCGACCCAACTTCCTATCTCCGCGATCCCAATCATTACATTCGCTTTCACAACACCAAAGCGAAGAGGCTTCTTGCGATCAGAAATCGTTTCAGCGAGTTGCTGCCAAGCCTCATCAATAAAAAGCTCTCACCGGAAGCAAAGCGCGAAATCGTTCTCGAACAGGTCAGTGGATTAGGAATGAAAGAAGCTTCGCATTTTCTTCGCAACATTGGTGTCCGCAGCCTTGCGATTCTCGATCGGCATATCCTCAAACATTTGTTGCGGCTTGAAGTAATCGACAGCATTCCCGCGAGCCTGACAACAAAACGCTATCTCGACATCGAGTATCGGTGGAAAGAATTCTCCAACCAAATCGGAATTTCGCTCGATGAACTCGATCTACTTTTCTGGAGCATGGAAACGGGAATTATTCGGAAATAGAAACGGATGCCGTTGCGACTTCTAAAGTCAACGTGTAAACGGCGTCACGCGATCCGAAAAATCGGGGCGGTAGTAATCCTGGCTCTCGAATTCCTGCGCCCAGCCGTGCTCGAAACCAAACTCATCGAGCAGGTCGAGCACTTTATCGTATTCTCGTTCCCGAATTCTGCGATTGAGTAATTGCAGCGATTCGAATTTATCGGCATTCTCATTCGTCACTTTGTTCGTCGGATAATATTGTGACATGACGGAAAGCGTCACCCGGTTCGATAAATTCTCCGCAATAAACGCTAATGTTTCGCGGCTGCCAGCCAGATCGTTGGGGAGAACGAGGTGACGAATAATGAGTCCGCGCTTCACAAGGCCATCTTCACCCATGACAAGGTCACTTCCCATCTGTCGATGCATTTCACGGAGCGCCACGCGAGAATGGCGTGCATATTCTTTCACGCCGGAATAACGATAGCCCATTTCGTCTTCCGCATATTTAATATCGGGCAAATAAATATCGACAATGCCATCGAGCAGTTTCAACACCTCAACCGAATCATACGCATTGGTATTGTAAATAATCGGAAGATGCAATCCCCGTTTGCAAGCTTCCAGAATCCCTTCGACCATCTGGGGGACGAAATGCGTGGGCGAAACGAACCCGATTGCATGGCAGCCATGGACATCCTGCAATTCGATCATCATTTCCGCAAGCTGTTGAACGGTTACCTCATTTTTTCGCTCCTCTTTCCATCGCTGGCTGATCTCGTAATTTTGGCAATAGCTGCACTTGAGATTGCAATTGCCGAAAAAAATATTTCCAACGCCACGCGTTCCAACCAGCGCCGGCTCTTCACCAAAATGAGGGCAATACGAAGAAACAATCGGCAATCGTGCGGAATAACATCGCGAGATTTCGCCCTGCAGCCGGTTCACCTGGCAATCGAGCGGGCAAATATCGCACGAGGCGAGCATGGCAACGAGTTTTTCAGCTCGCTCCGCGAGTTCGCCCGATGCAAAAAGTGCACGATAAGGAGGAATATACATATGCCATTACTATAGGCGGGAATAAATAGGATTGTTCCTCGCGTTACTCGTTACTCATTCACTCCTTAATAACCATGCAATACTGGCTTCTCAAAACCGACGCTGAATCTTATTCCATCGACGACCTGAAACGCGATGGCACCACGCCCTGGACCGGCGTTCGCAACTACCAGGTTCGAAACTATATGCGCGATCAGATGAAGGTGGGCGATAAGGGCTTTTTCTATCATTCCAGCACGGCCGAACCGGCTATTGTCGGGATCTGCGAAGTTGCCAGCGGGCCGATCGCGGACGAAACCGCGCTCGATCCCAAAGACAGCCATTACGATCCCAAATCGACTCCTGCGAACCCGATTTGGATGTGCGTTGAAATAAAATACGTGAAGCACCTGAAGCAGCCCATTACACTCGCCGAACTTCGAAAAACAAAAGGTCTCGAAAAAATGGGCATTCTCCAAAAAGGCTCTAGATTTTCCATTACACCGGTAACAGATGCGGAGTGGAAGATTGTGATGGGATTATAACAAATTTCAATGAAATCATCAATTGCCTGTTGTGGAGGCATTCTATATCGGGATGGTAAAATACTTTTGGGCTTGCGCTCGGAAGAACGAAGTTCATTCCCTGGAGTCTGGGATATTATTGGAGGTCGCCAGGAATTAGGTGAAACTATCGAGGAGACGCTAGAAAGAGAGCTTGAAGAAGAACTTGGAATTACTTCTATCGTTTGGGATCACTTAGAAACCATTCACATTTCAGACAAATCAAACATTCTAGAGTGTCACATATATCTCGTTTCACAGTGGAGTGGAATTCCTGAGAACAAAGAACCGCATGAGCATCAAAAAATAGAATGGTTTCCTATCCTGAAAGCATGTCAGCTTCATTTGGCATGTCTAGAATATTCTCCACTCTTTGAAAAGCTTATACAAAACAAAGTTACTTCATTTCCTTCATTATCCGAATGACTTCCTTCATGTCCTCCGGCAATGGTATCGACCACTCCATCGGCTCGCCGGTCGTCGGATGATGCAGTCGCAGTGTGCGGGCATGAAGCGCCTGACGCGGCAGCATTGCTAAAAGATGTTCGGCCTTCGATTTCCATTGTGGAATATCCTGACGCATCACATTCATCGCACGGCCGCCGTAGGTTTCGTCGCCAAAAACGGGATGTCCGATGTGCTGCAAATGCACGCGAATCTGATGCGTCCTGCCCGTTTGAAGCCGGAGTTCGACAAGCGAAAACCCTTGAAATTCTTCAAGCACATCGTAATCTGTTATTGCAAGCTTGCCACCGCCGCCCTCTTTCTCTTTTAGATAAAGTGGCGCTTCATTGATTACCGCAAAACGCTTGCGATCGCGCGGGTGCCGGCCAATGAGCGTTTCGATATGTCCGGATCTCTCCTTGAACGTCCCCCACACGATTGCATTGTAAATGCGCTGTGCCGTGTGATGAAAAAATTGTTTGGCAAGATTTCGGTGCGCTTCTTCGGTCTTTGCCACGACGAGCAAGCCGGAGGTATCCTTATCGAGACGATGGACGATGCCCGGCCGGTTGGGATCGCCGCCGGTGTGGATTTTTTGAAACTCGCGGATATGATGGAGCAGTGCGTTCACCAGCGTTCCGCTTCGCGACCCATGCGCGGGATGGACGACCATGCCCGCTGGTTTGTTGATGATAATAAGCGCATCGTCCTCGAAGACAATATCGAGGGGAATATTCTCCGCCTCGGCGCGGGTGGGCGGAGGACGCGGAATTGTTATCTGAAAAAGATCGCCACCATGAACTTTATAGGAAGGCCGCCCGAGCGGCTTGCCATTCAAAAGTACTGCGCCAGCAGCAATTGCGTGTTGAACTTTCGTGCGGGAACTATGCGCGATTTGGCGCGATAAATACTGATCGGCCCGCTCGGGATGCTCCCCTTTGGGGACTGCGATTTCAAGAATGCGTTCCGAAGGCGTGGCTTCTAATTTCTCCCCGGAATCCTCCGGCGCAATCATGATGGTAAGGCTATGTGCTCCTGAGTAGTACTCTCCGGTTCGGAACTTGCGCTATTGCCGGTCACGGCAGGTTCTGCCTGTTTATGACGCATAAGAAGAATGACCAGCAGTGTAACGCCGATCGTCACGCAGGAATCGGCCACATTGAAGACAGGGAACATGTTTCGGTGAATACCAAAGTCGATAAAATCGACGACGCGGCCATAAAAAAGCGGCTGCTCATGGTAGATTACGCCATAAAATACTCGGTCAATAAGATTGCCAACGGCGCCTCCGAGTATGAGCGCCAGCGCAATCCGTTCACCTAAGCGGAGCCGGTAAAGATTACGTTTGAGATAGATTAAAATTGCCACGGAAGCGACGATCGAAAAGACGGCAAACACAACTTTGAATCCGGGAATATTTATTCCGAAGGCAATGCCGGGGTTTTCGATATAGGTGATCCGAAAAATGTCATCGATGAATGGCTGCGAATGGCCATACGGAAGCCCTTCGAGCGGAAGCCAATGCCACGGCGACCCCTTGACCATAAGCTTCGTAGCCTGATCAAAAAGAACAACGACGACAGTGATCCAGAGAACAGCCATAAGGTTAAGTGCTGAGTGCTGAGTGCTGAGTGCTGAGTGCTAAGTACTAAGAAGTTGCGTCCCAGCCTTCGATGCTACTTCGAAGACCATTGATAATCTTGCTTACTTCTTCGGAGAGCTCTCGTAAAGATTGGAACTGTTGCTCGTCGATGTAGCCAATATCGGAAGCAGCATAGAGTTGAGAACGCACTTCGCCGCATGACCCCTTTGCCATAGACAGAAATTGATGAAACTCCGCACGCCGGCCTCGATCGAATCCTTCGGCGATATTTGACATAACCGATAACGAAGCAGACTGAATCTGGCCGGCGAACTTAAAGTCTTTACTAAATTTAGTCCCCCGCGTAGCCTGATAAACTTCCTTCAAAAGGATCCGGGCTTTTTGCCATGCAATGAGATCCTCAAATTTCTCTATTTTTGCCACAGCCGCAATTTGTCTTGGATAAGCGATTGAAATCTCAAAACATAGTTAGCACTCAGTACTTAGCACTCAGCACTCAGCACTCAGCACTCAGCACTCAGCACTCAGCACTTAGTCAAGATTTACGGGCTGCTCCTCGACATCGTGGAAGCCACCGCCGCTGCCCACCTTACGGACTTGCGTCTTATTCTTGCAATCGACATGCTTTTGGGTAATCGGCACGGCTTGCAATCGTTCTTTCTGGATAAGTCCGCCGCAGATAACGCAAATTCCATACGTGCCGCGCTCGATACGTTCGAGCGCCTCTTCGAGCTTTTTAATATAATCGCTCGTTCGTTGCGCATGGAGGAATGTCTTCTCGCGCTCGATCGCGTCCGAACCCTGCTCGGCGGTATGAAGCGAGTAGGTCTGGTTATCCGCTTCGAATTCGCCGGAGGTATCGAGGATATTCTGGCTGAGAATATCGAATTCCTCGCGTGCTTCCTGCTGTTGTTCGACGATCAACTTGCGAAAGGATTCGAGATCCTTGCGGCCATAACGCTCTTTTGCGGTGGCGAGGATTTCCGCGTCGTCCGCTCGCAGGCGCATGGCCGGAGCGGTCCGAGTGGCGGGGAGTACGATCCCACCGCCCGGCGAAACTTCTTTTTGATTTTCTTTTAAATTTGTCGGCATAACTACTTTCTTACTCTGAGGTTTCGCGGCGCTCTTATTCGTCCCGTCGATATTCTTTCCTCGTGAGGCATTACGAATCGCCGCCGCACCGGCGGCGGCGAGCACCGCCCCGGATGCTCCTATCGCAATCTTCGAACCAACCGAGATGCCCTTCCGAGCGGCGGTCGATTTTTTCAGAGTGGTTTTTACCACTTTCGAAAGTTTCGACCCCTTCGCCGCAGCAGCTCGGCGAACGGGCTTCAACGCCTTCGCGACCACCCGCTTAGCTGCCACCGCTCGTGCTGGCAATGATTTCGCACCCCGCTTTGGAGCCTGCTTCGAAGCGCGCGCGCTCGGAACCGGCGCTTTTGCATTCGCCGTGGCCTGTTTCGTTGGTTTCACCAGCTTTGCGGGCTTCGTGAGCGGCTTCGATTTTTGCTTTGACGGCTTTGCTTTTAGTGCTTTCGCCATTGTGTTTAGACTCCTTGGGTAGAATTTCACCGCTCTGAGTTAACTGGCGGTATGAAATTTTTTCAAAACGGATGAGTCAAAACACCAACATGCAGGAAAGAATCCGATAATCTACGCCATTCTTACAAGCTGAATTTGAGCAACCTGATCGAGAATTTCAACCTGCGCCGAGGCGGCTTCGGCCAAGTCGGTGCCTGGGTCTTCCGAAATTGTTTCGGCCAGTGTCTCCTGCTGAATAAATCCCGCGTGCGTCCGGACCGATTCTAAAATTCCCGGCGATTCGGATGAAACGAAAATTCCGATCCGGTCCGTCACGTCGAAGCCGGAATCTTTGCGAAGATTTTGTACACGATTCACGAATTCGCGCGCCATACCTTCGCTTGCAAGCTCCGGCGTCATCGCCGTATCGAGCGCGACGGTCATGCCGCCTTCGCTCGAAACAAGCCAGCCCTCGACATCTTCCGCCATTATTTCCAGGTCACCGCGTTCGAGCAGGACCTTTCCGCCATCGGCCTCGATCTCCAGGCTTCCCACGGATTGATAGGTCCGAATTTCGTCCTGCGAAAGTTTTTGCACACGCGCGGCAACTACCTTCATGGCTTTACCAAGTTTCGCGCCAAGCGATTTGAAATTCGCCTTCGCTTTGAGTTTGATGACGTCGCTATCGCCCGATTCCACATATTCGACCTGCTTGACGTTCACCTCCTCGCGAATCACCTCCTCGACTTTCCGTAATTCCGAGATTTCATTTCGATTCGCCACGGGAATGAGAATACGTGAAAGCGGCTGGCGCACCCGGAGCTTCGAGCGCTCGCGCATCTGCCGCACGAGTGAAGAGATGATCTGTGCCGATTCCATCCGTTTTTCGAGCGGACGGTCTATCAGGGATTCGTTCACTTCAGGATAGAGCGTGAGATGTACCGAATCCCCTTCGCCCGATAAGGCCTGGTATATCCAGTCCGAAAAGAACGGAGCAAGCGGGGCCATCAGCTTCGAAATCGTAAGCAGGCATTCATAAAGTGTGTCGTAGGCAGCTTGTTTATCTGGACCTTGCTCGCCTTTCCAGAAACGGCGGCGATTGCGGCGAATATACCAATTCGAAAGCTGCTCCATCACGAATTCCTGAATCGCCCGCGCGGGCCGAGTCAGCTCGTAAGCATCCATTTCCTCGCGGCATTCCTTCACGAGCGAATTCAGCTTCGAAAGAATCCAGCGATCAATTTCCGGACGTGCTGCGCCGTGGGCGCCCACTGCGGCGTTCGCGCTACGTTTATATCCGTCGATATTTGCATAGAGCGCAAAGAAACCATACGTATTCGTGAGTGTACCAAATAGCTTGCGTTCGAGCTCGCCCAAATCGTCTTCATTGAAGGAGCGCGGCTTCCAGGGCACGGCGGCGGAGAGAAGATACCATCGCGTCGCATCGGCGCCATGTTTCGTCATCACATCGAACGGGTTGACGATATTGCCCTTCGACTTCGACATTTTCTGCCCCTTTTTATCGAGTAGCATGTCGTTGACAATCACATTCTTGTATGCGCGCTCTCCGAAAAGGAATGTGTTGATCGCGTGCATAGTGTAAAACCAGCCGCGTGTTTGATCGACGCCTTCGGAGATATAATCCGCCGGATAATTCTTCGGCTTCGCCGTCTCCCCCATAAAATGATTCTGCGCGAACGGCATCGAGCCGGAATCGAACCAAACATCAATTACTTCGGGAGTGCGTTTCATCACTCCACCGCAATCACAGACAAAAGTGACCTCATCGACATAGGGCTTGTGAGGATCGAAATTCTCTTTCTTCCCTTGAGCGTCCGTTAAGTCCTTAAATGCGCCTACACATCGCTCTTTATTACACGATGCACACACCCAGATCGGCAAGGGCGTGCCCCAAAATCGCTCACGGGAAAGTCCCCAGTCTTTTAATTCTTCGAGCCAATTCCCGAACCGCCCGTCGCGGATTTCCGGCGGCTGCCAGTTGATTTTCTGATTTTCCGAGATCAGTTTTTGCTTGTATTCCGTGACGCGGATATACCATGCATTGCGAGCATAATAAAGTAGCGGAGTATCGCAACGCCAGCAGAAAGGATAGGTATGCTCAATCGTCTCACGGCGATAAAGCAAGCCTTTCTGCTTTAGCTCGTTCATAATCTCGGGATCGGCGTCCTTGAAAAACTTCCCTTTGTAAGGAGAATTCAAATTGATCTCACCGTTGCTCGAAACCGAGATGATGACTGGCAATCCTTCCCGCTGCGCGACGCGATAATCGTCCTCCCCAAAAGCGGGCGCCTGATGGACGATGCCTGTGCCATCTTCGGTAGATACATACGTATCGGCAACAATTCGGAACGAGTTTGCTAATAATTTTTTATCGAATCCCGGAGATGCTGTCTGCGATAAGTAGTCGAATAGCGGTTCATATCGCTCATTTTCGAGTGCTTTTCCTTTTTTTCGTTCGACAATTTCGACTTCCCCTTCAAGTTTGCCGATCAAGGCTTCGGCCAGGATAAGCCGCTCGGTTTTGTCCTTGCGCTTATTGATGACCGTTACATATTCGACATCCGGATGCACCGCAAGCGCGACATTTGCAAGCAATGTCCACGGTGTTGTCGTCCACGCGAGGAAGTATTCGTCTTCGGCAACATTCTTGCGCTTAAATTTCACATAGACGCTCGGGTCCTTCGCGGTATCGTAGCCAAGCGAGACTTCATGCGATGAAAGCGCCGTCTCACAGCGCGGGCAATAGGGCTGAATTTTGAATCCCTTGTATATTAGTCCGGCATCGTGAAATTTTTTGATCGCCCACCAGACCGATTCAATGTAATCATTCGTGCAGGTGATATACGGGTCGTCCATATTGACCCAGTATCCCATACGCTCGGTCAGCTCGCGCCAGCCAGCGTCGCGGCTAATATTGCTATAGACCAGCTCCTTGCACTTCTCGTTGAACTTGCCGACCCCAAATTCCTCGATGTCGTGCTTATGCTTAAAGCCCAGTTCCTTTTCAATTGCGATTTCGACCGGCAGGCCGTGCGTATCCCATCCGGCCTTTCGCTCGACGCGAAAGCCACACATCGTCTTATAGCGGCAAATGGCATCCTTAATCGTACGCGAGAAAACGTGATGGATCCCCGGCGTGCCGTTGACCGTTGGCGGCCCTTCGTAAAAGGAAAAGACGCGTTCGCTCGGCCGCTCCTCTACGGAGCGGCGAAAAATATTGTGTTCCTTCCATTTTTCCAGAACACGATGCTCTCGTTCATCTGGTGAGAAGGACGTTGGTAATTGCTCGTATGTATGCATTAAAAAATTTACTGAACCTCATTGCGACGAAGTAGCGGCGAAGCAATCCTCCAACGTTAAGTTGAATCTCAAGGGATTGCTTCGTCGTCCCTTCGGGACTACTCGCAATGACGTTTTCAGAAAGACTTATTAAGATGATTTCTTATGACACAGTCTTTTCAGCTTCGACCAAGTCAATAAATGCCTTGACCGTCTCCGGTCGCACCTTCCTTTTCTTTCTTTGCTCGCTAAAGAACGCGGGAATGCCCTGCAAAAATCCGAGCAGGCAGGCGCGCATGGTATGCGTCCGCGAGGCGCGCTTCAACATCCAGAGGCTAAGTCGCACCACATACTTCCACCAACCGTAGGGAAAAGGGAGAATAAGTCCTGCAAATTGTCCCACGCTTTTCGCATCGAGATGGACACGGTGGGCGGTCGGCACATCGATGGTGGCCGAGCCATAATGCCGAATCGCGACCACTGGCGAGTACCAGCATTCCCATCCGGTTTCGAGCAAACGCCAGGCAATTGGGAACTCGTCCCAGCTATAAAAAAAAGAATTAACAAAATATTCCCCCGGAGCGAACCTCGCCGCTTCCATCGCCTCTTTCCGAAAGCAGACCGCGCAACTTGCAAACTGCGCCGAACGAAATCCTTTATTTCGTGCAACATCCGGTTTCGCTTGATACATCCAAAGATTCAGCGTCTTCGGATCGTTGGCATTTACAACGGTAAATCCGATGGCGCCAGCGGTGGGATGCTTCTCAAATTCCGCAGCAACATTCCTTAGATCACTTGGAAATTGGAACGTCGCGTCATCGTCGATAATAAACCAAAGTTTGCCCGTCGCGCGCTGAAGCAAAAGATTTCGTCCAAGACAGGAGCCGAGATTTTTGCCATTAAAAAGCGTGGTTACTCGTGAATCCTTATTTGCGAGATCGCGCAGAAATTCGATCGTTCCATCCGAGGAGCCATTATCGCCGATCAGGATTTCGAGATCGGGATAATCCTGCATCAAAATCGAATCGACGCACTCTTTCAGATACGCCGCGCGGTTGCGGGTGATGATAATGATACTGACTCTACAAAGTGACTCAGATCCCATTATTGGATGCGAAGTTTTAGACTCATTGCTTCCTCGACCAATGCACTTATCCGGCCATCGGAAATAGTTTCCTGATCTGATTTATCGTAGATAGAAAGCAGAAACAACTCATAATCTCGCTCGAAATGCAATGAAATAATCCTTCCTCCCCCTCGTTTGCCCTTTCCTTTGCTTTTGATCGCAAACCGAACTTTATAAACCCCACCTCCAAGGGGAATGCCGAGCTTTGGATTTGTTCGTATCGAGGTTATTAAAGTAGTCAGGTCATTGCGAAGCGAAGGATAGCGTTTGGAAAGACGATTTGCCTCGCGCTCGAAGGAGGGCAACAGGATAATTTTATTTTCCTTCAAGCCATTCATCGAAGGTCTTGAGTTTCTTCTTCCCTAATTTATAAAGCCTCACGTCTTCGAATGATTCGTCTAAGTCCTTGCGGAGCCGTGTCAGGAACTCGGCTTCTTTGAGCTTCTTTTCGATCTTTCGCCAGTCCTTTACGGAAAGTTGCACGGCTCGCTGCCGTCCGATGGAATCATGAATATATTTGAGGCTATATGTCATAGTAATAGAATAACCCAAAACCCGGCGACCTTATTCCCGCGATTCGTGAAGCTCGATTACCCGTTCTACCTCGGTAGCGCTGGTGGACATCGGCGCACTATCTTGTTCCATCGTTCGAAGAAAAGAGCTGAAACCTTCGGCAGCCACGCGCATTCGCGTCAAAAGGCTTTGGTATTCGCTGCGTAATCGTAAGACATCGGATTCCAGCCGATTTTGCTCGATGCGCGCGTCATTCAGTTTGCGATTGCGCTCCAATTCGGCCTCGCGCAGAATGAGTTCGGCTTCGCGCTTTGCCTGCTCCTGCAAAGTAACGGACGTCTGCTGCGCGGCCGCAAGCGTCTTTTCGATCGTATGTTCGAGGGAGGTGTAGTGATCGAGCCGCTCAGTCATCAAAGCAAGGCGCTCCTCGGACTCTTTTTTCTCGATAGCCATCGCCTCGACTTCAGACGAGAGCTGATCTAAAAACGCTTGCACCTCTTCGGGATCGGCACCACGCATCTTTTGAGTAAATTCTTTCTTCTTGATCTCCAGAGCACTAAGCGGCATAATACAGCAATTATAATATTCTTTCTCCAAAGAGGGCACTTCCGATACGCACAATCGTCGCGCCTTCTTGGATTGCGACTTCGAAATCGTTCGACATACCCATGGATAACTCTCTAAAGGCTTTTAGCTCCGGGTGACGTTCCGCAATTCGGTCACGAAGCTCTCGAAGTAATCGAAATTGTGGTCTCGTTCTTTCCGGATCTTCTTCGAAAGAGGCCATGCCCATGAGCCCGGAAAGCACGACGTTGGGACAACTTCCTGCAATCGCTATACAGAGGTTTTCGGTATCGTTCGAGGCTACCCCCTGCTTTTGCGCTTCGCCACTGATGTTTACTTCGATAAAAATCGAAATTTCCCGGTTCGAGTCCTTCGCTTTTTTGGAAAGTTCCTGAGCAATTTCAATCGAATCGACGCTGTGGACCAAGGAGACGAATGGAGCGATATACTTGACTTTATTGGATTGAAGATGTCCGATGAAATGCCAGCGAATATCCTGTGGAAGTTCATCCTTCTTCTTCAATAATTCCTGCACACGGTTTTCACCAAAATCGCGCAGGCCGAAATCATACAACGCTTTTATTGATTCGATCGGCTGAGTCTTGGAAACGGGGAGCAGCAATACGTTCGGCCTCCGATGAGCCATGAAGCAAATCTTCCGGATCCGCTCCTGAACGTTTTCGTAATTCTGAACTATTCCCAGCAATAGATGATAGGCTAATGAAGCGGAATGTTAAACTGGCCGTTAGACACAATCACAGTGTCCTCGTTAAAGCCACCTGTGGCTTTAAAGTTGAAGGTCCCCTGGACGTTCGTGTTGGTTAAGACTGTAATCGTCAACGAACCTGTGACATTATCGCTGAAGGATGCCGTATCGGTATTAAACGAAACCTCGGCACTCATTTCGTTTAAACTGCTTACTCTCGTGACCAAAGGATATGTACCAGGGCCGGTAATAGCAGGGCTCACATTAAACGGAATCTGAACAAATGGTTGGTTTATCCATCCTTCGAACTGCAAATTAGGAGTCGCCGTCTGTGCGTAACGAAAGCCAACAACGCCATCGCTTTTCCATGCCTTGCCATCAACTGTGGCCGTCATCGTGCTGGCAGTGATGGTATTACCTGAATTATTTGGACTTGTACTATTGCTCTTGCAACCCCCGAGTAACAATGAAACAAGCGCAAGGACAAGCGAAAATTGAGAAATGGTTTTCTTCATGGGCTATTTTAGATAGTTTAAGAACAAAAAATGCAACCGAATAAACCCGAGCCTTGCAGATTTAAATCGTTCAATTTAGCTTCCATCAAACGTTATCCCTTCGCCAAGGCCTCTGCGCCGCCGACGATTTCTAAAATCTCTTTCGTGATCGATGCCTGCCGCGCCTTGTTGTACGAAAGTTGCAGCGACCCGATGAGGTCCTTCGCGTTGCGCGTGGCGGAGTCCATCGCAGTCATGCGGGCACCTTGCTCCGCGGCGTTGGATTCGAGCATCGCGCGCCAGAGCATCGTTTCTAAGTGGCGTGGAACAAGTACATTCAGGATGGAAATCGGATCGGGCTCATAGATATAATCGCGTTCCGGGCCACCTCCCTCGACGAAGCCGGAGGGATCGAGAACAGGCAGAAGCCGTTCGGCGACCGGCTTTTGCGCGACCACCGATCGGAATTCGTTGAAAATAATTTCAACGCGATCGGCTTCACCCCGATTGTACAAATCGGTAACGAAGAGGGTAATCGCCCGCGCGGTATCGAATTCGAGCTTCGTAAAAATGCCGGGATATTTTCCCGCGACGGTAAGATTTCGTTTTCCGAAATAATCGGTCGCACGCCGGCCAAGGGTGACTACCGAAAGACGACCCGTATCGCGATGCTGCGCGTAATTATCGCGAATACGCGCTTCCGTAAACTTTAGGAGATTAGAGTTGAACGCACCGGCAAGCCCACGATCGCTCGTGACCACAACAAGAATCACGCGCTCCTTCTCATCTCGTGGCCGCCCAAAAAGGAGCGGCGAACGGGCGTTCTCGAGCGCGGCAGATTGCAGCAAATCTTTCAGCAACCCTTCGAGGGCGCGCGCATACGGGCGCGCAGCATTGATCGAATCCTGCGCGCGGCGCAGCTTCGCGGCCGCGACCATTTTCATCGCCTGCGTTATCTTAGCCGTTGACCGCACGCCGACAATGCGGCGGCGGATTTCTCGTAGTGTTGCCATGTTTTTGAATGGGTCCCCACATTCGCGGAGATGACCAATATCGCCTTAACTATGCGCGAAGCGCAAAAGAACCCTGTATCTGTCATTCCCGCGAACGCGGGAATCCAGATTAAAATTTTTACCTAAAACCTTCTATATAATTTGCCATCGCCGAAGGAAGATCGGTAGGAATGCCTTCCGATGGTTCGCCGGCAACATTCGAATAAATCTCACGAAACTCTCCGTGCCCCTCGAAGGTGCCGCCCGCCGTATTTTCGAAGGTCCCGCTTTGGATCTGCCCCGTCTGAATGGGATTTTGCGTAATTTCAAATGCGCCATGCGCGCTCACAAAAAGAAAGAACGCCGTCCGGTATCCCTTCATTCGGTTCTCATCGATCCAGAGCACATACTTTCGATCCGCGCTGGTCGTGGAAGCGGCGGCCTCGATGCGGTCCGGCTCGCCATAAATCAAGAGCACCCGGCCCCGATCGGTCGTGACACCCATTCTTTGCGGAGTCCCAAACTCTTTATTGGCCAGTCGAACGCGGCGCATATATTCCTCGCGCGCTTCGTTCATCGGGGAACCCGTAATGTTTCGCGCGCTCCAAAAGCGATTAAACCAATCGTCGATCTCGGCTTGGGAGGTAGCCGATTCGAGCGCGTCCAATTCCGCGGAGGTCGCAATATAGCGCAGCTCGGCCCGAAGCGAATCCTTCGGCGTAAGTCCGCTCGTCTCTTCGCGAAGCAAGTTCAAGAAAAATCCAAGCTCTAACCCCGCCCAGGCTTCGAGCGGCTCGCCCGAGAACGGAAATCGGCGAAGTTCCACTGCAAAACGATATTCAACAGGCGTCGAACGCGCTGCGACCGCCATACGAACGCCGGTGGAAAATGCATCGCTATCCTTGCCATTGTCGGTAAAGAGCAGTGCCGCATCGGCATAGACACCGGAACGTAAGTTCTCGGATTCCGAAATAGGAAATCGAAGTCCGATTGCGAGAGCCTTTGTCGATGGCTCTGAAAACCCCCAGTGAAAACCGGCCGTGAAATCGAGATCGTTTGTTCGCGCGAAAAAATCGGCATTCGCCATTGGCTGTAGCGGCGCGGTTGTTCCCTGCGCGTAATAGCCAATCCCCCCCGTTAGCACAACGTCGATCGCGCGGCGTGGCCGCGTGGGAAGGATGTTCGATTGAGTCAAGGAGAATGCGAGGCGGTGAATCGAATCGGCCGCGATGCTATCGGGCTGTTGCGCGACCGCTGGAGGCACGCGAAATCCGATAAGAAGAACAATAATATGCCAAAGAACGATGGCGATACCTATGGCCGGCCGGTATGACATGGAGAATGAGATTGATACACGTACCTAACCAAAACACACCAGTCGGCCAAAGGTAGCATTAGATCATTTGAAACTCGCCGCGTAATCGCCAATAACTTTTTTAAGTTGCTCGACAATTTCCGGCGACAGCTCTTTTTTATTTGCAATTGCAGCGAGGAGATCGGCGTTGCGCAAACGCATGGCTTCGAGCAGCCCCAGTTCGAAGCGGCGAACTTGCTCGACCGGAATCGCATCGATATAGCCATTCGTCCCGGCATAAATCGAGACGACCTGTTCCTCGACCGGCATCGGTTGGTACTGACCCTGCTTGAGCAATTCGACCAGGCGCTGTCCGCGCCGCAATAGCTGCTGCGTCGATTTATCTAAATCCGAGCCAAATTTCGCGAACGCTTCCAATTCGCGGTATTGCGCGAGATCGAGCCGCAGCGTTCCGGCAACTTTCTTCATTGCCTTGATCTGGGCATTGCCACCCACACGCGAAACCGAAATTCCGACGTTGATGGCGGGGCGAACGCCGGCATTAAAAAGATTGGGTTCGAGATAAATCTGGCCGTCCGTAATGGAAATAACGTTCGTCGGGATATAGGCCGATACGTCTCCGGCCTGCGTTTCAATTACCGGCAATGCGGTAAGTGAACCGCTCCCCAATTCGGCGTTAAGCTTCGAGGCACGTTCGAGTAAGCGCGAATGCAAATAAAACACATCGCCCGGATATGCTTCGCGTCCCGGCGGGCGGCGAAGAAGAAGGGAAACTTCGCGGTAGGCTGCCGCATGTTTTGAAAGATCGTCATAAACGACAAGCGCATGACGGCCGGAATCTCGAAAATGTTCCCCCAACGTCGCCCCAGCATAGGGAGCAATAAATTGAAGCGGAGCCGGATCGGATGCCGTTGCGGCAATAATCGTCGTGTAGGCAATCGCGGACTGTTCTTCGAGTTTTGCGCGAACCGCTGCAACGGTCGAAGCTTTCTGCCCAATCGCAACATAAATGCAATAGACTGGCTGTACCCCGCGGGCGGCCGCTTCAGGAGTATGAGTGTAACGCTGGTTGATGATTGTGTCGATGGCAACAGCGGTTTTTCCGGTCTGCCGGTCGCCGATAATCAGCTCGCGCTGTCCGCGGCCGATGGGAATCATTCCATCGATGGCCTTGATACCGGTCTGCAGCGGCTCTTTGACCGGCTGGCGCTGCATGACGCCGAGCGCTTTGCGCTCGATCGGCAAAAATTTGTCGGTCTTGAATTCGGGACCGCCATCGATCGGAATTCCGAGCGGGTTAATGACACGGCCCAGCATATCGTCCGTCACCGGCATGGAGGCAATTCTGCCGGTGCGGCGAACAGTATCGCCTTCTTTGACGAGGGTTTCATCGCCGAAGAGCACTGCGCCGACGTTATCTTCTTCGAGGTTCAGCGCCATGCCGAAAACGCCGTTCGGAAATTCGAGCAGTTCGCTCGCCATCACCTTCGTAAGGCCATAAACGCGCGCGACGCCATCGCCCACCATAAGGACGGTGCCGACTTCGTAAACATCGACTTCTTTTTCGAAACCCGAAAGCTGCTGGCGCAATATCGCGCTTACTTCATCCGGTCGTACTGCTGACATAGAGGAATGATGAATTAGGAATGATGAATGATGACAATTTTGATTCTACTTTTTCGGCGCATGCTGCGATGATTTTTTCGATACTAGCGCTGGCGTTTGAAACCGATACTTAATACTCCGTTTCGGATTACCGGGTTCCAGCGCGATAAGTTCGGTCGTCACGACAAACGTCCCATTCGCCTGGGGTGGTATGCCGAGAAAAATCATCTTGACCACTCCGACGCCGGGCACAAAATATTTGGACATCTCGCCAAAACCTGCAGGCGTGCGGACGACCAAGGCATCCGTAAAATCACCATAGGGCACCGAGACCGGCTCGCTCGTTGCAATAATCGTCGTTCGGATCGTGTCGTCGGTCAAATCCTTCCACGATGCTCCGATTTGAAGCGGGTTGACGAGCATAAAGTGATTTAGCTCGCTCGTAATCGAATGATTGAACACCGTCATAATAACCGAATCATCGACATAATACTCGACTTCCCTCGATTTTGCCATGCTATCTTCTCCGGCATGATATGGCATCGAGGAGAGACACCGTAACACCGGCAATCCTTGGAGCGTCCGGTTCGAATCGGAAATGATTTGCTCGAAGCTATAGGTCGTATCGGCCTTAAGAACGGTGTTATGAATGTCGAGGACCTGGGAAATGGTCCGAAGCGTCCATTTCGCGCCGAGATTGGCCGGATAAAAATAAAAGCCGACAGAATTCGAATCGAGATTGCACGTCGGCCGAAAAACTTTCGGTTGAACGACGCTCATTCGGACGGCCGGTTGCTTCGATGGTTTCAACCTGGAAGCCGAACGCTGCGCATTGGAGGAAAGCGGAATGAGCATAAACGCGGCAAGCGCCGCGGCCATCCCAAACTTTTGATTTCCAATGAACAAGGTATTGTTAGTTCAAAATTGGCGCGCCACCCTGCAAAAACTGTTCGCGCAGCAGTTCGAGTTGGCGTTTCAGGCTAGCATCGACCATCTCGTCGCCCATGCGAGCAATGAATCCGCCGCGAAGCGAAGGATCGAGCGTAAAATCGGCACGGATACGCTTGCCGGTCATCCGTTCGAGCTTGGCCATAAGCTGCATCTGTTCGGCATCCGTGAGCGCCGTCGCGCTTTTGACTTGAGCGTGAAGAATATTCCGCTTGGCATCCAAGATGCGGAGGAATTCTTCGGCGGTGGCATGCACATATTCCGAGCGGCCTTTGCGAACGAGCAAGGTGATAAATTTCATCGTCAGCTCCGATGATCGCTTGCCGAAAATCTCGTTGAGGATACGAAGCTTTTGATCCGGTGTAGCAATCGGACTGATAAGAAAAACTTTAAGCTCGCGCGAATCCTGCACGGTCTGCTCGATGTCTCGCAAGTCCTCCGCGAGTTTGTCGAGCACTTTTAATTCCTCGCCCAATCCCATTAATGCTTGCGCATATCGCGCAGCCACTCTGCGATTCATTGTGTTCTCCTTTATCCTTCTGCGACCGGCGCTCCCGCGACAGACCCTCCGGCAACGGGCGAAAGGTCTGAAATCATTTTATTAATGACGTTGCGATGCCGTTCTTCGTTCATATTCTCATCGAGCAATTTCGAGGTCGCCATGATCGCCAGATCGGAGACTTCCGCGCGAAGTTTCACGAGCGCATGTTGCGTATCGCGTTCAATTTCCGCGCGTGCATGAGCCAGCATCCGGTCGGCTTCGCCTTTGGCCTTCTCGACTAAATCGCGCCGCATTTGCTCGGCATAGGCACGGCCTTCGTGCAACGATTTTTGGATTTCCTCTTCCGCTTTTACGCGCTCCTGCTTGTTTTCAGCAATAAGCCGTTCGGCATCGGCACGCGCTTCTTCCGCGCGCGAAAGAGAATCGGCAATCGCCTGTTCCCGCGTTTTGAGCGAGGCGAGCAGCGGCTTCCACGCTACTTTGCCCAGAATGACGAGCAGCAGCAGGAAGATAATAAAGGTCCATATAATCAGACCGGGGTTAATTGCAAGCATGTTTTCTAAACCACGATTACACGGATTTGGATGGATTACGCAGACGATTTAGTGGATTTAAAAAACTTCGATTGTTTCAAGTCTTCTAAAACACAGACTTTTGACGATGGAAAGAGCTTCTTCCTCAAACCCATCTATCAAATCGTCCGCGAAATCCATCCAAATCCGCGAAATCCAGGTTCTATTTGGTTGCTAAAATAATGCAGATAACGAGCGCGAAGAGTGCGATACCTTCGATGAGCGCCGCGCCGATAATCATCGTCGTACGCAAGCCACCGGCCATCTCCGGCTGCCGCGCCTGCGATTCGATCGCCGAGGCAACAAGCTTACCGATGCCCTGTCCCGCGCCGAGTACAGCTACGCCGGCGCCGATTCCCGCTCCTAAAAATGCTAATCCTACTTCTGCTGGGTTCATATCCTCTGATGTCCTTTTGGTTGTTAAATTAAACGGTTCGAATAAAAATTGAGCTTACCATCCATGCCCCGTGGCGGCTAAATGATCGCCGTCCGGAGCGTGCTGAAGGTCGTGATCGTGGACGTCCTCGTCGTGCGACGTGTGCGCCATCATTCCAATAAACAGCGCGGAAAGAATGGTGAAAATATAGGCTTGTAGCGTCGCCACGAAAATTTCGAGGAGGTACACAAAAATGGCGAATGGCACGGTCACGAATGCGCCGACAATAATCGAGTGAAATAACAGGGCAAGGCAGATGAGCGAAATAATAATAATATGCCCCGCCTGCATATTCGCAAACAGACGGATGCAGAGCGCGAACGGCTTCGTGAAAATCCCCATCAGCTCGATGGGAACCATGATCAGCAATAAAAATGCCTTCATAAAAACAGAAAGCTCCATCTCGTGCAAGCCAGCTGTTAAATGCAGAAGAAAGGTCTTAATACCCATCGTCCCAATACCAATGACCTGGGTAATCGCGAAGGTACAAATGGCCAGTGCGGCGGTCACTTCGATGGAACTTGTCGGAGTGTGCGCCCACGGAAGAAGGCCCGTTAAATTTGCAAATAAAATAAAGAAAAAGACGGTCAGAAAAAACGGCAATAATTTTGTGCCATACGGTTCGGCCACGTTCGGCGCAACCACGTCATCCCGAACAAAAAGGATAAGCACTTCGACCAGATTACGGATACCTTTGGGAACAAGCGATTTCTTCACGCTTCCCGCGGCAATGCGAAGCACAATAACCAACATAACCGCGGCAAACCCAAGAAAAAATAGATTTGACGTAATTGAAAGATCGAGGCCGATCGGCTTGTGGTCGACTCGAACGACATTCCCTTTTTCAGAAAGAGGCGATGTTGCAGCGGTTTTTCCGGGATCGAACCGTGGGTCGAGATTCGTCGTATAAACTCCGCTTTCCTTTAGGGATTCCTCGCTGCCGTAGACTTGCAGCGTTCCATGATCGAAGAAAATATAGGGTAAGGGCACTTCCCCAAATGGCATGAGATCGATCGCATGATGATTCCCAAGCTGCGCAAATCCTTCGTTGAAGAAGTTTGGCTTCGCGGCCTCGTGCGGAGCAGCATTCTGCGCCGGAATTGCGGTTGCTGTATCGGTCGCTGCCATTACTGTCCGAGCAATTTCCCTTTGTTGTGGATGTAGGCGATCTCGATCGTAAGGTATGCGAAATAGGTCACGAGAAGGCCGATAATAACCCCGGCGGGGTTCAACTTGAGGATTAAATACCCCACGCAAAAAGCGATGAGCAAATTAAACATGCGAACGACAATGCTCATCACGGAGACCATCATAAACATCATGCTCGGCTGTTCGAACGCCCATTCGGTGACCAGAAAGCTTACAAAGCTCGTAAGAATCGGAAGCGACATACCGAAATAAGCGGCTCGCATAAAGGCTGGACTCGCGAAAAAATACATAAGAACCGAGCCTGCAAAGAGAATGGCGCCGGTTAGCAGAAAATACCGCTGAAGAAAATAGCGGCTGGCTTCCTTGCTTAGTAAAAGATCCGCTATATTTCGCGCACCGGATGAATTTGTTGGGGACACCGCCAGCGCGCTGGAGGCGCGCCCATTAACGGGTGTAGCTTGTTGTTGGCTCAATTCGAATAACCTTTCGCGTTGTTCGTCGGGGCAGTTGGCTGTTGTGGCTGAATTGTATGTTCGGCAGCAAATACGCGAAAATCACCTATTTGTTACTTTTCCAGGCTGGAAAAGTGATGAATTCGCCCTGCGAAACACATATGCGCGGCGCACTAATTGCTTCGCGCGCGCATAATCGATCATACGCGGCGCCCCAAATGCTTTTTATTGCTATTTCGTTTCGTTTTTCGACTGTATTTCCGAATTTTTTTGAAGACGAAGGACCGTTACGATAAAATAAATAAGGCTGGCAATTGAGCCAAAGCCGGTGAAGATCGCCGTCCAAAGTGGAATAGTATGAAAATGACCATCCAGCCAGTGTCCTGCCCCGAAAAAAATCAGGATAGTTAGAACAAGCTGAATACCAAGCGTAAGGTAGGGGCCGGTTTCGCGCATGGCTTTTTGCTGCTCGGCTATTTCGCGGCGCATGCGTTGTTTCTGTTCTTCGGACATGTGGGGTTAATACCCATCAATGCTTCCGATAGTTCGCCCCTCCTCACAAAAAGCTTGACCCCATGCGACTTATTATAAGTTTATAGGTCGCTCGGGGCCGAACTACTTCACCGGCTCTCCGCTTCCTGAACTGTTTTAACGGTCGAACTCATCGCCCAGCCGCGCGAGTGCAATCGCGCCCAGGCAGAGACCCAGATCGCGTAGCGCCACATCGTAATAGCCCGGCAGCAATAAAAGATTGACGATGATCGCCAACAACCAAACGGCGACAACATACGCCCCTATCCTCGGGCGGAACGCTACAATAAGTCCCGCGAAAATTTCGATTATTCCGACCACCAGCATCGTCGAATGCGGGCTAAACGGGGAAAGGCTCGCATAGGTGGCCGAAAGGTATTTATCCCAATTCGTCAGATAATGAAAAAACTTATCGAGGCCCGCAAGAATTGGCGCGATGGTAAAGGCGACATGCAAAATTTGATAGGCCCCATACGCCGGACCGCTGTGGGTATGCGTTACACGGGTTGTCGTGGTAGAGCTCATCTGGGGGATGGTGTATGCCATAATAAATCTCCTTCAAAATTATCCCATCTTCACCAACAATCTTCATGCCTCTTAGCAAAGCTCAACTAAGTCAATCCATAAAATTACTGGTTTACAACATGTTGTATGGTTGTTCTTTTCATATTCATGGAAAGTAATCGAAATAGCTTAATTTCGCCAGTCCGAGTTCCAATTTTAATGAACTACGCTTCTCCTAGCAATAGCTTTCATTTCTGCGGTGTGCGTTTAATATTCATTTTGAGCATTCCTCAAGAAAAAAGAGGCAGCCTACAAAAAATTATGCTCTTTCA
>Ga0070714_100000085_pt1 | contig 79813 bp, 56 predicted proteins | sample LARL83metaG_FD_65450 | JGI IMG/M metagenome (GOLD analysis project Ga0070714, IMG submission 65450) | Corn, switchgrass and miscanthus rhizosphere microbial communities from Kellogg Biological Station, Michigan, USA - LAR L8-3 metaG | ecosystem: Host-associated > Plants > Roots > Rhizosphere ... | reverse complement strand
AGAAAAATGATCACAGTCCGGTCATCTTGAGCGCCGATTCAGGAAGACGAGCTCCTTCGAGTTTGAGCTTGGAAGAAGCATCCTCAATCTGCTTGAGGTCGTCCTCGCTCAGCGCGACGTTCACCGCGCCGAGATTCTCTTCGAGCCGGTGCAGCTTGGTCGTTCCAGGAATCGGTACAATCCACGGCCTCTGCGCCAGCAGCCAAGCAAGCGCGACTTGTGCCAGCGTCGCGCCCTTGCGTTCCGCGACGCGCTTGACCAGTTCAACAAGAGCCATGTTGGCCTTACGAGCCTCCGGCGAAAAGCGCGGCACCATGTTCCGAAAATCGGTGGGATCAAACTTCGTGTTCTCGTCTATTTTGCCCGTTAGGAACCCGGCACCGAGCGGGCTAAACGGCACGAAGCCGATACCAAGCTCCTCGAGCGCCGGGAGAAGTTCCGCTTCCGGGCCACGGTAGAAGAGCGAGTATTCGCTTTGCACTGCGGTGACCGGCTGCACGGCGTGTGCGCGTCGAATGGTCTGAACGGCCGCCTCCGACATCCCTAAGTGCTTCACCTTGCCCTCGGCGATCAACTCCTTCACCGCTCCTGCGACGTCCTCGATCGGCACTTTTGGATCAACGCGATGCTGATAGAGGAGATCGATATGATCAGTGCGTAAACGCTTCAGAGCGGCGTCGGCCACCTGCTTGATGTGCTCGGGCCGGCTGTTCGTTCCACCCCGGCGAGTTCCCGTCTCAAGATCGATGTCGAAGCCGAACTTGGTGGCGATCGTCACCTTGTCGCGGATCGGCTGGAGCGCCTCGCCTACAAGTTCCTCATTTACGAATGGACCATAGGCTTCGGCTGTATCGAAGTGCGTCACGCCAAGCCCGTATGCGGCTCGGATCAACTTGATCATCTCTCCTTTGTCGGCAGCGGGGCCATAGGCCGAACTCATGCCCATGCAGCCGAGGCCGAGAGCCGAGACTTCGAGATTTCTTCCTAACTTGCGCTTCTGCATGGTTCCTCCCTCGCTCGTTTGCGCCTCTTACGATTTTTTCGATTCGGGCAAAGTGATCTCATCCACGGCCCGCAGCCCATTCAACGTGCGCGGATAGCCGATGAATGGTAACAACTGTGTGAGGACATCGATCAGCTTGGTGCGACCGTTTCCCACATGGAGGTTAGCGGCGACATGGCCTTTGACCTGCGGGTCACACCCGCCCAGCGATACCAGCATGCTGAACGTGAGCAGTTCGCGCGTGGGCACATCAATCCCCGAACGCGTGAGGTGATCACCGAAGCGGTTCGCGGAAAGGAATCTCTGAATATGCTTCTGATCGTCAGGCGCTGATGCATACAGCTTCTCGACCATACTTTGGCCGATGATCAGCTTCTGTATCGCAAGTCCCTTTTCGGCGCGATCTTCCGGTGTGGTCGTCGCCTGCCCCGGAAGTGGAAGCTCGACTCCGTTCTCCTTCAGGACGTCATTGGTTGCGAGGAGGAAGTCGAATACTTTGGCCATTCCCACATAGGGGACAGCCTGGTAGACGATTTCCTTGATTTCGATCGGCGTGACACCCACGATGAGCGCCGGTCGAATCATCACGCGATAATCGCGCAGCGCCTGCGAGGCGATCGTTGCGGCGAGCTGCACCATCAGGCGGGTTCGGGCATCAAGACTGCCGTGACTGAGCACTTCATCGAAAGCGAAATTGTCAAAGATCTCAATCAGTTCCGGGTCGGTCATCGATAGCGCGGACACACGATCTGGAAAGAGTTCATCGTGGTTCTTTTGTGCTCGTTCGTTAGGAGCCATGTCGAGGTCCTCTGGCATTTATGGAGTTCGGCCAGCCAAGTAGAACGCGAGGTGAGTGATGGTCTCGGTCAACTCTCCTCCTGTGTCTTGCCCGTTTTCGCACGCTTTGATGAGGTGAGACCGGAGCTGTTCTGGACGGTTCAAGGCAGCAGCTCCACGGTCTCTGCGCCATCAGCCAGGCCATGCGATTTGTGCGGGAACAGCTTGTTCCCGCACGGCCCATCTCTTCACAAACTCCCCGAGCGCCAAGTTCCGTCGCAGATTCTCTCTCGATGTTTGTGCCTAATTCTTATTGCTATTCATTTTGACCGGCCTTAGCAGATGCGAGAACGTGAGTTGGGCGAGCTTCCACTTGCCGTTTTCCTTGATATACACCTCAGTCACCATAAAAGGATTGGTGACTTCGTGCTCACCGACTGCTGCCTGCAAATCAATGTCCTCTAGAAGGATGGCTCTGTTACCAAATATGCGAGCGTCAACTGCGTAAACTACGGCTTTTTTGTACCAGATGCCGCCGCTCTTAATGGTGGCTAGTTCTTGGGCTTTTCCCCAGGTTCCTCCCATGTGAGTGAACATGGCTTTGTCATCAAATAGTGTCTCTAAGGAATCGACCTTCTTGTCTGCCATCCAATCCCATTTCATGTTTGAGAGGTTGATGACTTCTTTTTGCTCGGGTGTAGGACTTGCGGCAGTTTTAATCGTTTCCGTTGGTGGCGCTGGCGATTGCTGTGCGTAGGACGATGGCGCAAACAGTGTTGATAGAAACAGACCTAACATTAAGGTTTTCATGGCTCTCCTTCGATATGTGTGGTTGACTCGTGGAGGAACTTGAAGTAGCGTGGCTGATCGTTCACGCCACGCGGATGCAAGAAGGATTCTGCACTCAGGATTTGGGGTTGATCTCGCCTTTATCCCGTTTTTGCCCAAGCCCCGGTGGCGCGAGGCAGAAAACAAATCACTGCGGAGACAATCGCGAACAAGCATGGTTCGTCCCGTCATCCTGAAACCCTCACGCCTTTCCGGTATCCGTAGTGCATCGTTCACTTTCTATATTCTCGGCGGCGCCTCTACGCCCTAGAGTGCGAGAATCCCGTCCGGCAGGCGTTTTCCCTGAATCTGGATACTCGATATTGAGGCATTAAGCTCCTTGAGTTCGTCGGGACTGAACGCAACCGAACTGGCGCCGACGTTTTGGATCATGTGCGCCATCTGCGTCGTGCCGGGGATTGGCACGATCCACGGTTTCTGCGCCATTAGCCAAGCCAGAGCAATCTGACCGGGAGCGGCATTCTTCCGGTCGGCCCGTTGCTTGGCGAGCTTCACGAGCTCAATATTGTGCTTCACGTTTTCCGGCGAGAAGCGCGGTTCCATGCCACGGATGTCGCCCGCTGCAAAGCGGGTGTTCTCGTCAATAGCCCCGGTCAGGAATTGCACACCCAACGGGCTCCACGGCACGAACCCAATGCCTAGCTCCTGGCACAGCGGGATAATCACTTCTTCGGGGCCGCGCCAGAGCATTGAATACTCATTCTGCACGGCGCTGACAGGAAGCGCCGCATGCGCGCGGCGAAGGGTATTCGGGCCCATCTCGCAGAGGCCCCAGTGCAGAATCTTGCCCTCGGACATAAGGTCCTTGACGGCGCCGGCAACATCCTCGATCGGGACCTGCGGGTCGACGCGGTGCTGATACAGGAGATCGATTCGGTCGGTCCGGAGCCGCTTGAGCATCCCTTCCGCAGCTTTCTTAATATGGTCAGGCTTGCTGTTGAGCCCCATTTGAAACCGGCCTGTCTCGGGGTCGATATTCCAGCCGAACTTTGAGGTGATCGCGACCTTGTTGCGGAATGGTGCGATGCTCTCACCGAGGATTCGTTCGCACTCGAGAGGCCCATAAGCCTCAGCCGTGTCAAAGAACGTTACGCCATGGTCATAGGCTGCGCGGATGATATTGATCATCTCCGGGCGGTACGGCACGAGCGTTTCATAACTGCGGCTCATGTTCTGCACGCCGAGGCCCACGCTTGAGACCTCAAGAGAACCGAGCTTCCGCTGACCACTGAGTTTTGGCGCCACGCTATCTGCTCCTGAGGATGTTGCTTGGAGCGGCAAAGCTGCCGTTGGCGCGGAACTCAGAGTCAATGCTGCGCCAGCAAGCACTGTTTTCGTCAAGAAGTCGCGGCGTCTGAGCGTATTTGAACGCTCGTCGCCAGAATCATCGTTCTTCGATTTATTCATCCCGATCCTTAATTAAATAAGTGAAATGCTCAACGGCTTGGCCAAGCTCGTCCGTAGCTTAAGAGTTTGGCCGCGGCTACGAACCGAGCAGCATAAATTCCCTTTTCTTGCCTGCTTCAAGCCGGCGATTGTGATTTAGTGTTTGGATTAACGTTTCGACATCCTCAGCACAGCCTCGCGGCAGCCGAGTCCGAGAGCAGAGACTCCTAAAATTATTTCCTCACTTGCACTTCTTCATTGTTACTCTCCAATCGGTTCGTTAACGTGCCATCGGCCTTGAGCCAGGTCTTCCCGTGACCGGACAAGTAAGTTTCTTCCTACTCGTTTCGCTCATTCCAACACTAGGAGTCAATGCCCAGGGAGCGGTAGCCCGATCCTGCCTACTTATTGCCTATTCCTCTTGTCGGATGAGAAATCAATGGCGTTGCTTGAGAGACGCAGCTATCTTTTAGAAAGGACGGTGGAGATCGTTCACGTGAAAAACACAAAAGAGAAGGTCACTCTGCAAGCGAACCTAACCCGCGGTTTGCAGGCAGAACTCGCGCGGAAGATTGCCTCGTTCATGAGCAAGGAAGAGAATCGGACAACAGAGATTCCCGGCGTGAGCCTTCACCAGCGGACTGCGCCTACCCCGCCGTGCCGGATGACCTACCATCCGGGAATCATCGTGGTCGCCCAGGGGAGCAAGCGGGTAAACCTTGGCCGGGCCAGCTTCACCTACGACGAGTCGCGCTTCGTCGTAACTGCGGTCGATTTGCCGATTGTGAGCTGGGTGGCCGAGGCGACCGAGGAGGTTCCCTGTCTCGCACTCTCAATCAAGTTGGACATGTCCATGGTGCGGGAGTTGCTCAGCCGTGAGGAAATTCATGTCGCAGAAGCTCCATCTGACAGTCCCGCTATGTCAATCGGCGAGACCACGCCGGAATTCTTGAACGCATGCTGCCGCCTGGTGGATCTGTTGGGTAATCCGCAGGACATTCCTTTTCTGAGCGGTCTGATTCAGCGCGAGATCATCTATCGCGTCCTGCGAGGACGCGTGGGAGCCCGCTTGCGCGGAGTAGCAACACTCGGAGATCAAAGCCACCGGACGGCAAAAGCCATTGCGTGGATAGCGGCGAACTATGCCAAGCCTCTGCGCGTGGAAGAGCTCGCACAGGTGGCGAGCATGGGCGTTTCAACGCTGCACCATCATTTCCGGATGCTGACCGCGATGAGTCCGCTGCAGTATCAAAAACATCTCCGGCTTCAGTCAGCGCGAAGCCTGATGCTAAGCCAGGGTCTCGATGCGGCCAGCGCGGCCTTTGAGGTCGGCTACGAAAGCGCGACGCAGTTCAATCGCGAATACAGCCGCTTCTTCGGCCAGCCTCCTATGCGAGACGTTCGAGCACTTCTTTCTCCAGGTGCTCCGAAACTCGAATTGGTCGGTAGTCTCTGAATTGGCTGCCCAGTCTCTGGTTTGGCGGATTGCCTGCACTAAAGAGTGCAACTTTAGTCGAGGCTGCGGGTTCTAACCAACTGCCGCTACGTCTCATTCCTGACTAAAAAGAACGTCAGCAGATGAGTCTCGACCGGACGAGCACTGGTGTCTCCAAGCGGATTACAGTGGCTCTTGCCCTCATCCTAACGACCTTTCTCTCGTCCTCTTATTACGTCTACACTCGCCTTCGCGGCACCCTTGCGTTAAATGCTGGGAGCCCTTCGCATACGGCCAACGACTCTGAAACATCCAGAGACCCAAAGGCACTCCTCGCAGAGGCCACCCGCTTGTATTGGTTGAGCAATGGCCCGAAAGCAGCCCCGCTCTTTGCCAGAGCTGAAAAGCTGTTCGCTGCTAAGGGCGACAGTCGCAACGAGCTTTATGCCAGAGTGGGACGCCTCAGGTCACAGGCCGAAACAATGTCGTTTGTGGATCTTTCGCGCATTCTGAATGAGCAGCTCCAGGCTCCAATCGCCCGAAACGACTCAAGACTGCGCCTGTGGATCCTGATCGCAAAAGGCTATACCGACATTGAACTTGACTATCGAGTCTCAAAGCGCGATTGGCTAGAAGCGCAGGACATTGCTAAGAGCCTGGGCGAAAGCCAATGGGTCACGCGCGCGTCGGGCGAATTGGGCCTCATTGCGTTTTTGGAGGGGAACCCAGGACGAGCGGCCAGACTTCTTGGCGGCGCTCTCCTGTCCACCATGACGAATGGCGACACCGCCGGCCAAGTACGCTTCTTGGAATTACTCGGAAGAGGTTTCGAAGAAGTCAATCGCAACGCTGAAGCGCTGAGATTCTTCGAGAGAGCTATCAAGCTAGCCGAGGCTGATCCTGATTGCGGTCTTCCGTTCATGGGATATGAGGGAAAAGCACAGGCCCTGATCTCGCTTGGCAAAACGGGAGAGGCAAGATCGGTGCTTGAGAGTGCTCTCGCCAAAGCGCAGTCGCAAGACAAACGCGGCCACCAGGCGGAGTTGCTTGTTCGTCTCGGAAGGCTGGCGGCACAGACAGGAAACCGACAACAGGTTCTGACTTACCTGGAAGATGCTGGCCAATTCGCAACCAAAGTGCAGTTTCACAGAATCGAAGCCGACGCGATGTACGAACTCGCGCAACTCTATCGCGATGCCGGAGACCTGGCCACAGCGGAGGCCCGTGCGACCCAGGGCGTGACCGCAAGCCAGCAGGTTGGTGATCGTTGAGCAAAAACCATGGAAAAGGATGCTCTGATAGACGCTCTGGCCAAGAAGCTTCCTCGCAATCTGTGCGAAGATCTGGTGACGGAGTTCGTTGAACTTCGTCAGGATGTTGCCACAAAGACTCTGGGACGCTCTCCCAGCGGAAAGTTCATAGAGACCATCGTTCAGGTGCTGGAGTTCCTGGAGACTGGCAACTACTCGACACCACCAAACATCGAGCAGTATCTGAAGAATGTCGAATCCAGAGCCTGTCCGTTGGACGACGGGCTACGAATCGTAGGAGCACGAGTCGCACGAGGAATGTACGCTCTCAGAAGCAAGCGGAACATTCTTCACAAGGGAAACGTTGACCCGAACACGCACGACCTTCGTTACCTGTTGCATGGAGCGCAGTGGCTCATTGCTGAACTATTACGGAACGTCAGCGGCCTGACGATGCAGGAATCAGGTCAGCTCGTGAACATGGTTTACACACCAGTCGGAGAGCTGGTTGAGGACACTGGATTCGGACGCCTGGTATTGCACGATGTGAGGAGTCCAGCCGAAGAGGTTCTCATCCTTCTTCACAGCCACTACGGAACGGTCACCAGCTTTCAGGACATCAGGCAGTCGCTCAATCGCAGAAGAGAGAAGGATGTACGGAATGCTTTGACTTCTCTCTGGAGACGGAAGCTGATTGATGGGTCTGCGAAGGATGGGTACGTGCTGACTACGAAGGGCTTCAATGAGGCAGTTGCATTGTCGAATCGTCAATCGAACAAGAAGGGACGTACCTGATGATAGAGCCAGTCGTTATCGGCGTTCTTGTCTTGGCAGTGCTGGCGTGCGTCGGTTGGCTTGGCGGAGGCAGGAAGTGGGCCTTTCGTACTGTTCTAGCCGCCCTAGTGCTAGTTGCAATCGGCGTGGCTGGCACGCTGATTTACGTCTTCTGGACTGACAAGTCGGCAGAGCGTCGAGCCAGGAAGGTTCACGAGTGTGCCGTCGCAAAAGTTGCGGACCCTAAGTGTGAAGAGTCTCCCAAGGATGGGAATGTCCCCGCAGGGTACCTCATCTGCCCTCCGTATACTCTTTCAGACAATCCCACATCACAACAAGAAGAAGAGGCACTCTCATCTGCAGAACAGGAGTGCAGAGCAGAAATGGACCCAACACAGAAATCTCTACATCAGCAAATCAGCGACTACCAGCGTCAGCATCCCCAAGGACCATGGACGAAATATCAAAAAGCAAAGGGTGACATCTTCGACCAAGTCACGAAGGATTGTGCGGCGAAGGTTCGCTAGAGGTATCCGCGAGCGTACGACGACCTGGATGATGAAACCTTGGTGAAGAAGGTCCTCGCAAAGTACCCACACTACTGCAGCGTCGGTGAAGGTGACCCCGCTGGATGGCAACCAGTGATTGAGAATATCCGCTAATCGGGTACGGATTTGGGTACGGGTTTGTTTTCCGTGCACCGCTTTCCAACGACTTGCATGCCGCCCACTCCGTCCAAGTTGTTGTAAAGTCGTATCGGTCTTGTTCTTTCACGGCGGTAACACGGGTTCAAATCCCGTCGGGGACGCCAACAATATCTAAGACAAGCCTTGCGGACCTGCCGGTTCCTCACGAGGGTCTGCTTTCTCCTGGAAAGGCGGCATGGAAAAAATTTCTGAAGTCGAGTCGGCGAAATCACTGATGACCGAGGCTGTGACTTGGTCAGTGATGAAGTGGCTGCGGGAAAAGAAAAGAGTCCGAAAGACAGCCGACCAGGCCAATGCTCTGCTTGATCGGTTGAGCGATACCATCAAAAAACAATGGCCTGTGGAACTAAGAGATGCGTACGAAGCCCTTGCGCCACAAAAGGCCGCTGGAGCGGCGAGGCGGGGTGCGGCGAAAGAGCCATCGCAAACGGTGGACCCAGATGTAATGCTCGTCGCCAAGAAGATCAAGGAAATGGACGACGAGGCGTACCGTGCCAGAGTGAAGGCAGAGGAGACCTTCGACAACGCGGAAAGACAACTGAGCACCAGCATCGCTCGCGAAGGATGTCGTCAAGCGATCCAGTCCTGGGACCTGTACGAGAAGGCAATTCGCAAAGCCACGGAGCATCTTCGCCGGAATTGATCAGATCTTTCATACGTCTCGAATCGAAGACTGTTTTAGTCGAGCGGCATCCCTTCCCCATGCGCGGGGCCGCTATCCACGCGTGACGGTGATCACACTCCGCAGTGACGCGACGTCGTAAATCCAAGACAACTATTGACGCGGAATGCGGGTGAAGATTAGTTTTATCGTAATGCTGCAATGCAGCAAACGGAGGAAATTTATGGCAGGTCAACCGAAACCACACGATGACCACTCGCCCCTGTCCATTCTCACTGAGCTGGCGGTCGAGGGAACATCGAGTCTCGTAGAAGCGCAGCGCACTCTTCTCACCCTGGCTCAGCAAGAGAATGACATTATTCTTAACGGAGTTAAAGACCGCATTGGAGGCTTTGTCCCAGCGGTTGCAATGACGGACCTTGTACGACGCAGTCTGGATACTCTCATTGGCATGCAGCAGGAGTTGCTGACCACAACAAGCAAGCAGACCCTGCACTGGCTCGAATCTGAAAAGACGGGGAAGGGCGATCGCGCGACTCACTTGGTCGATTTTGCCCGCGAAGGAGTGGAGACCTTTGCGCGCACGCAGAAGCAGTTCCTCGAGGCGGTCGCGCAGGAAACCGCGAAGGTGACCAGCGGCCAGGCGGAGCACGAGGGCAAGGCGGCGAAGAAGCCTGAGTTGGCACACCTTGCGCAGGAAGCGGGGAATGCCTTTATCGAGGCGCAGAAACGACTGCTTGACGTTATGGGCCAGCAGATGAACGTCAACGCGGATGTGGCGATGCGAGCTGCGGAAGCAGTGTCGCCGGCGCAGCTAGTCCCGATGGCCGTTCTTACGAGTGAGGGCGTGAAGAATTTTTTCAACGCAGAAACCTCACTGATCGGCTCGTTCATCAAAGCACCGAAGCCAAAGGGCCCCGGCCGGGTCAAACAGGGCAAAGGCCGCGCAACTCGCCGGCAAAAGGAAGTGGCGGTTTAATCTGAATTTTCGGGGGCGGTGCTCCACGGCAAGCGCCGCCGCCACGGCGATGCATAGCGTGAATTCAAGTCGTCGCACGCGGTGCTGTCGATGTTGACGCGACCAAGCGGTTTAGCATTACCTGTTGCCACTGTACCCACACACGGCTCGTGTACAGCAACGCGCTGCACTGCAGGGTCAGCCAGTCCCGTGTCCTCAGCGGCGACCGGAACGACGAGCGATTGGTGATCCAATGATGGGCGACATGGCGGGCGATGGTGAAGCCCATCCCCGTGTCCTGACCAACGATATCACCCAGGATACCTTCCAGCGTAAACATCACCTTCGACAACATAATCAGTGGACCGGGAAACTTGATTCCTTTCACCGCGACACGCTCCAAGAGTCGCATGGCGTCAGCACCACTGGGCATACTGGAAGCGGGCATCTCTGCGAGAAACTGGGTCACGGCTTCACGAAGCATACGGGCGCGAGGCGAGGCCGTTCGGATGTGATGTTGGCTGAGCGCTGCGATTTCGTCGGACGTTCCAACGGGATCGCGCAAACTGACCATCAAAAATAAGATCGCGAGGTGTCGCCGCTGCTCCCGGTTCAACCGTTCGCGCAGAGCCCAATCGAGGATCACCAGCTCGCCGGTGCGGTTGTTGTAAAGCAGATTGCCTGCATGAGGATCGCCGTGAAAGACCGCCTCTTCTGTCGCAGAAAACAAGGGCACGGCGACTAAGGCCTCAAGGAGTTGCTCGGCTATCTTCCGACGTTCCGAAGGTGCTAAGCGGGCGGCCGCGCTGGTTACCTTGATGCCTTGTTCCTCAGTGAGGGCGGTGATGGTTGGTGTGCACAGAGGCTGGATCAGGCGCGGTACCCGAACTCCAGGGAAAGAGCGATAGAGAGTGCCGGCTTCGATCAGAGTCTTTTGTTCGCGTGCAAAGTTGACCTCGTGCTTGAGCAGGCGTCGAACTTTCCGAAACGTATCGGGGATCAGATGAGCCGAAAATCCGTAACTATGGTGCCGATCACCGAAATATTCCGCGAGGCCATTGAGATAGTCCATGTCTTCAGCGAAATATTTGGGGATGTGAGGCTTTAGGACTTTGAATACGCCACGCTGGCGTCGTCCAGTGTCTGGATTTCGCCAGGTGAAGCGCACTACGGCGCTGACACTCGCTTCCTTCAGTATTGTGCGTGCGATTCTTACATCAAACGTTCTGCCGCGTGAGCCTAAGTCCCTCTGAATGATGACGTGGATTTCCTCCGGCCCGACGTCACGAATCCCGTTCTCGAGCTTCGCAAGTGCTTTGCGCAGGGCAGGGCTGAGATGCTGATTCCGCGCAATAACCTGGCCCAGTTTCTGCAGACCCGGTACTTTAGCAATCAGCCGCAGCAGGCGGACTTCGGCAGGTGTGTTGGCCGGAAGCTCGATTTGCTCGATCAGTTTGGGGGCGAGGCGTGGTGGTGAGAGATGCGCCACTACAAACATCATCGCGTCGCGAACAGGCGGACGCCATGACGCGTAGGCCTCGGGCACCAATTTGCCCACCGGAACGATCTCGTCGACGATCCAGCGCGCCATTGTATCTCGCAGTGATTGGCCAAGCGGAGTCTGCAGAGCCTTCTCAATGGCGTTGATCTTCTCAGCAGGAGTGGCGTCTTTCGGCAGAAATGCCGCAAGGGACTTCTGTAGTTGCCCGGGAGCCAGCTGGCTAAAGCCCGCTGCGATGGCGGATGCATCCAGCATATAGAGGTGAGCTAACCACGAACACTGTGACTCTCGGCTGAGACCTCCGCAGTGACCGCCGTCACCGGATCGCTAAAACTTCTGTGAGATAGTCTTGTGTTGTCCGGAGCATGGAAGTCGATGGCCACCCTGAATGAAATGTTCTCCGCGTTGTCTGTCCGGCGTCGTTATGAGGTCTGGTTTCTTCGCGTGGGGTTAGCAGAGGGGAGTGGAGCGTGGTGGTTTCGCTATTTGCTGATGAATCCTGGACGCGGTGGCTGCGCCGAAAATCCGCAGGGGATGCCGGTTCAGATATGGGCGACATGGTTCCCAGCGGAAGGGAAGCCGCAGACCTTCATTCAAGGATTTCCGGTGGAAGGCATCAACGTCAGCGGTCAAGGGCAGAGCCCGTTTTACTTTCGCATCGGCCACAGCGGCATTGAAGAGGAATCCTGCCGCGGAGCGCTGGAAGTGGATGGACACTTGATCTCGTGGAATCTGCGATATCGTTCTACGTTTCGCGTGACATTGAGTAGTAAAGGATGGATTGGTTTCTCGCGTACGCCGCATTCCGACGCAATGTTTTCTGGCGAAATCAAGCTTGATGGCCGGGTCTTTGCGGGGGATCCGTTGGGATTCGGAGTGCAAGGGCACAACTGCGGTTATCGCCATCGTAACTTCTGGACCTGGACACACGCGTATTTCCCGCGAAATGGGCGGCCCGCAAGCACGTTGGAGGCGTTGATTTACGAGATGCCGCTCGGACTCGTTTTTCGTCGAGCGGTGCTTTGGCACGATGGCATGCAGTATGTATTCCGAGATTTGCGGGACAGGGGCAGCAGCCGGGAACACATGCAGTGGAATTTTCACTGTGCCGCACGAAACGGACTGCAACTCGACGCAGCGATCGACGGGAGCGGGCCGAGTGTGCATCGTTTGCCTTATCTAAAGACCAATTGCTCGGGCAACTGCGAGGTGGTCAATAATAGTCTGGCGTCAGCGTCGGTGGTCATCGAGGCTGCAGGCAGACCTGCCGAGCGATTACGGACGCCGAACGGCGCGGTGTTGGAAATGGTGAGTTGATCTACCGGTCTGAGCTCGGGCGAGGCGATCAGCGACGACGGCATAGGCTGCTGGATTGAACGCCATTCCGATGTGAGTTCCGGGGACCTCGACGTCTTTCTCAGGATCCATAGTCATACAATAGCGCCAGTCGACGATCCCGTCTTGCCGTGTATAGATCGCGGTCTCGAGCATGGAATCTGGAACCTTGCGCCGAAGTGAACCCAGAAAATTACAAGTGCAGTTCCCCGTGTAGCAGTCGGGCAGTACTCCGCGGCCGTGTTCCTCGATGATCCGAAGACGAACAGCTTCTGCAGCGTTGAGAACAGCTCGATTCGCAACCGTACCACGCACAGGAGCAGCGAGGGTGATCACCGAGGCCACATCGTTTGGCCGTTCGCCAGCCACCGAACGAGCGATCACACCGCCAAGGCTGTGACCAATGAGATGAATCTTGCGTCCCGTCTCAGCCAGTGCTTTTTCGATCGTCAGGTTCAGGCGGCGTTGGATGAGCAGGTTCGGACAATCCGCGTTGATGCCGATGCCGGAAAAGTAGGGACGGTATCCGATGCGCTGCAACCAGGCGTGCAGTTCAGTTAGGTAAAGATCGGTTCCGAGAAAACCCGGGATGATAACGACGGCTGAGCCGTCCCCGCGTGGAACGCCCAAGCCGTAGTACACGGGCGTCGCGTGCAACAGAAGGATCTCGGCCGCGAGTAACGCTTCGGTCCAAACGCTGGCAGTGTTAGCTAGTGGATAAGGCTGTCGAGTAGCCTTGCGCTGCTTGGCCCTCGCAGGACGCGTTGTTGTCTTCTTCCGTTTGAGTTGCAAGATCGTCCTGGGTCTGCTCGGTGCCCGCATCTTGGCCGGCAGAGAGCGAATGCTGCACTGCATTATAACGCCGCGTGCCTCCGAGTCCAAGATCATTTCCGCGGGCGGTCGCGCGGTTAAGGGCGGGCAGCTAGCGCTTCGTGCCCGTTCGTTTTCGTCTTTGCGCAGGTTTTTGCAACCGCGCTTCAAGCTCCGCAACGCGCTTCCGCAGGGTCTCAACTTCTGGTTCAGGGTCAGACAGGGAAGCGGGTATTGCGGTCGTGCCCAAAAAACGTCTCATCATATCCACCGGCGATAAGATAGCAGACTGAACTTCGCTCAGGCGATTTTGCACGGTATCCTGCAGCTTCTGATAGGTGTCAAACGCGGATTTCAGATACCACATCAGAAATTCCTGGCGCACTTCATCGGAAGCCATGATCAATTGCCGCAGCAATTCGAGCGGCAGCCCCGTGGGTTTATCCTTTGCGTCTTCGGTGATGATTTGTGTCAGGACGACGCGGGTCAGGTCTTGACCGGTCTTCGCGTCAACCACCCGGACATCTCTACCCGCACGGATGTGTGCGGCCAGATCGTCGAGATTCACGTAGCGGCTGCCAGCCGTGTCGTAGAGTCGGCGGTTTCCGTACTTCTTGATCAGGATCAGAGACGGTTTGGTTGTTTTCTGAGTCATGTTGCCGTGCACAATCAACAATAATATCTTGACACAAGTACATTGTGCTCGTATAGTTTAGCTGATGCTGCAATGCAGCAATGGAGGCCATCATATGGCACCAGCAACAAAGCATGAATCCACTCATCCCGGCGAGTCGTCGACTTTTTCTCTTCTGTCGGGTTGGGCGCAACACGGGGTGCAGACTCTGTTTGCCACGCAACGGATCATCCTGGATCTGGCGATGCGGCAGAATGCCAGCGTGATGCACGCCGTACGACAGCAACTATCGGATCCTCATCATTCTCCCACAGCCATTCTCAGCGAAATTGCCGAAGACGGTATGGCGAACTTCCTCGAAGGACAGAAGGTTCTTCTGGAACTCGGCAAACAGCAGAACGAGATTCTACTGACGGGTGTAAAAGAACGAGTGGGGGACGACCCCCGTCGGCAGGCGATGATCGATCTGCTGCGGCGCAGCGTGGAGACCTTCATCCAGATGCAGGAAGAGTATCTGAAGATCGCCAGCAAACAGACTCACACGTGGTTGGAGTCCGCGAAGGCAGGCAAACCGTACCAGCCCGAGCATGTAGTGGACCTGGCCCGTGAAGGAATGGATAACTTTGTCAAAGCGCAGAAGCGGTTCCTCGACGTCATTGCCGAAGAAACTGCCAAAGCGACGCGCGGCAAGTCAACCAACGGCGCCGGGAAAAAGAAGCAAACTGATCTGTCAGCATTGGCGCGCCAAACCACGGAGTCGTTCCTCGAAGCGCAGAAGCGACTGGTGGACGTCGCCGGGCGACAGATGAACGCCAGCGTGGAAACAGCGGGGAAGACACTGGAATTGCTAAAGCCGTTCCCGTTCCTGCCCGTGAGCGAACTCACTCGGGAGGCAGTGAAGAGCTATGTGGATGCTCAGAAAGCCTTGATGGACGTAGTAGTGAAGGCGCCGAATGCTGCAGTGAGAACACAGCATCGGAAGACGGTAAAGAAGGCGAAGGCCGCGGCAGCCGTCGCCTGAGGTCTAACTTTGCCCCGTGCCTTGCCGGGCAAGCCACGGAGTTCCAGTGGAATGCGTCTTCGGGCGAAACAACTGCTTTCGCCCGGAGGCGCTATTTTGCCATGATCTCAGCACGAACACATCTCTAGGGGGAAGGGAATATGGCTACGGTTATTGCATCACCCACTACCAAGATTCGCGGCGGCAGCTTTCTGATCGACGATCGGGCGCCTGACGAAGTGTTCACTCCGGAAGACTTCACCGAGCAGCACTTGCTCATCGCGCAAACCGCGGAAGAATTCGCGACCAAAGAAATTGTGCCCAACATCGAGAAGATGGAGCACAAGGATTTCGGCGTCATCCGGGAACTCGTGCGCAAGGCAGGTGAACTCGGGCTCAGCGGAGTCGATGTCGCCGAGCAATATGGCGGCATGGAAATGGACAAGGTTACCTCAGCGATTATCGCCGATCGCATCGCCAAGTATGGCGGCTTCAGCACGACTTGGGGCGCTCACACCTGTATCGGTACGCTGCCCATCGTTTACTTTGGAACGGAAGAACAGAAGAAGAAATATCTGCCCGGGCTGGCGAGCGGCCAGACGGTTGGAGCTTATGCGCTTTCGGAGTCGTCGTCGGGATCCGATGCCCTGAATTGCCGCACCCAGGCCAAGCCATCGCCTGACGGCAAGCACTACATCTTGAATGGCGAAAAGATGTGGATCACGAACGCCGGCTTCGCCGATCTTTTCATCGTATTCGCGAAAGTGGCGGGGGAGAAATTCACCGCATTCATTATCGAACGCGCCTTCCCAGGCTTCTCGGTGGGCGCAGAAGAACACAAGATGGGGATTCGTGGGTCCTCCACGTGCCCGTTGATTCTCAACGATTGCAAGGTTCCGGTAGAAAATGTTCTCGGCGAAATCGGCAAAGGACACCACATTGCCTTCACCGTGTTAAATGTCGGACGCTTCAAGCTGGGCGCAGGATGCGTGGGCTCGGCGCGCAATTGCATCGAGAGTTCTATCGCGTATGCGAAGCAGCGCAAGGCCTTTGGCAAGGTCATCGCTGATTTCGGGTTGATTCGCGAGAAGCTGGCCAACATGGCTGCGGGCATCTTCACCGGCGAAGCCATGGCCTATCGCACCGTCGGCATGATGGACGCTGCGATTGCACAACTCGGCTCTGGTCACGAAGACATGGCCGCGGTGCGCAAAGTGATCGACGAGTACGCCGTGGAGTGCTCGATCCTCAAGGTTTGGGGATCTGAATTCATCGACTATGTCGTTGATGAGACCGTGCAGATCTATGGAGGCTACGGTTTCGTCGAGGAGTATCCTGCGGAGCGCAACTACCGCGATGTCCGCGTGAACCGCATCTTCGAAGGTACGAATGAAATCAACCGGTTGCTGATCACTGGGTTTCTGCTGAAGCGGGCTATGTCGGGCCAGCTTCCGCTGATGCCGGCGATCAAAAAGATCATGGATGAAGTGCTTTCTGGAACTTCGGAGGAAGTAGAAGACGGACCTCTGGCGCAGGAGCGGAAACTGGTGGCAACAGCCAAGAAGATCGGACTGTTCGCCGCCGGTGTCGCGACGCAGAAATACATGATGGCGATCCAGGACCAGCAGGAGATCATGGGCGCGATCGCGAACATGACGATTGAAACCTATGCCATGGAATCCGCCGTGCTGCGCGCGCAGAAACTGGCCGCGCGGAACGGCGAAAAGGGCTCAGCGCTTGCCGCCGCCATGACGCGCGTCTATATGTCGGGCGCCATGGAAAAAATTGAAAGCGGAGCAAAGATGGTAATTGCCGCGTGCGCTGAAGGAGACATGCTGCGTTCGCAGTTGGCAATTTTACGCCGCCTGTGCAAGTACGAACCATTCAACACAGTGGCCCTGCGGCAGACGATCGCGCAGAGAGTCATCGAAACCGGCAAGTACCAGGTCGCATAGCATCGCGCCGTTCCAGCCGGAGCACAATTGGTGGCGCTGTATGGCACCGCGTGATCAGCAATTCGATTTCGATTTCATCGTCATCGGATCCGGCTTTGGAGGCAGTGTTTCCGCGCTTCGACTGGTGGAAAAAGGATATCGGGTTGCCGTACTCGAAATGGGGCGCCGCTGGGCGCCCCTCTCTTTTCCACGCACAGGTCTGGCGATTCACCGTTGGTTCTGGCGTCCCAAACTCGGGCTGCACGGCTTTTTCAACATGCGTTTCTTCCGCCACGCGACAATTTTTCACGGTTGTGCTGTGGGGGGCGGATCAATTACCTATGCCGGCACGCTGCTGTCGCCGCCGGACAAAGTGTGGGACGCGGGATCGTGGACTGGCCTTGCGGACTGGAAAACGGAGATGCCGCGGCACTATCAGGCGGCGTCGAGAATGCTGGGCATAACGCAAAACACAATTCTCGGACCCGCCGATCGGCTTCTGAAAAAAACAGCTGAAGCTTCTGGTTCAGGCCAAACCTTCTACCACACCCGTGTCGGCATCTTTCAGTCCGGCGAAGGAGAACCGGGCAACCAAACGGTTCCTGATCCATTTTTCGGCGGAACGGGACCGCCACGAACCACTTGCATCGGTTGTGGCGGCTGCATGATGGGTTGCCGTTATGGCGCGAAGAACACCCTCGATCTCAACTACCTGTACCTGGCAGAAGCACAAGGGGCCGCCGTGTTCCCCGAGACAAAGGTCGTGGACGTCAAGCCACTGGCAGGCGCTAGCAATGGCGATGCTGGGTATGAGGTAAGCACCGTCTCGTCCACGCCGTGGATTCACTACGAATCGCGGCGTTTTACCTGCCGAGGTGTCGTGTTCTCCGCGTCCTCGCTGGGCACGATGGAACTTCTGTTTCGTCTCAAAGACAACGGATCGTTGCCGGCCATCAGCGGGCGATTGGGCAAACATGTGCGAACGAATTCCGAATCGATCATTGGGGCGCGAGTGCCCGGCTGTGCGGAGGATTTGTCGCAAGGCATTGCCATTGGATCCGGCATTTATATAGACGAGCACACGCACATAGAGGCCGTGCGCTATCCCAACCGAGCTGACACGATGGGCCTTCTCACCACCTTTTTGACCGATGGACGCCCCGGATCGCAGCGCATTGGGCTGTGGCTAAGGAATGGAATCCGCTCTTTGCTGAGACATCCAATCCGGACGCTGCGCTTGATTCGGCCATGGGGTTGGGCTCGAGAGGCCACAATTCTTCTCTGTATGCAAGCGGTCGAGGGACACATCGAGATGCGATGGCAGCGACCATGGTTTTGGCCATTCAGCAAGATGCTCGTCAGCCACGGGGATAAAGTTCCGACCTACATTCCGAAGGCCAATGAGTTTGCACGAAAATTTGCGCAAGTCGCAGGCGGCACTGCTATGAGCATGCTTCCTGAGATCCTCTTCGATGTTCCTGGAACGGCACACTGTATTGGAGGTTGTGTCATCGCGAGTTCGGCCGAGCGTGGCGTGGTAGACGATCACCACCGCGTCTTTGGCTATCGCAACATGTACATCTGCGATGGTTCGGTGGTTGCTGCCAATCTCGGTGTCAACCCAAGCTTGACCATCACCGCGTTAGCTGAGCGTGCGATGAGCTTTATCCCTCTTGTAGCAGAAACGGCATGGAACGATGTCGCGGTGAACGGTGCAGACAGTTCTCCCCTCGGCCAAATGCACTAACGAATCACACCTCCACATGCGAGCGGTCTGACCACAAGCATCGCGTGTGACGTTCGTCACAAGGCCACGTGACAGGCGTTGCTGACCAAACCCACCGTAAGAGTTCTACTTTGGGAATCGGGGCTGATGTTTAGCCTGCGCCGGAGCCCAGACGGCAAGCATCTCAAAGTTGTTCCCCTGCGCTCGCGCGGTTTCCGATGAATTCCCAAAACAAGAACGAACGGACCGACCAGGCGCGAGGCGCGACGATGTTCCCAAGAGAGCATTCGTTCGGGCGCTTGATTTCCAACCAACGTTCACGCACGTCATGAGCGATGCGGCAGGAGGTAGCGATGATCACGAGTGAACCAGCAGCAGTGAAGGAGCGAGTCCAGATTCCGCTAGCTACGGAAGTTCTCAGTACGGAACGGATTGCCTACCTGGAAGGACTGGTCGCCCAGGCCAAAACCGCTGCAGCTGTCTTCACCCAATTCACCCAAGAGGATGTCGATCGCATCGTTAAGGCAATGGTCCTCGCTGGACTGGAACAGGCCCAACATCTCGCCCGTCTGGCGGTTGAAGAAACCAAGCTTGGCGTGATGGAAGACAAGGTCATCAAGAACATGGTGGCCAGTGAGTTTGTCTACAACTACGTCAAGGACAAGCGCACAGTCGGCGTCATACGTGAGATTCCCGAGAGAAATTTGGTCGAGATGGCGGAACCGATCGGAGTCCTCTTCTCTGTCACACCCATTACGAATCCGACGTCAACGGTCCTATTCAAGTGCATCATGGCGATCAAAACGCGGAACGCGGTCATATTCAGCCCGCATCCGAAGGCTTGGCGCTGTTGCTCCGAAGCCGTGAGAATCATGTATGAAACGGCCGTGAATCACGGTGCCCCGGAGGGGGTTTTCACATGCTTGGAATCCCCAACCCTGCCAGACAACGGCTACTTGATGCGTCACAAAGATGTGGGCTTGATCGATGCCACAGGCGGGCCGGGCATGGTCAAGGCGGCCTACAGTTCGGGCAAACCAGCCCTGGGTGTGGGTCCGGGCAACACGCCAGTCTATTTGGAGAAGACCGCAGATCTGAGCACAGCTGTAGTTGACGTCATTGTTTCCAAAACCTTCGATAACGGAACGATTTGCGCCTCCGAGCAGACAGTGGTTATCGACGATGAGATCTATGACGCAGTGTTGAAGAAGTTCGCTGATCTGGGAGCGCATATCTGCAACGAAAAGGAAACTCGCCTGCTGGAGCGAACAGTGATCGATCCTCAAACCGGATTCATGCAGCCAATGGCTGTGGGCCAAAAGGCGAGCGACATTGCCCGTTTCGTTGGTCTCTCCGTGAAGCCGGACACGAAACTTCTGATTGCTCCAATTCAAGGCGTAGGCCGCGAACATCCACTCTCAGTCGAAAAGCTGTTTCCGGTGCTCGCTGTCTTTCGAGCGAAGTCCGTCAATGAAGCGCTCAAAGTTTGCATCGATGTGAATCACGCCGGTGGGCTTGGTCACACGGCTGTCATCTTCTCGCGCAATGATGAAATCATCCGCAAGTTCGGTGAGGTCATCAATGCTGGCCGGGTCATCGTGAATTCTCCCGGCTCCATCGGAGCTTTGGGCGCTGTTTACAACGACCTAGTGCCGACTTTCTCTTTCGGATGTGGGACTGGCGGCGGCAACAGTACCACGGACAACGTCAATATCTATCACTACCTCAACATCAAACGGCTGGCTCGGAGGACCCAAAACCATATGTGGTTCCGAGTTCCCAATCAAATCTACTTCAACATGAATGCGGTGGAGAATCTGCACGAGTTTCCATCGCGCTGCACCCTCGTGGTGACCAACGCGCCCATGGAGCAGATGGGACATGTCGATAAAGTGCGGCGACACATCTGCCCAAAGACCCACGTTCATGTCCTAGTCATCCCCGACGCGGAGCCTGAGGTCAAGGTGATTACGCAGGGAGTCGATGCACTCAATCTCTATAAAGCCGACCAGATCATCGCGTTGGGCGGCGGGTCTGTGATCGATGCGGCGAAGATCATGAAGCTGAAATACGAATCGCCAGAGGCAGACTTGGAATACCTGGCCGCTCCTTTTCTCGACTTGCGCAAGCGCGTGGTGCAATATCCAACAGAAAAAATCAATCGAGCGCGGTTAGTGGCCATCTCCACCACCAGCGGAACAGGAAGCGAGGTCACCCCGTTTGCGGTGCTGATCGATAAAGAGCGCGGGCGCAAGGTAACGCTCGCCGATTACTCTCTGACCCCGGATGTGGCCATCGTCGATCCACAGTTCGTCATGTCAATGCCCAAAGGACTCACCGCGGACACTGGCATCGACTGCCTGACTCATGCGTTGGAAGCAGGCGTTTCGAACTACGCCTCTCCCTACACCGACTCCAACGCCTTTCAAGCGATCCGCCTGGTGTTCAAGTATCTGCCGATCGCCTATGAGCATCCGCTCGACGAAGAGGCACGTTGCATGATGCACAACGCCGCTTGTATTGCCGCGATGGCATTTTCCAATGCCTCGGTGGGTGTGAATCATGCCCTTGCCCATGCTTTTGGGGCGCGATTCGGCGTTGCCCATGGGCGCGCCAACGCCCTCATGCTGCCGCACGTCATGGCGTTCAACGCCGCAGTTCCTACCAAGTTCATGCCATCGCCTTACACGCAGGGTTACGTGGCACATAAGAAATACGCCACTGTCGCGGATCTCTTGGGTCTGGGCGGTCACACGGTGGAAGAAAAAGTAAAGAACCTCATCACAGCGACGGAACAGTTACTCAACCAATTGGGCATTCCAAGGTCCATCGCAGACTTAGGAATTTCCAAGGAAGAGTTTGAGAGAGCGCTTCCCGAACTGGTGAAGATTGCGTTTGACGATCCGTCCTGGCGCTCAAACCCTCGTATGCCGCTGATGAGCGAAATGGCCGAGTTGTTCTGGAAGGCCTATGAGGGGCGCGGTGTAGTCGAGATGTCTGGCGCGAAACAGACTAATTAGCGAATGGCGGTGGCTATGGCAACGATAGCGTTGTTTCTGAACATTGATAGAGAACGCGTGGCTAGCAGCGTGAAAGAGGCTGTAGAAAAACTGGACAGCGCTGAAGGTGAGGCTGTGCTGGATTTCTCGTCCGTGCTGCGCATCGATTCGACTGCGATGCGGGCTCTGGAAGAGTTGGCCCACAGGGCCGACGAGAAAGCAATCAAAGTCGTGTTACGCAGCGTCAATGTCGATGTCTATAAAGTGCTCAAGCTGGCCAAGTTGACGCGGCGGTTTTCTTTCGTGAACTGAGTTGCGCGCTCGCCTGACCAGGTGAACGGTACATCAATAGGAGAGCTGTAATGCAGAACCACCATCAGAGCGACCGCCTTTCTTGGGGAGACACGGTCTTCCTGCATCTGGAGCGAGAGGGCATGCCACTCAATGTGGCCAGTATTTGCGTGTTCGAGGGCGAGATACCGTTCGACAACTGCGTTCATTTCATCGAGTCGAAGTTGCCGCGCTTTCCCCGCTATTTCAAGCGGGTGGTGCCTGCGCCGTTCGGCCTCGGTCTTCCTACGTGGGAATACGATCCGGAGTTCGATCTCAGTCGACACGTGCGCGAAGTTGCGCTCAAGCACGGCACCGACCTGGAGTTGCGGGCTTTCGCTGCGAAACTTTTCGGCACGGTGATGGACCGTCGGCACCCATTGTGGGACATGACAGTGGTTCGGGGGTTGAAGGACAATCGGACTGCGATCATCCTTCGCTTTCATCACTGTTTGGCCGATGGTATCGCCGGTGTCGGCATTCTGAGCGCGCTCCTCGATGTGAGCCCGGAAGCAACACCGCTGCCAACGAGAAAGCAAAAGGTCAAGTTTCAGGTTCCTCCCCCGCGCGACCCATTGACTTCGCTCACTTCTGAGTTCGTGGATTCATATTCCGACTTCGTCAAACGAATTCTTTCTGCTATGACCGATCTCGTCAGTATGGCCGAGCGGGCCGCTGCCAACGGCGGACCCGTGCCCGGCAATGAATTTGCCGCGCTGCTTCCCGAAGTCACCGCCTTCACGGAGCGGCTCAGATTCAACGTCATCTATCGCGGACCACAGAAATTCGCTTGCGTTGAGATTCCCTTGGCGGACGTCAAAGCCGTCCGTGAAAAATGCGACACCAGCGTCAATGATGTCATCCTCGCTCTGGTGACCGGAACGGTTCGCCGGTACTGTGAACTGCATGGGGACCGCGTAAAAGGAAAACTGCTGCGGATCATGGTGCCCGTTAATCTGCGCGGCAACGGCAGTGCGGAGGAGTTAGGCAATCGTATCTCTGTAGTTCCCGTTACCATCCCGCTGGACATTCGGCAACCCCGGAAGTTGCTCGCGGCGGTCCATCAACGAACAGAGTTTCTTAAACACATGCACGCTGCGGAGTTGGTCAGCTTGGCTGGAGGCTTGATCGGAATGTTCCCTAGTTCCGCGCAAGGGTTCGCCGGACCGATTGCGAGCCAGTTGCCCATTACACCTTTCAACATGGTGTGCACGAATGTGCCGGGGCCGCAATTCCCGCTGTACCTGCTGGGCCACAAGATGCTGCATTGCTATCCCTATGTTCCGGTCGGCGGCGAGATGGCGGTCAACTGCGCCATCCTCAGTTACAACGGCACGGTGTATTTCGGCTTCAGCGGAGATGCGCACGCGGCGCCGGATCTGCGACGCCTGGAAACATTGCTGATGACGAGCTTTACTGAATTGCGGGACGCGGTTGGCATCACTCCACCCAAAAAAAAGAAAGCGCAAAGGAAGAGGAAAGTGGTTGCTGCTGCTCCGCCAAAGATGGTGGCCACGCCGGTTTCAACTGCGGCGGTCGTTTCGGTGGTTGAGCCGAAACGAGTGCCAGGAGTTAGTCCAACAACTCAGCACGAGAATCCGCTCGCACAGTACATCGTCGCGTAAGGACGGCTTTGCCATTTCCCCCTAATACGATCTGGTGTTGTCACTGAGTCACGAGGTGAAGGATGGAAGTTATAAGACGTTTGCTCTTTTGCGGTCTGGTTATTTTTCTGTGTCTGCCTGCCTTGGCGCAGCAGACCGACGTTAACCGTTACACGTTGTTCACGGGTTTTGACTACATGATCAGCCCCGCGCGCAATCTCACAGAACGCGGATTCGAAACCGATTTCGGCATTACGGTGAAACCGTGGTTGGGGTTGGGTGGGGATTTCGGTGCTCTAGGAAGTGACATCATCAGTGGCTCAGGAACCATTTTTGGCGGCGAAACCATCTACGCGCCCATACTGCTGCAGGTTCCACCCCCATTTGGCCCGATAGACCCCAACTCAATTCGTGTACCGTTCAAATCGACCACCTATACTTTTGCGGCAGGCCCGCAGTTTTATCTGCGCAAGTTTGAGAAGGTCACATTCTTTGGCCGCCCTGGATTCGGTGGTATTCACGAAAAGGCTGTCATTACTTTCCCGCCGGAATTGGCATTGCTGGGGATTAGTCTCCCCAATGCTCAGCAGACTGATACCACTTACTTCATCGGCTTGGGCGGCGGGTTTGACCTTAATGTGTCTCGCAAAGTTGGCATGCGCTTCGCTGCTGACTGGGTGAACACTCACCTGTTTTCCAACTTGCTGACGCAGCGACAGAACTACATCCGTTTCTCATCGGGCCCGACGTTCCGTTGGGGCTATTTGAAGTAGCGGACCAACGTGGTCGAGAAGGGAACTCCGATTCAGTTTCTCAGGGACAGTGAATCATCTTCTTTTCCCGGAGTTAGGAGGAACCTCATGAAGCCCCAAACCCTTAACGACATCTTCCTTGCCATCGTCGAGCGCGGGAACGAGCGGGCGATGTTGGTGCGTGGGGATACTCAGTGGACCCCTATCAGCGCGCAAAAGTTCTACCGGAATGTCGCCGGCGTGGCGCGGGCTCTGAGTCGGTGGGGCCTGACCAAAGGTGACCGGCTTGCAATCCTTAGCGAAAATCGACACGAGTGGGCAGTGACGGACTTTGCGTCGCTATTCCTGGGAGTTGTGGTTGTGCCCATTTACGCGACGCTGACTGCCCAGCAAACGGCATACATATTATGCGATTCCGGAGCGAGAGTGGTTGCCGTCTCCACCAAGTCGCAGCTGGAAAAAATTCTTTCCATTAAGAATCAAACTGCTGTAGAGAAAGTGTTGGTCATGGATCCGGTGGACACGGGTCATGCCGTGCGACTGCAGGGCTTAATGCAGGGCGGCCCGACCGAACGCGATACCGAATTAGAGTCCCGAGCGCGCGCCATCACTGCCAGTGACTTGGCATCCATTATTTACACGTCTGGCACGACCGGCACTTCCAAAGGCGTGCAGTTGACTCACGGCAATCTGACCTCAAATGTACTGAATTCACTGGCCGACTTCGAGATTCAACCGGGGCAAGTCTGCGTTTCTTTCTTACCCCTGTCTCACGTTACGGCGCGTCATGCGGATATCGCGTTGCTCTACCGAGGCGTGACGCTGGCCTATTGCCCGTTCATCGACCAGATGCCGCAGGTTCTGCTAGAAGTTCTGCCCACTCTCTTCGTGGCGGTGCCGCGCGTTTACGAGAAAATTTACACTCAGGTCGAACAGAAAACCAAGGGATTTCCCAAGCGAGCAATCTACCGGTGGGCGCTCTCGGTGGGCCGCGCCAACAGTGCGAAGATTCTTGCAGGGGAATCGCCAACGTCTTTGACGTGGAAGCTTGCTCACAAATTGGTTTATTCGCAAGTGCACGCCCGAATGGGCGGCAGGGTGCAACTATTCGTCTCAGGCGGCGCCCCACTCGGCAAGGAGTTGGCGGAATGGTATGCAAGCATTGGAATTCGCATTCATGAGGGCTACGGCCTGACGGAAACCTCGCCGGTCATTGCGATCAACACGCCACGCGCACATAAATTGGGAACGGTGGGGCGTCCGCTCTCGAATGTTGAGGTTCAGATCGCAGCCGACAAGGAGATCCTTGTCCGCGGTCCGTCCGTCTTTCGTGCTTACTGGAACCGGCCCGAAGACACCAGAGACGCTTTCGTCGACGGCTGGTTCAAGACCGGAGATATCGGCAAGCTCGATGAAGCGGGATTTCTCTCGGTCACCGATCGAAAGAAGGATTTGTTGAAGACTTCCGGCGGAAAATTCATCGCACCCCAGCCCGTCGAGAATTCCCTGAAGTTGAATGCCCTCATCGGAACCGCAGTGGTATTGGGAGATCGAAGAAAATTTGCGTCCGTGATTATTTCGCCGCACTTCCCTCTGCTCGAAGACTGGGCTCGCGCCAACCGTGTACCGTTTTCGTCGCGGGAGGATCTGGTCGCCAATCCAAAAGTCAAAGCGCTCTACGAGGGCATTGTGGGCGAAGTGAACCAGGGGCTGGCTCGATATGAAACGCTGAAAAAAATCCTGCTAGTGCCCGACGAATTTACCGCTAGTGACGGCACCCTTACTCCGACCTTGAAACTTCGGCGCAAGGCCATTGAGGAGCGCTATCGGAAGCAGATTGATGAGCTATACGAGGGAGCTGAAGTTTCGATCACCGCATAGGGGGACCGGACCGCCGAGAACTAGCGGCTCTCTGGATCGCAAATGACGGACCGTATCATTTGATCGGCATCTCGCCACCATCCGTGGAAGACCTTGGCATCCGCGAAAGAGACCTGAAGTGGGTGCCAGCCATAAGGGCCGGAAGTCAGGAGAGCAATCGGGCACGGATCTCGCTGGTCTTTGTTATCTTCCACCTTCAAAGCGTCGAGAGGGTGAACTTCAACACAATTGGTATCGAGTCGTAGGCCGACGTGCAGGGCCTTGAGGGCGCTCTCTTTCGCACTCCAAAGCAGATTTATGAGGCGAGGCCGTTCATGCTCCGCCGTCCTCTCAACCAGCGCCTGCTCGTTGGGAGTGAAGTAGTCGGAAACAAAGGCATTGCTCCGCGGCTCGATGACTTCCAGGTCACAGCCAAGGCGGAATCCTGCGCGAGCGATCGCGCACATCGCGGCTTGGGCAGTGTGGCTGAGTGAAATCGTAACCGGCGCAGGCTGATCGAAGAGGAAGACTTCTGGTGCGCCGGAAGGCGCCGCCCGTATTTCAATGTTTGCGAGTGAGTGAAGATCACTCGGCAAATTAAGATGGGCGGCCACAGCGTGTTTCGCCGTCCAGCGACCTAATCGCCAGTCCGTGCGACGCTTGGGAATGCGCAGGCGGATAAGACACTGTCTTTCCCCGGCGCTCAGCCACTGGTTGTCGGCTGGCACATCGTTCGCGGTCTGCTCGACCCAGTAGACATCCATAGCGACCACTCTTCCGCTCCACCGGCGAGACTAAGCCGCTTCCACGATCTCCAGTTCTGCGTTCTCCGAAGCGTTCTCCTCGTTTCTCATCCCGCGTTCTACCGCGTCGATGAGATACGGACGAAGATTGGCGGGCGGAATAATGTAATTCAAAGCGCCAACGCTCAGCGCCCGATGCACGCTGTGAACGCTGTCAAATTCGTTCGCCATCTCGCCTAGCTTTTCGGAATAAACCACATCGTGGAGTTCGCTGTACTGACTGCGTAGTCGGACTTTCTCGGCGACGTCGGCCTGAAGCATTGCCTGGTTCAACGCTTGCAGGCGCTCGTCTTTGCGAGTTCTTGCCTCAACCTCACCCGCAAAAACAACCGCGGCGGCGGGAGCGCCGCCGATGACGGATGCGTGCGTCCCTTCCAGCGCGGCTACTTCGAGGTGCTGGTTCAACGCCCGCGAGAAAACGACGTATGCTCCGCCGTGATAGCGTGAGATTACGCAGAACACAATGGGCCCTTTGAAGTTCACGACGGCTCGGCCGATCTCTGCACCGTACTCAAGCTGCAACCGTCGCATCGACTCCGGAGAGCCATCAAAGCCCGAAAGATTAGCAAGGACTACGACCGGGCGATTGCCGCTGGCCGCATTCACGGCGCGCGCTACTTTCTTGGACGACTGCGGGAAGAGCGTTCCTGCGGACCATTGGTCCGGTCCATCAGCAGGGACAAATCCCATTCGAGGTACGGAGCGGGATTCGATGCCGATCAGGCACACAGGATAACCGCCGAGGTGGGCATCCCAGACCACCGCCGTTTCGGCCGCACGCATGCCGGCCCAACGTTCCAGAGGCGGATGGTCCTGGTCGATCGCGGCCATCATGACTCTGCGAATATCAAACGGCTTCTTTCGTCCAGGATTGGTCTCATCCGACATGATCTCCCCCACTCGCGCGAAACCTTCTTCGCCGTTCTGGTAGTGAGGATAGGTCTGCACGTCGCGCCCGATGGGATCATTAGTCGCTGCCTGGCGCGGAAACCTTTCTCCTGGCAAGACGTAGGTGTGATCGTAGTGGCGGAAGAGAATGTGGCAGCCCTCGTTAATGTCGCGCGCCCAATACTGCGCCTGTCCATTGACCCCCATGATGCGGTCGTATCCGCCGATGCCTTGATTGTCTTCAGCCGATATGCCACCGGAATAGTCCAAGGCGCGTTTGCCGGTGAGCACCATTGACGCTTTCGGCGTCATGACGAGAATGCCGCGCGTGTGCATGAGCATCGTGGCTTCTGCATTCCAGTAGGGTTGCGCCCCGACGTTGATTCCGTTGATAACGAGATTCACTTCGCCACCGTCTTGTGTGAACTCCACCAACCGGCGCAAAACTTGGGCGATCCAGTCCATGTTTTCGACGCCGCTCTCCATGGAGATTTTTGCACCGGCAGAAATCGGAAACCACTCCAGCGGGACGTGCATCTCCTCGGCCAGATCGAGGGCTGCCATGATCACCCGGCACTCCTTTTCAGCGAGTGCTCCCAAATCTTTGCTGGGATCCCCTAACAGCAGAACCCTGGTCATGCCCTCGGGGTATCGAGTAGTGAAGTTGCGAATCACGCCGGCGATGATGTTGGCCTTGTTCTGTCCATAGGGACGATCGACGGGCACCATCCGTCCACTGGAGTCGAGATCGTGCTCCACAAAATCTCCGGGGGGATATTCGGCTCGCGTGTCCTCTCGAGCCGGAGTGAGCATCTTGATGATCTCGTAGGGATACACCATTCCCCGCTGGCGGACGCGGATTACTTTTTGATCGTATGCGGTGAGAGGCTTCAGCGCGAACAGTTTGTCGGCAGGGCGGAACGTGATTAGGAGTCCGCTCCCGATGGGGCTTGAGATACGCACCACCATATCTCGCAATTCCCCGGTGGCGGGGTTGGGGATGCGGGCGCGCACAACCACCTGTTCCAATCCGAGGCCTTCGGTCGTCGGCGCAAGCCGGCGAACGATATCGCGCAATTCATCCGGCTTCAGAGTGAACGGAGGCCACACATAAAGAAATACACGGTTCCAATAGAGCCGCTCTTGTGGACGCCGCCGCGACTGAAACAACCGGATTGCGGCCAGCGCTTCCATCAGCATTCGCTCGAGGTGCGGCAACTGAACGACGCGACCAGTCTCGTCGCGCACCGGGGTCACATCGCGCACTTCAGCAGCTGCAAATAAACGCTCATCCTTGGGGTTGTCGTTTGCGATAGCATGGAGAAGATAAACGTCCTCAATCGAAGGCAAACGATCAATCTTGAAATTGCTAAGCCTCCAGAGATGCAGGCGCTTCCCGATCATGGGATGCAATCCGCGGTAGAATTTCTCCTCTTCATATTCGTTTTCGGTGGATCGATAAGTGAAGTGCTGCAGGCCGCTCGCGCGCTGCCCCTGGCTCGCCCCGGCGACTGCCACCACGATGCGCCGGATCGAACGAGGAAATGCGACCGAGTTCAGCATCGCCTTCACTTCCAGTTGCGTGGTTTCGGGATCGTCCACCTTGCCGGGATGGCATGTATGAAAATCCAAAACGATATCGTGACCGGCGGGCACGCCTTTAATGATCGACAATAAATCCTGCGCGGCTGCCGCCAGTTTGCGAAAGTCCGAGTAGGTGGCGAACAGATGGATGCGCTTCCCCTCATGATCGTATTCCGCTGAGACATAGCAGGGGCTATCAACCCCGGACGAACCGGAGTTTTGGAGCGCGCGGATCTTGTAATACCTCCATGTGAGAATTTCCAACATTGCGCGACGCAATGAAGAATCAGCAGAACGGAAATGCCCGGCGAAGAGTCCCGCCAGCAAGTGCGGACACTCGATCAAGGCGTGGATCCTATCGCGACGGTCGGCGGCATCGGGATGCTCCGCGAGATAGGCAAGATGGTACTCCGCTTCATCGTAGACGTGAGCTCGCGTCTTCTCGAACAACGGCTGATCGAAGTAACGATAGCTCACTTCGCGAGCAAGGTCGCTGACAGCTGGATAAGGCTCCCGTGCGGTGACGATGATGCGATCCAGGAGCTTACGAAATGGTCCATTAGGTCGCGGCTCTGAGGACGCCTGTAAGAGACGCTGTTCCAGAATGTCGAGAACAGCTTTGGTTTGGTGCTCCATCCGCTGATGCGACTTGCAAATCCAGAGCAGGCTCTCCTTCAGTTTTGGCGAGGCGTCCAGCGTGCTCACGCCGTAGTGCGCTAGAGCGCGCCGCAGAGCATCGACGAAAGTGGCCGGAAGTCCTTCTCCTTTTGTTTCTACGGTTCTCAAATAAGAGAAGAGGTAGGACTCAGCGCTGGGTTCTTCTCCCGCATTACGAAGATCGACTTCGGGTTCGCGCTGGAAGAGGGAACAGATGTCCACAAAAATGCTGAGAATCTCGTTCTCGGACTGTCTGATATCGTCGCTATCCACAGGACACGTCTCGCTCCATGCTGTGAGTTGACGGGCACATCGTGCCGGGTCAAGATCAAAACCAAGCATGAGCCGCCGGAGTTCCGTAAGATTCCCTTTGCACTGGGGCACAAGAACATCTTCGGTTTCGTGGAACACCTCGGAGGCGCCGAAGACAACCCGCGCCTGCGGTGTGATCGCGCCTTCGCCACCGGCGGATTCAATGCGAACCAGTGGCGCTCCGGTATCTACCTGCACATTCGCCATTGTCATGACTTGCCGGATTCTGCCGGAAAATGGCGCGACTACCTGCGTTTCCATTTTCATGGCTTCGAGTACGGCCAAGCGATCTCCCACGGAAACCAGATCCCCGGGCTTCACGGCAATTGAAACCACCACAGCAGGTGCTGGCGCGTGTACTACGCCGCCGTCATCGCGATCCACCTGGTGTGCAACGCCATCCACGTCGATTCTGGATTTCACTCCTTCGGCGATTGATATAACGTGAAACCGGTGCCCGAAGGCCGTCAGCCAGCATTCAAACTGGCCGCGGCGATCCACGTGCGTCTCGATTTTCTTACCATCCACCTCGACTCGATACTCCTGTGGCCCAAGGCGATTAGTCTTCATGGAGTAGAGTTGGCCGCGATAGCGCAGGGCGAGCGGGCGGCCGATGTCACTCGACACATGAGGTCGGCCCCGTGCAGCGGAGGCATAGAACTGAGCCTGCTCGACGTCGAGCTCGGCATCGTAGGCGTCAATTGCCGCTTGCACCAGCGCGACATCCGCAAAACGCGTGGAGATATGATTGCCGGCCGCAGCCTCTCGGTCGAGCCATCCAATGTCCACTTGCCCGCTCTGTACTTCGCCGCGATTGACCAGGTCGAGGAGGAACGCCTTGTTGCTGGCCCCGCCTTTGATGACAATGATGCTCTCCTGCAACGCTCGCTGCAGGCGGGACAGCGCTTCCTTCCGGTTTTGGCCGTAGGCGATAATCTTTGCGACCATGGAGTCAAACTCGGCAGGAATCGTGTCGCCCAACACCACTCCGGTATCCATGCGCACTCCGGGTCCCGTCGCGGTCCTGAAGCGTTCAATGACACCCGGAGCGGCTGCAAAACCATTGTCGGGATCTTCCGCGTTCAGGCGTACTTCGATTGCGTGCCCCGTGCAGCGTGGCGGCTCTCCTTCCAGGCGTCCACCGCGCGCCACGTGAATTTGAAGTTTTACCAAGTCGAGTCCCGTGGTGCATTCGGTGACCGGATGCTCGACCTGCAAGCGCGTGTTCACTTCCATAAACCAGAACTGGTGACTCTGCGGTTCATACAGAAACTCCACAGTGCCTGCATTCGAGTAGCCTGCTTGCTTGCTCAAGCGAACAGCAGCCTCGCGTATGGCCTTATCTTCTTCTGCCGAAAGAATTGGCGACGGCGATTCTTCGAGAACTTTCTGGTGGCGGCGCTGGATGGTGCAGTCCCGCACACCCACGGCCCACGTGGTCCCGAAATGATCGGCGATGATTTGTACTTCGACATGACGCGCTCTCTGCACCAAATGCTCTAGAAAAACCGTGGGATCGCCGAAAGCCTTGAACGCTTCAGCGCGGGCACTCTCAAAAGTTTGGGGCAGCTCGCTGGCCGAATGCACAATGCGAATGCCGCGGCCCCCACCGCCCGCAGTCGCCTTGATCAGGAGTGGAAAGCCGATACGCTCCGCATGAGCACAGGCATCTGCCAGCGTTTCCACCGGCCCACCACTCCAAGGTGCGACAGGAATCTGAGAACGCTCGGCAAGGCGCTTGGCAGCGATCTTGTCGCCGAGTTGGCGCATCACGTCTCCCGAGGGCCCGATGTATACAATGCTCATTTCCCGGCAGAGGTCGGCGAACTCGGCGTGTTCCGCCACAAAACCCCATCCAACCCACACGGCATCGGCGCGGACGGCGGCGAGTGCATGTTCCAGTCGCGCATAGTCGAGGTAGCTGCTCTTTGGTCGCTGAGTCTCTGGGTCGGTGAAATGGGCGGCACCGAGACAGAATGCCTCGTCCGCTTCCCGCACAAACATGGCGTAACGGTCGGGTTCGGTAAAGAGCGCGATGGTGCACAGAGGAACGCCTTGCTCTTGGCTGAACTCACGGGCCGCATGGATGAAGCGCATCGCGGCTTCGCCGCGATTCACAATCGCAACACGCTGGAATTTGCTTGGCATAAGTACCCTGATGAAGACCTGTTTTCGGGTTGCACGGTTTACGCGACCAGAAGAGCCTCCCCGGACATGACCGCCTGCAGGTTTTTCAGACGGTCAATGTCAACGCCACTGGGGAGGGCTACAGTCTGGTAGCCGGTGAGTCGCAGGTAGCAATGTCCCTTTGTGTCCAGAACTTCAGCGTCAAAACTTCCTCGAGCCGGAACGGGAGTGATCACGGCATACAGCCGACCCTCTGCGAGATTCGGATCACGCAGCAAGCTGACTTCGCGAACGTGCTGGGGCAGGCCCATTCGGCTGTGCAGGCCCAATTCCCATACGCCGGCGGTTTGGAAGCAAAGCTCGATGAGTCGCGGTGCCATTACCGTCGCCAGTTCTGGCGGGTAGTGATTCGCGGGGAGAGTGTCCGCCATCAAACCGATGACTTGTTTTCCATTCCACCACGCCTTCTCCACAACCTGATACGCCGGTCCGTGGAAGTAGACCCGGTAAATGTCAGCAGCTTCGATGGCGCTACCCGTTGGGATAACAAACGGACCCGAGGCCAGTGTCGGCCTTGGGTGCTTCGCGAGTCGTATGCGCGCCGTAAAGTGTGTGGTTGCTTGCGGCTCAGTCTGGTTCGGGAGTGTCCGGAGGCCGATCAATCGGCAATTCGCCACCAAGTAGTCTGCGTGCGGGTGAATTTGTGTCTCGACCCGAACCGCACGAGGTTCGCTGCGATAGAACTTGAACGGCGCGAGGAAGTTCACATCTTCGATTGCTTCGACGTGCCATCCCGGAAGCAAGGATAGGGCGGCTTCCGCGAATGCTTCAATGCCCATCACCCCGGGCAGCACAGGGGTGCCGTCAATCTGATGATCATGCAGGAACGGCTGCACCGGCGGATCAAGCGTTGTTTCGATTGTGTATCCGTCGTAGAGGCTCATGGAGGCAACTCTGCCGGCGACTGGACCAATCGGCAGTGCAGTCTTTGAGACAGATTCCACTGCCGCTGCGTCGAGGCCGCCCGCAGTGTCCCATTCATTCAGCAAAATGCCGAGGCGCTGCGCGACGACAATCTCGCCGCGCGTCGTTCCGGCGGTGAGCTCGCGGCGGATCAGCGGAATGCCTGCTTCTGGTGACAGCATGTCGATCCCGGCAAGTTCCATGACCTTGGGGATCGATCCGCGCGTGGCCATGCCGATTCCGCCCCACGCCGTCCAATCGATCACAATGCCTCGCGTCGTCGGCCGCGTAGTGCGGAAGCTCGACGTGATTTTGCACAGCAAATCGTTGGCAGCGCTGTAGTCGGTTTGACCGGCGTTGCCGAAGCGTCCAGCAATCGAGCTGAACGCGACAGTCGAACCGAGTGGCATCTCGCCAATCGCGCGCAGCAGGTTAAAGAATCCGTCGCTCTTGACGTCGAACACCAGATCGAATTCCTTCGGGTCTTTGTCGGGTAGCGCGTGGCTTCGTTCCACACCAGCGGCGTGTAAGAGGACGTCGATTCGTCCGCTGTTCTGGCGCACTTGCTCTATTACTTTGCCTACTGCATCGGCATCCGCAAGGTTGACGCTGAAATAATGCGGCGTACCGCCAGCGGCGCGCACCGCGTCAATGGCAGTCTGTGCGGCCTGCGCTCGTTCCAGGCCCGCCAGTTCTTTTTCGACGAGCGCCGGAGTGGCGCGCTCGCCGCGAGCCTGAATGCGCGCGAAGAGATCGCGTTTGAGATTCTCTCTGTCGGTTACGAAGCGCTTGAGATCGGGATTGTCCGGATCAGGCTTCGGCACCAGATCGAGCAGGTAGAACGTTCCGCCAGAGGCTGCTGCCAAATCGGAGGTGATCGCCGAGACGATACTTCCGGCTGCACCCGTAATCAGAAAGACGCTGTTCTTGTCGAGCACCATGCCGGGCTGGCCATCGGCTGCAGGCTGTTCCTCGAGGCCGATGCTCCAACGCTGCTCGCAGGTGTATCCGATCTCGACGGCTCCCGGGTCCCGCATCGTCTCTTCGATTAGTAGATTGGCGATTTCGGACGCGTCGCGGTTCGCTTCAAAGTCGACCGCCTTTACCAGTGCTTCAGTGCGTTCCCGCTTGTATGTCTTGACAAAGCCCACTACAGCGCCACCGACGGGCGCGACTGCTCCGGCACTGTCATAGCCGTGCTGCCCGCCGAGGCGCGACGCGGACACTAGGAAGGTGCCGGGCCGGCCGACCTCTCCATACAAAGCACACATCGCGGTGTAGAGGGATTTCACACGCACCCGCAGTGCTTCGTGCCAGGTGCTGAGATCCATGTCGCGCAGGCTGCCTTCGTGATCGAGCGCGGGCAACCAGTAGATTCCGTCGATCGGCCCAGCCGCGGTCCATTTCTTGAGCAAAGCGGTGAGCGTTTCGGAATCCGGCGCGCCGTCGATGAGGAGCACCTCGACTCCCTTCGCCCTAAGGTATTGGGTCAGATTCTCGGCCACTCCGTCTTTGTCGGGCATGACGACGACGCGGCTGCCGCGGTCGAGTTTGACGCCGGTTGCTTTACAGATTGTGAGCGGCGGACGCAAGGTCGCAACTGGTACGCGGCGAGGAATGCGATTGGCAGCGTCGAGACTGGCGAGAGCAGGACGGGCGGGTGCGGGTGCGGTCGGGGTCGGGGTCGGGGTCGGGGCAGATTTCGCTGCCGGCGTTGACTCCTGATGTGCTTTCACGGCGGATGGCACACTGGCAGTCGACATTCTCGCTCGATCATGCGCGAACTTGATTACATGAGCCAGAGTAGGGAAGTCGCGCAACTTCATCGTCTCGTCGCGCGGAATGTTGTAGGCGGCCCGCACGGCGGCGAACATCTCCGCCTGCTTGACGGTATCGACTCCGAAATCCGCTTCCAGATCGAGATCCAGATCCAGCATGTCCTCGGGATAGCCAGTCTTCTCGGCAACGATTTGCAGAACCTTCTTTTTGATCGGGTCGTCAGAGCTGTCCTCCGCTACCGATGGCGCGGGTGAAGTTGGGATTGGTTCGATCACGGTTGTGAAGACTGAGACTGGTGCAGCCGTGCCCGCTAGGTCCGGCCGCTTCTCGTAGACAAAACGAATTACGTGAGCCAGAGTCGGATACTCGCGAAGCTTGCGGTTTTCATCACGCGGAATGCTGTAGATCTCGCGGATGGCTGCGAACATTTCGGCTTGCTTGACAGTGTCCACACCGAGGTCCGCCTCGAGGTCGAGGTCTAAGTCCAGCATGTCTTGCGGGTACCCGGTCTTCTCGACCATCAGCGTGAGGATACGTTCCTTTACGGCATCGACGGCATTCGCCGTGGGCGCTGCGGGTACTGGCGTTGCGGTTTGAACCGTGGCTTTTTGCTCGATTGCTTGTTCTGCTGGGGGCAGAGTTGGTGTCGTCGTGCTAAGGTCTGGCCGCTTCTCGTAGACGAAGCGGATCACGTGCGCGAGCGTCGGATAGTCGCGGAGCTTGCGGTTTTCATCACGCGGAATGCTGTAGATCTCGCGGATGGCTGCGAACATTTCGGCTTGCTTGACGGTGTCGACGCCAAGGTCGGCTTCCAGGTCGAGATCGAGATCCAACATGTCCTGCGGATATCCAGTCTTCTCGACCATCAGCGCAAGGATGCGCTCTTTCACCGGTTCGGAATTGGTGGTGGAGGAGACCACGGGGGGAGACAGAACAGGAGCAGGTACGACAGACTCGACCTTAGGTGACTCCTTAGCGGCTGCAACTACCGGTGGTGTCAGTTGCGTAGCAGTCGTTTGCTCCGCACGAAGATCGGGCCGCCGATCGTGCACGAACCGGATCACGTGAGCGAGCGTGGGGAAATCGCGCAGCTTGATTTTATCGTCGCGGACAATGCCGTACGCTTCGCGAATCGTTGCCATCACCTCGGCTTGCTTCACGGTATCGACGCCCAAATCCGCCTCAAGATCGAGATCCAGATCGAGCATGTCCACCGGATAGCCTGTCTTCTCAGCAACCAGCGCCAGCACGCGATCTTTCACAACATCGACTTTGACCGCAGGCAGTGACGGTGCGACGCGAAAAGGAGCAGGTGGCTTTACTTCCACTTTCGCTTCGACGATCGCAGTTGGCACAGCAACGAACGGAATCGTTACCATCGGAGCAGTCGGCTTTACTGGTTCGGGCAACTGCACAGGTTTAGTTTTCTTCGCGACGTCGACTGGCCGCGCGGCTGAGCCTTGATCGCGCACTCGCAAAGTGCGGCGCACGACTTCCAGATCCGCGGTTGGATATCCCGCGACTTGGCTCAGCCATGTCTTCCAGGAATCCTCGTCAACGATGCGATAGGCATAGCCCAGCGCATTGGGACGGCGACGGATGCCATTGGTGGTCGCGACCCAGCGCAGCAACGTCATACTGATTTGCGAGCCGAATCCCGCGCCCAGGCGAATGGCGTATTCCACCGGATAGCCACCACCCTTGGACAAGTTGAGCGTGCCAAGTTCGGGATCAACTTCTTTGAAGTTGGCGACAGGTGGCACCAAGCCGGTCTCAAGCGCTTTTATCGCCACCACATCTTCGATCCCGGTCCCCATGGCGTGGCCGGTGAAACCCTTGGTGTTGGCGATTACCACCTGATCGGCCGCGTCGCCAAAAACGTGGCGCAGCGCGTGAATCTCAGCCGAAGCGCTGCCACCGCGCGCCGGGGTGTAGGTCTCGTGCGAAACAAATACAGTGTGAGGCGCAATCTGCTTGCGAGAAATTCCTCGGTTAGCTTCGGCTTGAGACACGAGCCTCTCCATCATCTGGCTGATGTGGTTCACGTCGAGGCGTGTGCCGTGGAATGCGCTGTTGGCTGTGACCGTGCCCAAGACTTCGCAGATCGGTTGGAGTCCGCGCTCGCGCGCGGAATCGGAGCTCTCCACTACCATGCCCGCCGCTCCCATACCCACGATCAATCCGTGGCGGCGGCGGTCAAACGGAGTGGCCGCCTCCTCCACTACCTCGTCTGTGGCGGCCGCGCCGCTGGCGAGGAATCCTGCGCCAAACCATTCGATCGAGTGGTCGGAAGTGACATCGTCAGCGGAGACGATTACCACACGGCGGCAGCGACCAGTCTTGATCCAGTCTTCCGCGAGTGCTACGGCTTGCGAAGTGCTCGCACAGGCAGAGTTGATTTGCGTGTTGGGTCCGCGTGCGCCGATGAACTCGGCGAACTGAGAATGTCCCATTGAAAGGGTTCGGAGCAGGAAGCGCCGGTCAAAGACATACGGTTCTTTTTCAATGGCGTCGCGCAGATCCTCCGCGCGTCGCTCGATCTCTTGCTCGAGGATGGAATCGCCGTTCCCCTTGGCCGCACGTGCGAGTAAGCCTTCCAGCATGCTCAGTAGCTCGCGCCGAGAGTGATCATTGTAGTAACGGCCCATTTCATCGGCGAAGGAGTCGCAGCCTGGGAATGCTGAGGCAAAGATCACTCCGGTGTCATCGCGCAAAGAATCAGGCAGAGCCCAACGATCGGGCAGTTGCGTGCCTTTGCTGGTCGTCTTGTAGCGCATGACCAGCGGAATGCCGGCATCGCGGAGTGCATCGATGCCAACTGCGATCGCCAGTTGAGTGGTGCGATCCAAGGCGGCCCGCCGGTCAGCGGAGATGCCGAATTCACTTTCCAGATCGAACGCGCCACCTCGCCCAGCCAGCTTGATTACGTCCGCTATGTTGTTAATGGTCTCGAACGTCGGCCCTCCGTTGTCGCTCTTGACCAGGCGCGTAATATGTTTGTCGAGCATGGCCTTGCGCAACCTCGTCGGGATCAGATCGATAAATTGATCGCCGCGCAGGATACGTGCCAGATTTGCATCATCGAAGACGTGCTCGGTTCCTGGCAGACCCAGCGCAGCGCCCGTAATGACCACCGGAGCGTCTGGCGCGGAACGATCTTCTTTATGCTGCATTTGCCATCCACGCTCGAGAACGTCAGAGAAGAAGCGCCCCAGTTCGGCGAAGTGGTCGCCGTTCGTGGGCGCCGGAGCGTTGGCAGATCCCGATATGGCGTTCGGTGTGGGTATCTGGGATGGAACAGATGAGATTGGGATCGTTGCCGATTTCTCAGCCAGAACCGCAGTAGTCCCACGGCCCAGTCCCGCTGCATAAAGCCCGCACAGTGCTTGATTGAACGACGCAATGTCGCCGAACTTCGGATGATTGGTAAATAGCGCAACTACATCGCCGCTGTCGCCGAGTACGTCTTCCGCAAATCCCTGCAGGGCTTTCTTTGGACCAACTTCGACGAAAACGCGTGCGCCCGCTTCGTAGAGCGTGCGCAGTCCTTTTACAAATTGCACCGGAGACGCGACTTGCTTCGCGAGCAGGTCCAGCATCTGCGGCACAACTCCCGGTCCGGTGGGATAGAACTCACCGTTTACATTGGCGACAATGGGGATGCGTGGCGACTCAACATGCAATCGCTCCAGTTCCTTTCGCAACGGCTCGCTCGCTGGGGCCACAATCGAGGTGTGGAAAGCGTGGCTGACCGGCAACTCCGAAACCTCATACCCGGCTATTTGCAGAACCCCCATCGCTTGCGTGACCGCCTCGGTCGCGCCGCCAATTACTGCCTGGTGTTCGCTGTTGATGTTGGCGATCACGACATAGCCATTGATCGTTTTCAGGATTCGTTCGACTTCCTCCAGCGGCGCGAACACCGCGGCCATCTTGCCTGTGTCGGAAACAGCCACGCGCGTCATTCCCCGGCCGCGAGCGCTCACAGCAACGAGCGCATCGTCGAAGGGAAGCGCCCCTGAGGCAACGAGCGCTCCGTACTCGCCGAGGCTGTGTCCCATTGTCATGTGGGGCACGATTCCGTAAGCGGCCAACAGCCGAGTGAGTGCGAGATCGATTGCGAGTACGGCCGGTTGAGTGATCGCGGTCTGTCGAAGATCGTCGTCGGCCTTGGCGACGGCCTTTGGGTCGGACTCGTCAACGAAAACAAATTCCGTCAGTGGTTTGCCAAGTAACGGCGTCATCACGCGATTGGCCTCTTCGAACGTCTTGGTCACAATCGCTTCCGTCCTGTAGAGCGGCCGCAGCATGTTCACGTACTGCGAGCCTTGTCCCGTATAGAGGAACGCGACCTTGGGTGCACCGCCATGACCACGGAAAATGCCTTGGGCCCGCAAAGCTTTCCACACCGGTGCCTGCTTCACCGCGAAAGCTTTTAGCGCTTTCGCTGATTTATCCGCCAGATCGGCGGCGTTGGCGTAGTCGATCGCCAAGCGTTCGGGAGCGCCCAGATCATCCTCGGCGGGTGCTGCCGGCGCGGGCGCGCGGCCAGCCTCAGCATCTTTCATGACGGCGCGCAGACGCTCGACGAGGGCCGCCTCAGAGGCGGCTCCGATTAAAAGTGCGCCGCGCAGGGGCGCTTTGAATGCGGACGGAGATGCAGATACCGAAACAGACGGAACTTCTTTCCCGCTCATGATGGCCTCATTCTTCGCAATTTGTGGGATGGTGCCGACGGAGACCGACCGTTTTCCATTTCCGGTCAGCCGGTGGGGAATGTGCTCTTCAAGCACGATATGAAAATTGGTGCCGCCAAAACCGAAAGCGCTGACACCAGCGCGGCGCGGTGTATTGGATGCGGCGGTCCACGCCTTCAGTTCGGTATTGACATAGAGCGGAGAGTGCGCAAAGTCGATGTCCGGGCTCGGATGTTCGCAATTTACGCTCGGCGGCAGCACCTTATCGCGAAGGGCCAGCGCAGTTTTCAGAACACCCGCAGCTCCTGCCGCTCCCTTGAGATGTCCGATGTTTGACTTAACCGATCCCAGCGCGACTGACCGGGCCGGCAGATTGTGAGTGCTTAGCAGATTCGCCATGCACTGCGCTTCGACCACATCTCCCACGCGGGTCGATGTGCCGTGACCTTCAATCAACGTAGCGGTGGCCGGCGACAGGCCGGCGTTCTGCCAGGCGCGTTCCAGGCAGAATTTCTGGCCGATCGGATTCGGTGCCGTGATCCCTTTTCCCTTGCCGTCGCTCGACGCGCCGATGCCGCGAAGCACCACGTAAATCTTGTCTCCATCGCGTTCAGCGTCAGCCAATCGCTTCATCACAAAGATCGCGGAGCCTTCGCCCATCACGAAGCCGTCGGCCCCTTCGGCATAAGGACGAGTGCCCGTCGCTGAGAGCGCGCCGATCTTGCAGAACTTCACGAAGGTCTGGGCTCCCATGTTGCGGTCGATGCCACCGGTAATCACGGCGTCAAAATTGTTCTGCACTAGTCCTTCGACCGCGGCGGTCATGGCCGCCATCGCCGATGCGCACGCCGCGTCACAAACGAAATTGGGACCGTGGAAGTTGTAGATATTCGCAATGCGTCCGGCGATGCAGTTGGCCAATTCGCCGGGCATGCTGTCTTCGGTGATTTCCGGAAGATGCTTGCCGATCCTGTCGTGCAGTTCCCGCGTAATGTCTTCGCGGATATTTTCCGGTAGCGCGGCGAAGCTCGCAATTTCGCCTAGTTCATGCGCATATTCCGGAAACTGCACGCGCAGCGCGGTGAGGTAATGTTTCTCGCCGGCCATGGCATTGCCGAGAATCACCGCGACACGATCCGGATCGAGCGACCGCTTGGGATAGCCGTAATCTTCGAGCGCTTCGCGTGTCGCCGCGATAGCCCATTTCTGCGCGTGATCCATCGCGTCGGTCACGCGTGGAGGAATCGGCAGATGCCACTTCATCGGATCCCATACCGGATCGCGCACCCATCCGCCGATCTTCGAATAAGTCTTGTCGGGAGCGGCGGGGTCGGGATCGTAGTAAAACGCGGGATCCCAACGGTCTGGCGAGACTTCCGTGATGCTGTAACGACCTGCCTTTATGTTTTCCCAGAAGGCCGCGACGTTGGGCGCATCGGGCAGAACGGCTCCCGCTCCTACAATCGCGATCGCACGATTGGCTGTGTCTTCCATGTGGACGCTCCTGTGCAACCCGGATGGCCGGTTGCGGGTGAGGATAGTCAGGCGTCTGATGTTTATGCGGCGAGTGCAGGCTTGGCTGCACGGGCGTAGAGGACGTCGGCTATAAGATCCATGTCAGAAATCAAACCCGCCTGTGCACGGTGCACGGCGGACAACCGCAAACTCGTTTCGAAACTGGACATCTCGACGTCGCTGACGCCGCCGGCTCCGCAGACCCAGCGCAGGCCTTCTTCCGCGACTTTGAGCGCCGCGTCGCGTGCGAAAACCCGGCTCAGTGCTGCGAGTGCTGTCGCATCGAAACGCCGGTTAGCCTTTTCGTTCAGGTTGCTTTCTGCAAGAAGCGCGGCACGACGAGCCAAAGTGCCGGCGCACTCCGCGAACGCAATCCATTCCCCGATTCGGAGGAGAATGTGTTGATAGCGCGTGAGTCGTGCAACCCGCGCCCTCTCTAAGACTTCGGCCAGAGCGTGATTTGCCAAAGCCGCGATGTCGGCGCCGACGTTTGGATGCTTCGCATGCAGCGCTTCCAAATCGCGAGCCCGCTCGTGATAGTGCTGGCCGCGCGTCTTCAGGTGAAGTTGCCATCGGTCGCGGCTGATGGTCATCTCCATGATCTCGGAGGTGCCCTCGTAAACTGTGGTGATGCGAACGTCGCGGCTGATTTTCTCCACCAGGTATTCGTGAGTGTAGCCGTAGCCTCCGAGCGCCTGAATACTGGCGTCGGCCGCCTGGTTCCCAGCTTCCGTCGCCATGTACTTCGCGATGGCACCTTCGGTGTTCAGACTGCCTTCGCCGACATCGATGCGCTCGGCGGTTTGCTCAATGTAGGCGCGGGCCGCTTCGAGTCGCGCCACGTGCGGCACAATCAGCTTGTGCGTGTACCCTTGCTTCTCCGAGAGCGGCGCTCCAGCTTGAATGCGCTTGGTGGAATAGGGAATCGCCCGATCGAGCGCAGCCCACCCGGCTCCGAGGCCAAAAGCCGCGACCATCAGACGGGTATAACCGAAGACAGCTTGTGCTTGAAGCAGTCCTTGGCCTTCAACGCCACCGATCAGCCTCTCAGCGTCCACGTACACGTCATTGAACGCAAGCGCCGCCGTATTGCTGAGGCGGATGCCGTGTTTATCTTCGGGCTCATCGTGCGAGAAGCCTTTTGCGCCTTGCTCAACGATGAACCAGCTCGGACCGCTTGGTGTGTTTGCCAAGACGGTGTACGCGTCGGCGACTCCGCCATTGCTAATCCATTGCTTATTGCCGTTGATTTTGTAGCCGACGATGCGGCCGTCTTTTGTGACGGGATCCGCCGTCGTGCGAAGCGCTCCCAGATCGCTACCCGCTTCGGGTTCGGTAGCGCCGTAAGCGAACAACAATCCTTCATCTGCGATGCGGCTCAGCCAAACCTTTTTCTGCTCCGCAGTCGCACCGACGGTGATCGGATCGCTGCCCAGAAAAGTGGCCAGCACAGAGGTCGCGATTCCCAGGTCGATCCGCGCCATCTCTTCGCAAATGCAGTAGACGTCGAACGTTCCCCCGCCCATGCCGCCGAACTCCTCTGGAATAAACAGGAGCTGGATTCCTAACTTATCCGGGCTGCACATGTCGCGGACGATCTCAATGGGGCACTCGTCGCGTTCATCGAGTTCAATCAGCGTCTCGTCGGGCAGGCGTTTCTTCGCAAACTCTTTAAGAGACTTCACGCTCAGTTTCAGTGTTTTTTGTGCAAGCATTTCCTCATCCTCACTTCGCGGCGACGCCGCGTGCTTCGCGAACTTTGTTGGTCAGTTCCGGCAGGAATTCGAGAACGTCGTCGACAATTCCGACATCGGCAATCTGAAAGATGGGAGCCTTGGGATTCTTGTTGATCGCGATAAGGAACGGATTTCCTTTAATGCCGGCCAGATGCTGGAACGCACCGCTGATGCCGCAGGCCAAGTAGACCTTAGGCCTCACGGTTTTTCCTGACGATCCAACTTGGCGCGATTTCTCCATCCACTTCGCATCGACGACGGGGCGCGAGCAGCTCACGGCCGCACCCAGCGCCTCGGCGAGTTCCTCAGCAATGATCACATTCTCTTTCTCTTGAATACCCCGGCCAATGGAGACAAGAACACTATGTTTTGTGATATCCACATCGCCCGACTCGGCAACGATAGTCTCGACATACCGGCGCCGCGCGGACAGAGCACTTACCGCAGAAGATTTGTCAAGCACAACGCCTGAGGCCGTAGCGCTCGCCTCGGGCTTGAATGCACCGGGCCGGATGTTGATCACCGCGCCTGTCGAAATATCGCAGCGAACATGCGCGCTCACTTGGCCACCAAACTCCTGGCGAACCAAGTTGAGCGAGTTGCCATCAGCCGCATCGATCGCAAGCACATCGGAGACGAAAGCCGCATTCAGCTTGATGGAGAGCCCCGGCGCCAGATCAATTCCAAAGTGATCGTGCGGTACCAGCAGAATGCTGTCCGGGGGCAGAACACGCACTAGAGCCTGACGAACCAGTTCCGCGTTGGGGTAGGCGAGTGACTGATTCGCGACTTTCCATATCTCGCCGAAGGAGGAACGAAGAGAACTGCACGCGGCATCGAAGTCCGGGCCCCATCCTGTGAGAATCGCAGTTGGCGATGCCGTGGCATCGATTTTCTTCGCGGCGGCTATGAGTTCGGCCGCGGAATCGTCGGCGACTCCGCCTCGGTGCACGATGTAGGCAAATATTCGAGTCATTACTTCAGCCCTCCCTTCGCTCCCACCAACTCGAGAACCTTCTCGGCGTTTTCTTCCCGACTGCCATGCAGCATCTCCGCCCCACGGCTTGCAGCAGGAACGAAGTAGTCGGTCCGTTTCACCTTTGCGGCTCCTTCGCCAACCGCATCGTCGTCAATGCCGAGGTCTGAAGCTCCGACGGTCGGAATGGGCACAGAGGCTACTTGGCGAATGCCTCGCATCCCCACGTAGCGCGGCTCATTGATTCCGGTCTGAATCGATAGAACGCAGGGCAGATCAACGTCGTTGATTTCGCGGTTCCCGCCCTCAATTTCGCGGCTGACCTTCAGCCTTCCGTCTTCGACGGTGATTGCGTTCACGAGAGAGGCGAACGGATAGTCGAGCATCGCCGCCAGCATTCCTCCGACCTGAGCAGCGCCGTCGTCGGCCTGCACTCCAGTCAGAATCAGGTCGTAATGACCCTTCTGCACGAAGTCTTTGAGGATAGTTGCGATGCCCTTGCCGTCGCACCCTATGAAGGCTTCGTCATAAAGCAGCACCGCCTGGTTCGCACCCATGGCCAACTGCCGGCGCAGGATCTCTTCGTCGTCCTCGGCCCCGACCGTAACCACCGTGACGTTGCCGCCGACGCGGTCGCGAATCTGTAATGCCTCTTCGACCGCATAGTTGTCCGCTTCGTTGATTGAATAAACAAGCTCGTCCCGTTCAATGTCGTTTCCTGCTGCATTGAGTTCGATCTCGTTCTCCGAGGTGTCCGGCACTCTTCGCACGCAAACTAGGATTTCCACGTTTCACCCTCCACAAGTTGCTGTTTCTAATTTCTCTGTTTCCAAAGTCTCGCCTTCCACTGGCCGCGCGATCTGCTGATCCACCAGTTCCGTCAGGTCGATGGCAGACATCTTCCCTTCAAGCCCCGCGACCTTGATCGCGTCTTCCATATTCACCATGCAGAACGGGCAAGCCGTCACAATCACGTTCGCCCCGGAATCCGCCGCCATGCGCACTCGCAGCACGCCCATCCGCTGCTCTTCTTTCGGCTCGTAGAACAACATGAGCCCGCCACCGCCGCAGCAGAACGACCGATCTCGCGACCGCGTCATCTCCACTCTCTTCAATCCAGGAATCGCATCCAGCACCGCGCGCGGGTCGTCGTAGACCTGGTTGTGACGCCCCAGGTAGCAGGGATCGTGGTAGGCGTACACATTGTTTTCGTTTTCGACCCGATTGAACTCTATGCTGCCCGCTTTCACTTCTCGCGCGATGACCTGGCTGATGTGCTCGACCGGCGGAACATCTTTGTAGTCGTGCTTCAATGCGTTATAAGCATGAGGATCGGCAGTGACGATCCGCTTCACACCCGCATTCTTGATCGCCTCGGTGTTGTGATCGCGCAAGGCCATGAACAGCGTCTCTTCGCCGAACCGCCGTACCTCGTGCCCGCTGTCTCTTTCAATCGCGCCCAGGATTCCGAAGTTCTCCCCGATGTGGTCGAGGATTCTGGCGGTCGATCGCCCGATCGACTGCATGCGGTCATCGTAAGAAGTAATGCTGTCGACGAAATACACCGTCTCGGCGCCGTTGTTTCCGTCGAGAAGCTTGACCTCGCAATCTTTGTGGAAATCCGCAGCCTTGATCCAGTCGGCCTTTTTCTTCTCCAGCTTGCCGTAAGGATTGCCGCGGCTCTCCAGCGCCTTCAAAGGCTTCTGCAGGGATTGCGGCACGTTCCCGTCGTCGATCATCCCGCGCCGCAGGTCGACAATCTTGTCGATGTACTCGACGAGCAACGGGCATTCCTCTTCACACGCGCCGCAGGTCGTGCACGACCAGATTTCATCCTCTGAATAAACTTTGCCAATCAGCGGCGTGCTTTCTTTCGGACGGCCCAGCACCGGATAGTGCGTGAACGCGTAGTCCCTGGCTTTGATCGTGAGGAATCGCGGCGCCAGTGGCCGCCCCGCTGCATTGGCCGGACAATTGTCGGCGCAGCGACCGCAATCCGCGCACGAGTAGAAATCGAGCATGTGCTTCCACGTGAAGTCCTCGAATTTCTTTACGCCGAAAGATTTCACCTGATCGAGATGCTCGCCGCTTACGCCCCATCGCACCGGCTTCAACGTCCCGCGCTCGAGTTTCGCGAAGTAAACGCTGAAGAGAGATGTCTCCACGTGGAACTGAATCCCGAACGGCCGGTAGCAAAGCAGGAAGTAAAACGTCACTTCATGCACGAGGTAGGCGGTAAAGTTGACCGTCCCGAGCGCCGCTAACGGCAGTGAGCCAAAAGCAACCCTCAACACCCACGGCATCGAGAGGAATGCCAAAGCTTCCGCAGGTTGACCTTGTAACGCATGTCCGGCCGTGCGGCACGCCGCGAACAGGCTGTCCGCCACCATCAGTATCGCGATCAGTCCCAAAAGAAAAACGGCATCAGCCGTATGGCCTTTGCCGTACTTGGTGGGTACCGCATACCGGGCTGGCCTGAAGACGAGCCGCCGGACTGCGGCGACCACCATACAGAGGAAGACGACGGTCGCTGCATAGTCAGTAACGATGTCGTAAATCTGGCCGGTCCTCCCCGATAGACCTGGCATCACAAAAGTTTCCGAGACTCCGACGATGAGCGTCGTAAACGCGCGCGCCGCCAGCAGAATGAATCCCGCAAAAATAAGAATGTGGATCGTACCCGCGAACCTGTAGCGCGGATGCTTCCATTGCCCCAGCCAGAACTTTAAAACTCGCTGCAGGCGCACCAATGGCTGGTCAAACCGGGGATCGCTCTCGGCCCTTAACAGCGGCACCAGCCGCTTCGCCACGATATAAATGAAGCACGCGACACCCAGGGCATGGATGGTCAGAAAGAGGTTGCGTCCGGGGACCAACCACTCTGCGATCTGCGCGGGTGAATAGTTACCTACCACGGCTCTAAGCCCCGATACTTTAAGTTGTCTTCGCAACGACGAAATGTGTCCGAACAATCTCGCGGGTTACGCGTAGTCGATCGGATTCTTCTCAAACCAGCGTTCGTCGCGGGTTTTGCGGATGCTCTTCCACGCGCCAGAAGCGACGCTCGCCGTGAATTCCCGGCTGTCCCAAATCATGCCTGTACCAAAGCCGATGACCGCGCCAAGCAATCCGAACGCAAGACCTCTGCTTTTCGACCGCTGCCCGCTTCCCAGGTATCCGCCGACTGCGCCTAGGCACGCTCCAACCACGGCGGGTGCGATGGCTTGCCGGGCGGCCTCGCTCATGTACGGTGCGAGTACGTCCTCTTTTAGAAACTCGTTTTCGCCGTCGCGTGCTCCCGCGACCGCGGAATCCACGAGTTTGCGGCCGTAGTCAACGCTGGATTGCGACCATTCCAGAAAATTCATAAAGCTACCTCACGATTCGTCGGAACACCGGTATGCCCTGACGTTCGGCGCACCGTTACGCCACCGCCTGCGAACATTTCATGTTTGACTCGATAAGTTCGAGCAGTTGCTCGAAGGTCATGCCTCGGGCAAGCAGCCGGAGAAGAGTGTCGCTGTCGAACCCTGCCGCTTCTGCCGATTGCACGAGTCTCTCGATCGCTTCGTAGACGGAAAGTTCGTGAGCTTCGCGAAGCTGCGTGAGAAAAACTTCGAAAGTAGTAACTGGTTGGGTCCGCGCGGGCACCATACTTCAACCTCGTTCCCAGAGTAGAACTCCGATTGCAGACTGGGTCAGCAACGTCTGTCACATCGCGCTGTGACGGTCATCACGCGCTTTTACGAGTGCGGCTCCATCTTGCTGGTGCGGAAGGAATTGTGGCGCAAGTGGTCATTTGACTTTTGAAGCGGTGAGATTGTGGAAAAAATTGCAGAGGTCCCGCAGCGACGGCCGATTCCGTCCCACATCCGGAGGGCGACTCAGGCTATGTCGCCTTGGATCTTAGCGCCTGCCGCGTGGCTTCTAGCGTGTTGACGAGGGACTCCCTCGGGAGTTTCTGGATGATGGGCTCAATCGCCCAGCCCAATCCAAACGGCACATCGCGCGAAAGTGAAATCGCGCGGCACTCAACGTACGTTCCACCATCGCGCTCTTCGAATCGCCAGTAGGAATACAGGCGCCACAAGAATCCGTAGCCGGTGTCGGGCGGCAGTGTCTTCTCCTTCGCCCCACCCGCATCCTCCACCTCTGCAATGCGCGTCGAGTACGAGCCGCACACCCAGCGAGTGCGACCGAGCGAGCGATAGTGCACATCATGGTCGGTATCAAGAACGACCGTCATGATCTTCTTTTTGAGAAGCCGGAGGTAAATTTGGAAATCGTTGCTGCGATGGCTGATGATCTTTGAAGCGATCACCTCGGGCGTGTAGACGGTCTTGTGGTTGTCGTAGTCCTGGATCAGGGCCAAAGTCTCTTCGATAGTGGAACCGGAAATGAAGGCCGCTCCGATCCAGTCGTGGATCAGTCCGTCTGGCACTTTCACGGGCCCATGGCCCGCCCAGAATTGGGCCACAATTTTTTCATCCCGAACCTGTTGTGCTCTTGACGAGTCCTGATCGGACCATAAAAAGGAGCCCCCGTGCAAAGTCTGCTCCATTTGAGCTTCGGCGCTTTGAACATACGCATCAAAGCCTTCCACAGTCTCAGACTTCAACTGCACCGGCTTGGTAGTGTGCGTCATAGAGGCTGCTTGGATGGCATGACGCCTGAATCATACTCCGCACAGCTCAGAGATGAAGTCCAAACCGAGTTCGAAACTCGCGGCGTCCAACGCTTGTAACATTTAGAGCCCGGCTGTCGAGTTCCTGGACAAGCCATTTCTTCTTAAAAGCGATACCCAGGAAAGCTGCCCCGATCGCTCCGCCCATATGAAACTTCCGTTCACTCCAATCCAGACATCCGCAGGCAAAGCGACGGCGCAGCATTCTTGAGGCAGGCACATCGATTCCGAGCGATTCAAATGCTCTGGTGCCATCTCGTGTGAGGTCATAGGAATCGTCGCTTGACGAATCGATCGAAAGCCATCCCAACGCCTTGAACCTGTCATGGAGTGAGACACCGATCGTGCCGGCTATGTGGTCGTAGCACGTTCGCGCCACTCGCAGGCGATCTGGGGCACTGGGCACGAATGTTGACGGGGTGGCCCCGGCCAGTACGCTCAATCCCTCAAGCACGCTGGCCACGTCTTCTCCGTGCAGGCTGTAGTACCGGTGCTTTCCCTGAACCAGTACGCGAACTAAATTGGTCGTCTTCAGTCGATTCAGGTGGACGCTCGCCGTCGACGGACTCACTTCGGCCACCACGGCGAGCTCTGTACTAGTACGGGCACGCCCATCGATCAGGCAATAAAGCATCCGGGCCCGAGCCGGCTCGCCGATCGCCGCAGCAATGACAGATACGCGAGCATCGGTGTACGTGGCTACATTCATTGTTCGATCATAAACGAAGTGTTGACGTCGGGCAATCGCCATACTGCGATGGAACAAGCCGTGGCAAAAAACATGCCTTTAACTCGTAGAGAAGTGATGTCGCTCATCGCAACGACCGGGGCGGCGCTTCTCTTTAACCCTGGCGATTCGGCTGGAGAGTCGACTCCTGAGAGGACAGCAATGAGAATCACATGCTTTATTCGCTATCAGATTGATCCGTTTCAGCGGGAGGAGTTCAAAAAGTACGCCGAGAACTGGGGACGCATCATCCCTCGATGTGGCGGCCATCTCGTCGGATATTTTCTTCCCGATGAAGGAACGAACGATGTGGCATGGGGCCTCATTGCATTCGACAGTCTCGCCTCATACGAGGCATACCGTGCACGGCTGAGGTCAGATAAAGAAGCTCGCGAGAATTTTGCTATGGCGCAGGGCAAACGCCTTATCCTTCGAGAAGAGAGAACTTTTGTCGAGGTGGTCGAGGGAACGTTTGGTCTGCCATCGACGCTTGGAGGAGCCGCGTGATCGCGAACGAGTTGACACGACTTGCAAAAGGGAAGACATTCCGCGCACTCCATGAGCGCGACCAAGCCTTCATCATCCCCAATCCGTGGGATGTGGGTACAGCGAAGTTGCTGGCGCGCCTGGGTTTTGAGGCGCTGGCGACCACCAGCATGGGATATGCATTTTCTGCCGGTCAGCTCGACAACACTGTTGATCGTGGACGAATGATGGAACATCTGTCGGAGATTGCTTCGGCAACCGATCTGCCGGTGAGTGCCGATCTTGAAAACGGCTTTGGCAATACGCCGGAAGTTGTCTCTGAGACGATAAAGATGGCAGCGGGTACGGGAGTTGTCGGAGGTTCCATCGAAGATGCAACTGGGGTGCGGGATCATCCGATCTATGCATTGGAACACGCGGTGGAGAGAATGCGCGCCGCGGCAGAGGCGGCACGTTCGCTTCCTTTTGTGTTCATGCTGACCGGGCGAGCGGAGAACTACCTGCATGGCCGAACAGATCTGAAAGATACGATCAGAAGGCTGCAAGCCTATCAGGAGGCGGGCGCCGACGTCCTCTATGCTCCGGGTCTCGCTACCAAAGAAGAGATTGCCGCAGTAGTGAGTTCCGTGGATAGGCCCGTAAATGTAGTAATGGGACTCAAGGGAGTACAACTCAGCCTGGCTGAACTTTCTGCAATCGGCGTCAAGCGCATCAGCGTAGGCAGCGCGCTTTGTCGAACCGCGCTAGGTGCCTTTCTTCGCGCTGGCCGGGAGATGCGGGAGAGCGGTACCTTCACGTTCGCGAGTGAGGCAGCGACGCCGCAGGATGTTGGCGCGCTGCTCAAGTGAAACTCTCAGCGTTACTCAAACGGAAAACTTCGGATCACCTTCGAGAATCTGTGTCTCGATCTTGGGCGCTTCACCGTTGCGCCATAGTTTAGTTCGATGTTTCGTTCGATAAAGCAGCGGACCTCCGTCGGGACGATCGCTGCGCTCGATGGGCCGAGGAATGCAGACAAACTCCGTCTCGAACATTTCGCTGGAGGCGTGGACGACCGAATAGCCATGGCCGCCCATATCCACAAACGAGACGTGCGGTGACAAATCGCGATTCGACAGAGCGCGCGCTTTGGCTAGGTCCCCACTCTTCGCATACTCCAGGCACGATTTCACGCCATGATGAAGTAGCAAATTGAAAGTGGGTTGAGGCCGGGTGTCTGCTGGTCCTTGGCCTATGTAAAGTGACCGCAGGGGGTGGTTTTTGGGAAGGCCGTGTTCAAACGACTCGATGACGCCGGGCGCTGAGATCGATCCCGTAACGAATGCAATGCCGACGGGTTCGAATGCTTTCGGGGGCAAAGCCTTGGCAGCTAGCCCAGCCCAAAAACTGTGGCGATCGCCAGCCACGGTGGCGAAGCCCGTGATTCCGTGGTCGCGAACGAAATCATAGATCTCGCCGCGCTCAACATAGGCCGCGCTGTGATCTCCGGCTCCAGAGTTCGCAAAAAACCCAGCATATCCCGTACCGGGCCAGGCGGTGGTCAGGCCTGCCGGCAAATTTTGCGGGTCGGCGCGCATCTCTAACGTGGCGACGGTGTCTCCCCAAATCTTCCATGTCGCTTTGGAATCTCGCAGCCGCTCGAGAAACCATGCCTTCTGTTCCGCGCCGAGAATCGTCTGCGGCGGCTGCTCGTGGCGAAAATTCGGAATGTCCTTGCTACCGTAGCGAATCGCTGCGGGCGGATGCCCGCCGTTGTAGGCACTTCCGGCATCGAGTACCTCGATGGCTTCCTGCGGCATGAATCCTGGGAAATCGTCACTGGAAAAAGCTTGTGCCTCCGGGCGATCAGTGGGTTCCTCAGAGCGATAGGTCCGCTGGTCGGTGACAATCAGTTCGACATTGCGACCCCAGCGCATGGCCCGATAGCCACGCAAACTCCCAATGGCAGCGAGGTTATTCGGTTCCTGGCCGAGGCCGTGGTCATCGAAGTGTGTAACCGGAACGTCGGCGACTTTGGGCGGATCAAACTCGTTGAGCGACGGTCCACTTGGTTTGAATAAACGCGCCGGCTGATATTCAAAAAATGCTTGATTGGCCGCGACCTTGCGCGTCTGCGCGGGCCGGGTGACGCCTTCAAATTTCTGCAAGCCCTGCCAGCCGAGCCAACTGAATTCATGGTTGTCCCACATGCACACAAAAGGCCAGCGCGCTCGCGCGTCCTGCAGGTCAGGATCGTGCAAATAACTTCTGTAGATGGCGCGGTAGTCGGTAACTACTGTTGGAATATGAAAGTCGCGAATCTTCTCCCCGTGTTCGTATCGAACGATGTCGCGGATCCGCCGGTCATACATGCCCTGAGGACGATCTTCCGGGTACCACACAATTTCATAGATGAAGTCGCCCAGGTGCAGCACGAAGCCCAGTCGATCTTGCTCGGCAGCGCGCTCATCTTCGAAGATCATCCGCCGGTAGGCATTCTGCGCGCCATCGTTGGCGTTCTGGCAACTCACGAAGGCAAAGTGCACAGGTCTAGTGTCGTCATCCGCTGGCGCCGTGATCGTGCGGCCGATGCGGCTCCCGTTGCCTTCGGCATCGCTGAAGCGATACCAGTAGACGCGCGCGGGTTTCAGTCCACCCACCAGCACGCGGCAGGTCCAGTCAGAGACCTCCGAGATCGGCGCCTCGGCAGTGGCGACAACACGCCGAAAATACTCGTCCTCGGCGACCTCGACATGTAACTTCGCGACAGCGTTGTGTTCATTTGGTGGTCGTCGCGTCCACAACAGAACGCTGTCGCTTTCGGGATCTCCAGACGCGACGCCCTCTGGAAAGAGCTCGCGGTGCTCGCTCCATGAAACGCTGGAGCGTGTAGAGAAGGCCTGTCCCCAGACCGCGGTCGCTCCGAGTGCAACGGCCATTTCTAGAAACGATCGCCGGCTGAGGATCGTCATCGGCTTTCATCCTTTCTCACGCCAGCACGTTTCGCAATCATAAAAGGTTCCGCGGTCCGCAAAACGTTAACGCAAAGCTTACGTGCCTGGAAGTGAGAATGAATCACATCCACAGCACTGTCTTGAATCTATTTGACGTGACTAGAACCGCGATGACTAAGGCATTCATTGCGCGGTCGCAGGATGAAGAAAAGTCGCAGAACAAATATCCGGCGTGAACCATGCAACCAAGGTTGCAGAAGAGACTATCCAACCAGATGTCCCCATACAGTTACCAGGGTCACATCCAGGGTACTTGCTTGTCGGCGTTGATTTTTATATGGTAAAAACGAAGTACGCTCATTGCAGTCTAGGATGCTCCACCTGACAAATCCCGAAAATCCGCGACGCGGGCGCTGGAGTGCGCTCGTTGTGTTGTTGGCTGTGTGTGCACTCACGGTGAGCGTGGCCACTCGCTACTCCTCGGGAGAAGTTCCGGTTTACACCGTACGAACTGCACACAAGCATTCGTCGCCGGAGCCTAGTCGGCAACACCTGACCCAGAGTACGACGAACTGGATTCCTCAGGTCGTCCGTTCTGTGGTTCTTGAAGCTCCTACTTCCTATCCGCGAATCGCTCCGGCCGGGCCTCCGATCCCAAGTCTCCTGCTGGAAGAGAGTTTGTACAATCGACCGCCTCCTTCCTCTCAATCATTCTCTTAAGAGTGGTTCGTTTTCACCGTTGCACGCCCCTTAAGACGTGCCCGTTTGCGCGCTTCTTTCTGGAACTCGATGCGGTGGGCGAACAACCAATCCCTAAGTGTCAAACCGAGATTTGAAAGGAAGACCAGATGGCGGTCGCACCGCTGTTGACCGACGAACAGTTGAACGCTCTTCGACAATTCGATACCTGCGTGGTAGCGAACGCGATCGAGACCTTTAATGTCAGACTGCGCAACACTGGGTTTACTGACGCCAGGATTCGATGCATGTTCGAAGATGCTCCACCGATGGTAGGTTACGCGGTTACCGCCAGACTTAGGAGCGGTGAGCCGCCCATCGCGGGCCGTTCATATCATGACCGGGGAGATTTCTGGAATCGCATTCTTGAGCTTCCTGCTCCCCGCATTCTGGTCCTCGAAGACATGGACAATCCGCCCGGCCGCGGCGCTTTTGTCGGGGATATGCACGCTGCGATTCTGCGGGCTCTGGCATGCATCGGTTACGTGACCAACGGCGCGGCGCGGGAACTCCCGTCCGTGCGCGCCATGGGAATTCAACTGTTTGCCGGAAATGTTGCGGTCTCGCACGCATATGCGCACATCTTTGACATTGGGGCTCCGGTCACCGTCGGCGGGATGGAAGTTCGTCCGGGAGACCTGTTGCATGGAGACCGCCATGGTGTTCTCACGATACCCGCTCAGATCGCGGGAGCGGTACCGAAGGTTGCAGCCGAGTTGCAACTCGCGGAACAGAAGGTGATCGAGTTTTGTCGGTCCAGCGAGTTTTCTGTGGCTAAGCTGGGCGAGCTGATCAAGAAGCTGGGTTAGAAGGTTCTTCAATGAGAGTTTGGAGATGATTGCCGGGCGCGGCAGAGAAGGCTGGTCAAGAGACACGATGACTCAAAATGTTGGTAGACGCATCATGACGCAAGATCGCAAGCGTAAGAGATGGATTGCCGCCGCTCTTGTGGCCACGGCAATTGCGATAAGCGCCACATTGTCCTCCTGTTCGGGAAGCGCGGACAGGCGAGTTCAGGCAAGTGGACCGACCATCACCGTAGGCGTAACCAAGGTGGTCAAGAAGTCCCTCGGCCGGCACATCACGCTTTCGTCAGAGTTGGTGCCCTTTCAGGAGATTGACGTATATGCCAAGGAATCCGGCTATGTCAAAAAGTTGCTGGTGGATTATGGAAGCCATGTGAAGGCTGGCCAGGTGATGGCGATTCTTGAGATTCCGGAGTTGGAGGCGCAGCTGCAGGAAGACCAGGCGGAGATCAAGAATGCTGCGAATCAAGTGACGAGGGCGCAGCACGAACTGACGCGCTATCAAGCTCAGTACAAAGCTCTGCATCTGCAATACACGCGACTCAATGGAGTGTTCGAGAGCCAGCCTGGCATCGTAGCGCAGCAGGAAGTGGACGATGCGCAGGGAAAAGACCTGGCGGCATCGTCACAAGTGGATGCGGGGCAGGCCGCTCTTGAGGCCTCCCAGAGCCAGCTCGCCGTGGCGAAGGCAAAACTCGGGCACGATCAAAGCCTGTTTGATTATTCGAAAATCACGGCGCCTTTCGCAGGTATCGTGACCGAGCGGCACGCCAATCTCGGGACCCTGGTACAGGCCGGTACTGCCTCAAGCACGCAAGCCATGCCCATCGTCAAGTTATCGGAAGACGATTTATTTCGGTTGGTGATTCCAGTGCCGGAATCGTATGTCCAGTTCATCCATGTTGGAGATCCGGTGGATGTGCATGTGCCCTCGCTGAGCAGGACCTTCCCGGGCAAGGTCGCGCGTTTCTCGGTGGGAGTTCGAGAGGATACGAGAACCATGCATACCGAAGTCGATGTGCGAAACAAAGATGGTTCGCTGGTGCCGGGCATTTACGCGGACGCTGAGTTGACTCTTGAGCAGAGAGATGGCGTACCGACCGTACCTTTGCAAGCTTTGAGCCATGGCAGCGACAAAACATCTGTTTTCGTCGTGAATGCAAATGGCGAAATCGAGGAGCGGACGGTCAGCCTCGGCATTCAATCCTCCAGCGATGCGGAAGTGGTCTCGGGACTGCGTGAGGGCGAGCAGGTGGTGGTAAGCGATCGCGGCGGATTGAAGGTGGGAGAGAAGGTTCATCCGCAACTCGTGCAGGTCGTGCAATACCACGAAAGCAATCAGGAATAGGCGCAGTGGCGAGTAAAAAGGGTATCCATGTCACGTTTTTCAATACGTAATCCATATTTCGTCATCGTGATCTGCCTGGTGCTGACCGTTATTGGCATCACCAGCGTGGCACGCATGCCGGTCGATCTTTTTCCGCCGATCAACCTGCCGGAAGTGGTGGTGGCCACTTTTTATTCCGGCATGCCGCCCGAGGACATCGAGGTGGATATCACAGATCCGCTAGAGCGTTTCTTTACGCTGGCGAGCGGGATCGACCACACGGAATCGCGCTCGCTGCTGGGAGTCAGCATTATCAAACTTTACTTCCAGCCCGGAACCAGTGCCGACGCCGACGTGACTGAGATTTCGAACCTGGCATTGGCCGATCTGAAGCGATTGCCGCCTGGGACGCTCCCTCCTGTCGTGTTGAAGTTCGACGCCTCGAGTTTGCCGGTGTGCCTGGTCACGCTCAAGGGTGAAGGACTGAATCAGACCGAGCTACATGACGTTGGGCAATTTTCGATTCGCAACCAGATCGCGGTGGTAAACGGCGCCGAGATTCCACCACCGTTCGGCGGCAAGTATCGCCAGATCATGGTTTACGTGGATCCATTCAAGCTGGCCTCGCGCCAATTGAGCGTAATGGATGTCGTCGGCGCAATTAACACCTCCAATCTTATTTTGCCTGCCGGTGACGTCAAGATGGGGCCGCTCGACTATTACGTTTATTCCAACAGTCTGGTCGACAACATGGATCAATTGTCGAAGGTCCCGGTCAAGACAGTTGGTACATCGTGGGTGACGGTGGGTGACATCGGCAAAGCGGAAGATGCAAACCAGATTCAGTACAACCTGGTACGAGTGGATGGCCAGCGTTCCGTGTATCTGCCGATCATGAAGCAAGGAGGCGACACCAACACGATCGAGGTGGTTAACGGCATCCGGGAAGCGATTCAACATCTTTATGACATACCCAAACAGCTGAAGGCCAGCGTTGTGTTTGACCAGTCGGCTTTCGTGAAAGAAGCAATCAAGACATTGCTGCATGAAGGGGTGCTGGGATTGGCGCTGACCAGTCTGATGATCCTGATCTTTCTGGGAAGTTTTCGCGCGACGTCGGCGGTTTTCTTGTCTATCCCGCTCTCGGCGCTGGCGACGTTTGTTGTATTGAGCTTCGCGGGCAGCACGGTGAACACCATGATCCTGGGCGGGCTGGCGCTCGCCTTTTCTCGAATCATCGACAACTCGGTGATCTCGCTTGAGAACATCTATCGCCACCTTGAGGCGGGAGCCAGTCCGGCGGCCGCCGCCGAGATCGGGGGCACCGAGGTGAGCCTGGCCGTGCTGGCGGCGACTCTTACTACCGTGGTTGTCTTTTTCCCGGTTACCTTTCTATATGGCGTGAGTAAATTTCTTTTCACTGCGCTTGCGATCGCAGTGGCAATCTCGCTGTTTGCCTCCTATCTGGTTGCGATGACGGTGATTCCGTTGTTTTGCTCGCGTTTCTTGAAGGCGGTGCCACACAGCCCAACCCACGAACACCAGGAATACGAAATTGAGCCAACTGCCGCGATGGGGGGATCGTGGTGGGACAGATTCACAGCCGGCTTCAATCGATATTTCAACAAGATGCTGGACTACTACGAGTACTGGGTGAAGCGTGCAGTCGATCGCCCGGGGCTGACGGTGGCGGTCCTCAGTGGCACGTTCGTGGTGAGCCTGGCCATCTATCCTCTACTGGGCCTGGCATTTTTCCCCAGAACAGATGCCGGGCAATTCACGATCAATCTGAAGGTGCCGACGGGCACGCGACTGGAAGTGACGGAGCAATACGTCGCCAAGGTGGAAGAGCTCATCCGCCACGAGGTTGGCGCCAAAGACGTGAAGATGATCGTCTCGAACCTGGGCGTTGTACCGGATTTCTCCTCGCTCTATACGACGAATGCCGGTCCTTACATGTCCACCATTCAGGTGGCTTTGCAGGAGGAGCATGAACACACCAGCTTCGAGTACATGGATCGCGTGCAGAAGGCGATGGCAGAACAGTTTCCCGAGATCAGGACGTTCCTCTCAAGCGGCTCGATGGTCGATGCAATTCTGAATTCAGGAATGCAAGCTCCAATTGACATTCAGGTGAGCGGCCGGAGCCTGCACCAGACCTATGCCGTGGCGCAGGACCTGGCGAGCCGGATACGAAATCTACCAGGAGTCGGGGAAGTCTTCATCCCGCAGGACTTGAATTACCCCGGCTTGCGTTTGAACGTCGACCGTGTACATGCCGCCGAGCTGGGACTAACCCAGAAGGAAATTGTCGATAACGTGATCACGGCGCTGAACTCGAACACTATGATCGCGCCGAACTACTGGGTCGATCACAAGACGGGCAACGACTATTTTTTGACCGTGCAGTATCCCGAGCGGGGACAGGCTGCGATTCATGACGTAGCAGACCTGACGAATATACCGATCCGTTCCCCTCACCTTAAGGAGCCGACGACGCTGGACGCGGTGGTGAAGCTGGAGAATATCCAGACTCCCACGGAAGTGGACCACTACCAGATCCAGCGCGTGACAGACATCTACGTGACGCCAGCGACGGAGAATCTGGGAAAGGCGTCGGACGAAGTACAGCGCGTGCTCGACAGCACAAAGCTTCCGGAGAATGTGCGCGTCAATCTTCGCGGCATGGTGCAGGGCATGAATGCTTCGTTCCGCAGCTTTGCCATCGGCCTGTCGCTGTCAGTGGTTCTTTTGTACCTCATTCTCGTGGCGCAGTTTAAGTCTTTCAAGGACCCGCTTCTCATCATGTTGGCGATTCCGATGGGCTTCATTGGCGTCCTGATTATTCTGCCGCTGACGGGGACAACGCTGAATGTGATGTCGCTGATGGGCGTGCTGATGCTTGTCGGGATTTCGGCTTCCAACAGCATCTTGATCGTGGAATTCGCTCACCGCCTTGAAGATCAAGGGAAGTCGGTTCGCGACGCGATCATTACCTCGTGTCGAGTCCGGTTGCGCCCGATTCTGATGACATCTCTGGCCACCATTATCGGGATGGTGCCGATGGCATTAAAGCTGGGCACGGGAAGCGAACAGTACGCTCCGCTCGCGCGGGCCATTATCGGAGGCTTGACCTCGTCGGTGGTGCTTACCATTTTCATAGTGCCGGCCGCGTACCTGCTGGTTTATGGAAAACGGGAAGAAAAGAATCCACCGGCGTTGGTTGCGGAGCCGCAAGGATGAAGCAGCAAGAACGCCATCACACGAGGGATTGTCGCGGGATGAGAACCTTACGAATCAGTTTGCTGATGCTGGCCCTGCCCATTTGCGGTTTTGGACAACAGTCCGGAGACGCAAGCTCTGCAAGCCTGCCCACGGCACCTGCGCCGCAAGCGACGCCCCAGACTGCGGGATCGACTGATGCCCAGATGTCGCCTCGGTCGCCCACGGCGCAGAACAATCCCGGAACCGTAATGCTTCTGGCAGTAAAGGATGCGCAGGCGCTAGCGCTGAAGAACAATCCACAGATTTCGGTGGGGAGGCTGAGCGCCCTGGCATCGCAACAAGTGACCCGGGAAGCGAGATCCGCATTGTGGCCGACCGCGCGTATTGATCTGACCGCAGTGGATGCGGATCCCGGAAGCCGAATAACCGCCGGAGCGCTCAACAACCCCAGCGTTTATCAACGGGCGGCAGTTGGAACCATGGTGAGCCAACTCATTACCGATTTCGGCCGGACCACCAACCTGGTGGCAAGCGCAAATCTTGCAGCCAAAGCTGAAAACCAGAACGCGCTGGCGACGAAGGAACAGATTTTGCTTGCCGTGGACCAGGCTTTCTACAACGCGCTTCAGAGCCAGTCTGTACTGACGGTGGCGCAGCAAACGGTGAAGGATCGCCAGACCGTTTCAGATCAAGTGGGAGCTCTTTTCAAAAGCAAGCTGAAATCCGAACTCGACTATAGTTTCGCCAATGTGAACTTTGCACAAGCGAAACTCCTTTTGCTCGATGCGCAGAACAACGTCAACGCGGCACAGGCTGCGCTCTCTGCCGTGCTGGGATTCTCAAACCTACAAAACTTTCAACTCGTCGAAGATTCGACTCCCTTCGCGACGCCGGCGGATAACGTCGATGATCTGATCAATAGCGCTTTCACGATGCGGCCGGAAATTCTGGCGCTCGAGTTTCAGTCGGAGTCCGCGCGTAGGTTTCAGAAAGCCGAACGAGACTTGCTGTTCCCGGATATCCGGGCAATGGGTGCCGTGGGAGACACGCCCGTGCGCAATCCGATCGTCTCCAGTTGGTATGGCGCCGTCGGAGTGAATGTAGACATCCCGGTATTCAACGGCTTTTTGTTCACGGCGAGGTCTCGCGAGGCTTCACTGCGAGCGCAAGCCGCAAAAGAAAGGCTGAGGGATCTTCGTAACCGAATCTCTCGCGACGTGCGCACGAATTGGCTCAACGCCAAGACGGCTTACGACCGGCTCGCGGTCACGCAACAACTTTTGGATCAGGCGAACCTGGCACTGAATCTTGCGCAGTCCAGATACAAACTTGGATTGGGATCGATAGTCGAACTAAGCCAGGCTCAGCTACAGCAGACACAAGCTCAGATCAGCAACGTTACCGCCGGTTACGACTATCGCCTGGCTTTGGCGATCTTGCAGTACGAGACGACCGGTATTTAGAAAAGTCCGAATTTCGGGCCCGATTGGTTGGATCGCATCCGCATGCGGTTCGTGCTGGACGGCGCAACTAGCGCGCATCCCCGAGGCACAGAGTTGAAGTACATGGTGAGAAGTATAAAGAGGAAGAAGCGATCGTCATTCACGGCTCGGCAAGGAATCTTTCTTTCGCTCTCGATTGGAGCTTTGGTTGCGCTCATCTTCGTGCTGGTGTACTACGTGTACGTGCTGCCCATGCAGAAGTCATTAGAATAGTTAGCGCGCATTTCAAGGTCTTTCGATGTTGCCTTTCATTATCTATTTCGTTGCCGGCGCAGTGACAGGGTTTCATGTTTACACCCTGTTGTCGCTCGCCGCGTACGGGGCTTCGTTCAATGCGCTGGAATTTGTCTCACTTTTGGGCTCGCTCGGCCTGCTGATTGCCGCCTATGTCAGCCTCTTCAAGCCAGTTGCTGCGGCGCGGATCGCGCTCATCGCGGCGCTTGCGATGTGGTGCTTTTATGGTCCCGCCGTCGCGAGAACTATCCAAACGCGGTTTGCCAGACCGGCAGTCGTTTCGGAACTCATCCAGTGGTCGGCAGACTTACGGTTCTGACGTCGAATGCTACTGCCTTATCTCGCCATCGTCGCTCTGTTGATCGCCACCGTTTATTCGGCAATTGCGAGCTTCCGGCAGAAATCTGAGCCTGCGGAAGCAAGCTGGACCTTCCCCGCCCCTGTCACGCGAAAAACGCGAGTCATCCTGTGTTTTGTCACACTCATTTGTGTCATCACCATTGGGGCGTGGTTTGCGTTGAGCGTCCAGCATACTGTTCGGCGCTCGTCGCGATTCCTGATTCCTGAAGGCTACACCGGGTGGGTTCGGATCGAGTTCGAGGTTCAGGGCGCTCCTCCGTTACCAGTGGATGCTGGTCAGTATGTTCTTACGCTTGGCGCTGATGGTTCTTTGAAAACTTCGTCCTTGGAACAATATGGTTGGGCGAACGATTCGTACTATTTCTACTCGAGCGCGGGCACGCGCTCCATTTCCGACGCAGGCCCGGATTGTCTCATCTGGGGAAAGATCAACGGGGAGGCGACGGGTTCCTCCGGCAAACGAAAGTACGAGGAGTTTTTCGTCGGAACCCAGCAGCAGTTCAAGAACCAGGGGAAGAGCGAAAAATATTCCGGGCCCTAGTCACTTGGCTGCCTGCGCCGAGAAGTCCGCAGTTCCCAGCTTGACGATCGTGCCATGCGGTTGCGGCTTACTGTCTTTTACTTCCTTCTCTTTTCCTTCATCGTTTCTTGTCACTTCCGGGGCGGGTGCGGGCTTCTCTGTCCAAATGCCGTAGACACGACCTCCGTAGGCTGCAAGCCCGGTATAGTCACCGAAGAACACACCGCTGGCTTCGAAGGGATTGTCTGTCCAGGCGTAATTGGAGAACGTGTGCGCGCCGTCCGTGGACCGAGCCAATACCACAATCTGCTTGTGGTTCAACGAATCACCGCGGCGGTCGTAGAAAAGGACGTTCACCGATCCGTCGGTCGGATCCACGGCGAGCCACTGGAAGAATTGTTCGGAGCCGTTGTGTACTGGATCGTCATTCACCCGCACTGGCGCTGTCCAGCGCTTACCGCCATCATCTGACGTCGCAACGAAAACGTCGAGATCCCCGTTTCGATAGTCACTCCACGTGACGTACAAGCGTTTCGTCTTCGGATCGATCGCGATCTGCGGGAATCCGTTTGCTCTCTCGAGTGTATCTACAGCAAACATAATCGGTGCCGTATGAATGACGGGACGCGCATGCGAGAATGTCTCGCCACCGTCGCGCGAGGTCGTCAGCATGATGTCGTCGCCCTGACTCCATATCGCGTAGAGTTTGCCATCCGGAGCCACCACGCCCGCGAACCCCTCGGCCGCGCCGTTATCGTCGCGTGGTAAGCCGGGATGCGCGTCAATTTCGATTGGCTTTGACCATGTCTTTCCATCGTCGGTCGAGCGGGAAAACACCATCTGCGAGTCGGACAATCTCCAACGTGTCCAACCGATGTAAAGATTGCCCGCGTAGCGGCTTTTGGTATTGTCAGCGACGATGTACGGCTTATCTTCGAAGGGAATTCCTGCCGCAGTAGGTTGTTCCGCGACCGGAATGTGATCCGCCTCCCATGTCTTTCCTCCGTCGAGCGAGCGCCGCACAAAAATGCCGTTGCGCGTTGCGCCACGCGCCCAGTAGTTGAATGTTCCGAGTTTGTCGAACGCGATGTAGCACAGAAAAGCATGCCCGTGATTGTCGAATGCGACCGAGACGTCGCCTGAAACTCGGTAATTCTTTGGATCGGCGCCCTCAGCCGGTTGCCAGGTGTGACCTGCATCGGTCGAATACGACGCATGAACGTTGTCCTGATAGACAGCGATTACCTGCTGCGGATCTGAGGGATTCACCGCAATCGCCGGCTCAGTGAAAGGCCCGACACCTGGGCTAAGTGTGAACACCTGGGTTTGCGGAGCCTTGGCCAGGTTCTGTGCGCCGATTGGCAGCGCAGAGGTGAGAAGCGTAAGAACAGCCAGGGATCCAAGCCTGTATTTCCTTTGTGAGCAGAGCATTCAGGGTCCTCTATGCAATAGCTTAAATGGAATGGAGCTAAGGGAGTTCCTCAGCACATAGAGCGGCACCCCCGGCGATGCCTGCATCCGTCCCGTAATACGCCATCAACAGGGGAATCTCGGCCGCGTGAGGATTTACGCACCAACGCGGAAGGCGGTTCTTGATCTCGTCAAAGAAGGGACTCAGCATCGCCGCCACGCCACCTCCCATGACAAGAACGTCTGGGTCGAGCAGGTCGATGATGTTGCCAACCCACGGCGCCAGGAGTTCAACAGTCTCGAGAAGAATCTCACGGGCCAACGGATCGCCGGCCGCATACGCCTTTCCCACCAACTCGCTTGTGATACCGGCAACGTTGCCATTCGCCAGATCGAGAATTACCGACGGCCGAGAGTTCGCCGCGAACTTGGCACGCGCCCGTGCACCGATCGCGGGACCTGCGGCAAGAATCTCGATGCATCCTCGTTTCCCGCAACCGCACACCGGGCCGTTGTAATCAATGCTCACGTGGCCGCCTTCTCCAGCGGATCCAGTATTGCCATGGTAGATATGGCCATCGAAAACTACCCCGGTTCCGATGCCGGTTCCAATGGTCGCGTAGAAAACGTAGTGGTATCCGCGTGCCACGCCCCAGCGAGTCTCGGCTAATGCCGCTGCGTTTGCATCGTTGTCCACCTTGACCGGCAAATTGTAAGCACTCTTAATTTTCTCGGCGAGCGGAAAGTTCCGCCAGCAGGGAAGATTCGGCGGATTCAGAACCACGCCCGACTTAGGATCAAGAGGTCCCGGAGCGCAGATCCCGATGCTTTGAATGCCGCCGCCCGCTGCGGCGGAAATCGAATCGATTGCTTCCGTTACCGCATGCAGTGCCACTTCAGCCGTGCCGTTCGCCACCATGGGCTTGCGCCGCTGAGTAAGTATCTTGCCGCCGCGATCTACAAGGCCAACCGCAATTTTTGTGCCACCGATGTCAACGCCAAGCAGCGGTCCCTCTTCGCTTGAAAATTGCATCATGGTTGCGCTGCCCCTTGCGCCGTCGGGTATTGCACTTTGATGGTCTTGATCTCGTAGGGCTTTGTCCGCAACGTGACTGCTGCGTTTTCGACCGGAAGGTTCGCGATCGGCCTTTCCATCAAATCGGTTTCCGATGCCGACTGCGCTCCCGGAGGGAGTTGCAACTTCACTTCTCCATCTTTGCCCGCCCATTCATAGAAACGAAACACCAGAGCGTTGTCATCCTCGGCTTTCTTGACTGCAGTCACGATGACGTTGTCTGGCTGCGCTTGTAGGAACGAATGCTTCGCCGCGAGCGTTCCCTGATGTTTTCCAAAAGGCAACGAAATCAACTTGTAGTTCAATTCATAGCCGCGGCGGATCGTGAGTGCGTCCTTCCATCCGCCACCATGCGGATAGAGCGAATAAGTGAACTCGTGATGACCCTCGTCTGCGTGAGGATCAGGCCACTCGGGCGAACGTAGCAGCGACAGTCGAAGCACGTTGCCTTTGGCATCGTAACCATACTTGCAGTCGTTCAGCAGGCTGAATCCATGTTTGGAGTCGGAAATGTCAGCCCAGCGCTGTGCCGGAACCTCGAACTGCGCCTGCTCCGCGGGAGTATTGCGTGTAGTGGGACGTTCCACCGAGCCAAATGGAATCTCGTAAGTTGCCTTGTCGCTGTGAGCGCTGACCGGGAACGCCACCTTCAGCAGGATGTGCTTCTCGTGCCACTCGGTCTGCATCTTGACGTCAACCCGTGGTACACCGGCATATAGAATGATGTCGCGCACAAATGTCGAATTCTGAAAGTGATTCTTCACCTCAATCACCGCGCGAAGCGGACCGCTCGCGATGAGCTTGACTTCGTCGGCTTTGTCGAGATCCCAGTGTTGCTTTTCGAAGTCAGCGTCAATATTCCAGGCGTCCCACTTTTGCGGCTTGTCCACAAAGGTCTGCAGCAGGTTTCCGCAAGTTGACGTCTTCGGACCACCGGTGTCGGTTTCAGCGGGGGCCAGCGACTCCGTGCCGCTGCGCTTGTCGAAGAGACTCGTCATGCACCCGGTTTGTGGATCGACTTTAACTCGCAGGAATTCGTTCTCCAGCGTATCTGCAGTCGCCTTCAAGAGTGAGTGCACCGGAGGAGCGCCGGTAGCCGCACGCACGAAATATGTCTGATACCCCAGCGACGGCGTATTTGTGAGCAAAAGAAAACGTGCCCGATGAGTTTCGGGATCGAGCGAGAGCAACTGCGCCTCCGCCGGTTTTCCCGCCGAATCAACGACTTCAATCTGGCGTGCGGGTTCAGGCAGCTGGACTTCTACCTCGGTCACGTCCGTGCGCGGCCACGACAGGGAATTGAAGATCATCACCGGAATGCCGTTACCCTGCGTATTCACATGCGCTGCGATTTCCCGCAGCGAGTCCATGGTGAAATCATCAGCGATCCGGTCCACATTCTCCAGGTTCCGCTTGGCATCCAGATAGTTCACCGCGATTCCAGAGCCCGGCATGATGTCGTGGAAGTGATCGAACAGCAGATTCTTCCAGTTTCGTTCCATCCCCTCTTGCGGGTAAGCATGGCCATAGAGCAAAGCCAGAGACGAGAACTTCTCCGAATTAAGAACAAGTTCTTCTGCCCGCCGGATCCTGCGCTTCGTTTCAGCTTGAGTAGTGAACACGCCGCGGTGATATTGGAAATAGAGTTCACCATCCCAGGTCGGAACCTGCATGTTCGGCAGCTTCTTCTCCATATCAGAGAAAAAATTACGCGCGAAGCTGAACTCCAGCTTCGGAAAGACGGCATCCGGGGAGCGAAGTTGGTCGGCATGATCGAGCATGATTCGGGTAGGCCCGCCGCCATGGTCTCCGACGCCGTACAGATGCATCATTTCGGGCTTGTCGGGAATAGTCTTGCCGTAAATCGATGGCATCCAGGTGGCGATCTGACTCCCCATCGGTTCGGCATCGATGCCATCCGCGTAATCGTGCGGAAAATAGGTGAGCAGCCGGCTGCCATCGGGCGCTTGCCACCAGAAGTATTTGTACGGGAAGGTAGTGAACTCGTGCGCCCACATCAGCTTTTGCGTAACAAAATAATCCATCCCAGACTTTTTATAGATCTGGGGGAGCTGATAGTTGTACCCGAACGAATCTGGATTCCATCCGATCTTCACATCCACACCGAAATTCTTCTGAAAATATCGTTTGCCCACGAGAATCTGTCGCACCAGCGATTCGCCGTCCGGCATATTCAAATCCGGCTCGACCCACATCCCGCCGATGACCTCCCATCGACCTTCCTTAACGCGCTGCTCAATCTGTTTGAAGAGGTCGGGATATTTTTCCTGCATCCACTCGTAGGTCCGCGCCGATGACATAGTGAACTTGAAGTCGGGATACTCGCGCATCAAGTCGAGCACGCTCTGAAACGTGTTGCGCACGACCTCGACGGTTTCGGTCCAAGGCCAGAGCCACGCCATGTCAACATGCGAATTGCCAACGATGCGAACGTGGAACTGCTGCAACCACGGCTTAAGTATTTCCAGTTTGGCGTGAGCCGCTTTGAGCGAAGCATCGAAGCCAGCTTGGTCTCCGTGATCCAGCGGTGAGAAATCAATCGCCTTCACCGTAGCATCGAGTTGCGCTTGCCTCTGTGCCTTGCCGTCTTCATAGGCATTGATGATGGGGCGTACGGAAATAATCTCCGTCCTCAAGAAGGAAGGATCGGGCCGCGTGTGCGGCGGTTCGATCGTGATCTCGCTGTGAAGGAACTCGGACTGAACGTCGTCTCCACCGACTACTCTCGCTGCCACCAGAAACTTCTGGCCCGGCTGCGCGCTCTGAGTCAGAAGCACGGGGAGAATGTCGTCCTCGCTTCCTCGATAAACAATGGTCTCATTCGAGAAGACGGTAATCATCAGGCCGTTTGGGCTACTGAACCGCAGGTCCAGCATGACGCGCGATCCGGCCGTCGCATACCCGTTTATCTTCTCCGGAATCTGAATCCACCGGCGAAACACGCGCGTCCCTGTCCAATGCTCCTCGCTCGGATTCTTCCCGCCCGGCCCCGACACGTTCTTCACCGTGAACCTGCCCCAGTCCGAATCATTCAGGGCCGGATCCTCCGGATGCGGAACGTCGGGGTGGAATTGCCACTCGGTCTCGCCCTGTACCGTGAGCGCCCGCAAGCGATCCAGAGTGGACTTGTAAGGATCGGTCCCAGCCGAGGTTTGAGAAAACGCAAAAGCGGTACACACCACGACGGCGGCTATTAATAAGATAAGAGAACGCTTCATCGGGAACTCACTTTCAAGGCGGGTCAAAATGTCCCTTGTCAGACCAGTCGAAGATTATCACGCAACATCTGTTGAGAAGCTCAAGTTGCTGATTCTACAGGCACCTCGGGCCGCCAGCGCAAGTCCCCGTAAAATTTCTGATTCTTTTCATCGAAATTATTCATCGAAGTCGTTACGTTAGATAGTTGACGGCGCAAGCTGTTGGACATAGACTGCATACTCTGATGTCAGATAGCTCCAATTACCGCGTGGTGTGCTGCTGCACTTGTTGTTGTTGTGCATGCGTGTGCTCTGGCGCGGGGAGGCTGCTGACCTAAGAGATTTTTCTTAACACCGGCACTCATAAACCCATCGCCAGATGATCCTGGCGGTGGGTTTTTTATTTTCCGAGAAAATTATGACAACGACACCAACCAAGAAAGAAACCACAGCGCAGCGAGTCGAGCGCCTGAAGCGCGCCAGAAATCCCTGGGACGGTCTGGAGGAAATTCGCCGCTTCGCGCGCGAGGGATTTCAGTCGATCCCTCCCGAATGGATCGGCACTTATTTCCGCTGGTGGGGTGTTTACACCCAGGGTGATGGTGCCGGCGTCACCGGCGGGCAGGGCGGAATGGGCAAGGCTCTGCAGCGTTTCATGGTGCGCATCCGGATCCCTAACGGCATCATGACCTCCCGCCAACTGCGCGCCATCGCTGACCTCACTCGCCGCCACGCCAACGGAATCGCCGATCTCACCGTTCGTCAGAATATCCAACTGCACTGGGTCACCATCGAATCGCTGCCGGAGGTTCTCGATGGCCTTTGGCAGGTGGGTCTTAATACGACAGGTGCTTGCGGAGACGTCGCACGCAACGTGACCGGTTGCCCCGTCGCCGGCGTCGATCACGATGAAATTGTGGACGCATCGCCTCTGGTGCTGGAGGCCTCGCAACTGCTCTCGGGCAACGCTGACTTCTATAACCTGCCGCGGAAATTCAAAATCTCAATCACGGGATGCCGCGTATGGTGCCCCTATCCCGAAATCAACGACATTGGTCTGACCGCGACTACTCGCACGGTTGGGGGAAATCCTGAAGTCGGCTTCTCGCTGCGCGTCGCGGGCGGGCTTTCGACCGAGCCGTATCTTGGCGCACGACTGAATGCGTTCGTTCGATGGAACCAGGTGCTGCCCGTCATTAAGGGCATTGCCGAATTGTTCCGTGACTCTGACGTTCTACGAGAACACCGCGAGCGTGCGCGTCTCAAATTCCTTTTCTTGCGTCACGGGTGGACCGCCGACCGCTTTCTGGGTGAACTCCAGGACCGCCTTGGGTTCCAACTCGATCCCGCGGTTGAAGAGCAGATTCCCGACGATGTTTACCGCGATCATGTTGGCATTCAGGCTCAGAAGGAGCCCGGCCTGTCGTATGTGGGCGCGGTTGCGCTGCGTGGGCGAATCAATGCCGATCAGATGCAGTCTGCCGCCGACCTCGCCGAGCGTTTTGCCAGCGGAGAGTTGCGCGCAACCAACATGCAGAACCTGCTCGTAGTAAACGTTCCGACACTTAACGCCGAGCCGCTGGCGAAAGAGCTAGATGCTATCGGCCTGAAAGTTGGCGGATCTTCTTTTTATCGCGGAACTGTGGCGTGCAGCGGCACAGAGTTCTGCAAACTAGCAATCACCGAGACCAAGAGTTTCTCGCGCTGGCTGGTCGAAGAACTGGAAGAACGCTTGCCCGGCTTCGATCAGCATCTGAAGCTTCACGTTACTGGATGCCCGAACAGTTGCGGCCAGCACTGGATTGCCGACATCGGCATTGAAGGCAAGAAGATCAAAGTGCATGACCGCATGGTCGATGCCTACTACTTCTGTGTCGGCGGCGCACTTGGCCTGCACCAAGCCACCGCGCGACCAGTCGGATATCGCTGTGCTGCAACCGAAGTGCCTGATGCGCTGGAGCGCCTTCTGGGCCGCTATCTCGCGCAGCGTGAACCCGGCGAAAACCTGCGCCGGTTCTTTGCTCGCCATAGCGATGCCGAGCTGCGGGAATTCTTGGCGGGAGAAGTTCTAGATGCCGTCGTTCGTGATTTGCCGGCGCTGAATCACGGTCTGGCGCAATCAGTAGGAGGAAGCGGTGACTAGCTTGTTTCCAATGTTCCTGAAGTTGGCGGGCAGGCAATGCCTGGTCGTGGGTGCCGGAAAAGTCGGCGAGCCCAAGGTCGCAGGTCTGCTCGAAACCGGTGCGCTTATCCGCGTAGTTGCACTGGACGCGAGCCCAGCAGTACGGGATTGGGCGCGTGAAGGAAAGATCGAACTCGAGTTACGCGCCTTCACGCCAGACGACCTGGACGGAGCGTTTCTCGCGGTCGTGGCGACGAATTCGCGCAGTCTGAACGAACGCGTCTACCACGAAGCACAGCGCCGCCGCGTGCTTTGCAACGTGGTCGATGTTCCTGATCTTTGCGACTTCTTCTATCCATCCGTCGTTCGCCGCGGAGATCTGCAGATCGCGATCTCGACATCTGGGCAGAGTCCATCGTTGGCGCAGAAAATTCGCCAGCAACTTGAAAAGCAATTCGGCCCCGCATACGCCGCTTGGGTTGCGGAGCTTGGCGAGACGCGAAAGCTCATCCTCGCCAGCGATCTCGACAAAGACCGCAAGCTGGATTTGTTGCACTCACTCGCAAGCAGGGAAGCCTTTGAAGCCGCATTGACTGGATTGCCCGAGCCCGAGCTAGCCGCAGAAGGAGAAGGAGCGTGAAGGGTAAAGTTTATTTAGTAGGCGCGGGACCGGGCGACCCGGAGTTGCTCACGGTGAAAGCGTTGCGCTTGCTGCAAACCGCCGACGTCGTGCTGTACGACGACCTGGTCTCTCCGGATATCTTGCACTTGATTCCCGCCGCCGCTCGGCTGCACAACGTTGGCAAACGCGCCGGTACAAAGAAGATCAGCCAGGATGAAATCAATTTCCTGATGGTAACGTTTGCAGATTCTGGATTGGATGTTGTTCGGCTGAAGAGCGGAGACCCACTGATCTTCGGACGAGCAGGTGAAGAGATTGAAGCGCTGCGCAAGGCTGATATCTCGTACGAGATCGTGCCAGGTATTACTTCCGCTCTCGGTGCGGCCGCAGCAACGGAAATTCCGTTGACCCATCGCCGAGCATCGTCCGCACTGGTTCTGATTACAGCGCACCAGGCCTCTGAGAGCGAGGCCGCCAACTGGAGAAAGCTTGCCGGCAGCGGGGCGACGCTGGTGATTTATATGCCCGGCCAGAATTACTCCGCGGTTGCCACAAAGCTCAAGGGCGCCGGCCTTGCGGCCGATACTCCGTGCGCAATCGTTTCGCGCGCGACAACCCCACATCAGAGAACGCATCGCACCACGATCGCGGGTTTGTCCGGATCCGGATTACCGCAGCTTGCCGCCCCAACGCTTCTAGTTGTCGGCGAAGTCGTGCGATTCGCCGATCCCGCAACGCTTGCGCCGGACTTCGCAATGCCAACCACCTCCACGGCGCAATTCGCAGATTTCGGAATAAGTGAGGAGCCAGTCGCGTGAAAGACCTTACGGCATACCAGATCGCAGATGTGCAAAATGCGGCAGAGAGTTGGACTCCACAGCGAACTCTCACGTGGGCCTTCGACAATTTTGGCAGCAGCGTCGCCATCTCCTCGGCGTTTGGCGCCGAGGGCATGGTGCTGATCGATATGGCTTCCCGCGTTCGCAAGGATTTCCGCCTCTTCACCATCGATACCGAATTCCTCTTTCCCGAGACCTACAACTTGATGGACCGTATCGAAGAGAAATACGGCCTCGCGATCGAGAAAGTGTATTCGGTGCTTTCGCCTGAAGAGCAAGAGCGTACGCATGGCTCCGCGCTGTGGGCGCGAGATCCCGATCTTTGCTGCGGTCTGCGGAAAGTCGAGCCGCTTCGCCGCAAGCTCAGCGAGTTGAGCGCCTGGATCACGAGCATTCGCCGCGACCAGACTTCGGTTCGTTCAAGCGCGCGCAGGGTTGAATGGGACGCTAAATTCGGCTTGGTGAAGATCAATCCGATGGTGGATTGGACGTCAAAGCAGGTCTGGCGCTATATCCATGATCACGACGTGCCTTACAACGAGCTTCACAACCAGGACTACCCGAGCATCGGCTGCACGCATTGCACGCGCGCCGTCAGGCCGGGGGAAGATCCGCGCGCCGGCCGCTGGCCGGGATTCGCGAAGACGGAGTGCGGCCTGCACATCATCGAACCGGTGCCAGAGTCGGCATCTGTGGTTGCATCAAAGACCGCCAAACTCGGCAACTAACCGCGCCACGGATTTACAGGGATCACCGCGGATAGACCGACCATTGGTGTATCCGTGAATATCCGTGCAAACCCGTGGCAAAAGGTTCTTTCGCGTCCATCTCAACGCGCCTGGCAAAACGCCGCGGAGATCCCGCCCCAGTCCGCCGGCGGTTCGCGTTGCGGGAAAAATAATCCATGCAACCGCTGCACCGATTCTTCGACCTTCGATTCCTCCACCAGAAATGAAATCGTGCGGTCTGAAGCGCTTTGGCAAACGACGCGCACGTCCATATCTGACACCGCCGCAAAGGCACGGCTCGCTACCTCCGGTTGTCGTCGAATATTTTCCCCAACCAGGCAAACCAGCGCCTTGTGATTTTCCCATCGCACACTGGCGATGCCCTTTAGAGCCACGGCGATTCCAGGCAGGGGCGCGGTTGAGCCCACCAGCAGCGACATATGGCTGAGCGACCAGGTCATCACGTCCACCGCGCAAGAATGCTGATCGAAAATCTCATAGACTCTGCGCAACAGCTCTGAATCGACCGCCTGAGGTGCTTCGATCTCAACCGCCGCAACATTCCTCTTTGCGGTGATGGCGCTGACCAAGTTGCCACTCACTGCCCGGGCCTTGATTTCCGTGCCTTCGCCCTCGGGACTTCTCGAATTCAAAACATAGACCGGAATGTTCTCTCGGACCGCGGGAGCCAGCGTTGCTGGATGTAGCACCTTCGCGCCAAAGTGCGCCAACTCCGCTGCCTCATCGAAACTCATCTTGCGGATTACGCGTGCGTCCGGACAAAGCTTCGGATCGGTGGTCATGATGCCATCGACATCGGTCCAGATCTCCACGCGGGAAGCACACAGCGCCGCCCCGACGATTGCCGCAGTGAAGTCGGAGCCCCCGCGGCCCAGAGTCGTCGGAACGCCCTCGCAAGTCGATGCAATGAACCCGCCTAGTACCGGCACCTGGCCGGAATCCACCATCGGACCCAGAGTATCCCGCAGGCGTTGATTGGTCGCGTCCCACACCGGGCTGGCCTGACCATGCCGCGCATCGGTCACGATGCACGAGCGTGCGTCAACATGCGCCGTGGTGATCCCTGCATCGCAGAGCGCTTGGGTTACCAGCCGGCTTGAGAAACACTCCCCAAAGCCCAGCAGTCGATCCTGCGCTTGGAGGTCGAGTTGCCGCGAGGCTTCCAACTCCCCCAATAGGGTTTCCAGCCCGCGAAATTCGCAGCGCAGTTCGCGATCGAGAGCGCTGTACGAAGCTCCATTCACAAGAGAGTCCGCCAACTGTTCGTGGCGAACATAGATGTTCCGCACCGTCGCTAGGGCCGCGCCGAGATGTCCGTTGGCAGCGGCGTTTCCGGCCTCCAGTAGTTGGTCGGTGACTTTCGCCAGCGCACTGACGACGACAACCGGATGCGAGCCCAGCCTGCTCTCCACGATGCCGATCAGGCGGCGAATGGCTGCGGCGTCTTCCACCGAGGTGCCGCCAAACTTCATCACTGCCACGTCGTCGCCTCGTTCGAATCTGCTCTGTCGCTTGCTCATGTCCAACTCCACTCCCTACTGCTCTCAGGATGTTTGGCGCAAAGAAAAACCCACCGCCAGATCGCTTCTGGCGGTGGGTTCGGGGCTTGCTTAGGATTGCTTTACTTCATCCGATCCCGTCCTCCAGAAGACACGTAATTCGTGTCGACATGCCTGTGCCTGTCGATGTAATTCGCGTGGCCTTCTGGATGGCGGTGTTCATAGAATGCGTACGGAGGTACGACTCTCTTAAAGCGTACTCGCCGGGCTGTTCAGGGAGAAATTCAAAATTCCGATGCAACGCATCGAAATCTCAAAAGTGAGCGCTAGTCCTCCGCCTTCTTCAAGTGGGTGGCGAACTGCCGCAGGAGCCCCACAAACGCAGTCGAGGCCACAGAAAGTGTCCGGTCTCGCCGGTAAGCAAGCCCAAGTTCGCGGTAGAGAACCGCGTCTTCGATCTCAATCAATTTGACTCGGCCGGCGTCTACCTCATCTCGTGCGAACGAAGCACTAATCAGCGACACGCCCAAGTCCGCCGCAACAAAGCTCTTGATCATTCCAATGCTCGGCAGTTCCATGCGAACTTGCAGTTCCGCCGCATGAGGCCGAAACAGCTTGTCCAGCAGCCTGCGCGTGTGGCCGGTCTTCGGGAAGAGCAACGGTTGCTTGACGATCTCACGGACGGGCACGACTTTATATTTCGCTAACGGATTCTTCGGACTCACCATCAGCATCAGCTTGTCGCGAAAGATCGGTTGGATCTTCAGGCTCGGAGAGGTGATCGGCAGCGTGAGTACGCCGACTTCAACGGCTCCGTTCTCCAGTTTCTCTACGATCTTGTAGGTGAAATTCCGGTAGATGCTGATCTGCACCGGCGGATAGCGCCGGCAATATTCACCGAAAACTTCGGGCAGCACATACAGGCACGTCGCTTCATTTGCTCCGACGCGTAGCGTGCCGCGAGGCGTGCCGCTGTGGTCGGCCACCGCCATCAACGATTCATCGCGCAGCGCCTTCATGCGCTCCGCGTACTCGTAGAAAACTTGTCCCGCTGGCGTGAGTTTCACCGTCTTACCTGAGCGGTCGAGCAGACGGTCGCCGTACTCCTGCTCCAGTTGGCGGATTTGCGCACTCACCGCCGACTGCGAACGAAAAACCTTTTCTCCCGCACGAGAAAAACTACCTTGCCGCGCCACTTCCAGGAACGTAATAAGTTGATCGAAGTCCATAAGTTGAGCCCGATTATAACGGACGCAACGCCTCATTCCATCCACTCGCGACTCGAATCAAGCCCTTGAAAATTCTTATGACCTCGATTGAAATTCTGAATAGCCTTTCTCTTTTTTCGAAACTCTCCATGCCATGCGCGTACAAGGTAAGATGGCTCTTCAAACGTCATGATCAATCTTTCCGACATCCAGGCCGCGCTGGGCAGAATTCGCTCTGATATTCGCGTCTCGCCGTGCACTCACTCCGAGACATTTTCTGGTCTGACTCAGAATTCCATCTTCCTAAAACTCGATAACCAGCAACGTACCGGAGCCTTCAAAGAACGTGGCGCACTGAACAAGCTGCTGACTCTCACCAGTGACGAACGCACGCGCGGTGTGATCGCTGCCTCCGCCGGCAATCACGCCCAAGGAGTCGCCTACCATGCCGGTCGCCACGGCATTAAAGCGCGCATTGTGATGCCGCTACCCACTCCGCTCACCAAAGTCTCGGCTACGCGCGCCTATGGCGCTGAAGTTGTCTTACACGGCACAAACTACGACGAGGCCTATGCAGAAGCCGTCGAGCAGAGCCAGCACGAGCATCTCACTCTCATTCACGCCTTCGATGACGACGCAGTTATCGCGGGACAGGGAACTCTTGGCTTAGAGATTCTGCAGCAACACCCTGATGTAGAAGTCGTCGTTGCGCCCATCGGTGGCGGCGGCCTCATCGGCGGAATTGCTTGCGCCGTCAAAGAGACCAGTCCTGGGGTGAGAGTTTTCGGAGTGCAACCCTCCCGCCTTCCCTCCATGAAAGCCGCAGTCGCCGAGGGTAAGCCGGTCACGCTGAAGTCCGCCAAAACGATTGCGGACGGCATCGCGGTGCGCCGTGCTGGGGACCGCACGCTCCCGCTGGTTCAAAAATATGTGGACGACATCGTCACGGTCGAAGAGGAAGAGATCGCGAACGCGATTCTCTTGCTCCTCGAACGCGAGAAAACATTGGCAGAGGGCGCGGGAGCCGCCGCCATCGCGGCCGTCTTAAATCGCAAGCTGACACTGCAAGGGAAAAGAATTGCCGTCCTGGTCTGCGGGGGCAATATCGACGTCACGTTGCTCTCACGCATCATCGAGCGCGGCTTGGTGAAAGACGGGCGCCTGGTCCGACTGCGCGTTCACCTGCCCGACTACCCTGGCGCGCTGCACCGATTAACCGGCATCCTCGCCGATCATCGCGCCAACATCGTCGAAACCGCATACGACCGCGCCTATCACGGGGTGAATCTCGGGGATACTGCGATCGACATCACAATGGAAACGCGCGGACCTGACCACATCGCCGAGCTCATCGCAGCCCTCACGGCCGCGGGCTACACGCACGAACGCATCTTGTAAGTAGGGATGTAGGGACAGATCGCCTCGGCTGTCCACCGAGCGAAGCTCGATAGTGTCTTGTCAGGAATTATCTTGTTGAGGGCCGCGGTCTGCAGTCCGACCTACGGCGTCGACGCGCTGATGGGACTCTTCCCGCCACCGCCATGCACCAGCAGCCAAATCAAAATCCCAGCCCCGCCCGCGCCGGCGGCAATCCACTTCATATTGATGCTCGTACCCGCGTGGGTGACCTCGGGCGGCGCACCGCAGACTTCTGATTCGTTGTAGCTCTTCTGCTCGCCCTCGTGCACGATGGTTCCACCGGATTCTTGCGCGTCAGGCGAAGGCTTCTTGTCTTTACTCTCGTGCTCGATCCTCACATCGCTCTTATGAGCCGCTACCTGTACGTTCCCGTTCACGTCGGTCACGTCGTACTGAGTCCATTGATTCGAGACCGGGACGATCGTAATGCAACGGACGCGCACTTTATAGATCTTCGACGTTCCCACCGTGACGCTGCCATGATCCAAGGCAAACAAGTCGTCCTGAAACTTGCCGACTGTCTCGGCCTGAATCTGAATCGTCGAGCCCTCAAGATTCAAGGTCGCTGAAAATCCGGGTTTTGTTTCGAGCAAATCGCCGGCGAAGATCGCGGACGAATCAGTGGCTTCGAAGCCATTGACCCAGACTCCTCCTTGCGTGTGAAGAATTGCGGACGGAGTTTGGCCCAGCAGGGATAACGGTAGGATTACGACCATCGCCCAGCAAAGCAAGCAGCGTGTGATAGAGACACTCATGCGAAAGGCAGTTTTTCCACACTATCTTCCAGCAAAAATCGTAGCTGGCCAGGGATGACTCGTCTATTGGCACTCTGGATGCCCGCTGCACCCAAGTAATTACGGCACGCAACAACCTCGAACGGACAAATCACTGGTCCTTGCGTAAAGCTTGTTTCGTCTGGGTAAAACTTTGTAAATCATGCAGTTCCGTAACTCGCGAGGCTGTAAATTAAGGATGGGCGTATGAAAGCAAAGACTGCAAAGAACGTAGTGATCGTGACCATTCTCTCGTGGGTGATCGGAGCCGGCAGGCCGTCGGCGGCTTTTGCCTCTGCCGTGCCTGGCTTCGCGGCCCAGGACGCGGCACCGGCGGCCGTCGTCCGGCGTGTTGGCACAGTCAAATCGATCAACGGCATGACCATCACACTTGCCCTCGATCCCGGCCCAGAGGTTTCGGTGATCGTGCAACCAGCCACGCGCATGCTGCGCGTTCCGCCGGGAGAGAAAGATCTCAAGAATGCGACCCCAGTCCAGCTAACCGAATTGCAAGTTGGTGACCGGCTCCTTGTCGCTGGCAAAGGATCCGACGATGCCAAGTCTTTGACTGCTTCGTCCATCGTCGTGATGAAGCGCTCTGACCTCGATGCACGTCAGGAGCAAGTCCGACAGGATTGGCAAAAGCGCGGCATGGGTGGTTTGGTCAGTGCGGTAGACACGGTTTCCGGCACTGTCACAATTTCCATCACCGGTTTTGGCGGCACCAAAAACGTTGCCGTACACACGTCGAAGCAAACCGTGATTCGCCGCTATTCTCCCGATTCGGTGAAGTTCGAAGACGCCAAGCCGGGAACTCTGCTAGAAATCGCACCCGGCGACCAGTTGCGAGCGCTCGGCACGCGCAGCGCCGACGGCACAGAGTTCACAGCCGAAGAAATCGTCACCGGAAGTTTCCGCAACATCGCCGGCACGGTGAATTCAGTGGACGCAAGTGCGGGCATCTTGAGCGTTCAAGATTTGTTGAGCAACAAAACCGTGCAGGTGAAAATTACTTCCGCTTCGCAGCTCCACAAAATCCCCCCCGAAATCGCCCAGCGCTTTGCCATGCGGCTCAAGGCGTCCATGCCTCCTGGAATGCCCGGTGCAGGCGGGGCTGCTTCGTCGGGCTCTCCGGCCGCTTCCGCGCCGCAAGGGCAGGGAACACAATCCGCTTCGAGCGGGACGCGTCCGTCCGGCGGAGGGTTTGGTGGAGGCGGCACTGGTGGCGCCCGCTCGGGTGGCAGTTTCGATCTGCAGCAAATGCTGAATCGCATGCCTGCAGTTGCGCTGGCCGACCTCCATAAAGGCGACGCCGTAATGATGGTCACGACCCAAGGTTCGGCTTCCGGTCCGGGCACGGCGATTACGCTCTTGAGCGGGGTCGAACCGATTCTTGAGGCTGCTCCCAAAGGTAGTCAGGCGATGATGTTGGCGCCCTGGAGTCTCGGCGGCGCGCCTGGCGGTGACGCTGCGAATCAATAGCTATTCATCGGAAGGATGTCTTCTTACTTGTTTTTGGACTGATCAAGAAATGGAATCATGGAATGAAGGTTGATAGATTCGTCTGTTTTCTTCTGGCCTTAATCGTTCTCTCGCTGGGTGCGTCATTCGCGCAAACTCCCGCGGGCTCTCTCCGCGGACAGATTACCGATCCCTCGGGTGCCGCCATCACCAGTGCAAGCGTCGTCATGACGCCGGCCACTGGTCCGCCCGTCGTGGTGCAGACCAATGCCCAGGGAATCTACGAATTCAAATCCTTGCCGGCAGGAAAGTACAGTCTTACCGTCGTTGCACAGGGGTTCACGCTCTACGAAAACGACAACGTAGCGATCACCGATCAACCTCTGCGCCTCAATGTCTCCATGGTCATCGCGGTCGAGGAACAGAAGATCAATGTGTCGGACACCGCTCCAACCATCGATGTGAACCCCGGCGCCAACGCAGGTGCCATCGTTCTTTCCGGCAAGGAACTCGAAGCTCTGCCCGACGATCCCGATGAGCTGCTCACCGATCTGCAGGCCCTGGCTGGTCCTTCGGCCGGACCCAACGGCGGGCAACTCTACATTGATGGCTTCACCGCCGGACAGCTCCCACCCAAGTCTTCGATTCGCGAGATTCGTATCAACCAGAACCCGTTCTCCGCCGAATTCGACAAGCTGGGCTATGGCAGGATTGAAGTCTTCACCAAGCCCGGCACTGACAAATATCACGGACAGTTCCAGGTCAATGGGAACGACTCTTCGTTCAATGCGCCGACTCCATTCGGTGGACCTCAACCCGGTTATTATTCTGTGCAGTACAACGGGAATATCGGTGGCCCGATCAACAAGAAATCCTCCTTCTTCTTAAACGCAGATCGTCGGAATACCGGCGACGTCGCAGCGATTGATACGACGATCCTTGACCCAACTACACTTTTGCCGGTGCTGAACCAGCAGTCGATTCCCAATCCGCGGCAACGTACGAACATCGGGCCGCGCCTCGACTATGCCATCACCAAGAACAACACGTTGACCGTTCGCTATCAGTATTTCCGTGACACGCAGACCAACGCGGGTATCGGGCAATTTAGCCTGCCGACGCAGGCGTATTTCGATGCCTCAACTGAGCACACCTTGCAGATCGGCGACACGCAGATTTTCGGAGCCAAGGTGGTCAACGAAACTCGCTTTCAGTATTTACGCGAGAACAGCAGCGAGAACTCGCTCGACTTCAACCCTGAAGTCGGCGTGCGTGGCGGTTTCACCGGCGGTGGTAACGGCACTGTGAGTTCCGATCACCAGGACCACTACGAAATCCAGAACTACACTTCGGTGATTCATGGCAATCACACCGTCAAATTTGGCGTACGTATTCGGGCGCTGCACGATTCCAACACCTCCACCGACGGATTTAACGGAACGTTTACGTTTCCGTCGCTATGCGTGGGTGAATTTCCTTGTGACCCGCAAGCCCAACCTCAGCAGACGTACCAAGCGGCAGAGTGTGCACTCATGCCCAATCCGCCTGCGCTGTGCGGGCCCCTTCTCGCCGCAGGGCCGCCTACGCCCTCGC